>Ga0065165_1002699_pt1 | contig 14257 bp, 7 predicted proteins | sample AraplaMF_Cvi_mMF_FD_63813 | JGI IMG/M metagenome (GOLD analysis project Ga0065165, IMG submission 63813) | Arabidopsis root microbial communities from the University of North Carolina, USA - plate scrape MF_Cvi_mMF (version 2) (version 3) | ecosystem: Host-associated > Plants > Roots > Endosphere...
GGCGCCGGCCCGCCCCGGAGTGACCGTCAGCCCTTGAGATGGCGCTCGACCGCGTCGGCACTATTGCCGACCGCATTCACCGCCTCCTGCAGGCGGTCCCGGCTGACGCCGAATTTTTCGGTCCAGTAGCGGACCTCGTAATCCTCGCCCATCGCGATCCGCGAGCTGTCCTGCGGGCGGCGCAGTGTCGTGTCGTCCGACATGGCATGTCTCCTTTCGAACGAAACAACGCGCGCGAGTCCTGCCTCGTTGCACGGGCCAGACCTCTGCCGCCACGCGGCCGGCGCCTCGTCGCCAGTGCGGCACGGAACGACTCGCCTGGCGCGCGCGTCTGTGTGGACATGACATGCTGCTTCCCTGTCGGCTGATGACCGGGCGCCCGAGATCGCCCGCCGGTCGCGAAGTGCGCGGAAGCGACGCGCCGCCGCCCTTCCGACCGGTCCAGCTCGCCCAGCTGGTGGACGCCGTGCCCGCAGGTGATCGCTGGCTGCACGAGATGAAATATGACGGCTATCGCACTCTCATCGCGATCGGTGGCGGCGAGGCGCGTGCCTATACCCGTTCGGGTCTGGACTGGTCGGACCGCTACCCGGCGATCCTCGCCGCGGCGTCGGAACTGCCGATCCGCTCCGCGCTGATCGACGGCGAGGCGGTGGTGCTCGACGCCGACGGCCGGTCGAGCTTCCAGGCATTGCAGAATGCGCTCAAGGGCGCGCCGGGCAAGATCGACTTCCATGCCTTCGACCTGCTCGAGGTCGATGGCGAGGACCTGACCGGCCTGCCGCTGGTCGAACGCAAGGAGCGGCTTCGCGCGATTCTGCCGGAGGGCGATGGCGCCATGCGCTATTCCGATCATATCGTCGGCAATGGCGAGCAGCTCCTCCAGCAATTCTGCGCCGCCGGACTCGAGGGCGTGATCTCGAAGCTCGCGAGCAGCAAATATGTCGGCTCGCGCAGCGGCACCTGGCTCAAGACCAAGTGCATCAAGCGGCAGGAATTCGTCATCGTCGGCTGGACGCCGTCGGACAAGTCACGGACCTTCCGCTCTCTGATCCTTGGCGTGCACGACCAGGGCAAGCTGACCTATGCCGGCAAGGTCGGCACCGGGTTCAACACCGCGGAGCTGTTCCGGCTTATGGAGATCATGGCGCCGCTCGAACAGCGCGAGCCCACTATCAAGGCTCCGCGGGCCGAGCTGCGGGGAGCACACTGGATCATCCCGAAGCTCGTCGCCGAAATCGCCTTTACGGAGATGACGAACGAGGGGACGCTGCGCCATCCGAGCTATCTCGGCCTGCGCGAGGACAAAAGGCCCGAAGCCGTGGTGCTCGAGACTGCGGCGCCGATGGAGATGGCTGATGCACCGACCTCTGGCGTGCAGATCAGCAATCGCGAGCGGGTGATCTATCCCGAGAGTGCCATCACCAAAGGCGAGCTCGCCGACTATTACGAGGCTGTGGCCGCGGTGATGCTACCCTGGGTCGGCTCCCGCCCGATCAGCCTCGTGCGTTGTCCGCAGGGCCGCGCGAAGAAATGCTTCTTCCAGAAGCACGATGCCGGCAGCTTCGGCGATGCCGTCCGGCATGTCGGGATTATGGAGAAGGACGGGCATGAGGAACCCTATCTCTATATCGACACGCCGCAGGGGCTGATGACCTGCGTCCAGATGGGCACGATCGAGTTCCATGGCTGGGGTGCCCGGATCGAGGATGTCGAGAAGGCGGACCGACTGGTCTTCGACCTCGATCCCGATGTCGGTCTCGATTTCGAGAACGTGCGCGAGGCGGCCTTCCACTTCCGCGAGATCCTGCAATCGATCGGGCTCGAGACCTTCCCGATGCTGACCGGCGGCAAGGGCGTCCACGTGATCGCGCCGCTGACCCCGCGCGCCGAATGGCCGGAGGTGAAGGACTTCGCGCACCGGCTCGCCATGGCCGCCGCGCAGGCAGATCCGGAGCAATTCACCGCAGCCTTGCCCAAGGCGCAGCGCAAGGGCCGGATCTTCGTCGACTATCTGCGCAACCAGCGCGGCGCGACCGCGGTGATGCCCTATGGGGTTCGGGCGCGGGAAGGCGCGCCGGTCGCCGCGCCAATCACCTGGAAGGAGATGGAGACGATCGACCGGCCATCGCATTTCTGCATCCGCGACGCGGGCGAGCTGATTCGGCGCGCGGGTTCGAAACCATTGTCCGGCTGGGGCCGGGCGGATCAGGAGCTGCCCGACCTGTGAAGATCGCGACGTACAATGTGAACGGCGTGAACGGCCGGCTGCCCGTGCTGCTGCGCTGGCTGGAGGAGAGCCGGCCCGACGTGGTTTGCCTGCAGGAACTGAAGGCGCCGGACGAGAAATTCCCCGAAAAGCCGATCCGCGAGCTTGGCTATGACGCTATCTGGCACGGCCAGAAGAGCTGGAACGGGGTTGCGATCCTGAGCCGCGCGGGGGCGATCCACGAGACGCGGCGCGGATTGCCGGGCGATCCCGACGACACGCACAGCCGCTATATCGAGGCGGCGGTGAACGGGATCGTCATCGGCGGACTGTACCTGCCCAACGGCAATCCGAAGCCGGGGCCTAAATTCGAGTACAAGCTCAAATGGTTCGAGCGGCTGATCGACTATGCCACGGGGCTGATCGATAGCGGCCTTCCGGTGATGCTCGCCGGCGACTTCAACGTCATGCCGACCGATCTCGACGTCTACAAGCCGGAGCGCTGGCTCGATGACGCACTGTTCGCGCCCGAGGTGAAGGCGGCGTATTTCCGCCTGCTCGACCAGGGCTGGACCGATGCACTGCGCACGCTGCATCCCGGTGAGACGATCTACACCTTCTGGGACTATTTCCGGAACGCGTTCGGCCGCAACGCGGGGCTGAGGATCGATCATCTCCTGCTCGCTCCCGCGCTTTCCGGCAGGCTGGTAGACGCACAGGTCGACCGACATGTCCGCGGCTGGGAGAAGACCAGCGACCATGCGCCGGTGTGGATCGAGCTGGCGGACACGCCAGGGCGAGCGCGCACGGCGCGCCCGGAAGCCTAGCGCAGCTGGCTGTCCTTGCTGCCCCGCCGGTTGATGCCGGCCGGACGGACCGCTGCGTCACGCTCTCTCTGGCAGGCGATGCAGGTTCGGCTGGCAGGCTGCGCCTTGCGCCGCGCCGCGGGGATTTTCTCGCCGCAATCCTCGCAGTAGCGGGCGCCTTCTCCTGCGGCGAGCCGGGCCCGCGCATGGGCCACCGCGTCGGCAACGGTATCGTCGATCTGATCCTGTACAGCGCCGTCCTGCGCCCAACCGTTGGCCATGTCTGCTCCTGCGACCGATTAAACGCGTACCGCGGTGAAAAGTCCCCGTGGATCCGCTTCGGGACGGTCGGGCTGGTGTCGCCCATCGCCTCGTTGGGGTCGTGGGGGCGGAAGGTGTCGGCGCTGTTGTGGCTGTTGTGACCTTGTTCGGCAGGACCAGCGACTGGCTGGAGGCCAGCACCTCGCTGCGGACATGCCGTTGGCGTCCGCGATCATGTACCAGAGCGAGGCATCGCCCCATACCCTCTGCGCAATCGTCTGCAGCATCAGCGCGAGGTTTTCGCGCGTAAAGCTTCAGCGAAACGTCCATTTCGGTCCGGTCGCGCCTCGCGCATTGTGAGTGGCCGACGTCTGGCCGGCTGAGGAAATAGATGCCGCAATCACACAAGATCTGGCGGCAAGAAGGGGTCAGTTCGCGTAATAGATCCGATTTGGTCCAATCGCGTCCAGTAAAATGCGGCGCAAAATCGGTAACGACACGTTCGAAATGAAATCGACCTTAATTTGAATTAACTATGGATGGGATGGCTTTGCCTTCGAAATGTAACATTCCCGAAGCCGGAAACTCTCCAGTTTGCATTTGACAATCTTCGATCCCGGAACATATTTTCCCGCTGCTTGCACGGCGTTGATGGGCATCCGCTCGTCAAATCCATGACTAATGGAACGGGAGGGGTGTTGTAGTGAACACTATGACTATCGGCACGGCGGCCAATCTTCTTTTCGGCTATCAGCCGGCCTGGGATCCGAGCGGCTCGATCGCTTCGCCCTTCTTCCTGCCGCCCGACCAGCCGATCGTGCCGCAGAATCCCGTCACCACTCCGTCGAACATGCCCTTCTGGACGGGTACGCCGCTGATCACGCTGCACGAATCGGCCCAGTCGTTGATCTCGCGGATCTATCGCTACGATGTTCTGCCGCTCTCCAGCGTCCAGCAGACGATCGATGTCCCGACCGGCCCGCTGTCGCTCGACGATGCGGACAACGCGGCGGCGCTCGCCGCGGTGAGCGCGTTCCTCGGCGTCGATTTCAGCGCGCCCGGCAAATATATGCTCGTCACCTATGAGCGGTGCGCCTCGACGACCTCGGGCGACTATACCAACGGGAACGCATCGCGGGCGCGAGGGGATATCCTCACGCCCGCGGCCGCGGCGGTGCTCGACGCGCTGCCCAGGGCTGCAGAGCCTGTGTCGGGATCGCCTTTGTACGATAGCAAGATCACGCTCGCGGATGCGAAGAAGTATCTCGCCGCAATCGAGCAGTTCGGCACCCATTTCGTCACCAGGGTCCTGAACGGCGACAAGCTGGTGCAGGTGTTCGTCTATGACGACGACAAATTCAAATATCTGCAGGCGCAGTTCAAGCTGGCCGCGACCGAGCAGCCCGACGGCAGCTACGCGGTATCCGGAAATCTCGCCAACAGCTGGGAAGTTTACAGCTCGCCGGTGAGCGCTTCCGGCGGATTCGTCAAAGCCTATGGCGCGCTGACCACGATCGGCCGCGACCCGACGCTCGTCAGCGCGATCGCGAAAGGCAGCTGGGCCAATGGCTATGTCCCCGACGGCACGCCCAGCATCTTCGCCGGACGAAACTATGGGCTGCTCACGCCGCTGACGCTCGAGGTGCCCTACGCGTGCCAGCTGACGCCGCTGGCGGAGCTGCTGGCGAGCGCGCTGGTCCAGGGACCGTGGGACCGTCTGGTCGCCGGCGGACTTCTGCAGAAATACGGCAACTCGGTGATCATCCCGCTGCGCCGGCCACTCGATTACGACTGGGCGAAGATCTTCCCGCAGACGACCGATTCATGGGCGTCCGGCATCGTGACGCCGGTGATCGACATCTATCAGGAGCGGGTGGATCTCGCCCAGGTCAGCCTGATGGGAGCCGAGATCATCGGCGAATCCTATCCAATGCAGAGCTTCTCCTGCTTCACGCAGGTGTTGCAGGCGACGTCGAGCAAGGGCGCGCCGCCGATCGCGCTGCCGTCGGACTCGATCACGCTCGTGGCGCAGATCATCGACACCACGCAGGCGGCGCAGACGCCGGTCCTCGCCATGAGCGGCAAGGCGCTCGAGCAGATGACCGTGTCGTGCGAGGACATGTATGGTGCGCTGATCTTCCAGGGCACCGGCGCGGCCGCGGACCAGCGCAAGACCGCGCTCGACGGCTTCCTGCTGGAAACCCTCGATACGCCGGATCCTGCCACGCACCGTTACAAGGTCGATCTCGCCGGGGTCCTCACCGACGCGCCGAGCGAAAGCGTGCTGTCAGCGCATTCGCAGAGCATCGAATTCTCGGTCGTCGCGGGCGAGGCCCTGCTGCAGGCGCAAGGCACCGACGCCGCGACGGTGAAGGGGCTCGAGGTCGCCTATCTGAACTGGCTCGCGGGAATCATCCCCGCGAACACCACGGACGAGGTGCTGGCCAATGCGCGGGTGCGGGCATTGTATCTCGCCAATTCGGTCGCCAATTTCGGGGCCGACACGGTATTCGTCCCCTATGTCACCTATGACAGCTATTCCAAATATGTCGGGGATCTGGTGGTCCAGGCGACCACGCTGAACGGCCAGATCGCGAGCTACCAGTCGCAGCTCATGACGACCGTCGCCAGCTTCAAGATCATGACCTCGATCTCGGCGGTCAACGATAATGTCCGCGCGATCGGCGGCGTTCTGACGCAATATTTCCAGGCGCTGACGGACGGCCGCAGTGCGATGGACCAATATTATCAGAACATCATCAACCAGCTGAACAATCAGCTCGACGCCACGCTGAAGAACATCACCAAGCTGCAGCAGCAGCTGGGCGAGCAGCAGACCATCATCAGCAACCCCGGCACGCCTCCAGGCATCGTCCAGCAATTCGAGAAGGACTATGTCGAATATGAGAAGGACGAGGTCTTCAAGGCGGTCATGGGGATCGTCACCGGGATCTTCAGCCTCGGCGTGGCCTTTGCGGGCATTCCGGCGGCCGCGGAAAAGGGCGTTCTCGACGCGCTGAAGGCGCTCAAGGATGTCTATGACAAGCTGCAGGCGGTCATGACCGTCCTCAACCAGCTCAGTGTGATCGAAAAGACGACCAAGAACATCGCGAAGATCAACGAGCTGGCCAGGACGATCGCCGACGCGGCGGCGGCGGGCACGCTCGAGATGCCGAGCCCGGTCGACATCGAGATGATCCCGAACAATGTCGAGGCCGCGCTCGCCAACGTCCCCCAGAACAGCAAGCTGCAGCAGGACAAGGCCAATCTGATCGCGGCGGTCAAGAATCTGGCGCTCGTCGGATCGGCGCTCATGAACGCGCAGACCGAGGCCAGCCGGCTGCTCGTCGAGATCGCGAACAACGAGCGGCTGAAGACGATCAACGGGCAGCAGCAGGCGAAGATGTCCGCGCTGACCAACGCGCTCCACCTGAACAACATCTCGGTGCCGCCGGATCTCGCCAGGATCGACCTGATCGGCATGACCGGGCAGCTGCAATTCCAGCTCAAGCAGGTGCTGAGCACGCTCGCAAAGGTGCTGTCGCAGCAGAATGGCGCGCTCCAGTTCACCTATTTCGGCCAGCCGGCGCCGATCACGTCCTTCTCGCTCAACCAGCTGCTCGCGGTCATCTCGCAGCAGGATGCGAGCATCATCAACGCGCTGCAGAACCTCAACCCGCAGCCGCAGAAGGTTGATAATCCGATCGTCGTGAAGGTGAACTCAATTCCGTACAAGGAATTGATCAACGGCAACTTCAAGCGGATTTCGGTGCATCTTTCCGATCCCGGCTTCCAGAATTACGTCATGGTCCGGATCGACCGGGTCGTGCCGCGCGTCTCCGGGGTCAAATCCACCGCCTCGGGCAATTACGAGATCGCGCTGGACACCAATGCCCAGCCGTTCCTCGACCGCGACCCCGAGCGGGAGAGCCGTACTTTCGCGTCGACGCGGCGGGCCTTCGGCCCCTACGTCTACAACGTTGCGACCGGCGCTCCGGAATTCGGCGCCAATGTCGGCACCTTCGCCGACAGGGTGACGCATGTGACGCCGTTCACCAACTGGAACATCAGCTTCCCGGCAAAGAGCACCAACAAGGACATCGCTTTCGACGATCTGCTGATCGACATCGAACTCGAATTCCACATCACCGCCATCTACAACGACCCCGTCGAATCCCTGCGCAAGACGCTGCTGCGCGCGCTCTCCGAGCGCACCGTCGAGCCGATGGCCTTCCTCGCGGGCCCGCGCCTCGAGGCGGCGGATCTACAGGCGACCGTCCTCGCGAAGGTGCCGGATTCCTCGCCGAGCCTGAGCTATCTCGAAGGCCAGATGTATCAGAACCAGAACGTTCTGAACGGCTGGGACGCGGCGTTCAGCATGTTGTCGGGCCCGGTGAATGCCTTCCTCAACCAGCAATTCCAGGCCTATCTGAAGAAGCTCAACCCGGGCAGCGACACCGGCCTGATGAAGATCACGGCCTCCTATTTCGGGACGCCGACGCCGGTCGTCTTCAAGGGCCAGACCTTCTGGACGAGCCAGGTCACCCAGCTCGAGATCGATCTCACCAACCCGCTCCTGCAGTTCGTCGCGAGCTCCGATCAGGCGACGGTGCAGCAATATATCAAGGGCGGCTCGGTCAAATCGGGCTCGGTCGACGTCAACGGCAACAAAACCGTGCCGAGCACCTTCATCCCGGGCGACGCCTATCTCCCCGCCGGTCCGCTGAACTTCACCGTGGATCAGGGGACGAACGAACTGGTGATCGCCACCGCGGACGTGCTGGGAATGGGGCTCGGCAGCATCTATCTGAGCACCACCGGGACCTTGCCGGAACCGTTGCTGCCCGGAAATCCCGACGACAGCACCAACGAATATTATGTCGTCGGCTGGACCAGCAAGGGCAGCGAGACTCGCATCCAGCTCTCGGACGATCCGGTCGGCACCGAGCCGCTGGTGCTCAAGAGTGCGGGCAGCGGCACCCAGACCCTGACGCTCGGCGTCACATGGAACAAGCCGGCCGTCGTCGACACCAGCAAATCGCCCTATGTCTTCGCCAATGTCCAGCTGTCGACGATCAAGGGTATCGTCGAGCCGCCGGCGGGGCAGGGCACCAAGTCGGATACGCTCACCGTCACGCTGGATTTTCCGACGGGGTCATTCGTGCTGCGCAACATCCACGTCAATCCGCCGAACTGGGATCCTTCGCCCTATGCGACCCAGATTTCCGACGCGATCGCCAATTACTATGCACAGAACGAGATCAAGTTCATCGTCCAGACGATCAACACCAAGGATCTCGCAAGCGACGCGGCGCTGACGCCCACCAAGTTCGTCGTGCACGCGATGAACACCAATGCGGGCAACAACGTGCTGCAGTTGCTGATGGCGACGACGGGCAAGGTGCAGAATATCCAGTCGCTGGCGCTGACCGAGCCGGTGGCCTACGACCCCGCGGGGCCGGTGCCCGGAACGAGCGACTTCATGATCTCGCTCATGATCAGTCCGCAACTGACGTTCCAGCACATCTTCGTCGACAGCTTCAACCGCGGGTCCACGAACTTCCAGGTCGAGGCAGTTCCGCCGAGCCAGGATTTCCAGGCGTGGAGCGCGCGGATGTCGGCCGGCATCGTCAATGCCCCGGTGCCGTTCAAGGACAGCTACCAGGTCAATGGGGTCAAGACGGAGTTCCGGATCTCCGGGGACTCGAACAATCTGGCGTGGAATATCTCCGGCCTGACCTTCTCCCGCACCGAGACTGACGGCATTGCGCTCGCCTATACCAACGGCACGGCGAACCCGCCGAAGGATGGGACCACGGTCAATTTCCAGTACCGGCAGTACAAATATTCGCCGGGCACCGAATATACCCCGGGATATTGGTACTGGACCGACTGGACGAGCGCGTCGGCGACGGCTTACGTCACCATGGCGGGCACCTATCCGCTGCAAGTGTTCAACGACGGGTCCAACCAGTCGGTCGGCTTCGCGACGACCAATCCGACGGTGACGGTCGACAAGTCGAGCGACCTGAAGCCCACCGGCGCCTGCGAATGCAACGACAACGACATCAAGATCGCGCTCATGTCCGCGCTGTCCGACGCCGTGCCCGCGCAGCTGCAGAACAACATGAAGCAGATCAGCTTCAAGCCGCTGTCGATCATGGCGCTCGAAAGCCTGTTGTTCCCCGCAAGCCAGCTCATCTCCATGTCGGTGGCCAAGGTACCGTCAGCGGCGCTCGTGGTGGGCAGCTTCCTCGCGCAGGTCCGCAAGAAGAACGCCAGTTATACCGTGACCATTCCCGCCTCCGCCGGCGCCAGGGGATCGTTCGGCGGGACCAACTTCCAGAGCGGAACGACGGTCAACAGCGTGACCCTGCCGAACAGGCAGGCCAGGTTCGTCTTCACCTATGGCCCGATCGATCCGTCGCTGGGCGGGCAGGTCGACTATACGATCGACATCGAGAAGGGCACGGTCAGTCCGCCGATGATCGCGGTGGTCTATCAGCCGGACACGACGAGCAATCCGCAGAACGTCACATTGCTTCTGCCGGGTTTCGGGCAATAACCCGGGCCGACCACCAGATATCCGGCCGGGCACCGCACGGAGGTGCCCGCCGGATCCGGCTGATCCAGGGGCGCCAGCATGGGGAATGCGATGGCTGAAAGAGACGCACTCGACCTGGCAGCGCTCCTCTCCCGGATGCGCGAGAGTCCGTCGGTGCCCGAGGGTTGGGACGCGGTGCTCAATCTCTCGCAACCGGCGGTCGAAGCGCTGGTGCTGAGCGATTGGGAGGGTGTGCCGCCGACCCGCGACGCGCCCTCGCTATTGTGGGTGGCGCCGGGCGAGGTGGAAGGCCTGCACGAGGTGGTCGAGATGAAGACCGATCTCCCGCGCCCGGCAGTCGGCCTCAACCTTGCCAATCAGACGGTGGATCTGGGGTTCACGATCCAGAGCGGCACCCTGCAGTTCGGCAAGGCCCCGTCCGGCCTCCTCGCGCAGCTGCGGGACAAAGGCTCATCTGGTGTCGAGGGTGTCTCGTGGTCCCCGCCCGTTCCGATCACGCAAGCCGATCCCGCGCAACTGGCCGCGACGCTCCCCGTGGGAGTCCGGGCCGCGGGCGACGGGCGGAGCTTCTCGATCGGGCTGGCGCTCGCGGATTCCCGGTTGAACCTTTCCAGCCGAAGCGAGGACGCCTGGTCTGCGCAGACCGGCGATCCGGCGCTCGCCGCCTGGCTGGCCCTGCACAAGGTAAGTCACCAGATCGGGAGTCTCACGCTACCGGCCGGCAGCGAGGCGAACGTCCTGACGCCTGCCGCAGTCGCGGCGCGCATTGCGGTCTCGACCGATGGCGAGCCCTTGCTGCAGATCCTGACCGGCACGTCGACCGGCGCGGTGACGCCAGCCTCGAACGGCCCGGTGCCGCACCCGGACGGCCATGATTTCAGCCTGACCGTCGGCTCGAAGGCGGCGATGGCCATGGTCGTCAACGGCTACAATCTCGGCACGGGCGTCGTAAAGCTGGTGCCGGTGCCGCCCTCCGATGATCAGCTGCACTGGTTCGCCCAGGTGCATGAGCCGATGGTGTTCGAAGGGACCTTCGGCAACCAGGATGGCGAAATCTACGTCACCGATCACGCCAAATTCTACATGCGCTTCGGCGGTTCGACCGATGATGGAATGAAACTGTTCACCTTCACCGATCCGGCCTCAACGATTCAGCTCGAGCTGGACCTTGCCGCGCATTATCCGGTCGGGGTCATCGGTTCCGGCGCGGACCAACTGGTCGGCCTGCGCGAGGGCGACCAATCGGTGACCGCCAACGGCTTCTACGAAGCGATCGTGAAGCCGCGGCTCGAGGCGTTCCTGACCGGGGACATCCGGTCCGACATGGCGAGGGTCAGGATGACGGCGTTGAGCGAGCTTTTTCTGCGCGACCTGACGCTGTCGGGCCACACACTTCAGTTCGAGGTCGCCGCGCTGCCGGGCGAGTTGCTGGTCGCCGGGCATCTGGTAGCCGGCGCCTGAGCCGGCGCGTTGCGATAGGGGAGCCGCAAATGGCCAGTAGTCCGACGCTCAGCTATCTCCTGGGCCAGATGGCGCAGGACAAGGAGGTGCTCAACGGCTGGGACGCCGTGCTCAACGTCCTCGAGAGCGCGATCAATCAGTTCTTCCTGACGCAATTCCGGAGCATGACGTCGGGCTCGGGCGAGATGACGATCTCGCAGGTGTTCTGCGGTCCGAAACTCAGCAGCCCGCACGGCGACTATTGCGTGGTCACCGAATTCACCTTCACGCTCGGCGCACCCGATTTCGTCTTCACCGGCGGATCGAACACCGTGACGGTCACGCAGGCGATCGTGTCGGGGAGCACGCGCTCGGGTACCATGCCGGTCGATCCGGATTTTGTGCCCGCCTCGTGCGGCTGCGTCGCGAACGACCCGCGCGTGACGTGGGGGCCGGTCCAGAATATCGACACCGGCAATAACCCCGCCGTCTCGGCGCAGGTGCAGCTGACCTCCGTCACCGGTCTGATCAATCCCACCACGCATACCGTCGTGCTCGATTTCGCGAACGGCGCCTTCACGGTCAACAACGTCACGCTGCAGGGTGTGACGTCGCAGGAGCTGAGCGACCAGATCCGAAGCTGGTTCGCCACGCATGGGGTGAAATATCAGGTCGCTTCGCTCGATTTCGCCGGTGGCGGCTCGATCCCGGCGCTGACGCCGACCCGGTTCCAGCTGCACGTCTTCCAGACGAATTCGGGCAACATGATCGTGCAGATCCTCATCACCACCAACGGCAGCCCATCGGCCGGTTATCCGATCGTGCTCGAGCCGATCCCGACCGCGGACGGATATAGCTGCACCCTCATGATCCATTCGCGGATCGTCTTCAGCGACATCCTGTGCGCAGGGTTCAACGGCGCCGGCAAGCCGTTCCGGCTCTATCCGCAGGCGCCCCGTCAGTCGGAGGGGTATAGCGCCTATATCGCGCCCCAGATGCATTTCGCGGGATCGTTCAGCTATGGCAGCTGCTGCGCTCCGACGACGGTGACCTATTCGCTCTATCTCGGCGGCACCTATACCGGCACCGCGACCAACGGATTCTATCTCTACCAGTCGATCACGCCGAGCGGGAATGTCGGCAACACGATCACGGTTTCCGCCAACAATCCGGTCAGCCTCACGGGTGCGGGGGCTTCGCAGGCGATCCAGATCACGCCACAAGCCCCATCGATCAATGTCACCGGCGGCGCGTCGGGCACGATCAACGATCAGCTCCGCTCGATCCTGACCAACGACTTCCAGGCGGCCATGCGAGGGGTATCCTTCTCGTCGATAACCTATTTCGCGATGCGCAATGTCCTGTTTCCGGCCAATATGCTCAACATGGGCGTCGTCCAGGTCCCGACCGACCTCCTGATCGTCGGCACCTTTCAGCCCACCTGACCCGCGACATGGAGCGAGACGTGCAGTTGAGGCTGGGGAGTCCGGTCGACCTTTGGGCCGGCCTGCACCCCCGATTCCCGTCCTCCGGAAACCCGTGGCGCGCTCCACCGGGCGAGCCTCTGCGTATCGAGGTCCCGGAGGATCCGTCGGAACCGGTCGAATGGGAGGCCCCATGCCTGTCGCTGCACGAGAGCGTGGCCGACCTGCTCAGCCATATCTTCGATTATTCCGTCAGCCCGATGGTCGGCCTGGACGGCCCGCTCGCCATTACCGCCGGCGACTTGATGGAGGAGCCGGTGCTGGCAGAGCTTGAGGCGCGGCTGGAGATGGATCTCTCCGGCCGGGCAGCGCCGGCCTATCTGCTCGTCCGCATGACGGGCAGCCGCGGCACCCGTTATTACACGCCGGAGTGGCGCGGTCTCAATCGCAAGGAGCGGATCCTCGAATGGCTCACGCCCGAGGGACGGGCGGCCATGGCGCGACTCCGGCTGCGCGAAATGCGCTACGAGGACACCGAGTTTCACGGTGACGTCACTGCCCGGCAGGCGCGCCGTTATCTCGATTATTTCCACGACATGGGCACGCATGTCGTCCGCTCCATCCGCTATGGCGAGCAGCTCTTTCAGGTCTTCGCCGCGAATGGCGATCTGCTGCCTGCGCTGCGGGAAGCCCTGGCCGGACAATCCGGTACTTTGGCCTATGGCATGGCGCATCTTGCGCGCGCGCCCTGGGTGACCAGCGCCAGTCGGATCCTGTCGGCAAGCGAGGGTGCGGAAGCGCGGCGGATCGCAGCAGACGAGATCTGGGCGAGCGACGCTCCGGGCGGGTCGTCGCTTCTTTCGCCGCGCGCGATGCCCGAACATAAACGCCTGGCGGTGCTCGCCACGCTCCCCGCGAAGGCGATTATCGGCGTCAGCTTCGCCTCGCAGGCTTTGTATCTGGAAGATCATCGCGCCGACGCGTGGAGCCGGATCATGCGAGCCGGGCTCTGCCAGCGCTTTCCTTCGATGGGCGCATCGGGCTGGCGGATGCGTGCGCGGATCCCGCTGGCGGATTTTCTGGCGAGTGCCGCGCTTGCCGGAGAGGAAGCGCTATCCAGACCCGCCGTGCCGGCGCTTCCGGCGATCGCGCTGATGCTGGACACGACGGTATCCGGTCGGGTGACGGACCTTCCGGCGCATTGCCTCAGCCTGTTCGCCGCGACCGATCCGGGCACCGGCAAGCCGGCCGAGCTGGAGATCGACATCCCCGCATTCGATCCGGCCAGGTTGAAGATTCCCTTTGTGGACGGCGCTTTGTGCGTGACGGACGGTCGCGGCGACCGCTTCTGCCTGGTCGAAAATGTCTGGCTGGGCCGGACGGAGGGCGGCAGGCCGGGCATCGCCGGAGCGCCGGCAGAAGTCGATCCTTCGGTACTGATCGCCCAGGCCGCGCAGCTGCAGGCCTGGGTACGCCTCATGGGGCTGCTGCAGGGAACCGCTTTCCCGTCGGAAGTCGCGATGACGCTGCGGCGATGCGTGCCGCGGCTTGC
>Ga0065165_1002702_pt1 | contig 14244 bp, 10 predicted proteins | sample AraplaMF_Cvi_mMF_FD_63813 | JGI IMG/M metagenome (GOLD analysis project Ga0065165, IMG submission 63813) | Arabidopsis root microbial communities from the University of North Carolina, USA - plate scrape MF_Cvi_mMF (version 2) (version 3) | ecosystem: Host-associated > Plants > Roots >...
CCCACGGGAATCTTCAATGAGCGCGCCATGAGCCTTGTTGCCGACCGCATTCCCGAGGCTACCGAGGAAACCGAGAGCCAGGCGCTTACCCTGGCCCTTGAAGCATGTGCCCGCAACGGCATTACAAGCTTTCACGATGCCGGCGTATCACGCGAAAACATAGCCCTGTTCCACAAGTTCAAAGCCGAAGGTAAGCTAACCACGCGGCTGTACGTTATGCTCACCGGTTATGACCGCGACTTGGTATACGAGTGGTTCCGAAAAGGCCCCGAAATCGATAGTACAGGCACCCTCACCATACGCTCGGTAAAACTCAACTGCGATGGCGCCCTGGGGTCGCGTGGCGCGTGGTTGCTGGCGCCATATAGCGACCGTCCCGATACCTACGGCATGGCTACCCTCTCGATGGATACCGTATTAAAAACATCGCGTCTCGCCTTGCAGGCGGGCTTCCAGGTTTGCTCGCATGCCATTGGCGACCGCGCAAACCGCGAAATCCTGGACCGGTACGAACTGGCTTTTAACGAAAATCAGGCAGCTAAAGCACGCGAACGTCGCTTCCGTATAGAACACGCACAACATATTGATCCGGCCGACTTACCGCGGTTTTCGAAACTCGGTGTACTGGCGGCCGTGCAGGCCATCCACATGGCGTCCGACAGGCCTTGGGCCATTGAGCGACTGGGCGAGAAACGTATTAAAGAAGGTGCATACATGTGGCAATCATTAATTCGCTCCGGCGCACACGTTATTAACGGTACCGATGCCCCCGTAGAGCCACTTAACCCGATAGCGTGTTTCTATGCCTCGGTAACACGGCGCACGCTAAAGGGCGAGCCCAAAGAAGGCTTCGAACCCGAAGAGAAAATGACCCGCGAGCAGGCACTGAAGTCGTATACCTGGGAAGCCGCGTATGGCGCCTTCGAAGAAAATATCAAAGGCTCTGTAACAGTAGGTAAGCTGGCCGACTTCACCGTGTTCTCCAAAGACCTCATGACCATTCCCGACGATAGCATTCAACACGCCCAGGTGGCCATGACCATAGTGGGAGGGAAGGTTATTTATACACGTAAATAATATAATGTCCTGTCGATAGGGCATTGCCCGTATAGAAATCCTCGATTGTAACCTCGGCTGGGGTATATAGGCTGGTTTATTAATGTGTAGATTACCCAACACATTTTTTACCGTATATGCCTCTCAAAAACCACTATCTGAGCGAGCCCACGCTGGTGCTTCGGGTTACGCTGTTTGTTATCCTTATATCGCACAGTATTCCCGGCATGCTGGATGGTGGCGTGCACGCCTTTGGCGAGGAGTATCTGCGCGTCATAGGCTTCGGGGCAATGGGGCTTCCACTGGCCTGGGCGATAAAGCTCTCGCATGTGGTTTGTGCGGTGGCGTTACTGCTCGGCCGCTACGTACGCCTGGCGGCAGCGATAACGGTTCTGATTTTGTTGATGGGAATCATTTTGGTACACTATCCCAATGGTTGGTTTGTCGTGGGGCGCGGGTTCAACGGCGTCGAGTATAATGTGCTATTGATTAGTGTACTCGTCTATCTCATGGTTGTTGTAAAGCGTTGAATATATCGTTACAGATTGGCTATACTAATAAAAAAGCCGGCCCTATAGATAGAACCGGCTTTATGTATGGCATACAGCGTATAATTACTTCTGGGCGATGAGCCATTCTTTGGCTTCTTTCGCGGAGTTAAAAGACTTCACAACATCAGATCCAGGCATAGCCTTCTTGGCAGAAAGCTCCGAAAAGATGTTTGTAGAAAAGATCCAGGCAAAGTGCTTCAGGCCAGCGGCAGCCATAGAAGGAAACCATTCTTTGGCTGTCCATTCAGCGGCCTCTTGCCAGGGACCAGTAACCAGTGTGTTATCGTTCAATACCTTGGTACAGCCTTTCTTCTTCATGAAGCTGAGGATGTCTCCGCCGGATTTAACGATCGATTCTTTGTTCTGAAAGCCGATCCAGTTACAGTGAAGGATCTTGGTCGTCTCATCGTAACTGATCTCGATGTTTTTTGCTTTTTGCAGCATTTCCATGGGCTAAGCTGATTGGGGTTTAAAGATGTATTCCTAAATTAGCTAGAATGTCTATAACTGAAAAACGTTGATGGCTAAAAAGCGTCGGCTATGTCAGAATATATCGAAGAATAAACAAAAAGGAAGGCCGAACGACCTTCCTCTATATACTTTGGTTATCTGTTTAAACGTTTGACCAACCTTAGGCCTGCAGATACTTCATTGCTTTCGTTTTGATCATATCGCGGTCTGCCGTGATAGACGGGTCGCTGTACACGTGTTGCGATATCTCACGCACTACTGCTTTTTTGAAGCCTAGCCGTTCCGCTATGTTCTCGCAGAACACAATTTCGCTACGGAACACCTGGCCGTCCATCTTCATCAGTTGGATCAGGTAGTACAGGTGCGCAAACTTTTCGTCGGGGGTAAGGGTATCGATGTCACCGATTGGTTTCGGATTTTGCAGCAAAGCGTCTACCTCTTCCTTGGGCACTCCGTTAGCTTTGGCAATGGTATGGATAAGCTTAGCCTCACGCTCAGCAATGTTTTTGTCGCTGGCTGCCAGATTAATAAGGACGTTCAGTTCGGCTTTTTTGTCGAAGATCATAGTAACTCTTGGTTTTGAGGTACAAATGTTAAAAAATGTACAGTGATATTTACTGTAAAATACGATGTTTTCGTACATCGGCAAAATAATGCAAAGTGATCGGGTCAGATGCAACCCTTATATTTGCCGGCTGTCTTTAGGGCAAACTAGAAAAAAATATGAGGAATTTAGCGGTTGTAATCTTACTTGCCGTTGCACCATGGGCTGCTGGCGCGCAGGAATCCCAGACGCGGAATATCGGTTCGTTTTCGGGTGTGAAGGTAACGCAGGGCATAGATGTTTACCTTAAAAAGGGCGATAAGGAAAGTGCACGGGTAGAGGTCAACGGCGTACCCGCTAACCAGGTTATAACCGAAGTTTCAGGCTCTTACCTCAAAGTACACATGTCTGACGGTAACCGCCGGGGGAATATCGACGTCAAGGTTTACGTTACCTATGTAAAGATCAACCGTCTGTCCGCCAGCTCCGGAGCCAGCATTTTCTCAGACGGTACCATAAGCAGTAACGAACTTGAAATCGGCTCGTCCAGCGGTGGCACCATCGAAGTAGCCATCGAAACCGAACGGGCAGACATAAGCGCCTCAAGCGCCGGCGAAATCGAACTCCGCGGCAAAGCAAAAAGCCTTACCGTCGATGCCAGCAGCGCCGGCGAGGTTGACGCCTACGACCTCGAATCGCAAAATGTTACCGCCGAAGCCTCCAGCGCCGGCGAAGTAAAAGTCCAGGTAACGACAAGCCTGAACGCCAACGCCAGCAGCGCAGGCAGCATCCGCTACCGGGGCAATCCAGGCAAGTCAATGACCAACTCCAGCAGCGGAGGCTCCGTACGAAAATCGAATTAACTTATGCCGAGTAGCGCAGCCCCTGGGGGTGACGAACCACCGGGGGCGCTATGGTATAGACCTCCCGTACGTTGTACGTCTTTTTGTTCTGCGATTCGTAATACGTACGCATAATCAGCTCGGCAATAAGACCGAAGGTTAGAAACTGGATTCCGGCCATCACCAACGTTACCCCTAAAATCAGAATCGGGCGCCCCCAAATGTCATGTCCCAGAATCTTCTGAATCAGTAGCCACAAGCTTATCGCCGACCCCAGCAAAAACGTCACAATGCCGATTGGGCCAAACAGGTGAATAGGCCTGCGGAAATACTTTTGGAAGAACACCATCAATAACAAATCACTCATAACTTTAAACGTACGGCCCATGCCGTATTTCGATTTGCCGTGTATCCGCGCATGGTGCTTCACATCCATGTCGGTAATCTTCCCGCCTTCCAGTACTGCCAGAATCGGAATGAACCGGTGAAGCTCGCCAAAGAGCTCCAGCCGTTGGGCGATATCGCGTGTAAATATCTTCAGGGTGCACCCGTAATCGCGTATAAACACTCCGGTAAGATTGCGTATAAGACGGTTAGCGATCTTACTGGGTATTTTACGCCACAACATACCGTCCTGTCGGTTCTTGCGGTTGCCGGCCACCACATCCCAGCCTTCGCGCTGAAGCTTTTCAAGCATCATCGGAATATCCGAGGGGTCGTTCTGTAAGTCTCCATCCAGCGTAACAATATAGTCGCCCGTGGCGTGGTCTATGCCCGCAGCCATAGCTGCCGTCTGCCCATAGTTTCGTTTCAGGCAAACAAGCTTCGTGCGGTAATCGGCAAGCTCCTTTATCCGTTGCACCGTAGCATCCGTCGAGCCGTCGTCTACCAGGATAAGCTCATAGTCATAACGATCCAGTGCCTTGCGTATTCCATCAAAAAGCGGAGCAATATTGTCCTGTTCGTTCAGCAATGTAATAACCAAAGAGAGTTGCATAATGTAACTGGTTAGGGATCGTGAATGAAGTACAGTTGCCGATCAACCAAACAACGCGTTCGGAGTGTCTTTGCGTCAGTAAATGAACAACCTTCATATTGCTGAGCGGTTACAGAGGAGTTAATATTTCGTTAAGATCAAAGTAACAGCACGCAGGGTAGGGGAGAGTATCTTTGATGCAACGTCAGTTGAAACCTATAGCGCATGAACAAACACGTGTTGATACTGGTAGCCATTGCTACCATAGTCTTTTCAGCCAACTTCTGGGGCACATCCGTCTATATATTAGATGAAGCCAAAAACGCAGGCTGTGCCATGGAAATGTATCACCGCGGCGACTGGGTAGTACCCACCTTTAACGACGAACTGCGTACGGATAAGCCACCGCTTCACTATTATTTTATGCGTGTGGCCTATACCGTGTTTAATGTAAACGCTTTTAGCGCCCGCCTGTTCTCTGTTGTAATGGGCATACTCACCGTGCTCGCCGTATACTTCTTCACGGCAAAACTCATCGATAAACTAGCTGGCTTTTTGAGTGGGCTCATACTGGCGTGTTCCATTCAGCTGGCCATTCAATTCCACCTTGCCGTGCCCGATCCATACCTCATCTTCTTTCTCACCACGGGCTTGTTAAGCTTTAGCTATGCCTTTGTTTTCAATCGTTCTGTATTCTATTATATATTCTATAGTAGTATCGGTCTCGCTACACTGGCCAAAGGCCCTGTAGCCCCCGTATTCGCCGGGCTTATCGTAATCATCTTTTTGCTGGTACAACGCAAGCTCAGCATACGGCAGCTGCTTGCTATAAAACTACTACCGGGAGCAATGCTCTTCCTCAGCGTTGTAGTACCGTGGTATGTGTGGGTGGGCATCGAAACAAAAGGCGTGTGGCTTGAACAATTCTTTTTCAAACACAATGTGGGCCGGTTCACATCAACCATGGAGGGCCACCGCGGCTTCCCGCTGCTATCCGCCGTCATTATGATTGCCGCGTTAATTCCCTATTCCGCGTTCTTTCCACAGGCGTTTAAAATGGTGTGGCGCGCGCTACGACAAAATACATTTATATGCTTCTGCTTTGTGGCCATGACCGTCATCGTAATCTTCTTTGCATTCTCGCGTACCATACTGCCCAGCTATCCCGAACCCTCCGTGCCGTTCTTTGCAATCCTGCTTGGATTCTTCTTCGGCCGCGTGGCGTCCGACGAAAACGTCAGGCGGTTCAAGCTTCCCATCAATGCCGTCGTCTACCTCGTCATCGCCCTGCTTCTGCCCGTGGCCACAGCACTTGCGCTCCGGCAGGAGAAAGGTATTTCAGAAGCATGGCCCGTGGCATATTATATGATAACGTTCCCCATAGCCGCAGCCGTAGCATTGTACTTTCTATTACGCAACAATGTACTCGCAGCCTTATACAGCTACAGCGCTGGTGCCGTAGTCTTTTTAGTTACCTTCTTTTACTACATGTTTCCTGTAGTAGATCGACTCAATCCGGTAATGCAAAGTCTGCCCCAGCTTCAACACATCAAAGATCCCATTGTATATTATAAAGATTTCAACCCCGCATTCGTATTCGCACTTCGCCACCCCGTGCCCGGCTTCATCACCCCCGAAGCCCTCCGGCAATTCACATCCCAACATCCAACCCTATACATACTAACCCAAAAACGCTACTGGCACGAACTCCCCGCCAACAAACAATTACTATATCAAGGCAAAGACCTCTTCGAACGTCAGGAAACCATCCTCGTCAAACTAAACTAAAGAATCCCCCTATCGCTCTGGCATTGCACCCGCGCTTCACCCGCCCCTTGCCCGCCATAGCTGTCTAAGCAAAGGCAGCGTAGCAGCCCCAGCGAAGGTAGGCTCGCACTGCTTTATTAGTTCTATCTAAACAAAAATCCTTTTATCGCTCTCCACACTTGCGCTGATTTTATCTTATCGCTCTCGCTCCTCACACTCGCGCTGATTCATTCTCCCGTTCATCCACTGCGGTGTCTGCACTGACCTGAAAACCTCCCACGTGATAAACGTAGTAAACGAACCGATAATAGCCCCTGCCGCCACATCAATCAGAAAATGCTGTGCAAGATAAATACGCGAGCATCCGGCTACCATCGCCAGGCCCAGCAGCAGAAAGGTATGCAGTCGGTTGGTCGATAGCAGCGCGAGAAACAACGCCAGGCAAAACGCCGTAGCCGTATGGCCCGAGGGGAATGAGTGTATACTGTGAACATCCACACCCGGAACGAAATGAATCAGGTGGTCACCCAGATACTTTCGGGGCCGTACCGCGCTTTGAAACATGCTGTGTTTAAAGCCGCTCACCAACAGGCCGTGGACCACGGCAAGAATCACGCAGATAATCGCGTGGCGGTAGCAGTTGAAGAGCAGCACAATAATGACCGGAACAAAAATGAGCCCGTCGCCCAGGTTCGTAGCCATCCTGAAAAACCAGTCCAGAAAACGAGTATGGTGCCCGTTTATAAACAGAACGTCGGTTCCCTTAGGTATGGCCGTCGAAAGCACGAACAGCGATACCATCACCATAAAGAATGGCCGGTAACGGTTGGCCTGGGTGGCAGAAAAAGCAGCAGGATGCATTATTTTCTCCATACGGGTGGGGACTTTGGGTTTCTACAAAGGTCGGCGGGTCGGTTCAGACCCGGGTAACCGAACTTTTAAGCCTCATTTAAGAAAAAATGCATAAACCTGCCTGACCGTCTGAATCCGGTAACATTGCGATAATTGCCAGGAAGGCGCTTAAAAGTTGGGGGTGGTTTGAAAATTACCTATCGGCAAACGTATTTTTAACAAATAATTAAAATTCTGACCCGTGTTGAAACCAAGGTTCGAAAAAATCTGATAGATTTGGCCGCTAATTGATAAAAACGACAACCACTTTATGGCCCAACTACGATTTGAAGCGCTCAAGAAACTGAGCGAGCGTGTGCCGCTGAATGTAGAGCAACCTACTGAGACGGTCTCTAAATATTTCGGACAAAACGTTTATAGTTTTGAGCAAATGCGTGCTACCCTGGCCCCAGGCCTCTTTAAAAAGGTTAGCCAGGCAATCAAAAATCACGAGAAGATTGATGAGACTACGGCCGATGCGGTAGCTTCCGCTGCCAAATCATGGGCCATGGCAAAGGGTGCAACCCACTTTACCCACTGGTTCCAACCCATGACCGGTGGTACTGCCGAAAAGCACGATTCATTCTTCGACGCCCTTGCCGGTATTGAGAAGTTCAAAGGCAGCGAGCTCGTTCAGCAAGAACCCGACGCCTCGTCGTTCCCTAACGGCGGTATCCGCAGCACATTCGAAGCACGTGGTTACACCGCATGGGACCCTACATCCCCCATGTTCCTCTACGGAAGAACACTGTGTATCCCTACAATCTTCGTATCGTACACTGGCGAAACCCTCGATACCAAAGCTCCGCTGTTGAAAGCCCTCAAGGCTGTAGACATCGCCGCTACACAGGTTTGCCAACTCTTCGATAAAGACATTCAGCACGTAACCGCTTCGTTGGGTGCAGAACAGGAATACTTCGTGGTAGACAAAGCCCTGTACCAGGCTCGTCCCGATCTCGTTATGGCAGGTCGTACCGTATTCGGTCACTCTCCTGCACGCGGTCAGCAGCTCGAAGATCACTACTTCGGCGCAATTCCCGCGCGTATCTACGAATTCATGAAAGACTTCGAAATCGAAGCCTGGAAACTCGGTATCCCCGTGCGTACACGCCACAACGAAGTTGCTCCCAGCCAGTTCGAAGTAGCGCCACTGTTTGAAGAAGTAAACGTGGCCAACGATCACAACCAACTTATGATGGATGTGATGGACCGTATCGCCAGCAAACACGAACTCAAAGTGCTGTTCCACGAGAAGCCTTTCGCAGGCCTCAACGGTACAGGTAAACACAACAACTGGTCACTCATTACCGATACCGGTGTTAACCTGTACGCGCCTACCAGCAGCGCCCGCGATAACCTCCTCTTCCTTACATTCTTCGTAACCACCATCAAGGCTGTTCACGCGTACTCAGACCTGCTCCGCGCAAGCATCGCTACGTCTGCTAACGACTTCCGCCTCGGTGCTAACGAAGCGCCTCCGGCAATCATGTCCGTATTCATCGGTTCACAAATGAGCGCCGTGCTCGACGAACTGGAGAAAAACGGTAGCGTGAAAATCGAGAAAGGCGACAACATGTACATGAAGCTCGGTATCGACCAGATCCCTGAGATCATCCTCGATGCTACAGACCGTAACCGTACATCGCCGTTTGCATTCACCGGCAACAAATTCGAATTCCGTGCAGTAGGTGGCAGCGACAACTGCGCTGTGCCAATGGCAGCATTGAATACCATCGTAGCAGAGCAACTCTCGCAATTCTTTGAATCAGTATCGAAAGAAATCGAAAAAGGCAAAGAGAAACGCCTCGCTATCGTAGACGTACTCCGTCAATACATCAAAGAATCGAAGAACATCCGCTTCGAAGGCGACGGCTACTCTGACGACTGGGTTAAAGAAGCCGAGAAGCGTGGTCTGAACAACATCAAGACTACACCTCGTGCGCTCGATGCATACCTTTCCAAGACTTCACTCGAACTGTTCGAGAAACACGGTGTAATGTCGCACAAGGAAACAGAAGCGCGTACAGAAATCCGTCTCGAATCATACATCAAGCGTGTTCAAATCGAAGCGCGTGTTATGGGCGACCTGGCCATGAACCACATCGTACCGACCGCCATCGCGTATCAGAACAAACTGATAACAAACGCCAACGGCCTTGCCGGATTGGGTATCGATAACAAAGCCGTAGTACAAACCATCAAGGAAATCTCCGGCTATATCGAAATCATCAAGAGCGGTACACGCGAAATGGTAGAAGAACGTAAGCGTATCAACAAGATCACCGATACACACAAACGTGCCATCGGCTACTGCGAAGACATCAAGGAGAAATACTTCGAATCTATCCGCGACGCCGTAGATAAACTCGAACTTCTTATTGACGACGAAGATTGGCCTCTGGTGAAATACCGCGAACTGTTGTTCCTGCGCTAATAAAGGACTTCTACAAATACCTAAACCTAAACCTGTAGATGTTAAACGGGCCTCGATACCTCGGGGTCCGTTTTCTATTTTATACCTTACCAGTTATCCTCCCAGCGCTCCGGCTTTCACCGCGCCGTCCGCGGAACATACCTGCCCGCCGGGTCTCGTCGATCTACACCCCTGAGACGACAATTTACGCCCGTTCCCTTACCGTACACTACAGGACACCATGCCGCATTCGTATTCGGTATTTTAGTACTGTTTAATTGTTTTTTTCGGAGGAGACGAAGATAGCCGGAGGTCTTACCGGCATACGGCTATCCAGTCTTATACAAAGACATAGTACTATGGGCGTAGTCGCAGGTATCATCTATCACTTCATCGGCGGGTTTGCCTCCGGTAGCTTTTACATTCCATTCAAAAAAGTACGCGGCTGGGCGTGGGAGAGTTACTGGATCGTGGGTGGCCTGTTCTCATGGCTCTTCGTGCCGTTCATCGCGGCATTGCTCACCGTGCCCAAATTCATGACCATCATCCAGCAGACCGATGGCACAACCATCTTCTGGACATACTTGTTGGGCGTACTCTGGGGTATTGGCGGACTCACCTTCGGGCTGGCCATGCGTTACCTTGGGCTTTCACTCGGCATGTCTGTTACGCTGGGCTTTACCTCCGCGTTCGGCTCGCTCGTGCCACCCATCTACCGCGACTTCTTCGCACCCAACAGCGGCGAAACGTTAACACACATGCTATCCACCACCGGCGGCCTTGTCGTGCTGTGTGGCGCGCTCGTGTGCATCGTCGGTATCTTCATCTGCGGCAAGGCAGGCATGCTCAAAGAAAAAGAACTTTCAGACGATCAGAAGAAAGACAGCATTCAGGAATTCAACATCAGCAAAGGCTTGCTCGTGGCCACCATATCGGGTATTCTCAGCGCCTGTTTCAACTTCGGTATCGAAGCGGGCAAACCCATGGCACAGGCTGCTGTAGAAAACGGAAGCAACCCGCTCTTTCAGAACAACGTAATCTTCGTCGTCGTGCTGTGGGGTGGGCTCACAACCAATGCCATCTGGTGCATCATCCTCAACACACGCAACCGCACCTTTGGCGACTATACCCGCGCGCAGGCACCCCTTGCCCGCAACTACGTATTCTCTGCCCTCGCGGGAACAACCTGGTTCATGCAGTTCTTCTTTTACGGCATGGGCGAAAGCAAGCTCGGCAACGGCGCCAGCTCGTGGATACTGCACATGGCCTTTATCATTCTCGTCTCCAGCGTATGGGGACTGTTCCTCAGAGAATGGAAAGGCGTCGGTAAAAAAACGTTCAACACCATACTCGCGGGCGTCTTTACCATCATGCTCTCCGTGTTGATCGTAGGGTATGGAAATTCTCTGGTGGATTAATTAATTACTTTATAACTTTTATAGCATGTCACGGAATACAGAATTTTCCACGAATGCTCAGACCTTTAAGTACGTAAGTTATTTATGGGATGAGGCCAAAGCAATAGCGTTGGCAGGAGGCGAAGCGGCACCCCTCAACGAGGTAGCCCTGTTGATTTATCGTTCTAACCTGTTGGGAGCAGACCTGAGGCTCACCAACTACGGCGGAGGAAACACCTCCTGCAAAGCACTCGCGGCAGATCCCCTTACCGGAAACCCAACCGAAGTAATGTGGGTAAAGGGATCGGGCGGCGACCTGGGCACACTCAAACGTAGCGGGCTCGCAGCATTATATGTAGACCGCCTGCGCAGCCTCACCAATGTATACCGCGGCCTTGCGTTCGAAGACGAAATGGTCGAACTCTTCAACCACTGCATCTACGACCTCAACTCCAAAGCACCTTCCATCGATACACCGCTTCACGGCTTCCTTCCTTTCAAACACATCGATCACCTTCATCCCGATGCGGCCATAGCCATTGCAGCGGCCAAAGACGGTAAGAAAATAACACAGGAGCTCTTCGATGGCGCCATCGGTTGGGTAGACTGGCAGCGCCCGGGCTTTGACCTGGGTCTCAAACTGCGTCAATGTGTGGACGATAATCCAGGCATTCGCGGGATCATGCTCGGATCTCACGGCCTCTTTACCTGGGGCGACACAGCCTACGCCAGCTACATCAATACACTGGAAGTCGTAGAGAAGTGCGCCGCGTTTCTCGAAGACAACTACGGCCGTCGTCGCCCCGTATTCGGAGGCTTCCGGCTCGACTCTGCCGCGCCACAACAACGCCGCGAAAAAGCGGCGGCCCTCGCACCGCTGCTGCGCGGCTTCTGCTCCAGCCATACACGCATGGTAGGCCACTTTACAGACGACACCCGCGTACTCGAATTCATAAACAGCAAAGACCTCGATAAACTCGCGCCCATGGGCACCAGCTGTCCCGACCATTTTCTGCGCACCAAGATCAGCCCACTCGTGCTGAACCTTAGCCCCACAGAAGACCTCAGCGACGCAAACGCCGTCAAGGCCCGGCTACAGCCGCTGTTCGAAGACTACCGCAAAATGTACAGCGACTACTACCAGCGCTGCAAACATCCCAACAGCCCCGCGCTGCGCGATCCCAACCCCGTCGTTATACTCTATCCAGGCATCGGCATGTTCACCTTTGCCAAAGACAAACAGACCGCACGCGTAGCATCAGAATTCTATATCAACGCCATCAACGTCATGAAAGGCGCTGAGGCCATATCAGAATATACGTCGCTTCCCCATCAGGAAGCCTTCAACATCGAATACTGGCTGCTCGAAGAAGCAAAGCTTCAACGTATGCCCAAGCCAAAAGCCCTGTCGGGTAAGATTGCCCTCATAACCGGAAGCGCCGGTGGCATTGGTAAAGCCATAGCAAAGAAATTCCTCGACGAAGGCGCGTGCGTCATTATCAACGACAACGACAGCGGCCGTCTGGAAAAAGCCCGCGAAGAATTCAATAAAGCCTACGGCAAAGATCAATACACCGCAGTACTGCTCGATGTACTCAAGGCCGACCAGATCAACGCGGCCTTCAGCGAAGCCGCACTCGCATTCGGCGGTGTTGACATCGTAGTCAACTGCGCAGGCCTGTCCATATCCAAACCCCTGCAGGAGCATACCGAAAAAGACTGGGACCTGCTGTATGATGTATTGGTAAAAGGCCAGTTCCTCGTAACACAAGCCGGTGTAGCCGTTATGCGGCAGCAGGCTCTCGGCGGCGATGTAGTGAACATCGTAAGTAAAAACGCGCTCGTATCTGGCCCCAACAATGCCGGTTATGGATCAGCCAAAGCAGCACAGCTGCACCTCAGCCGCCTCAACGCAGCCGAGCTTGGTGCCGATAAAATCCGGGTTAACGTCATCAACCCCGATGCCGTCATTGCCGATAGCAAAATATGGGAAGGCGCATGGGCCGAAGGTCGCGCAAAAGCCTATGGCGTTACCGTAGAAGAGCTCCCGGCATTCTATGCCAAACGTACACTGCTCAACGAAGTAATACTTCCCGAAGATATCGCCAACGGCTGCTTTGCCCTGGTAGGAGGGCTGCTCAACAAGTCCACCGGAAACGTAGTCAATGTAGACGGCGGTGTAGCCGCCGGCTTTGTGCGGTAAGTAAAGCAACATAGATCATGCGTATTGATAAAAACAAAATAGAAGATCATAACCAGAAAGGTCGTGCACAGCACATGCGTAAAGTAGACGTGCTCCGCGACACGGTGAACGATATAGACAGTGTAATCAAAAAGCTCGTCGACTTTCAGATCGCTATTCCCAGCTGGGCATTGGGCACAGGCGGTACACGCTTTGGTCGCTTCGCCGGGGGAGGGGAGCCACGGAGCCTCGAAGAAAAACTGGCAGACGTCGGGCTACTCCATGCCCTGAACCAATCGAGCGGTGCGGTATCGCTGCACATCCCATGGGACATCCCGAAAGATGGCAAAGCCATTCAGGCCTTAGCAAAAGACTACGGTTTGCGTTTCGATGCCATGAACTCAAACACCTTTCAGGATCAACCCGGGCAGCCGTTAAGCTACAAGTTCGGTTCACTCCAGCATGTCGATAAAGCTGTCCGCGATCAGGCCATAGCACACAACCTCGATGTAATACGCCATGGCGAAGCGCTCGGCTCACAGTCCATCACCGTATGGCTGTCCGACGGTTCGTGCTTCCCCGGGCAACTCAACTTCCGCAAAGCCTTCGAAAACACACTGGACAGCCTGAGCCAGATCTATGCCGCACTGCCCAAAGACTGGAAGATGTTCGTGGAATACAAAGCCTTCGAACCCAACTTCTATTCAATGACCGTTGGCGACTGGGGCCAGGCTTATCTGTACACCAGCAAGCTCGGCCCACGCGCATACACCTTGGTAGACCTCGGCCATCACCTGCCACATGCCAACATCGAACAGATCGTATCGCTGTTGCTCATGGAAGGTAAACTCGGCGGCTTCCACTTCAACGACTCGAAGTATGGCGACGACGACCTCACCGTAGGCAGCATCAATCCCTATCAGCTCTTCCTCATCTTCCAGGAACTGGTAGACGGTATGGATGCCCGCGGCATGAACCACGCTACCGACCTGGGCTGGATGATCGATGCCTCACACAACGTTAAAGATCCGTTAGAAGATCTTTTACAATCTGTAGAAGCCATACAAATAGCCTATGCACAGGCGCTGATAACCGACCGTAAAGCACTGGAAACAGCCCGCGCCAACAACGACGTAGTCCGTGCGCAGGAAATC
>Ga0065165_1002703_pt1 | contig 14243 bp, 6 predicted proteins | sample AraplaMF_Cvi_mMF_FD_63813 | JGI IMG/M metagenome (GOLD analysis project Ga0065165, IMG submission 63813) | Arabidopsis root microbial communities from the University of North Carolina, USA - plate scrape MF_Cvi_mMF (version 2) (version 3) | ecosystem: Host-associated > Plants > Roots > Endosphere...
GCCGACCTCGACCTGATCCGGCAGATGTTCGCGGTGTTCTACGAGCAGCGCGTCAGCGGCGACGAGCGGCACCGCTTCCTGCGGCGGCACGAGATCCAGAGCGTGCGCGCCGCGCCCGACGGCCTCCACCTGAACCTGCTCGACGTCGACGCCTCGCGCGAGAGCAGCCAACGCTACGACGCGGTGGTGCTGGCGACCGGCTATGCGCGCGAGCAGCACCATGCGCTGCTCGGCGAGCTGGCACCGTGGCTCGGGCGCCTGCAGGTCGACCGCGACTACCGCGTGATCGCGCCGCGCGAGTTCCGCCCGGCGGTGTTCCTGCAGGGGGCCTGCGAGACCACCCACGGGCTCAGCGACACGCTGCTGTCGATCACCGCGGTGCGCTCGAACGAGATCGCGACGAACCTTGCTACACTCAATGCGAACAATTCTCATTGAGCGGGGTGCTCTTCCAACGCATGCGCGAGTTGATCCAGGAACTGGTGGCCCATTGTGCGGACCTGCGGCGGCAGCTGACGCGCGATCTGCGCGATCCGCAGCACGCGGCGGACATCGCGCAGTCGAGCTTCGAGCGGGTCTATGCGCTGGCGCTGGGCGACGGGCCTCAGGCGTCGATCGCATCGCCGCGCGCGCTGCTGTTCCGCGTGGCGCGCAACCTGTGCATCGATGAAGCCCGGCACCGGCAGGTGGCCCAGCGCTGGCTGGTGGAGCAGTCGCCGATGGGCCTGCATGCGGCGGCGCCGTCGTGCGAATACGTGCATGCGCAGCGCCAGGTGCTGCGGCGCGTGATCGGCGTGCTGGAATCGCTGCCGCCATTGCGGCGCGAGGTGTTCCTGCTGTTCCGCGCCTATGGCTTCACGCGCACCGAGATCGCCGGGCGGCTGACGCTCAGCGAAGCGGCGGTGGCCAAGCACCTGGTGCGCGCGGCGCTCGACTGCTCGCGGGTGTTTGCTGAGATGCAGGCCGAGTTGATCGAGGCACCTGCCGTCTCACCGCGCAGCAGTTTCCGCGCGACCTTGGCCGAGGACTGGGCGTGAGCCGCGCCGTGGTTGCCGAGAAGCTGATCGAGCACGCGCTCGACCTGGTCGTGAAGAGCGAGGTCGAGCCCGAGCCGGCGGCCGGCCGGGCGCTCGCGCGGCTGCGGCAGTGGATCTGCGAATCGCCCGATCACGCCGCGGCGGCCGATGAAGCGCGCCGGCGTTGGCAGATGCTGGGCGGTCTGTCCGACGGGCTGCGCGAGCATTTCGAGGAGCCGGTCGCCGCGCCGGGGCGGCGCAACCTGCTGCTGTCGGCGGCTGCGGTGCTCGGCGGTGCGGCACTCGCCGGCCGGCTGGGTTGGCAATACTGGCAGGCGCCGGTGTTCACGGCGGCGTATCGGACGCAGCCGTTGCAGTTGCTCGACGTCACGCTGCCCGATGCCCAACCCGGCACGCAGCTGGCGTTGGGCGCCGACAGCGCGATCGACGTTCGGCTGCATCGGCAGCGGCGCATCGTGCGGCTCGACGGCGGCGAACTGCGTTGCGACGTGGCGCACGATCCGGCGCGGCCGTTCCAGGTGCTGACGCGCGACGCGCGCATCGAGGTGCTGGGCACGGTGTTCAGCCTGCGTGACCGCGGCGGTGCACTGACGGTCGGTGTCGAACGCGGGCGGGTGCAGGTGGCCTTGCGTGACGCGGCGGTGGATGGCGACGCAGACCGCTTCGGCCCACCCATCGTGCTGGGCGCTGGCGAGCTGATGGACATCCGCAACGGCATCGCGCAGCCGCCGCGCCCGGGCGATGCGGCCGCCCTCGCCGGCTGGCGCGACGGCTGGCTGAGCTTCCAGGACACCCCGCTGCGCGAGATGCTCGCGAGCGTCAATGCCTACCGCGCCTCGCCCATCGTCAGCACCGATTCACGCGTCAACGCGATGCGGCTGACCGGCCGCTTCCCGGTGCGGGATGCGGCCGGGTTGCTGGCGGCGTTGCCGCAGGTGCTGCCGGTCACCGTCCGCCTGCGCATGGACGGTGGGGTTGAACTCGCCGCTCATTGACGAGCAGCAAGTTCAGTCCTTCTGCAGATGGAAATGCTGGCGCTTGGAGAGAAGATGATTCTCAATATCAAATCGAGTAATGTCCGACCGATGATCGACTGCCTCTTTCGTTACCTTCCGGACCGCCTCATCGAAAGTCTCCGCCGTCTTGCCATGCTTCTCATACGACAGCGACAAGAAATCTGCCTTGCTGTATTTGTGCGGCTCAAGTAGATGTTTGATCTCGGGATCCTTGAACGTCAAGGGCTCGGGGACAATGACATCATTCGATGACGCGGCCTTCCGACGCTGCTGCTGCTGCGCCAGCGCCACTTCGTGGCGAACCACCGGATCGTTCAACATGATTTCTCTGAAATTTGACCAGCAAGTCGGATTGAATAATTCTTCCTTGTTCTGAAACGCATCAAGCAGCTCACAAAATGCCTTCTTCGCGTCTTCCGGCCACCCCACGTACCCAGGATTTCGCTTCACCTCGCCGACTATGAACGCTGATAAATAGTCTCGACCATTCTCTCCTGGCGTATAGATTCCTTCATTTTTCCTGGTCAGACTTATATGCTTCAGATGCAATTTGACAAACTCACTTCGTAATGTCTTCGAAAATGGTGACGCAGTAGTCGCTCGCGGTAAAGTTGGCGCTGTTTTCGTCGAAACTGTGTGCTCCGCGTTTTCATTCCATCTTTGGAATCCCGGATCTGCAACGAAAGCCTTGCAGAGCTGACTGTAGTGCCCGAAAAATGCCTCATCGGTAACATTCAAACGCTGATTGAATCCCAATATTTTATTCGCCAAGTCCGGGGACTCCTTCCAGCGGAACTCTGCACCAGCCTTTTCGGACCTGATGAAAGCAGTGATTTCTTTTCTTGCGTCTTCAGCCGTCACCCCTTTGGGAAAATCCATATATTTCCCGCCACTTTTATCCGTCTTTATCTTATATTTTTTGGACAGCTCGGAAAATGTGGTGTAACACGCCTCTCTGTCCAGCAGATTGACCACGTCGTGCTCAGCTTGAGAGTAATTTCGCTTCCACTTGGCGAGCTGAAGATCCCCATGCAAATCCCACTTGGTTTTCTCGTTTTTTAAAAAAGAATCGATTTCCTTCTGCGAAATTGCGACAGCATTCTTTTTCATCTCCGAGCAAAAAACTTTTATCAAGTCTTCATGACTGATATTTTCGTATTGATGTCGAAGAGTCGCGAATAAATTCACCATCTGCTGGTGATTGCTACTGCTCAGGTTGGCTTGGTGAGCAAAACCCGACGAAATCTCCGGCTCGCCTGATTTATTTTCCTTCGTCTTCGTCGTGGCTCTCCGGGAATTCACGGGCGAGTGAATGGGCGATTTCTGTTCATTTTTCTGCGGTTCCAAACGTGGCGAAACGTTCGACCTAGACTTCGTTGGAATTTCTTTTAATTCATTTTGTTGCTGATGGTTGCCACTGCTCGGTTCGGCTTGATGCGCACCACCTGACGAAATCTCTGACTTGCCCGAGTTATTTTCCAAACTGCAATTTTTCTTCGTCCTCGTCGTGGCTCTCGGAGAATTCACGCGTGAGTGAATTGATGACTTCTGCTCATCTTTCTGCGACTTGACATGTGATGAACCGCTCGATCCGGACGAGGAATTTTTCAATGTCCTCTCTGTCAGAATCTCCGCGCCTGACCTTTCCGTTTTGACGTCTGTTTTCTTTTTTTTGTTTTTTCCCTTGAGCGAAAGCGATTCGAATGTTCGCTTAATTTTTTCGATCTTCTTCATCGTCGAACCTCATAGACATCGAGTTGATTGGACCCATATCCCGTTCACTTTCAAGCGCTCTCTCAAAAGTCAACGGCTGCGGCGAACCCACTGAGTGCCCCCCGCCATCCGCTGGTTCCTGACCAAGTACACCTGTGTCTCGCTCCGTCACGCTGGGGAGCGCAGCCACCTGTCCCGCTTCTTCCTGCTCATTCGTCTAAGTAGTCAGAGAGCTCGCAAGCCAGCCCCCGGCCCCTTACGCGGCCCCACGCCAGCGGCTCGTCGTTCATCACGCAACACAACCTCTGGAGTACCCCATGCGTTCCCTGCCCCGCCAACGCCTGCTCGTCGCAGCGCTGGCCGCCGCCTTCAGCGGCCCCTTCGCGCTGCCGCGCGCGCTCGCCCAGGCCGCCGTGCTGGCCGAAGCCGAGTTCGACGTCCAGGTGCCGGCCCAGCCGCTGGATGCCGCGCTGAACGAGCTGTCGCGCCAGACCGGCGTGGCCGTTCTCGCGGCCGGTGACGCCACCAGCGGCAAGACCTCGCGCGCCGTGTCGGGCCGCTTCAGCGCGGCCCAGGCGCTGCAGCAGATGCTCGCCGGCAGCGGCCTCGAAGCCGCCCGCGCGCCGAATGGCGGCTTCGCGGTGCGCCAGGCGTCGGCCGGAGCCGCCGCCGAAACCACCCTCCCCGCCCTCACCGTGCGCGCTCGCGCCGATGCCGATGCCGGCGGCTACGTCGCGCAGCGCGCCAGCGTCGGCACCAAGACCGACACGCCGCTGGTCGAGGTGCCGCAGTCGATCTCGGTCATCGGCAGCCAGGAGATCGACGACAAGGGCCAGACGACGCTGACCGATGCGCTCGCGCAGACGCCGGGCGTCACGGTGAACCCCTACGGCTTCGATTCGCGCGGGCTCGACTGGGTGCTGCTGCGCGGCTTCGACGGCTGGTACACCAGCAGCTTCCGCGACGGGCTGGCGCAGAACGTCGGCATCACCTTCCTCGGCGTGCAGACCGAGGTCTACGGGCTGGAGCGCCTCGAGGTGCTGCGCGGCCCGTCGTCGGTGCTGTTCGGCAAGGGCGACGTCGGCGGCGTGGTCAACCGCGTCAGCAAGGTGCCCGGCCCCGACGCCGTGCGCGAGATCGGCGTGCAGACCGGCCGCTACGACCGCAAGCAGGCGATGGCCGACCTGGGCGGCGCGATCGATGCCGAAGGGCAATGGCGCTGGCGCGTCGTCGGCCTGGGCCTGGACACCGGCACGCAGGACCAGTACCCGAACGGCGAGCGCATGACACAGAAGCGCCAGTACCTCGCGCCATCGCTCAAGTGGCAGCCGACGCCGCAGACCTCGCTGACGCTGCAGGCCGAGGTGCTGCGCGACGACGGCTCCGACGACGTGCAGTTCGTCAGCACCGCCGACGACCGGCCGACCACGCTGAAGGAAGGCGACCCGTCCTACAGCCGCATCGAGACCGGCTCGGATGCGATCGGCTGGCAGTTCGCGCACCGCTTCGACAGCGGCTGGCAGCTGCAGCAGAAGGCGCGCTATGCGCACCGCACGTCGGACAAGCACCACATCCAGTCGTTCTACGGCGCCGATCCGAACCTGCTGCTGCGCCAGGCACGGCACGACGTGGAAGCGGTCGGCGAGAACAGCATCGACACCTCGGTGCAGGGCAAGGTGGACGGTGGCGGCATCTCGCACACGCTGCTGTTCGGCGTCGACATCGACCGCAGCCGGGCCGAGTGGCAGCGCTGGCAGGCCATGACGACGCCGCTGGACCTGAGCAACCCGGTCTACGGCGTGCCGATCGCCGAGCCCACATCCCAATCGCGCGACAAGCAGGTGATCCTCGAGCAGGTCGGGCTGTATGCGCAGGACCAGGTGCGTCTCGATTCGCACTGGGGCCTGACGGTCGGCGTGCGCCAGGACCGGGTGAAGTCGCGCTACGAGAACCGCCTGGCCGATCCGGCCTTCGGCGAGGTCACCGTCGCCGAGCGCACCGACAACGCGACCACCGGCCGGCTGGGCGTCAGCTACCAGGTCGGCAACGGCTGGGCGCCGTATGCGAGCTATGGCGAGTCGTTCGTGCCGGTGATGGCGGTGGACGAAGGCGTGCTGTTCGACCCGAGCCGGGGCAAGCAGGTCGAGCTCGGTGTCAAGTACATGCCCGAGGGCGAGGCGGTGTCATTCGCCGCGGCGGTGTTCGACCTGGAGAAGACCAACGTCGTGTCCTACGACCCGGTCGACTTCGTGCCGCACGCGATCGGCAAGGTGCGCTCGCGCGGGATCGAGCTCGAAGCCAAGGCGGCACTGACGCCGCAGCTGCGGCTGACCGGCTCGTTCACGGCGCTGGACATGAAGGTGCTGTCCAGCGCGATCGACAGCGAGGTCGGCAACATGCCGATCCTGACGCCGAAGCAGACCGCGTCCGTCTGGCTCGACTACGCACTGGGCGCTGCGGTCGCCCGCGGCGTGAGCATCGGCGGCGGCTTGCGCCATGTCGGCAAGCGCTGGGACAACGGCGCGAACACCGAATCGCAACCGGCCTACACGCTGGCCGATGCCGCGGTGCGCTACGACAACGGCCCGTGGCGCTTCGCGCTGAACGTCAGCAACCTGTTCGACAAGGAGTACCTCGCCGGCCACGCGTACGGCAGCTACTTCCGCGGCAATGAACGCAATGTGCTGCTGACGGCGAAGTACAGGTTCTGATCAGCCGCCGATCAAGCACCGAAGCCGGCGTAGACGTTCTGCACGTCGTCGCCGGCGTCGAGCGCGGTCAGGAAGCTCTCCACTTCCTCCCGCTGCTCGGCCGTCAGGCTCTTCGGGTCGACCGGGTTCTTCGGCTTGTAGCCGAGCTTGGCCGACAGCACCGTGAAGCCCTGGCCTTGCAGCGCGCGGCTCACCAGGTCCAGGTCAGCGGGGTCGGTCAGGAACAGCGTGACGCCGTTCTCGTCGGCCGGCTCGAAGTCCTGCGCGCCGGCCTCGATCGCCGCCAGCTCCGGGTCGGCGCCCGGCGCCGCCGGCTCGGCCTCGATCATGCCGAGGTGGTCGAAATCCCAGGCCACCGAGCCCGAGGTGCCGAGCTGGCCCTTGCGGAACAGCACCCGCATCTCCGATGCCGCGCGGTTCACGTTGTCGGTCAGGCATTCGACCATCACCGGCACGCGGTGCGGCGCGAAGCCCTCGTACAGCGCGTGCTCGAAGTGGACCGTCTCGCCGGTCAGCCCCGCGCCCTTCTTGATCGCGCGGTCCAGCGTGTCTTTCGGCATCGAGACCTTGCGCGCCTGTTCGACCACCAGCCGCAGCCGCGAGTTCGCGGCCGGGTCGGCGCCGTGGCGCGCGGCCACCATGATGTCCTTGGCCAGCTTGCCGAACAACCTGCTCTTGGCACTGGACGCCAGGTCCTTGTGATATGCCTTCCACTGCGCGCCCATGCCGACGTTCCTTGGTTCGATGCCCGGGCGACATGCACCGGGACGACGATTCTAGGGTCGTTCAGCCGTCCAGCTTCTCCAGCGCTTCCCGCAGCGCCGCATGCAGCTGGGGGCGCCGGATGATGTCGAGGTGGCTCGCGCCATCGATCACCCCGGTGGCCGCCACTGGCGCATGCTCCGCCCAGTCGCGCAGGCGGCCGACCGAATCGTTCACCGACGCCGCCGCCTGGAAGACGTGCAGCGGGGTGTCAAGGCGGCCATGCACCTGGCGCGCGCCCTGCGCCCGCTTGTCGACGGTGGCCCACAGCAGGTACTCCGCCGCGTCGTCGCCGTCGCCATCGAGCGGCAAGGTCCGGTCGCCGGCCAGCACCTGCTCGGCCAGGCCGTCGCGCTCGGCATCCTCCAGCCGCGCGAACAGCTCGCGCCACGCCTCGGCCATCGTCGACTTGGCGACCCAGGCGTCGATCTCGCGCCAGGCCAGCGCGCGCTCGTCGACGCCGAGCGGCCGCGACGCGCGCAGCGGCTCGGTCTCGAACACGTCGACCATGCCGATGAACTCGACCGCGACCCGCCCCTGCAGCTGCCGCGCGACCTCGATCGCCAGGTCGCCGCCCGACGACCAGCCGAGCAGCGCACAACGCCGCTGCGCCGCCGTCGCCTCGATGAAGGCGGCGTACTCCGCGGCCAGCGCCTCGACCGCGAAGCCGCGCCAGCGCTGGCGCGTGTAGACATGGCTGACGAAGCCGTGCACCGGCCGCGTCCCCTGCAACGCCTCGGCCAGCGGCAGGAACTCGCGCGAGTTGACGATCATCCCCGGCATGCAGTACAGCGGCACGCCGGTGCCGCCGGCGTGCAGGCAGATCGCATCGTGCTGCTGCGCGAGCCGCTGCTGCAGCCGCCCGGCCAGCGCGCTCACCCGCGTGGCCTGCATCAGGTCCGACAAGGCCAGCCCGGCGCCGCCCGGCACCTGCTTGCGGATGCGAGCGATCAGCTTCAGGCTGAGGATCGAATCGCCGCCGAGCTCGAAGAAGTCGTCGTCGCGGCCGACCGCGTCCGGCCCCAGGCCCAGGACCTCGCCGAACAGGCGCGCCAGGGCCTGCTCGGTGGGCCCGCGCGGCGGATCGATGCGGCGGGCCGGCGCCGATGCCTGCGGCCGCGGCAGCGCGTTGCGGTCGATCTTGCCGTTCGGCGTCAGCGGCATCGCGTCGAGCACGACGACCGCCTCCGGCACCAGCGGGGCCGGCAGGCTGGCCTGCAGCGCGAGCCGCACGGCGGCGGCGTCCAGCGTCGCGCCGGCGCGCGCGACGACGTAGGCCCACAGCACGGCGCTGCCGCTCTCGCCTTCGCCGGCCACCACCGCCGCATCCGCGACGCCATCCATCGCGCGCAACTGCGCGTGCAGTTCACCGGGTTCGACCCGGAAGCCGCGGATCTTCAGCTGGTCGTCGTTGCGGCCGAGGAACACCAGCGCGCCGTCGCTGCGCTGGCGCACGCGGTCGCCGGTGCGGTACAGCCGCTCGCCCGCCGACGAGTCGCCGAACGGCGATGCGACGAAGCGGCTCGCAGTCAGCCCTGGCTGCCCGAGGTAGCCGCGCGCGACACCCGGCCCGCCGACGAACAGCTCGCCGGCGATGCCCGGTTGCACCGGCGCCAGCGACTCGTCGAGCACGAACGCGGACATGCCGCCGATCGGCCGGCCGAGCGGCAACGCCGCATCGCCGTCGCCGGCGACGTGCATCAGCATGCCGACGCAGGTCTCCGTCGGCCCGTAGTGGTTGACGATGCGCAGCCCCGGCCGCAGCGCGCGCACGGTGGCCAGCAGCGCGGCATCGGCCGCCTCGCCGCCGAGCACCAGCGTGTGGGCCGGCAGCACGTCGTGCGGCCGCGCGGCGTTCAGCAGCCCCTTCAGGTGGCTCGGCACGATCTTCAGCACGTCGATGCGGTGGCGGGCCATCGCGTCGGCGAACGCATCGGGGTCGAAGGCCGCGGCGCTGTCGAGCATCAGCAGGCTGCCGCCGGAACACAGCGCGCCGAACAGCGCCGTGTGGCCCAGGTCGGCGGCGACGGTCGAGACCATCGCGAAGCGCAGGCCCGCCGGCAGCGGCAGACCATCGGCGTCCGCCAGCCGCGCCAGCATCGCCTGCGCGTAGTTCGCCAGCGCACCGTGCGAGACGAGCACGCCCTTCGGCGCACCGGTCGAGCCGGAGGTGTAGATCAGGTACGCGGCCTGGTCGGGCAGCAGCACCGGTTCGGGCGCCAACGACGATGGCCCTGACGCCTCGAAGCCCGGCACCATCACGGGCAGCGTACTCCACGGCACCGGCCCGGCCGCCATCAGCGCGCGCGCACCGCAGTCGCGCACCAACGCCTGCAGGCGCGGCACCGGCAGCGACGGGTCCAGCGGCACGGCCACGGCGCCGGCCTTCATCACCGCCAGCATCGCCAGCACGAACGGGCTGCCGCGTTCCAGCAGCAGCGCCACGCGCGCCTCGGCGCCGATGCCGCGCCGGGCCAGCTGCGCGGCCAGCTGGCGCGCGGCGCGCTTCAGCTGCGCATGGGTGTGCGAGCCCCGCGCGTCGAGCAGGGCCGGCTGCTGCGCATGCCGTTCGGCCTGCGCGGCCCACAACGCCGGAATGCCGTGCCACGGCCATGACGGCGCCTCGCCGTGCAGCACCGACGGGGTGCCGGGCAGCGTGGTCGACGCCAGCGCGCGCTGCGGGTCGGCGGCGACCTGCGCCGCCAGGTGCACGAAGGCGGCCGCCAGCCGGTCGATCGTCGTGCGGTCGAACAGGTCGGTCGCCCAGGCGAGCTGGAAATCCAGGCCGCGGGCGTTTTCCACCAGGTCCAGGCTCAGGTCGAAGTGCACCTCGTCGACCGCGACGGCGTCGATCTCGATCTGCAGGCCGCCACCGGCCGCCAGCTCCGCGGCGCCACCGGTGGCCTGCGACGCGCACTTCACCTGGAACAGCGGGTTCAGCCCGGCGCTGCGCTCGATGCCGAGCGCTTCGACCAGCTGGTCCAGCGGCAGGTGGGCATGCTGCCGCGCGGCCAGCAGCCGCTCGCGCACCTGGCGCAGCAGCGCCGCGAAGCCGGCCTGCGGGTCGACGCGCAGCCGCAGCACCAGCACGTTGGTGAAGTGGCCGACCATGCCGGCCAGCTCGGGCCGGTCGCGGTTCGCCGACGGCACGCCGATGCACAGCTCGCGGTCGCCGCCGTAGCGGTGCAGCAGCAGTGCGAGCAAGGCCAGCGCCAGCATCGCGGGCGACGCGGCATCGCGGCGTGCCAGCGCGAGCAAGGCATCGCCGGTCGCGGGCGGCAGGCCGAAGGCCAGCAGCTCGCCGCGGGCGCTGCGCCGTGCGCCGCGCGGCCGGTCGAGCGGCAGCGTGGTGGTGGGCGGCGCGTCGCGCAGTTCGTCGACCCACCAGGCCCGCTGGCGCGCCAGCTCGCCGGCGGCCAGCCAGCGTTGCTGCCACTGCGCGTGGTCGGCGTACTGCAAGGCGGGCGGCTCGAGCGCCTGCGCCGGGTCGCGCAGCAGCGACGACAACTCCTGCAGCAGCAGCGCCACCGAGCCGCCGTCGGCCGCGATGTGGTGCACGCCGAGCAGCAGCACCAGCGCGCCGTCGGCCTCGCGGTGCAGCGCCGCGCGGAAGACCGGGCCGCGCTCCAGGTCGAAGGGCCGGGCCGCGAAGGCATGCGCGGCGGCATCGGTGCAGGGTCCATGAACCGACCATCCGGATCCCGTCGACACGTCCTCCGTCTCGTCGACGATCTGCACCGCCTGCCCGTCGGCATCGAGACCGATCCGCGTGCGCAGCACCGCATGCCGCTGCACCAGCCGGCGCACCGCCGCCTGCACCTCGTCGGCGCAGCAGCCGCCGCGGATGCGCAGGCGCCCGGCCAGGTTGTAGGCCGGCGATTGCGGTGCGCGCTGCCAGGCCAGCCACAGCGCGCGCTGCGCCGGGGCCAGCGGCGCCGGCGTGCCGGGCTCGCGGGCGATCGGCGGCAGCGCGTCGAAGCCGATGCCTTCGGCGCGCAGGCGCTCGAGGAAGGCCGCGCGCTTGCCCTGCGGCAACTGCGCGAAGCGGCGCGACAGCGAAGCCAGTTCCATCGTCGTCATTCCAGCGTGTCTTCCAGTGAGTCTTCAAGTTCAGCGAGCAGCGCGCCGAGCCGCTCCGCAGTGCCGGCGGTCGACGGGGCCGGCAACGCAGCCGCCTGGCCGGCCAGCGTCGGGTGATCGAACACGGTGCGCAGCGGCACCTCCAGCCCCAGGCGGTGCCGCAGCTCGGCGACCAGCCGCACCGCGAGCAGCGAATGCCCGCCGAGCTCGAAGAAGTGATCGTGGCGGCCGACGTGCGGCACGCCGATCACCTCGCACCAGAGCGCCGCCAGCGCCTGCTCGGTGTCGCCGAGCGGCGGCACGTGCGCGGCCTCGTCGGCCGTGTCGGGCTCGGGCAGCGCGCGCCGGTCGACCTTGCCCGTGGGGTTCAACGGCAGCGCCGGCAACGGCACCAACGCGGACGGCAGCATGTGCTCGGGCAACAGCGTCGCGAGCCGCGCGCGCAGCGCTGGCGGCTCGATCGATGCGCCGGGTTGCAGCGACACCCAGGCCACCAGCCGCGGCCCCGCCGACGAAGGCCGCGCGAGCACGACGGCCTCGCGCACCTCCGGCTGTGCCAGCAGCGCGGCCTCGATCTCGCCGAGCTCGATGCGGAAGCCGCGCAGCTTGACCTGGTGGTCCAGGCGGCCGAGGTACTCGATCTGGCCGTCGTCGTTCCAGCGCACCACGTCGCCGGTGCGGTACAGCCGGCCGCCGTGGGCGTCGAACGGATCGGCGACGAAGCGCTCGGCGGTCAGGCCCGGGCGCCCGAGGTAGCCGCGGGCCAGCAGCGGGCCGCCGATGCACAGTTCGCCGGCGACGCCGACCGGTACCGGGTGCAGGTCGGCATCGACGATGCGCAGCGCGCGGCCGGGCAAGGCGGTGCCGATCGGCACGGTGGACGGCAGCGGTGCGTCGCGGCGGACGAACGGCGTGCAGTCCAGCGCCGCGGCGGTCGCGGTGGCCTCGGTCGGGCCGTAGGCGTTCAGCAGCGTCACGTGCGACAGGCCGGCGTCTCGCCAGGCCTGGAGGCCTTGCGGGGACATCGCCTCGCCACCGACGGTGACCTGGCGCAGTGCGCCCACATCGCCGCCGGGGTCGCGCGCGAAATCCTGCGCGAGCAACTGCCAGTACGCCGTCGTCAGGTCGGCGACGCTGATGCGCCGCGCCATCACCTCGCGGCGGAACTGCGCGCTGTCCCAGACCTCCGGGCCGCGCAGCACCACCGCGGCACCGATCGCCAGCGGTGCGAACAGCTGCTCGACGAAGGCGTCGAAGTTCAGCGTCGCGAACTGCAGCACGCGGTCGCCGGGCACGAGGCCGAAGCACCCGGCCGCCGCGTGCACATGCCGCGCCAGCGTCCGGTGCGACACCCCCACGCCCTTCGGCCGGCCGGTCGAGCCGGAGGTGTGGATCACGTACGCGAGTTGATCCGGGTGCAGTGCGAGCTGCGGATCGCTCGCCGGTTGATGCTTCAGCGCGTCGGCATCCAGCTGCGCCAGCACCAGCGCGATGCCGCTGTCCTCCACCATCGCCTGGCGCCGCTCGGCCGGATAGGCCGGGTCCAGCGGCACATAGGCCGCGCCGGCCTTCAGCACCGCCAGCACCGCGACGATCATCTCCATCGACCGATCGAGCGCGATCCCGACGCAGGCCTGCGGCTGCACGCCCTGCGCGATCAGCTGGTGCGCGAGCCGGTTGGCCTGCGCGTTCAGTTCGCCGCGGCTCAGTTCGAGATCGCCGAACACCAGTGCCGTCGCGTCGGGCTGCACCCGGGCCAGCCGCTCGATCGTGCGGTGCACCGGCTCGGCCTCGGCGTGCGATTCGATCACCGCGTTCTCACCCAGCCGCAGCAGCCGTTCGCGTTCGCCCTGCGCCAACAGCACCAGCTCGCCGACACACGCCCCCGGCTCGTGCACGAAGGCCGCCAGCACCCGCTCGACCTGCCCGGCCAGCCGCGCCACGGTCGCCTCGTCGAACGCGCCGTGCGCAAAGCGGTAGTCGAAGGCCAGCTGCTCGCCCTGGTGCAGCGCCAGCGTCAACGCATAGTGCGTGTCGTCGCTCGTGCTCGATGCACCGACGCGCAACCCGCCCGGCGGCGCCTCGCGCAGTGCCGCATCGATCGGGTAGTTCTCGAATACCAGCAGGCTGTCGAACAGCGCCTGCCCGCCCTGCCCGGCCCAGCGCTGGATCTCGACCAGCGGCGTGTGCTCGTGCTCGCGCGCCGCGAGCCCCTGCGCCTGCAGTTCGCGCAGCCAGTCGCCGAGCCGCTGCGCCGGGCGCAGTGTCGCCAGCACCGGCAGCGTGTTGATGAACAGCCCCAGCATCTGCTGCGCCCCCGGCAGCTCGGCTGGCCGGCCGGCGACGGTGCTGCCGAAGCACACCGTGCGCTGACCGGTGCAGCGCGCCAGCACCAGCGCCCAGGCGGCCTGCACCAGCGTGTTGATCGTCACCCGCTCGCGCCGCGCCGCGCCAACCAGCGGCTGCACCGCCAGCGTGCGGCGCAGGCCGCCCTGGCCGGGCCGCGGCGCAGCCGGCTTGCGCAGCGCCGAGGCGAGCTGCGTCGGCGCCTCCAGCCGCGCGAGCTGTGCGCGCCAGTGCGCTTCGCCGGCAGCCGGATCGCGCGCCAGCAGCCACGCGATGTGGTCGCGGAAGCGCCCGAGCGGCGGCGGCAAGGTCGCACCGTCGTACGCGCGCAGCACCTCGCCAAGCAACAGCGAGCTGCTCCAGCCGTCGAGCAGCAGGTGGTGCGCGGTCCACACGACGTGGTGCCGGTCGTCCCGCGTGCGCAGCAGCGCGACGCGCATCAACGGCGGCTGCGCCAGGTCGAGCGGCGCCGCGAGTTCGGCCTGGGCGAAGTGGTCGACCTCCGCCGCGCCGCGGCCGCGCCAGTCCTGCACCGACCACGGCAGGTCGGCGCGGCGCGCCACCCACTGCAGCGGCGG
>Ga0065165_1002704_pt1 | contig 14232 bp, 6 predicted proteins | sample AraplaMF_Cvi_mMF_FD_63813 | JGI IMG/M metagenome (GOLD analysis project Ga0065165, IMG submission 63813) | Arabidopsis root microbial communities from the University of North Carolina, USA - plate scrape MF_Cvi_mMF (version 2) (version 3) | ecosystem: Host-associated > Plants > Roots > Endosphere...
CTTCGAACTCAAGCAGGGCGAAACCTGGCAGGTTGTTATGGAAAACGGCAAGAAAGCTGCCGAAGAAAAAGAAGTAACGTTCACAACCGGCACTGCGCCAGATCACATTCCGCTTACCAACATCGAGTATGCTTACCCGGTTGTTGAGCAGCGTAACTACTATCGTGACGAAAGCACGGCAGGGTATGTTCAACTGAAGCGTGGACAATCATACCTGTTCCCTACCGACTGGAAATATGAAATCCGTGTTGGGCAGACCGGCAAAGCGTCCGATAACCAAACGGTGTCATACAACGTGGCCGATAAACGCATTGACTTTACGCTATCCAAACTGGACCTGTCTACCAACTACTTTATCGGTCTGGTAGCCACACCGAACGACCCAAGCCAGGGCCAGCAGGCCGGTGCTTCAGAACAACTGATAACGACCGAAGACGGCGAGATTGCCGTGAAGAACAATCAGGCTGCCGAAGTATTGCAGATCGGTCTGGGCAAGAGCCTTATCGACTACACCTTCCACAGCAGCAAGCACGCACGCTTTGCCGACAAGGTTAACGCGTTCGTTATGAAGGAGCCCTTCATCGGCAAAGTACAGTCTGACGTAATCAACCTCCAGCCGCTCATGGCATCGTACGAGCCATTCGATCTGGCTGAGATAAACGGAACGTCATACACCAACTCGGCTCCGCTTGTACGGGCTACAGCCATTCCGGACGACGATCACTATAAGCAGGACATTTACCCGATGCTGTACCGCGAGTACCCCGTAGCAGGCAACATTGTGCTGACAAACCGCGATACCACAGAACTGGGACTTTACCCGCGCAAGGCAATGCCGCTTCAGGCATTCTACTTAGACGCGGTAGAGGTTGCCGAGATCACCAACCCGCACATCGGCACACGGTTACCGTACATCTACGACCTGACACGCATTTATCAACGTGACTTCATCGACCTGCAGGCGCAGATTGTAAACCGGTTCCTGGGCACACCTCGTCAGAACGACTACGCGTACATCATCATGAACTCGTTCCCGAAGATGCGCTACGGTGCGTATAAAACTAAGTTCCAGTATGTATTGCCGAATGGAAGTAACGGCTCGTCTGGTGTATTCTCTTACTTCAATCCGATCAAGTAAACGTATCATGAACTGTTCCCGAATATTACTTTTTATACTGCTATGCTCACTGTGTGCTCCTGCCTTCGGGCAGCGCACCAGCGCCGTCCGCGCTGTGGGGCGGGCACAGCAAAAGCAGATCATGATCCGCTGGGGTGTTACTAACGCCCAGGCATGGAAACAATCGAACACCTATGGTTTTAATGTAACACGTTTTACCGTAATCCGGAATAAGACCATGCTTACCACGCCCGAGCAAAAGAACCTGGGCGTTTTCAAACCCGCGGCTGTACAGTCGTGGGCAGGGCCGGCCAATACCGACGAGTACGCGGCGATCATCGCCCAGGCATTGTATGGCGAATCCTTCGAGGTTACCGGCGACAGCCAGGGCATCATGTCCTCTGTCGGCCAGTCGCAGGAAGCCGAGCAGCGCTTTACACTATCGCTATACGCGGCCGATCGTAGCTTCGATGCCGCCGTACTTGCCGGCTGGGGTCTGGTTGATAGAGATGTAAAGGCAAACGAAAAATACCTGTACCGCATCACATCGGCTGTTCCTACAACAAAGCTGGCCATTGACTCAACCGGCGTATTCATTGGTCTTGAAGATTATCAGCCGCTGCCCGCCGTGAACGACGTGAATGTCTTGTTCACAGATAAGAGCGCAATGCTGACCTGGGATTACGACCGTTTGAAAGATCACTATAATGCCTTCTTCGTAGAACGTTCATCCGATGGTACAAACTTCTACCGGGTTACAGAAAAGCCGGTAGCAAACATCTCAGAACAGAAGAATAGAAAAAGCGGCGCACGGGTTCACTACATGGATACCGTAGGCATGAACAACATAAAGTACTATTACCGCATCGTAGGCGTTACCGCGTTTGGCGAGCTTGGCCCGGCCTCCCCGGTAGTATCGGGTATCAGTAAGAAACTCCTGGCCTATGTACCGCACATTACCCGGTCGGTAATGAACGACGCCGGAGCTCTTAACGTTGAGTGGGAATTTGAGCAGGCTGGCAATGGATTGATAAAAGGCTTTACCCTGAACCAGGCACAACGCGAGAGCGGCCCCTACTTCCCGGTGGTAAACAACATAGACCCTTCGAAACGATCGGTGCAATACAGCAAGCTTTTTGAAACAAACTACTTTACCCTCACCGCCAATGCCGTGGAAGGCGAGTCACGCACATCGATGCCCGTACTCGTACAGCCGGTAGACAGTATTCCTCCTGCCCCCCCCACAGGGCTAAAAGTGGTTATTGATTCAGCCGGGGTAGCCCGCGTAACGTGGACGGCCAATACCGAGAAAGACATCTTCGGCTATAAAGTATTCCGCGCGTATGTAAAAGACGCCGAGTTAACACCGCTTACAGACTCTGTATTCTTCGGTACAGCGTATACCGACACCGTAAGCATGCGCATGACGAACCGTACTATCTACTACGCCGTTACAGCACTCGACCGTCGGTACAACCAATCGGCCTTCTCGCCGCGCACGCTGGCCATGAAGCCCGACGTTGTGCCGCCATCATCGCCGGTATTCAAACGCTGCGAACTGGTAGACTACGCCGTTAAACTTACCTGGGCCGATTCGTACGATAGCGATGTCGCAGCACACATCCTGTACCGCAAGGCCGACAACGAGCAAAACTTTAAACCCGTTAAACAATTCAAATCCAAAACATCAGGCGAGTATGTTGATAACGAAGTTACTCGTGGGCACAGCTATACATATACTATTGTAAGCAAAGACTCAAGCAATCTGGAATCGGCACCGGCGCACCCGGTAAGCATCAAATTGCCGAGCGATCCCGATGCGCTGATGGTAAAAACATTCAATGTTTATATCGACCGTAAGAAACACGCCATCGAGCTGTTCTGGACCGATAATCTGAAGAATGTAGAAGAGTACCACCTCTTCCGCAAGAAAAAGGGTGAGCCGGTAACGCTATGGAAAATCGTAAAGGCCGGCGAAAAAGGCTTTATAGACGAAGGACCTGCTATCAACACCGAGTATACCTACGGAATCCGTGTGGTAACCAAAACCGGCGAGATGAGCCGGATGAAGTGGGTAGTAGCAAATTACTAGATATCAGATCAGAAATACTAAAAGGACATATACGCGAACATTGACTTATCCTGTTATGAGAAAATTGTACGGACTTATTCTTTTACTGGCGATAGCCACAACGTATGCCCAGGCGCAGGCCGATTTCAACAACCAATACGTTATTACATTGAAGGGCGGGGCCTATTACGGCGGAGACCTTAGCGAAAGCTGCGGTAGCCGGTTAGATGTAAACGTGGTATACGAAGACGGACGCAGCGTATTGCTTTTCACCGCGAAACACGGTGGCTTCGGCATGAAGTCGTTCGATCTCAGGCTTGTCTTCACCAGCGCCTCCAAGATCGCAAAAGTAGTGACCTATAGCCGGGCTTTCCGGCAAGGTAGCTCGCTGCGTTCCTGCCGAAGCAGACGGATTGGCCAGGGTGAAAAACAATTCGCCTTCAACCTCAATAATACCCCGTGCTTTAACGCCACCTACAAGGGGCCTTTTGTGGGATACGACAACGTTAACTCGTATATCACGATAGACGTTCAGCCCATGAACAAGAATAACAGCACCTATACCATACCCGTGAAGTATGGTCCCGACAATACAAACATTCTTCCCTCCGATCAGTCAAACCGAATCACAGTACTTGGCCCTACGGGCAATGCTCCTTCATTTTACCACTGGGTATACAGTTTAGACGGTCACAACTGGACCGATCTTCCTGCTCAGTATCAGGGCCAGCGTCGTTTGTCTATTTCAGGATACGACCTCGAAGGACCTGCGTTCATGAACAACCCCATCGCTAACCGGTTCATCAAACTGCTGGTGGATTGTAACGGTGGTGAATCGGAAACCCTGGTTCTTGCCGGAAGGATTTCCGCTCCGAATATTACCACCGTATCGCCCATGCCCGACCGATGTTATGCCGTGCCGTGGGATGGAGCCTTCAGAATCTATTTTGCCCGGCCACTGTTTGTAGATGCGGCCGGAAACCGTGAAAGTATAAATATCCTTGTACGCGATCTGGCCACCAACAACGCCAATGCTCCCGATCAGGTTCTTGATGTTACGCTCGACGAACAGAACAGCTTTATCTTCCCACGCCGTCTGCAATCTGACCGGCAGTATGAAGTGACGATCCTTACATCGTACCTTAATACATTTGGGTTCTCAGGGCATCCCACAAATCATTACCGTTCGTTCCAGCTTATCCGCCCTCAGCCGGTAACCTCGACTATCATTCCAAATGCTGTACACTGCCACAACGGGTCGGATGGCCTCATCACACTCTCAGCTCAAGGTGGTGTAAGCGACTTCCGTGTAGAGTATGTAAGCCCCACCACCGGACAAAACGTTCAGGTCTATCTGGGCTCAGGCACTCCGGTCTCCATAACGTTCCTCCCTACCGGCACATATCCCATGACAGTTTACGACGGTAACAACTGTAGCGACCGCGATGGACAAAAGAATATCCTGGTTAGCCAGCCGGAATTCCCGCTGGCCATAGGCTACTCGGCCATTACCGATCCGCGAGGTTTCGGTTATGAAGACGGTTATATTGAAACGATCCTCACCGGCGGCACACCGAATGCCGACAAGAGCTATGCCATTGAGTGGTATAATCCCACAGACCTGTTACCGGCCACGTTGCAAAACAATGCTCCGCTATCACAAGGTTACCAGGCTAACCTGGACAGCATTGGCGATGGCTTTTACCGCCTAAGGGCTTACGACAGTCAATATGCCGTAGCACACCCCGACCACCGCGCAGGATGTTATGTAGAAAGTGAATTGTACCACGTAATACAACCGCCGCCAATCGTAGTATCGCTTTCAGAATACCATTACGTTACCTGCAACGGTTACGACGATGGTGAGATCCTGGCCAGCGCAAGCGGTGGTGTTCCCATTACAACCGGCCCCCTACCCTACCAGTACGGCTGGTTAAAAGTAGAGAACGGCGTAGACACACCCATTACACGAACAGACAGCATTGCCACACAATTAAGAGCCGGTCAGTACCGGATACGAATAACCGATAAGAACAACGTACAGAAACTCTCCACAGTGTTCACCCTGGTACAACCCGATGTACTGCAGGCACAGATTACCGGTACGCCCATCAGCTGTACGGCCGGTATGGACGGAACAGCCAGCGCTGCCGTGCAGGGCGGCACAGTACCCTATGCCTACGAATGGTCTGAAGGCAGCACAACACCTAACATCAGCGGTCTGGGTGCCGGCACATACTTCATCCTGGTAACCGACGTACGCGGCTGTACCACCACCACATCGGGCAAAGTGGGTACTCCTTTCCCGTTACAGGTAGATAGCGTACTCCGTGCACCACAATGCTATGGCTATACCAACGGCGGTATAGACCTTACCGTAGCCGCCGGAACGGCGCCCTATCGTTACGAATGGAGCAACGGTGCTACCACACAAGACCTCGACGACCTGAAAGAAGGTACCTACAGTGTAATCATTACCGACGGTAACGACTGCAAGAACTACCGCAGCTACACGCTTGAAGATCCTGCACCTGTAACCGTAGAGCTGGGTAAAGATCGCTTCCTCTGTAACGAACAAAGCTATGAAGCCAACGCCGCCATTGGTGAACCCGCGCAATACCTCTGGAACGGACCGGAAGGCTTTAGCGCCACAACCAGCAACATTACCATTAGACGTGAAGGCACCTACCATGTTCTGGTAACCGACACGCACGACTGCAAGGGCGAAGACAACCTGGTCGTAAAGAAAGTTTCGCTAGACCTCAATGCCGAGTTTATCGTAAGCACACAGGCCTTCGCTGCCGAAGAAGTAACACTTCTAAACATCAGCAGCACACCGTCAGACAGCGTGCAGTGGTGGACTTCGGCACCTACCACCGCCAGCTTCACCGGTAAAGCCAGCAACAAAGCCGTAATGGTTTTCCCGAGCGAAGGCGCCTATACATTGTTTATGAAAACCTTCCGCCAGGGTTGCGAAGCGCTGTTCTCAAAGACCATCACGGTACTGGGTACATCGTTCCAAACACCACCGCAAAAAGAAACGTCGATCATCCAAAGCTTCACCATATCACCCAATCCTTCGCAGGGATCGTTCACAGTGAAGGTATCGCTGCAAGAAGCCGCAACCATACGCCTGCGCCTTATATCGGTTGGCGATAACCGGGTAATCAGCGAGCTCCAGGCGCAAAGCAGCAATGAGTACGAACTACCCTACTCGGTTAACCTGGCTTCGGGAACATACCTGCTCCTTCTTGAATCTCCGAAAGGAAACGACATGCGAAAAGTATTGGTGTATTAATCGAGGCTGTGAATTTTAGTTTCATAAAAAAAAGTATCCCACTGAAAAGTGGTCATTTGAATACGATGGGATCTGCTACATATACGTTACTTCACCGGCGCACTGCCGGCAACAAAGCCGCCAACAGACCTATGCACCGCCTATACGCCATGGCGCTGCTCTTTGTGGCCCTGGTGGCTTCGCCCGCGTTTGCCCAGCAACCGGTACAGGTAACTACGGTACTTCGCGCGCCGTATAGCCTTCAGTTAAGCGACTACTACGCCTCTACACAAGAGAAGCTTGTAGTTGTACTAACTAACCGCGACTTGAATAAACCCATGCTTAACGTGCGCCTTCGCATGAGCATTGAAAGCCAGACCATATCGCTGCGCAGCCGCGACTTTGCTACGTCGCCTACACTTCAGCTGGAAGCTGGCGTACCGCTGCGTCTCTCACTGGGCGATCTGGCACCGTACTTCAATCCTGAGAACCTGGACTTCTCGGGTATGACACGGGCACAGTACCAGATGTCCGCTAAACTGCCCGAAGGCTTCTACCAGTTCTGCTTTGAAGCAATCGAAGTTTCAACCGGACAGGTAGCCAGTGCAAAGGGCTGCTCCATGGCATGGATAAGCCTGAGCGATCCGCCGCTGTTGAACATCCCACAGAAAGGCGAATCCATCGCACTACGCGATCCACAGAACATTATATTCCAATGGACACCCCGACACCTGAACTCACCCAACTCGGCCTACGCTACAGAATACGACTTTCAGATCGTAGAGCTCTGGGATAATTCACTGGCGCCGGAAGTGGCCTTCCAGTCCATGCAGCCGCTTTACCAAACCACCACACGCACAACTACCTTGCTATACGGTCCTTCGCAGCCCCTGCTCATGGCAGGCAAGCGTTACGGCTGGCGCGTACGGGCCCGTGCAAGGAGTGGCGTGGAAGAGGTTGACGTTTTCCGTAACCAGGGCTTCAGCGAGATCTATTGGTTTACCTACCAGGATATGTGCCCCGCTCCCAAAGGCGTGCTGGACTCGGCCGGTTTGTTTGGCACCGTCAAGCTTTCATGGCTGCCCGACCCCAAGCACACGGCGTACATGGTAACGTACCGTGAGAAAGGCAAAGAAGACGCCACATGGTTCGACCAGCAAGCGCCGGGAATATCGACTATACTATCCGATATAAAACCTGGGGTGGAGTATGAGTATCGTGTAGCGGCATTCTGCAATACAGATCAGCCTGTGTTCACCGACATACATACCGTAAAGGCTCCGTCGGACGATCAAGCCACCTTTGCCAACTGTACCATCGTACCCGATGCCCAGCTGAAGAACAAAGAAGAACTGAAGACACTAAAAGTAAACGACGAGTTTAAAGCAAACGACTTCCCGGTAAAGATCACCGAGATCAGCGGCTCAAGCCCATACACCGGTAAGGGGTATATAAAGATTCCCTTCCTTGGTGGACTAAAAGTAGGTGCAACATTCGAGAACATAAAAGTCAATACCGACAAGCAGCTGATGGAAGGCGTTGTGATTACAACCTACAATCAGAAAGAAGGTAATGTTGTTGATATTGATACTGCCGTGAGCAAAATCAGTAACTACCTCGGTATCGTGTCGAAGGTACTGTCATCGAAGGTTGAGAGTAAACCGGAGGAGATTAAGGAGATCTCTGATAAGGCGGTTGAGAATGCGGAGAAGGAGTTGCCTGCCGAGGAGGTTCAAGTTGTGAAGGCGAATGCGAAGGAGTTGCTGGAGGCTAAAAAAGCTTATGATGCGGCAAAGACTACCAACGATGCACTGCCAGCGAATGATCCACAGAAGAAAGCCGCCGAGGAAAAAATAGAGGAAGCGAGAACGCGATTTGAGGCCGCAAAAGCCAGCTTTAGCGGTATTGATAGAAATGCGGTAACTACACAAGGTTATCAGGTTCTGTTCAAAAAGATCAGATCTACACTTTATGGTTTTGACAATCAGCGTTACTACGAAAACAAAGCAGAATACGAAAGACTTGTCAGAGGCAGCGGAGCCGCAACGTATGTATCATGGAAGGCGGTACCGGCGGGCCAGGCTGATTGGATCGCAGTTAAGCCAGACACGACAACCGGCAACTGGCTTATGCCAGATAGCGTTTTCTTCGGATCGTCTATTGGAAGAGTGGTGACAAAAAAAGGAAGCGATGCCAAGACAACCGAATTGAGAGTCTTTGGTTTAGGCGCCGGTCAGAAGAACGAAGTCTTTGCCTATCGAAAGAAAAAGGTCAATGGTAGGGAGGTCAACATTGAATTGGGAAAACTCAATATTGTGAGCTACACGCTTAAACGTAAGAGGCTGATCGTTGTAGAAGTTAACGGAAATACATCCCCTCATAACCAGGTGGTCTTACAAAAAGAATTGAACAAGCTGTACAATCCGGCCATGATACAGTGGAACGTTCAAATCAAACAATTCACAAGCAATTATGATCTCAACAACGATGGGAGAATGGATAACAACTACCTGCCAGGCGCAGCGTATACAGCAGAAATGCGAAAGGTTCTCAGTGACTATTCCACGCAAGAGAGATTTGCAGCAGACACGCACTATATGTTCCTGGTAGGACCTCGCGCCACTGACGGGAAGGTAAGCGGCTATAATCCATTTATGAGACCGGCTGGATTTATTTTGATGACTTCGTTTTTCCAGAGTGATCCGTTGGAATTTGTGGTCTACGTAGCACACGAACTGGGTCACGGCGCTTTCGACATGAGGCATACTTTTCAATCAGACCAACCCAATCCAATACCGATCGGAACCACTGACAATGTGATGGACTATACGCCACATGCTACCGAATTCTTCAAATCTCAATGGGATAAAATCCATAGTTCACCTGCTAAGGCTGAAATCTTTGCCCCTTAAAGCGTAATGAAGAATAAAGAACTGAAACTGAAGAACCGTGCTGTTATGAACTATCGTATGAACCGACTGCTAGCTTATCCATCCTTTAAGGCAACGTTTATTGCCGCCATATTCTTATGTCATACCGTTTCTGCTCAAAAGCAGGAGACGGATGCCTATTTCTCTGCCTTACGGAATCAACAACCTACCTCTGGACTATCGTTTACCAGCAAAAAAGACGATCAATACATCAAGGCACTTACGCCCTACCTGAATGATTCCATTGCGGAGCTTCGCGCAGAGGCGTATGCACAAGTGAGTATTCTTGGGCAGAAATCCCAACAAAAAGCTCTTCGGAAAAAAGTAGTAAACCTGCTGATCGCGGGTTGGCATGATGCTGACTGGGGAATTCACAGTCTTGTCGATAACGCGCTTACACGTTTTCAACCTCAGGACTTTGATCGCACAGCCATCGATTTAGTAAAAGCCCGTTTAAAAGAGCTTCCCGGCTCTCCCGGAGGACTGTTCAAACTTATTGGCTATCTCGATTTGCGAGATCTTGTACCACAGATCAGGTCGTATGTAGACGAGCTGCAACCACCATTAAGCAGCGACGACCGGTGGGCAGGCTATGTAGCTATGGCTCGCCTGGGCGATCAAGCGGCTGTGGACTTCATACTGAATCGTGTGCGGAAATTGGGATTAAAGAGTGGCGTTGTATACGATCTGTTTCCAGACCTGGTATATACCCGAACATATAGAGCCATTCATTACCTGGAAGAAACACTGTTTAGCAAAGAACAAAGCTGCGGCCCGCTTAGCGCAGAAGTAAGCGAGCCGACACCGTGTGCATACCGCACAATGGAAATGCTCGCTCCAGCAATAAAAGATTATCCGGTCGCAATAGGTTCGGGAGGCATCTCAACTATCGACAATTATCCACAGACCCTCGAAAAAGTCCGGGCATGGTTCAAACAAAAGAACGGAAACTATGAAATCATCCGCGACACGTTCTAACGCCATGCATCCCTCATTACGAACAATCATGCGACACACACTACGATCGGCAGCACCGCTTCTGCTCGGATCGCTGCTGATAACCTCGTGCTTTACCGAGGAAGATGTGCCGGCCTCGGTAAACTTTACCTATGCCGTTACCAACGAAGACTACTCCATTCCGGTAGAGATCACATTCGAAAACAAAAGCGTAGGCACCGAACACTACCGCTGGACATTCGAAGGCGGCGACCCCGCCACCTCCGACAGACGTAACCCGGGAACCATACGCTACACCGAAGGTGGCACATACAAAGTAACCCTGGAAGCCTGGAGCGAAGACCACCGCCAGACCAAAGAAATGTCTATACGGATTTTCGGTACAGTAGCCCCCGCGTTCGAAACAAGCATCGCTACCAATACCATTTCACCCGTAGACGTTACCATTACCAATACAACGCAAGGCGGTACAGCATACCACTGGGAGTTCCCACAGGGAGAGCCGTCGTCGTTTACCGGCTTCGATCCGCCGGTCGTACGCTATACCATACCGGGCGAACACAGAATCAAGCTTATCGTAGAGAACGGAGCCGAGATCGATTCGGTATCCCATGTCATCTCCGTACTACCGGCTATGGCAATGGACTTCGCAATAGAACCATCTTTCCAGGACGAAGACTACGAAGCTCCGCTAACCGCGGCGCTGATAAACAGCACCATAGGTGGCCTTACCTGGCAGTGGACCGCCAACGGAGGACAGATAACCCGCGCAGAGGCCGAGCAATCATCGATATACTTTGCCAACCCGGGAACCTATACAATAACCTTAACCGCCAACAACGGCAAAGAGACACAAAGCATAACCCGCGACATCACCGTAAAACCCAACACACGATTACGAACGCACTCCGACATCAAACTGGGCATCAATACAGCACACGCTACCATCGGCAGCTTCTACTCTACCCTGCTGCGCCGCGTAGTTAAACGCGACGATCCCGATTCGCTCGGCAAGTATGTAGACATCGCCTTCTTCGGCCTGAATGCCTCGTTTACCTTTAACAGGTTTGTATCGCCCGACTCGGTTCAAAATTTCACATTCAGCGCCCTCACACAGGCAAGCACTACGCACTTCATCAACTCACAGGAGAAGTGCAACTGCGGCGTGAACTTTACCGAAGCCGACTTCGACCAGATGACGAACGATACTCCACTTCAGAACCTAACCATTCAGTCGCTGGCTACCGGCCTCAGAACGTTTGACGGCACCACCGTTCCACGCATCGTGCTGTACCAAACAGCCGACGGCCGCAAAGGCGCCATCAAGATCAAAGAATTTCATAGCGACGGATTACAGTCTTATATAGTTGTTGATATCAAAGTACAGAAGCCGTGAAAAAATTAATTAGCCCCCTCCCCACACTGCTCACGGCTCTGCTAATAGGAGTCGCGTTAAGCGCCTCAGGCCAGTCTTTCCGCCTGGATAACCTGAAGGAACAATTTGGCAGAGGCCGGCCCATCAAATTCACGGGCGGCCTTAATGCCAACGGTATTGGCTACCACGGCAATGGAGACTACGGACGCAGTCCGTTCTCCTACTTCATCAACGGCAACATCAACATGAACCTCTATGGCGTGGTAAACCTGCCTTTCTCGTTCACGCTGTCAGACTTTGGTGGCCGGTATGCCTATCCCATTCCCTCGAATCGCTTCAGCATACACCCATCGTATAAGTGGGTTACTGGCCACATCGGCGACATCTCCATGACCTTTTCACCCTACACCCTCAACGGCTACCTGTTCCGTGGTGTAGGCGCGGACCTGGAACCCGAAGGCCCCGTAAAAGGAAGCGTAATCTATGGTCGACTACAAAAGGCTGTAGAATACGATACCGCTAACCGCACCGTACCTGCCGCATACGAACGTATGGGCTTCGCCACACGCGTACAGTTCCAGAAAGAAAAGTATCGCGCCGGCCTTACCATCTTCCGCGCCTGGGACGATCAGAACTCCATCCTATACAAACCCGACAGCCTCGGCATCCTACCGATGGAGAACACCGTGGTAAGCATAAACACCGGCGTTAAGCTCATGCAGCAACTGGACCTTAGCATAGAGTATGCCGCCAGCGCCCTCACCCGCGACATACGCGCAGAGCGTGCCGATGGCCGGGGTATCCTCCGTCCTCTGGTAAACAGCAAGGCCTCCACCGGCTTTTACAACGCCCTCAAAACACAGTTGCAATACACCCTGAAAACCACAACAATGGGTGTAGGCTACGAGCGCATAGACCCCGGTTACCAGACACTCGGTGCGTACTACATCAACAACGACCTTGAGAACATTACCGTTAACGCAGCCCAGCCGTTATTCAGTGGCAAAGTACAGATCGCGGTAAATGCCGGCTTCCAGCGCGATAACCTCGATGGTAAAAAATCAGGTGCGTCAACCCGGGCCATAGGCGCCGCAAACATCGCATACACCCCGACAGAAAAAGTATCGGCCACCCTGAACTACTCGAACTTCCAGACGTTCATGCGCATCCGCCCACAGTTCCAAACCATTAACCAGCTCGACAACTTCCAGCAACTCGATACGCTGAACTATACACAGACCTCGCAGAATGCCAGCGGCACGCTGAACTACACACTCAAGCAAACCGAATCACTCATGCGGGTACTTACCTTCGACCTCAGTTTCCAGGAAACCGGCGACAACCAGGGCGGCGTAGTCCGTACCGGCAACGGCTCACGATTCTACAACGGCTCGGTAATGTACAACGCCATGCAGATTACCCGGGGCCTCAACTTCTCCGGCGCCTTCAACGTAACCTACAACACCATCGGCCGCAACGACTTCATCACCCTAGGCCCTACCCTCGGCTTCAATGCCAAATTATTGCAGAAGAAAATAACCGCAGGCACCAGCATCTCCTACAACGCCAGCAAAGTCGACAACACCTGGGACAACAGCGTACTAAACGTACGATGCAATGCGCTTTACAATGTGATCAAGCGTCATACATTTACGTTAAATGTGCTGAACCAATACAGAACGTTTTCGGAGCGGGCGAATACGAACGACTTTACGGTAACGGTGGGGTATAATTTTACGTTTGGGTAACGCTAAACAAATAGGCTATAAATCAACAAAGAGGTCCGATCGGGACCTCTTTGCATTTTATATAAACCTTAATGATATATACGCATCACCTACGCCCTGATCGCCGCCACCGGATCCAACCTCGCCGCCAGCGCAGCAGGCACAATCCCGGCAATCAATCCAATCACCGTAGAGATCGTCATCCCCACCACCACGTTCTTAAGCGTTAGCGATACCTCCATCCCTATCGGTATCAACGTTATCAGATATACGAAGAACAATCCTCCCAAGCCACCGATAAGACTGAGAAAGATAGCTTCAAATAAAAACTGAAACAGTATCACATAGTTCTTGGCCCCAAGCGACTTCTGCACACCGATGATACTCGTGCGTTCCTTAACCGATACGAACATAATATTGGCAATACCGAACCCGCCTACAAGCACAGAGAAGCCGCCGATAAACGCACCGGCGATATTGAACACATCGAATATGCCACTGATAGCATTTGAAAGTGCTTCAGGCCGGTTAATCGCAAAGTTGTCGTTAGCATCGGGACGAAGCGCCCTCCGCACGCGCAGCATGCCGCGCAATTCGTTTTCAAGTTCTACCAGGCCCACATCAGAATCGAACCCCTTTACACCAATACTTGAGCCCAACTCGTCAGACCGGCCGGAACCGGTTTGATAGAACTTGCGAAAAGAGTTATAGGGTACAATCGCTACATAATCGTTACTGGGCGTACCTAAGAAGCTCTGCCCCTCCTTCTTGATCACCC
>Ga0065165_1002705_pt1 | contig 14222 bp, 17 predicted proteins | sample AraplaMF_Cvi_mMF_FD_63813 | JGI IMG/M metagenome (GOLD analysis project Ga0065165, IMG submission 63813) | Arabidopsis root microbial communities from the University of North Carolina, USA - plate scrape MF_Cvi_mMF (version 2) (version 3) | ecosystem: Host-associated > Plants > Roots >...
GACTTTTATCACATCATCCCGCGCTGAAGCGGAGGGCACCCTCCCCGAGCCTGGCTCGGGGAGGGCGAGCGCCGCTGAAGGCGATGGTGGAGGGGCAATCCACAGCCTGCACAGCACGCCCCTCCACCATTTGTCCTGCCCGGACAAGCCGGGAGAGGCCCTGATTTCTAATCCAGCCATACCTTGCCGCGCCCGGCCTTGACCTCGCTGCGACCCTTCTTGGCATCGACCCGGCGCGCCTTGGCGGCCTTGCTCACCCTGGTCTTGATCCGCCGCGCCTGGCGCTGGTGCGCCTCGTCGACCATCTCGGCGAGTCGCTCGCGGGCATCGACGCGGTTGGCGTCCTGCGTGCGGAAGCGGCGCGCGGTGATCACCAGTTCGCCGTTCGAGGTGAGCTTGCTGCCCGCCAGCACTTTCAATTTCTGATAGGCGTAGGGCGGCAGGCCGAGGCGGAACACATCCACCCGCAACTGCACCGCGGTCGCCACCTTGTTGACATTCTGTCCGCCCGGCCCCGAGGCGGCGAGGAACTTCTCCTCGATGATCGCCTCGTCGGGCACGACGAAGTCAGCCATCGCCCCGGTCCAGTCTGGCGAAGTCCATCGCGAGGAAATGTGGCGGTAGCGGCGCGTCGGCGCGGACGTCGGGCTTGGGCGGGCGCGGCACGTTGAGCTCGGCGGCGTGGAGCATGAGGTGCGGCCCGGCGCGGCCGTAGACGGGGTCGCCCATGATCGGGATACCCAGTCCCTCGGCGGCATGGACGCGGATCTGATGCGTGCGCCCGGTCTCGGGATAGAAGGCAACCAGCGCCCTGCCCTTGCCGCGCTCGAGCACGCGCCAGCGGGTGCGCGCCGGCTTGCCGCGCGGATCGCCGCGCATGCGCCAGCCGGTCGCCGCGCTCGACACCTTGGCGAGCGCCAGGTCGATCAGCCCGGCATCCTCGTCGGGCGCGCCGTCGAGCACGGCGAGATAACGCTTGGTCACCTGCCCCGCCTCGAACGCCGCCTGGAAGCGCTTGTGCGCCTTGGGATTGCGGGCGAGCAGCAGGCAACCGCTGGTGTCGCGGTCGAGCCGGTGGACCGGCTGCGGCAGGCGCTGGAAGCCGAAGGTGAGGTCGCCGAGCATCGCCTCGACGCTGGGCGAGCGATCGCGCGGACGATCCACCGCCAGGCCCGCAGGCTTGTCGATGATGATCGCCTCGCCATCGATGAACAGGACGCGGTCTTCAAGCATGGGGTCCCTATACACGCCCGGCACGCTCGCGGGAGGGGGTTGGGCCTTCAATAGGCGATGACCGGCGCGCCGTCGCCGGTGACGCTGGTCCAGACCCATCCGCGCTTGCTCCGGATATAGACGCTGGCCTCGACGCCCTCGTCGCTCGCGGCGGTGACGAAGGCGAGATCGCCCGCTATCGCAGGCGTCCCGATGCGGAGGGGGTGTTTGCAGGTCCCGGCATCGAAGATGCCAGACAAAGCGGGAAGCATCCAGCCGCCGGGTATCGACAGGCTAACCGCGCGCGGTTTCGCCAGCCGGCTGGCAGCCTCGATACCCGCGCTTTCCGTGGCGGTTATTTCGAGCCATTGCCGGTTGGTCGGCCGCTCGGTCACGGCCGAAGTGTGGCCAGGCAGGCATTCCTGCTCCTGCACGGTCGGCCAATAAGCAGTGAGGACGGCGCGTTCGTCGGCGGTCGCGGGATCGAGGAACCAGCGCACCGCGAACTCGCTTGCAACCAGCAGCACAAGCAACAGTCCCGAGATTCCCGCTATCCGCCTCCACATCCGCATTGTCTTCCCCCTCGACGAGCAGCCTACACAGGGCGGAACCTCCCGCAACGGAAGAAAAGCGCCGTCCGGTGATCCTTTTCGCGAGCGCAACGTTACGCAGCCGATGCCATGTCGGCAGTGCGTGAGTTTGCGCCATGCGTCTTGTGGCTATAGCCCTCCAGCTCGCACCGCTCGCGGCGCATGGGGCGGATCCCGTGCCGCCCGCACCCGCGCCGCTGCCGCCCACGGTGGTCCGGCTCTTCAATCACCTGCCCTACGGCGAGGTGAACTCCGCGCTGCTTGCGCCGGTGCCCAGCCTGCCGGGCTGCATGCTGGTGCGCGAGGCGAGCTGGGATCTCGAGCGCCTGCTCGCGTCCGCACGCGCCGAGGGGATCGAGCTGGGCGCGGTCTCCTGTTTCCGCTCGATCGACTATCAGCGCCACGTCTATTGCCCGGGCAAGAATTGCGACACGGTCAGCGGGGCTATGCTGCGCGCCCGCTTCATCGCGCCGCCAGGCTATAGCGAGCACGCCACCGGCTATGCGGTCGACTTCGTCCAGCGTGGCACCGGCTGCGCTGCGCTCGCCCAATGTTTCCCGCTGACGCCGGGCGGAAAATGGCTGATGCGCCGGGGCCCCGAATTCGGCTTCGAGCTCTCCTTCCCGGTCAGCAACAAGCAGGGCGTGGGCTGGGAGCCGTGGCATTGGCGCTGGGTCGGCCGCAGCAGCGACATGGGAGTGCAGGCGCAGGCGGCACGGGCGCGCTTCGCCACCGCGCGCGCGAGCTTCCCCGCGCTGCCCGCCGTCGCGCCACCCGATACGAAAGCGGCGGCCGGGCCTTCGCCCGACCGCCGTCCCGTCGAACCCGCGAGATAGCGGGAAATTACGCGGCTTCCGTCACCGGGGCGGGCGCCGTGAGCTTGATCGCCACCTCGGCGATGCGGCGGCCCTGATACTGGGCGCCGAGCAGGTCGGTCGCGCTCGGCTGGCGGCTGCCGTCGCCACCCGCGATCGTGGTGGCGCCATAGGGCGCACCGCCGACGATCTCGCTAAGGTCCATCTGGCCCTGATGGCCGTAATCGAGGCCGACGATGGTCAGGCCGAAGTGCAGCAGATTGGTGATGATCGAGAAGAGCGTGGTCTCCTGGCCGCCATGCTGGGTCGCGGTCGAGGTGAAGGCGCCGGCGACCTTGCCGTGCAGCGCGCCGGTCGCCCACAGGCCACCCGCAGTATCCCAGAAGCTCGCCATCTGGCTCGCCATGCGGCCGAAGCGGGTCGGGGCGCCGACGATGATCGCGTCGTACTGCTTGAGCGCCTCGGGGCCCTCGATGACGGGGTGCGCGCTATCGGTCTTGAAATGAGCGGCCTCGACCACCGCCTGCGGCGCGGTCTCGGGGACGCGGCGGATGTCGACCTCGGCACCGGCCGAGCGCGCGCCCTGGGCGACGGCTTCCGCCATCGTCTCGATATGGCCGTAGGAAGAGTAATAGAGAACGAGGACCTTGGTCACGCGGGTGTTTCCTTCTTCTTGATTCCCCTCCCGCTTGCGGGAGGGAGGTTCGGGTTGGTCGTTCCCCCGGAACGACCTGGACAAGCTGGGAGCTTGTCCACCCGAACCTGGGTGGGCCTGTTCGGCCGAAGCGGGAAAGAGCCGATGTGGCCCCTCCCCCGACCCCTCCCGCAAGCGGGAGAGGAGATTCTGATCAGCTGGCGTCGACGAGGACGATCTCGGAATCGTCGATCGCCTCGATCGTGAGGCTGGTGCCGCCCGAGATGGCGGCGCCGTCCCGGGCGTCGTAGCGTTCGCCGTTGAGCCGCACGCTGCCTACAGCGGGAACGAGATAGGCGTGGCGCCCCTCGCCCACGTCGTGGGTCAGTGTCTCGCCGGCCTTGAGCGTCGCGCCGAGCACGCGCGCCTCGGTGCGGATCGGCAGCGCATCCTCATCGCCGAAGCCCGAGGCGAGCGTGACGAACTTGCCGGCGCGGTCGCCCTTCGGGAAAGGCTTGGCGCCCCAGCTCGGAGTGCAGCCGGTACGGTTAGGCGCGATCCAGATCTGGAAGAGCGTCGTCGTCTCGGGCTCGAGATTATATTCGGCATGGCGCACGCCAGTCCCGGCGCTCATCACCTGCACATCGCCCGCGCCAGTGCGGCCGGTATTGCCCATCGAATCCTGGTGCGTGATCGCACCGGTGCGGACATAGGTGATGATCTCCATGTCGCGGTGCGGATGCGGCGGGAAGCCACTGTTCGGCGCGATCTCGTCGTCGTTCCACACGAGTAGCGAGCCCCAGCCGTCTCGGGCCGGGTCATGATAATTGGCGAACGAGAAATGATGGCGCGCGTTCAGCCAGCCATGATCGGCGTGGCCGAGGCTGGAAAAGGGGCGTTTCTCGATCATCGGGGCAACTCCACGGGTCATGGCGTGAAGATAGGCCGGCCGATCCGCGCGTAAATGGAAACGCTGGGGTCGCTTCACACCGGGCGAACAGCGGGCGGCAAGCGATCCCGGCCTGCGCCGGGAAGACGGAGGTGGTATGAAGCTCCCCGATTTCGAAGCCTGGGCGATCTTCGCCTCGGTGGTCGAGCACCGCTCGTTCAGCAACGCAGCCGCCGCGCTCGGCACGACCAAGGCGACGGTCTCGAAGGCGATCACCCGGCTCGAGACGCGGCTCGGCACCGCGTTGTTCCACCGCACCTCGCGGCGGCTGACGCTGACCGAGAATGGCAAGGCGCTGGCCGAGCGCGCGCAGCAGATATTGAGCGAGGGCATCTGCGCCGAGGAGGCCGCGCTCGACGCCGCGCATGCGCCGACCGGGCTGGTCCGCGTCGCCGCGCCGCTCACCTTCGGCATCCGTCATCTGGCCGGACCGATCGCCGACTTCCTCGCCGCCAACCCCGGGATCGAGATCGACCTGAAGCTCTCCGACGCCAAGATCGACATCGTCGCGGAGGGCGTAGACATCGCGCTGCGCATCGCCGACCTGCCGGACAGTTCGCTGCGCGCGCGCCGGCTGACCGCGATCCAGGGCCATATCGTCGGCTCGCCCGGCTATTTCGAGAAACGCGGCCGCCCGCGGCATCCGGCCGAACTCGCCGAGCATGCCTGCCTGACCTATACCAACATCACCAATCCCGACGTCTGGCGCTTCCGCAAGGCCGGCGGCGAGGAAGCGGTGGTACGCGTGCGCGGACCGTTGGCGACCGACAGCGGCGACGCGATGCTGCCCGCGCTTCGCGCCGGTCTGGGCATCGCCTACCTCCCCGATTTCATCGTCGGCGACGATCTGGCGGCCGGAACGGTCGAGGCGATTCTCGACGAATGGGTGCCTTCTCCGGTCGGATTGCACTTGATTACCCCGCCCGGGGCCCGCCGCCCTGCCCGAGTCGAGGCGCTGATCGATTTTTTCACCGCATATTTCCGCGAACAGCGTTAACGGATTCACCAGCATCGTTTCGCCTGCGGTATCGGACATTCACCTTACGTAGATTCCCTGCGACTCGTGGATTCAGGCCGGTTAGGTAGAAATTAACCTTTTGCCTTCAGACGTGCTTAGGTTAATGAATCGTCCAACGCGCATGGACCGGGGCTTTCGTTGCGCGGAGCGGGGACAGGGGAATATGGCGATGCGCGTGCTCTTGATCGAAGACGAGCCGACGACCGCGAAAGCGATCGAGCTGATGCTCGGCGCGGAGGGTTTCAACGTCTATACGACCGACCTGGGGGAGGAAGGCCTCGACCTGGGCAAGCTGTATGATTACGACATCATCCTGCTGGATCTGAACCTGCCGGACATGCATGGTTACGACGTGCTCAAGAAATTGCGCGTCGCCCGTGTCCAGACGCCGGTGCTGATCCTTTCGGGCATTTCGGAAATGGACTCGAAGGTGCGCAGCTTCGGCTTCGGCGCCGACGATTACGTCACCAAGCCGTTCCACCGCGAGGAACTGGTCGCGCGCATCCACGCCGTGGTGCGCCGCTCCAAGGGCCATTCGCAGTCGGTCATCCGCACCGGCAAGCTGGCGGTCAATCTCGATGCCAAGACGGTCGAGGTCGACGGTGCCCGCGTGCATCTGACCGGCAAGGAATATGCGATGCTGGAGCTGCTCTCGCTCCGCAAGGGCACCACGCTGACCAAGGAGATGTTCCTCAACCATCTCTATGGCGGCATGGACGAGCCCGAACTCAAGATCATCGACGTCTTCATCTGCAAGCTGCGCAAGAAGCTCAGCATGGCGACCGAGGGCGACAATTATATCGAGACCGTCTGGGGCCGCGGCTATGTGCTGCGCGAGCCCGACGAAGTGCTCGAGGCCGAAGCGCGCGTCGCTTAACCGGTTACGACAGGGGGCTAGAGAGGGCCGCGGTTCGTCAGGGGACCGCGGCCCTTTTTTCGTGCCGGTCGTCCGCCTGCACCTCGCGCTGCCACGTGGCCGGGGGCACGCCATATTCGCGCTTGAACGCGCGGTTGAACGCGGCCTCGGAATTGAACCCGACCGAATAGGCAACGCTGCACGCATTTTCGTGATGATGGCGCAGCATCGTCGCGGCGACGCGCATCCGGTAATGCGCGCAATATTGCATCACCGGCTGGCCGAGCAGCATGCGGAAGCGCTCGGCGAGCACCGTCTTCGAGGCCCCTGCCTCGCGTGCGAGCTCTTCGAGTGTCCACGCCTCGGCATAGCGCGCATGGATCAACGCGAGCACCTTGCCCACTACCGGATCGCGCAGCCCCGCGAGCCAGCCGCGCTCGTCCTCAGGCAGGGAGGCGACGTAGCGGCGGACCGCCTCGGCGAACAGGCCCTCGGCCAGCTTGCCGACCATCTCGGGCGAATGCACGCCGAGTCCCGAGGCGGCGAACTCGATCGACTTGATGATCCAGTCGCCCTGCGCGGCGTCGGCGGCGATCACCATCATGCCGGGCAGGCTCTGGAGCAGCATATTGTCGGGCGTGGTCGCACCCATATAGCCGCAATAGATCGCGGTCGGCTCGCCCTCGCCGCCGCCGCGCAGATGGAGCATGCCGTCGGCGGCGCTCTGCTCGAACATGTCGTGCGCGTCGATCGACGGCGGCCAGGGGCGCGGCCCGTGGAGATAATGCGGCGGGTTCTGCGGCAGGATCACGATCTCGCCGGCATGCACCTCGACCGCCGGCCCGTCGCCGATCTGACAGGTGAGCGCCCCCGAGCGAACGAAATGATAGGCGATCACATGGTCGGGAATCGGGAAGAAGCGTGCGCAATCCTCGGGCCCGGCGTGCGACAGCACCGACCAGGGCGCACGGAGTTCGCCGTCGACGAACACGCCGCCGGACAACCGCAACGCTGAAAGCATTTCGCCGAGTACGTCCATCGCGCCCCCGGGGCGATCGTCGAATCCGTTCGATCGATCAATTTTTCCGTGCGCCCGATCATATCCCCCTTGGCCGCGCCCGGCTAGTTCCTCCAGCCTTCGGAGGGACAATCAGGCGCGATTCATAAAATCCCGCGCCACGATCCGAAAATCGGGTGAGCACACATCGCAACACAATCCGGAAAGTGATTTCCGGAGCACAAGTCGTTGGAGAATATGATGTCATTCGTTTCTGGACGTTCCATGGCGACCAATTTGTCGTCGGTTATCCTCGCCGGGATCTTCACTGTGATCTTCCTGACCTACACCGATCTGTGCCTCGCCTGAGCGCAGCAGGATCCACTGGAGAATCCCCATGTTTCATAGCTTTAGTTATACGGGCGTGCTTGCCGCGTCCGCACGTGCGGCGTGGCAGATCGACGATGTGATCGGCCCCGGCGCGGAACTCGACTTCACCCGGCCGTTCATGCCCGAGGCACTGGCGCGCACCGCCGGACTCGACATGCTCGACGTGCGCGAGAAGCTGCTGCTCAACCAGATCCGGGGGCACGAATATCTGTGCATCTTCGGGCTGGTCGAGGAATTCGTTCTCCCGTTCGTGCTCGATCATGCCCGGCCGCAATTGAGCGGCGACGATCACCGCGTCCGCGCGCTGCTTCAGTTCGCGAGCGAGGAAGCCAAGCATATCCAGCTGTTCAAACGCTTCCATGAGGCGTTCGTCCGCGGCTTCGGCGTCGAATGCGGTGTGATCGGACCGGCCGAGGCGGTGGGTGCCGAAGTGCTTCGACACGAGCCGCTGAGCGTGGCGCTGGCCATCCTGCAGATCGAGTGGATGACCCAGCTCCATTATCTCGACAGCGTGCGCGACGACTCCGGGCTCGACCCGCTGTTCAAGAGCCTGCTGCGCCATCACTGGATGGAGGAAGCGCAGCACGCCAAGCTCGACACGCTGATGGTCGAGGCATTGGCCGACGGGCGGAGTGCCGCACAAATCCACACTGCCGTCGACGGCTATATCGACATCGGCGGGTTCCTCGACGCGGGGCTCCGCCAGCAGGCGGCGCTCAATCTCGACGCGCTCGAGCGGGCCTCGGGGCGCACGCTCGACGCCGAAGATCGCGCGGTGCTGCTCGACCAGCAGCACCAGGCGATGCGCTGGACCTATCTCGGGAGCGGCATGTCGCATCCCGAATTCCGCAAGTCGCTCGACGCGATGTCCGGCGAGGAACGCGCCCGCATCGACGCGCTCGTACCGCTTTTCAGCTGACCCAACGAAGGGAGAATGACCATGACCGATACCATGATCCGTAATGTCGTGAACGATCTCGACCTCGACGCGCTCGGCGCCGTGGTCGAGGCAATCCAGCAGGACCCGGCCAAAGCGAAGGTCCGCTTCGCGGTGAGCACGCGCTGGACCGGCCAGACCGGCAGCACCAGCACGGTGACCGGGTACGAGCTCGCCGGGGAGCGCATCGAACGGCATTTCGAAATCGCGGCGGACGAGCCGCACGAACTGCTCGGCACCAACGGCGCGCCCAATCCGCAAGAACTGCTGATGAGCGCGGTCAATGCCTGCATGACCGTGGGCTATGTCGCCAATGCCGCGCTGCGCGGGATCACGCTCGACCGGCTCGAGATCGAGACCACCGGCCAGCTCGACCTGCGCGGGTTCCTCGGCCTCGATGACGCGGTGCCGCCCGGTTACGAGGAGATCGACTATGTCGTGCACATCGCCGGCAACGGCACGCCCGACCAGTTCGCCGAGATTCACCGCGCGGTGATGGCGACCTCGCCCAATTACTTCAACATGGCGCGGCCGATCCGCATGAACGGCCGCCTCGCACTGGCCTGACGGCCGAGAAAGGGCCGCGACCAGCCCCCGGTCGCGGCCCCTTTTTTACGATCGTCATGCTGAACTTGTTTCAGCATCCACGCGCGAAACTCTCCATTCGCCCAGCGGTGGAAAGCCGAGGCCCAAAGCCAGATCCCGCCATGCGGGATTTGACGCCTCGATCAGGTTGATCTTCCACTGCCGATGCCAGCGCTTGATCTGCTTCTCGCGTGCAATGGCTTCATTCATCGTGGCGAAATATTCGATATGGACCAGTCGCTTCACTCCGTAGCTGCTGGTGAAGCCCTCGTACGTACCCTCACGATGCTGGTGGACGCGCGCGATCGGATCCGAGGTCACGCCGACATAGAGCGTGCCGCGACGCTGGCCCGCCATGACGTAGGTTGCCGGTATCCGCCCCCTGTCGATGGGAACGCATCTTGCCCGATGCGCATGGATGCTGAAACAAGTTCAGCATGACGGAGGGAGGAGACTGATCCGCTTCGGATCAATCCCCGGCCGTGCCTACTCCTTCCGCTTCCACACCCGCTCGCCGCCGACCCAGGTTTCGTACACCTGGGTCTTGCGCAGGTCCGCGGGCGACGCCGCCAGCGGATCGCGGTCGACGATGATGAAGTCGGCGCGCATGCCCACGGCGAGGCGGCCGAACAGTTTCTCGGCATAGCCGGCATAGGCCGCGTCGGTGGTGAAAGCCTTCCACGCCTGCTCGCGCGTCACCTTCTCCTCGGGGCGCCAGCCGCCTGCCGGCTCGCCATTGGCGTCGCTGCGCGTGAAGGCGACCGCCCAGCCGACGAAGGGGTTGGGATTCTCCACCGGGTAGTCCGACCCGAACACCAGCTTTGCCCCGTTCTTCAGCATCGTGTTCCAGGCATAAGCCCCGGCGAGCCGGTCCGGCCCGAGCCGCGCCTCGGCCATGTGCATGTCGCTGGTCTGGTGGGTCGGCTGCATCGAGGCGATGATGCCGTGCTTGCCGAAGCGCGGCAGATCCTGGGGGTCGACGATCTGGGCATGCTCGATGCGCCAGCGCCGGTCGTTGGGATAGGTCTCCGACAGGACGTCGATCGCGTCGAGCACCTGCTGGTTGGCGCGGTCGCCGATCGCGTGGACCGCGATCTGGAAGTCGTCCATCGAGCCGCGCGTCATCGAGTTGAGCAGTTCGTCGTCGCGCAGGAAGCTGAGCCCCTTCTGCCCCGGCGCATCGCTATAGGGTTCCTTGAGCCACGCTCCGCGCGAGCCGAGCGCGCCATCGTCATAGAGCTTGATCCCGCCCATGCGCAGGCGATCGGCATAGAGCCACGGCGTCGGCCCCTGCCCCGCCACCGCCAGCGCGGTGTCGACACCCGAGCCATAGCTCATGATGCGCATATGCAGCAGCTTGATGTCGCCCATGCGGCGATAGGTCAGCCAGTCGTCGACGCTGGTGCCCATGTCGGTGGTGGCGGTGATGCCGCAGGAATTGAGGATGTCCTGCGCCTTGAGAAAGGCGGCGTTACGCTCGCGGGGCGTGGGTGCCGGGACGGCCTTCTCGATCAGCCCCATCGCGCCGTCGACGAACACGCCCGAGGGCGCGCCGTCCGCGCCGGTCTCGATCCGGCCGCCGGCGGGCGATCTGGTCGACGCGCTGATCCCGGCCGCGCGCATCGCCGCGCTGTTGGCGAGCCCGGCATGGCCGTCGACGCGCTCGAGCCATACCGGCTGGTTGCCGGTGATCGCGTCGATATCCGCCGCGGTCGGGAAGCGGCCGAGCTTCCATTTCTCCTGGTTCCAGCCGCCGCCGCGGATCCATTTGTTGGGATTGGCCTTGGCATAGGCCGCGATCTTCGCCTTGGCCTCCTCGAGCGAATTGGTGTCGCTAAGGTCGAGGCTCAGCGCCTGGAAGCCCAGCCCCATGACATGGCCATGCGCATCGATCATGCCGGGGAGCATCACGCGCCCCTTCATGTCGAGCGTCCAGTCGACCTTCTTGGGCAATTTCTCGCCCTTGGCGTAGAGCTTCGCGACCTTGCCGTCATTGTCGATGAACAGCGCACCGAAGCGGACGATCTTGCCGTCGGCGTCGAGCGTCATGCCGTCGACATTCGCGATCAGCGCGTTGGCGAGCGCGGGCAAGGGCGCCAGCAGCAGGGCGGCTGCCGCCGCGCGGACCAGGTTACGCTTCATTCGACTCCCCTCAGCGATCGACTTAGCCCCGCCGACAACGCCGGGAGACAGGATGCGCATATGCTTTCATGCATATCCCTAAGCGCATAAGCGGTGTTCCCGCGACACGCCAGATGGTCTAGGGCCTTGCGGGTCATGGCTACCAAACCCGCTCCCGGCAACGCTCCGCTCCCCGTCTCGATCGATGATGTCCGCGCCGCGCACGCGCGCATTATCGGCTCGATCGTGCGGACGCCGACTTTGGTGAGCAAGACGCTGTCGCAACTGACCGGCGCGACCGTCTATCTGAAGTTCGAGAATGTCCAGTTCACCGCCGCCTATAAGGAGCGCGGCGCGCTCAACACCCTGCTCCAGCTCGACGAGGCGGCGCGCGCCAAGGGCGTGATCGCAGCCTCGGCGGGCAACCACGCGCAGGGCCTCGCCTATCACGCGCACCGGCTCGGCATCCCGGCGACGATCGTGATGCCGAAGAACACGCCGATCGTGAAGGTGACCCAGACCGAGGGGCATGGCGCCGCCGTGATCCTCGAGGGCGAGACCTATGACGCGGCCTATGACCATGCCCGTCAACTCGAGGCGGAGCAGGGCTTCACCTTCGTCCACCCGTTCGACGATCCGCGCGTCATCGCCGGCCAGGGCACGGTAGCGCTCGAGATGCTCGACGACGTGCCGGAGATCGATACGCTCGTCGTGCCGATCGGCGGCGGCGGCCTGATCTCGGGCATGTCGACCGTGGCCAAGGCGACGGGCCGGGACATCTCGGTAATCGGCGTGCAGGCGGAGCTCTATCCGTCGATGTACAACCAGATCCACCACACCGACATGCCGTGCGCGGGCGACACGCTCGCCGAGGGCATCGCGGTCAAGCATCCGGGCACGCTCACCGCGCTGACCGTGGCGGCTCTGGTCGACGACATCGTGCTGGTCGGCGAGCGCCGGCTGGAGGAAGCCGTCAGCCTGCTGCTGCAGATCGAGAAGACCGTGGTCGAGGGCGCCGGCGCGGCCGGCCTCGCCGCTTTGCTGTCCGAGCCCGAGCGCTTCCGCGGCAAGACCGTGGGCATCGTTTTGTGCGGCGGCAATATCGACACGCGGCTGCTCGCCAACGTGCTGCTGCGCGACCTCGCCCGCTCGGGCCGCCTCGCCCGCCTGCGCCTGCGCCTGCAGGACCGGCCGGGCGCGCTGTTCCATGTCGCGCGCATCTTCCACGAGCAGGGCGTGAACATCATCGAGGTCTATCACCAGCGCGTGTTCACCACGCTGCCGGCCAAGGGCCTGATCACCGACATCGAATGCGAAACGCGCGACCGCAACCATCTCGACCGACTGATCACGGCGCTGCGGCGTGCGCAGTACGAGGTGAGCCAAGTCGAGCTGGCGTAGTCCGCGCGGGAAATCGCGAATTCGGGCGAACGGCTGTCGCGAAAAGTTAGTAAAAGTTAGGCGAACGCACTCTTTCGCGCGCCGAAATTTACGAAGATTGCGCAAGTACGCCACAGCGCAAGCCTGATAACTTCTTTTGGAAGTACCGAACGCATATCCGACGATGCGAAAGAGCGGCCGGACGCGAGTCCGACCGGCCGAGCCAAGCAGAGGAAATCCAACATTTCAAGCCTGCGTGCAGCGTGGGATGAATGGCGGGAAATGGGTGGGAAGCTGTCATCCGCTAGCGAGCTAAGTTGCCTTCATTTCGACCTTAAGAGGGTCGCTGCGACGCCTGCTAATTTCCGGACTTCCGGCCACATCGGATGCGAGACCGACTGTTCATTGTTGCCCTCCGGAAGGTCGTCGCAGATTTGGCCAAGCGCTGATTTTAAGTTGCGAATGGCCCGCGCTTCACCGGTGTCAAAAAGCGAAACCCCCACATCACTTTCGTCAAAGTCATGGTCGTCAAAAAGAAAGTGGATGGCTTCGTCAAACCCGACACACATGCCTTGACTCGCCTGCTCGCTCCATAATTTGAGCGGGTCCTCGACCGTCAGTTCAGTAAGAGTTTCCAGAAGCTCGCTGCGAATCCAAGGGTATTTCAGATCGGCCCAAGTGGGCGGGAATTCCTCAGCCATTCACGAACCTCTAATCCTTCCCCCAATAGCGAGCAACGTCCGCTATCGGGGCGTTAGCCGACAGTCCGCTTCCGGTGTCAGCTCTACCGATCGCGAACGGCCGAGATTGGGTGGGAAGCGGTCGTTGCCCTGATCCTCGATAATCGGCAGTTTCGATGAATGGCAAAGCTCCTCTCAGTCGTTGAAGACGTGTTTCAGATATCTGGTCGAGGCTCAGTCGTAGTAGTGCCGGGCATCCCGCGCGCAGGGGACTGGCACGTTCGGGCTGGAGATTGCCTGACACTCAAGCTCCCCAACGGGACTGAAGCGTCGACGGTGGTGGGTGGGATCGAGATGGCATCGCCGCCTCACCCTCTTTTTATCCCGATCCTGCTTGGCCCGGGGCTAACCAAGGAGGATGTTCCAATCGGGACCGAAATCTGGATCAAGTGAGTTTCCGCTATCTGGAGCGCTTGCCGCCAGTCCGCTTTTGGCGTCAGGCTAGCCGGGCGCGAACGGCCGCTATCGGGTGGTGAACCGTCGTTGGTTTTTATCGCTGCCGGTGACATGATCCTCTGATGACCACGACCTCTCGCACCTTCACCGCGTTGGCGCTGCTCTTCGCCGGCTGCTGTGTTTTCACCGCGGGCCGGCACGCAACCGCGGCAACGCAGGCGGTTCCGTTCAGCGAACGCGATGGAGCGGAGGAAGCTAACGCCGACATCAAGGCAAACCGGCGGACGACGCTCTATTCGGCCGTACACAACGGCCGCGCGCCGGGCTTTATAACACCGGGCGTAGCATATTGTGACCCGCGCTATACGGGCGGTCCAGAAAGCCCGGTTGTATTCGCCGAGCTACCGGAAGCTTACTGGCAAGAGCCGGACCCATTTCCGCCCCAGTACGAGGCGGCCATGGAGTTTGCCCGCCGATACAACCAAACGATGTTCAAGGCCCGAGAAGCAGATGTAAAAAGCGCTTGTCCAAAAGCCAGTCTCGACGACCGACTGTAACGACCGCTTACGGGGCGGAAGCAGTCGCTGCCCGGCATTCTCCCT
>Ga0065165_1002706_pt1 | contig 14217 bp, 17 predicted proteins | sample AraplaMF_Cvi_mMF_FD_63813 | JGI IMG/M metagenome (GOLD analysis project Ga0065165, IMG submission 63813) | Arabidopsis root microbial communities from the University of North Carolina, USA - plate scrape MF_Cvi_mMF (version 2) (version 3) | ecosystem: Host-associated > Plants > Roots >...
GCCTTGAGCTTGCCGACGCGGAAGCCGCGCTTGTCCATGGTGGCGATGAATTCGGCGCCCACCGCACCGGTGACGCCGACAATCGCGACGACGGGATCGTTACTCACTTTGTCCTCCATTCCATTTCGATTGAGCTGAGATTTCGACAACAAAAAAGCCCCGGACCTGTAAGGGCGGGGCTTCGGTAGAGCTGATGCGTTTAAGTCGACGACCTATGCGCGCACGCCTCCCCGGGCCCCTGAGGCCGTGGTGGTTTTGGTCGTGCGTTTGGTGGTCGTGAACATGGCGGCGACTTATGCGGGAGAGTCCTGCGCCCGTCAATGACTTTTCGGCGGGATTGTGGCGCCCGGCGTCGTGCCGCTATTTGGTCCGCGCGCCCGGCGGCTCCAGGATGACCTCCTTGAGGTCGTCGCCGCTGATCACGACGATCGCGAAATTGAGCCGGCCGCGTTCGCGCACGAGGCCGCCGCTGATCGCCTTGCCGGAGGCCGCGCGTTCGGCAACATGCACGGCATCTGCGAGGCGGTGCCTGATGGCACCGAGCGCCGCGAGATTGCTGCGATCGTCGCCGTCGAGCTCGGCGAGGGGGAAGGCGGCTTCGCCGCCGATGAGCTCGCCGGTTGCGGCATTGACGGTGTGGCGCCAGATCCGGTCGTTGTGCAGCGTCTTCACCCGGTAGACCGGCACGCCCGAAGCGCCGTCAAAACTCACATCCGCCGTCGTGGAGCCGGCGTGGCGGGCTTCCGCGATTGCCATGGCCTGGCTGATCGAGATCGACGACGTGCGGAATCGTTCGATTTCGCGGCTGACCGCTTGGCGGTCCGCCTCGGTGCTCCCATCTGTGTCGCCGTGAAGCGCGGTCGGCGTGCCAGTGGTCACGATCGCCTGGGCGGGTGCTGCGAACAGCATCGCGGGCAGGGCGATCGCGAGCAGTCGTGAGGTCCGTCGTTTGGCTGTCGTCATGCTCGAAACCCTCGGCCAGCGAGTGTGCCGGATGATCGTAAAGAATTCGCGGCCGGCCTTGGGCATCGGCCGGCCGCGGAGCGCCGTGGCGGGCTGTACCCGCCGCGGCGATCTTAGCGATACGAGCCTCTTTTGGGGCTGGTGAAAAAGCGGTCCGTATCGCCTATAACTAAACCATACCGTATCGTTTTATTTTGGTCAATGGCAAGGACGCGGTCCCCTGCGGATAGATCGCAACCTCACGGAATTGTCAGCGGGACGGGCGGCGCCGCGGCGCGGCCTTTTGCGTGCCTCTGGGCGCGTCCTGGATGCGGCCCGCAGGTCCCAGCGCACCGGCCAGGAACAGCCTGACCGCGACGCGCATGCGCTTTTCCGCAGCTTTCAGCTCGAGCGCCATTCCGAACGTCGCCATGCGGTGGGTGTGACCGACGACGACGTCGAGAAACACCTCCGCTGCGATCGTGGTGTCTTCGATGTCGAGCGCGCCTTGCGCCACCAGATGGTCGAAGAAGCGCGCCGTGGTGGCGACCGCCTTGAGCCAGCCTTCCTCCTTGCCGAGCTTGGCGACGTCGGGGAAGTTGATGGCCTGTGACGTCATCATGCGGCTGAAGGCGACGGCGTCCGGCCCGCAGGTGAAGCTCAGCATCTCCCGCCCGATCTCGACCAGCCGCTGCTCGACGGAGATATCCGAGGCGCTCGAGATCTGCGTCTCTGCCGCGGCCGACAGCGGTGCAAGCCAGCGCGCGATTTCGCGCCTCAGCACGGCTGCAAACAGGCCGCGCTTGTCGCCATAGCGGGAATAGACGGTCGGTTTGCTCACGCGGGCCGCTTCCGCAACCGCATCGAGCGAGGTGGCGTCGAAGCCGCGGTCGAGGAACAGGCGGGTGGCGACCTCGATCAGCCGCTGGTCGCGCTCGATGGCGGCGGACTTGGTCGGCCGGCCGCCGCGCGATTTCGGCAGCTCGCGCCGCGACGTCGCCGATCTTGTCCTGCTCGCAGTCAATCCCATGCCCAACGATTCCTGCGCGTTGTCTGTCATTCGCTCTATATCGCGCAGGAGCGGGGGCGTCATGGCGAATCTGGCCGACTTGGCCGTATCGTCAACCGTTTCAGCAGGGCCTCGTTCCGTCCCGTGCTTTTCACGGCAGCGTCGAAGCCCATGCCTGGCCGGAAGCGGCCTTCTCATATCCGTACTGATACAGCGCCCGCATATAGGCGGTGTCAAACCCTTCGGAAGGCGGCGCGGGATAATCGCGCGCGATATAGGAGAGGTGGAAGCCCAGGCGGTTGCGCTTGGCGAAATCATAGGTCGAGAAGATGATCGAGCGGGTTTGCGATTGCGTGATCGCCGACAGGCTGCGTGAGGCGACGTCGACGGTGCTGTTGGAGACCAGCTCGAAATTGCGTTCGATCTTCTTGTTGACGAGGATGTAGATGTCCATCCTCGCCGCGCCCGGAAGGCGGCTGCCCTGGAACAACAGGGCTTCCGGCAGCGTCAGCACCGGGGCCGTCACGCCGCCGTCGACATGCATCTCCTGGAATTTGCGGCCCTGGCCTTCGGCGTCGATCATGATCGGCGGGAACACCAGCGGAATGCTGGCCGAGGCCGCCATCACGTCGCGAAACAGCTTGAGCGCTTCGGGCGTGCCGACCGCGGCGATCTTGCCCATGTCCCAGATCGCGGTGCGCTGGGTGTCGAGATCGGTGGTCACGATCACCAGCGTTCGCCCCTTGGCGTGTTCGCGCGCGACCTGCGCCATGATTTCCGGCCCGACATAGCGGGCGACGAGCTCGCGCAGCCGGGTATTGCCGAACAGGCCGGAGCCGAACAGCACGCGCATGATGCTGGGATCGTTCAGGAGGCTTTCCGCGATGCCGCTGGTGTAGACCTCTTTCAGCGTATCGTCATATTGCCGTCCGAGGAACGCAAAGGGCGCGATCAGGCCGCCGGTGCTGACGCCCGAGACCACGGAAAAGCTCGGGCGGGTGCCGGCGGCACTCCAGCCATTGAGCACGCCGACGCCATAGGCGCCGTCAGCGCCGCCGCCGGAGAGCGCGAGATAGGACTTCGAGGCGGTGCTGGTGTCTTTCTCGAAGCTGAATTTCGTGATCGGCTCGTCGGCGTAGCGCCTGAGGCCGTCGATATCGAGCACGCGCGACGTGCTGGCCTCAGCGGCCGTATAGGGCGTCCGGGGCAGGGAGGTGCAGGCGCCGAGCGCCAGGACACAGGTCAAGACCCACGTGAGGGCCAGTGAAGTGGTCAGGCGGGCGGCGGTCTGCCTGATCCAGCCCTGCGAAGGGCCGGGCATCTCGGTCGTACATGAAGCGGGGGGCATTGTCGGTGGCTGGCGATCACGCATCTACCGCCGCCGGCAACGCGCCGCGGCATCTCGTCCAGCCCCCAAGATAAAACTACACTGTATCGTTTTATTTTTCAAGCCGTGTCGGGGTAAGCCTCTGAAGGCGTCGGGTCCACATCAAATGTGTCCCAGTCTGACGCAAGGATCGCGCCGGGCGGGTTGATCGGCCTCTGCCGACACGCAATAAGCACCGCCATGAATCGCCCTGACGCCGACGTTCCCGACACCGATCTTCCCAATCATTTCGAGCTGCTCGCCACCGATGGCACGGCCCGCACCGGACGCCTGACCACGCCGCATGGCGTGGTGCGGACGCCGGCCTTCATGCCGGTCGGAACGGCCGGCGCCATGAAGGGCATGCACTGGCGCGAGGTGCGCGAGGCTGGCGCCGATATCGTGCTGGGCAATACCTATCACCTGATGCTGCGCCCCGGCGCCGAGCGGATCGCAGCGCTCGGCGGCCTGCAGAGGTTCACCGGCTGGAACGGTCCGATGCTGACGGATTCCGGCGGCTTCCAGGTGATGTCGCTGGCCGACCTGCGCAAGGTCACCGAGCACGCCGTGACCTTCCGCTCCCATATCGACGGCGCCAAGGTCGAGCTGTCACCGGAGCGCTCGATCGAGGTGCAGCGTTTCCTCGGCTCCGACATCGCCATGCAGATGGACGAATGCGTGCGCCTGCCGGCCGAGCGCGACGACATCGACCGCGCGATGCGGCTGTCGCTGCGCTGGGCCGAGCGGAGCAAACGTGCGTTCGAGAACGCGCCCGATGGTTACATGCTGTTCGGCATCGTGCAGGGCGGCGACATCCCGCAGCTTCGTCATGCCAGCGCCAGCGGCCTCGTCGAGATCGGCTTCCACGGCTATGCGATCGGCGGCCTCGCCGTCGGCGAGCCGCAGGCGGTGATGCTGGCGATGATCGACGAGACCGCGCCGCTGCTGCCGAAAGAGCGGCCGCGCTATCTGATGGGCGTCGGCACGCCCGACGACATCCTCGAGGCTGCCAAGCGCGGCATCGACATGTTCGATTGCGTGATGCCGACCCGCAATGGCCGCCACGGCGTCGCGTTCACCCGCTTCGGGCAGGTGAATTTGCGCAACGCCCGCCACGCCGACGATCCGCGCCCGCTCGACGACGAAAGCTCATGGCCGTCGGCACGCAACTACGCGCGCGCCTATTTGCACCATCTCGTCAAGGCGGGCGAGACGCTGGGGGCGATGCTGCTGTCCGAGATCAATATTGCCTACTACCAGTTCCTGATGCAGGGCATCCGGGACGCGATCGCGCAGGGAACGTTCGAGGCGTTCTATCAGCGTACGCGCGAGGACTGGGCGAGGGGCGACATCGCCCCGCGCTGAGGCTTGGCAGGTGTCAGTTGCAGACGATCCGCTGCTTGACGGCGTGCTTGGTGACGAAGCCGTAGCCGCAGGTGTCGCAGGTCCAGAGATAGCTGATCACGTGGTCCGAGACGTAGGCGGAGGCTTCTGCGGCGACCATGGAGTCGGCGCAGACGGGACAGGTGGGCAACTCGCTGCAACGCGGATCACGCCTTTGCACTACGGTCGACAGCACTTCAGCGACTGCTGACATCGTGGTGACCTCCCTGCTTTGAGACCTAAGTCTAACATAAGCAGAATCAGTTGACGAGGTCGCAACACAAATGCGTTGGTTTTCTGCTAATTAAATCTCACGCGATTTTGCGATGCAGCGTATTTAACATGTGCCGCATTGTCGCTTGCGTGTCGCCGCAAGCTGTCCGTAACTGCGGGAAGAGCCGCGATAGAAGCGCAAATCGTCGTCACAGGGAGTTCATCATGGACGCATCGTCCACCGCGGGTGCAGCGCACCAACCTGGCCGCGGCCGGGTTTATAATTCCATCGTCGAAGCTTTTGGCGACACGCCGATCGTGCGACTGCAACGGTTGCCGGGCATGCACGGCGTGAACGCGACCATTTTGGCAAAACTTGAATATTTCAACCCGGCCGCGAGCGTGAAGGACCGCATCGGCGCGGCCATGATCATCGCCATGGAGAAGGCCGGCATCGTCAAGCCCGATACCGTGCTGATCGAGCCGACCTCCGGCAATACCGGTATTGCGCTCGCCTTCGTCGCAGCGTCGCGCGGCTACCGGCTCAAGCTGGTGATGCCGGAATCGATGTCGATCGAGCGGCGCAAGATGCTGGCCTTTCTCGGCGCCGAATTGGTGCTGACGCCGGCAGCCCAGGGCATGAAGGGCGCGATTGCCACCGCCGAGGAGCTCGTGAAGACGACGCCGAACGCGGTGATGCCGCAGCAGTTCAAGAACCTCGCCAATCCCGAAGTGCACCGCCGCACCACGGCCGAGGAGATCTGGAACGACACCGCCGGCAACATCGATTTCTTCGTCGCCGGCGTCGGCACCGGCGGCACCATCACCGGTGTCGGCCAGGTGCTCAAGCCGCGCAAGCCCGGCTTGCGCGTCGTCGCGGTCGAGCCGGAGGAGAGCCCGGTGCTGTCGGGGGGCCAGCACACGCCGCACAAGATCCAGGGCATCGGCGCAGGCTTCGTGCCTGACATCCTCGACCGCTCCGTGATCGACGAGATCGTGAAAATCAATTCGACCACGGCGATCGAGACCTCGCGTGCGCTGGCGCGGCATGAGGGCATTCCCGGCGGAATCTCGTCGGGGGCTGCGATCGCGGCTGCGCTCCAGATCGGCAAGCGCCCGGAAGCTGCGGGAAAAACCATCCTGGCTATAGTGCCGTCCTTCTCCGAGCGGTATCTTTCAACGGCTCTGTTTGAGGGAATCTAGCACATGGCGGACCAACCACCGCGGCGGCCGCGCACGCTCGGCGATGCCAGGACTGAAGCCGAGGCGGCGTTCAAGAAGGTGACTGCCAAGGTCGCCGTGGCGCCGCCGAAGCCGAACGTCGCGCCGGGGATCAAGGAGCAGGTCACGCTGCGCATCGACCAGGACGTGCTGGAGTTCTTCCAGGAAGGCGGCCCCGGCTGGCAGGACCGCATCAACGAGGCGCTGCGCAAGGCGGCGGGGAAGTAAACTCCATTCCTCATCACTGCGAGGACGGACCAACGAAAAAGCCCGGCGTGAGCCGGGCTTTTGTATTTGGTATCTGGTCCGGCCTCAGCGGCGGAACATGCCGCCCATCATGCCGCCGACGACGCCGCCCACGAAGGCTGCGCCGGCATCGCCGCCGCCGCTGCGATGCTGAGCCGGTGCGCTCTGCGCCTGGGTGGGGGCAGCGCGCCGCGCCGGCTTCGGGCTGTCCTCGCTCGCGGTGGCTGGCGCGGCCGCTACGATCTCGGAGAGCAGGGCCTTGTGCTGGAGCTTGTTGAGGTAGCCGGTCGACGGATAACCGCGGGCGGCCTGCCAGCGCTTCAGCACCGTGCGGGTCTCGTCGCTGAACGCGCCAGTGACCTTGGTGTCGAAGCCGAGGCCGGTGAGGCGGCGCTGCACGTCGCGGCGCTGGCCCTTGTCGAGGCCGATCTGGTCTTCGGTGAGCTGGCTGGCATCATCGGTGAAGGTCGCGGGATCGATGCCGGAGTTGAGGTTGCGGGTCGTCGTCGACGGACCGCTCTTGATCGCGGCCAACCGCGCCAGCGCCAGCGCCTTGAACTGGCCATTCGGATAGGCGGAGAGATAGGCGTTGAGCTCTTCCGGCTTGTTGGATTCCTTCACCGAGCGCCAGTATTCGAGCTCGACACCGTCAGAGCTGCTGGCTGCCGCCGGCACGCTGCCGGCCGCGGTCGGCGCGGCGTTGGCGACCTGGGTCGCCGGTGCCTGGTTGAGATAGACCGCGCCGATCAGATTGGTGTGGCCCCAGGGCAGCTGGCCCTTGTGGGTCTCTTCGTTGACCTGGGCGCGCACCGAAGTCATCGCCTGCTGGATCTCGACGCCGGGCTTGGTGATGTTGTCGATCAGCGCGCGGGTGAACGGGCTGTTGTTGCCCTCCTGGCCGTCGAGCGCGGTCTGGCCCGGGCCGGTCGCGAACGCGATCAGCGTGCCTTCGCCCGACTTCATCTCGGCAAGGCCGCTCTGCACGTTGACGCTGCGGGTTGCCGAATTCGACTTGATCTTGGCGGCGAACGGATTGTCGCGACAGGCATCGAGGAACACGAGCTTGACCTTGGCATCGCCCATGGTCTGCTCAAGCGTCAGGTCGATGTTGATGGCGGCGCCCAGCTTGACGTCCATTTCCGACTTGATGTCGGCGTCGACCGGCAGGAGATAGTTGGTGCCGCCGACGGCGATGCCGTGGCCGGCGTAATAGAATACGGCGACATCGGAGCCCTGCGCCTTGCGGCCGAAGTCCAGCAGCTTCTCCGTCATCTGGTCGCGGCTGAGATTGGACCCTTCGATCACCTCGAAGCCGACATTGCGCAGCGTCGATGCCATCGCCTTGGCGTCGATCGGCGGGTTCGGCAGCTGGGCGACGTTCTTGTAGCTGCCATTGCCGACGACGAAGGCGACGCGGCGGTCGGCCTTGGCGGCGCTGACCGACAGCGCCAGGCACATCAGCGAAGCGAGGAGGGTGAGAGTGCGCATCTGAAATCCCCAACAGAATCGAATTGCAGGCAGCAACAAACTGGCATCAAACCTACACGAAATCGCCCGACCTCGTGCAAGCAAAAGACAGCCAAATATTGCTTTGCGGCCGAGTGTTGCACGCCGGAATGCCCCTCCAACGTGATCCAAATCACACGACCACTTCGATTTGTCGCGCGAGGCCGCGCGCGGGTTCACGGGGCGCGGGCAGGAACCTGCGGTGCGGGTTTCAAATTCAGGAGATTGCCGCACAGGATGAGCGCCGCGCCGAGTACGGTCCAGGCGTCGAGCCGCTCGGAATAGATCAGCCAGCCGGCGGTCGCCGTCAGTGGAACCCGGAGGAAGTCCATGGGAACCACGACCGTTGCATCGGCATAGCGCATCGCGCTGGCGAGGCAGTAATGCGCGAATGTGCCGCAGACCGAGATGACCATCACCCAGCCCCAGACGTGGCCGGGCGGCCAGGCCCAGACATAGAGCGACGGCAGGATGCCCGCGACCGACTGCACCACCAGCATCCAGAACAGCACCGCGAGCGCGCTCTCGGTGCGGGTCAGCGATTTGACCAGCGCCATCGAGATGCCGAAGCCGATCGCCGCACCGAGCGCGATCAGCTGGCCCTGATTGATCTCGCCGGTCGAAGGCCGCACGATGACGATGACCCCGACGAGTCCGAGCACGATCGCCGCGATCTTCCACGATGTCATGCGCTCGGACAGAAAGCTCGCGGCGAGGATCGCGGTCCAGATCGGCATCGTGAACTCGATCGCCACCACTTGGCCGATCGGGATCAGCGTCAGCGCAAAGAACCAGCCGAGCTGCGAGACATAGTGGATCAGATTGCGCGCGATGTGCTGAGGCAGCCGCCTGGTCTCGAGCTTCGCAAAGCCGCCGGCGCGCCGGATCATCGGATAGAGCAGGCAGAGACCGACCAGCGAACGCACCTCCATCACCTGAAACACGTTCATTTCGCGCACGGCTTCGCGTCCGGCGACGGCCATGACGAGCGTCAGCGACAGCCAGCCGGCCATCCACAATGCAGCCATCGTTTTGGACGGTGTCGTGCTCATCGGTGCGTGATGTGAGAGCAAAATCCTGAGGAGGAGGCCGGTATCGGCGACATCAATGCCGATTGCAACGGCCAAAACTGCGGGTGCAGCGATGCAGCGCGACGTGCTAAGGCATCATTGAACAACAAGAAAAGGGAGATCTTCGCTCGTGCAAATCTTGCAGCCGTCCGAATGGAAAAAACCGCGGGGCTTCTCTCACGGCGTCGTTGCAGAGGGCCCGGGCCGCTGGGTGGTGCTGGCCGGGCAGACCGGCGGGGACGAGACCGGCAATTACGCGCCCGACATGGCGGCGCAAGTCGGGACCGCCTTGAAGCGGATCATCAAGCTGCTGGCCGAAGCCGGTGCCGGTCCTGAGCATATCGTCCGCCTGACCTGGTATTTGACCAGCCGAAGCGAATATGAGGCCGCCGGCGCCGGGATTGGCGCGGCCTGGAAGGAAACGCTGGGACGCAATTTTCCGCCTTCGACGCTGCTCTATATCGGCGGTCTCGTGGACGATCGCGCCAAGGTCGAGATCGAGGTGACCGCGTTCGTCCCCGGCGCATGAAAAAGACCCGGCGAAATCGCCGGGTCCAATATCGACCGTGCTCGTGTCACCGCGCCGTCGTGTTATTTCGACAGCTGGATGTTGGCGCCGCGGAACTGGCTGTCCGCGCGCATCGTCACGTTCTGCTTATTGCCGCTCGTCCTCAGCGCGATGTTGGCGTTGAAGCCGGCGGTGGAGGCCACGACCTCGAAGTTCCCGCCGCTGCCGCGGCCCTGGAGCGAGCCGGAGATGTTGCGGCTCGCCTCGGACCAGCTACCGGTGATGGCGCTGCCCTCGGCGCGGACGTTGGCGGACAGGTTGAACTTGTAGGCGTCGCTGGCGCAGGTCAGCGACATCTCCATGGTGGGACCGATCGGGGCGTATCTGGCCCGGCAGCGGATTCGTTCGGTCGAGCCGTCATCCAGCGTGACGGTGCCGCCGCCGCTCCAGCTCCCCGCCATGGGGGCGAACGGGCCGGACTGTGCCTTGCTTTCCGAATTCGCGATGCCTGCCGCAAACAAAACGACGGCCGCGATCAGTAGCCGCGGGCCTCCGGCGCGAGCCCCAGTTGGTTTATTGGCGCGATGCTTCCCACCGCCCGCTGCACGGTATGCCTGCAGATGCTCCATTCCACTTCCCCGATCCGGCGTTGCCGTTGAGTTGACCGTTGGCATATGCACCATTGATCGAAACTTTCACAAGACCCCCACTGCCGATGGTGCCGGAAACGTTAGCGCCGGGCGCCGTGATCTTGCCATCGGCAACCGTCAGCATGGAGCTTGCGGTCGGCTCGCAGGTGCCCGACTTGGTGACGATGGTGACCTGCCAGTTACCGTCATAGGGGGTCTGGGCGAAGGCGGGCGCGGCGAGGGTGCCGGCGAAAACCGAAGCGGCACAGAACGCCGCAATGCGAGCAAAACGCATAAATTCCGTCCTTGAATGTGTCTGATATGCTGTCGCTTATCTGGACCAAATGTGACGGAAATTTGTTGCGATGCCAAATCGAAAATTGTTCCTGTGGAAGCAATGGTTTATTCGTGTTTTCGACTGCAATTTCCGAAGCAAAATCAACGTGGCTTCACGTTAATCGTTAACATCAGGAGAGACTCGGCGCCGAGGTCGCGAACTGCTCGTCCTGGACCTTGGCCGGCAGCGCCTTGTGAACCTTGGCATAGTCGATCACATCGGCCAGCAATTTGAGCCCGAGCGGGGCCAGCGCACGCTCCCAGAGCTCGCGGGCGGTCTCGCCCTTCTTGACGAAGCACCAGTCCTGCGCGGCGATGGCGCCAGCGTCCATGCGGTCGGCTAGGTGATAGATCGTGCCGCCTGCGATCGGATCGCCTTCCTTGATGGTCCATTCCACCGCTGCCTTGCCGCGATGGCGCGGCAGCAGCGACGGATGGTAGCCGATCCCGCCCAGCCTGGCCGCAGCCAGGGCATCCTTGCCGATCCGGGCATGGCTGTGGGCGGTGATGATCAGGTCGGTGTCGGGCGCGATCTCGGACGCCACCACCAGCTTCGGATCGGCCTGGACCACCACCTCGATGCCGGCTGCCTTGGCGGTCGCGGCGAGGCGGTCTTCGGCGTCGGCCACGACAACCCGCACGATCGAGACACTGTGCTCCCGAAGCATGTTCAGGGTGGTCACACCGAAATGGCGGGAGCCGACGAGGGTAATGCGCATGGGGGTCCGATCCGTCTCGCAACTGCGTCATCTTCCCGATAACACGTCGGTGCACCCTGTCACCACCCGCGCGGCGATTGCGGCGGTTATCAACAATGCGCAGGGCGCGCGACGCGTGCCGAACTCCGCGATTGCGCGGCCGGCCGTTCCGGTGCTTCCATGCGCGCATTGCACCGGTTCGGGAGTTGGCGCATGCGGAGCCTGTGGTTTGTCCTTGGTGTCGCACTGATCGCGGCTGCTCCGGCCCGCGCCGGCGGGCCGTACCCGGCGATCCCGCCCGAGATCGGGGTGGCGCCCTTCGTCGGCCCGACCTGGGACGGCTATCGCTGCGCCGAGGGGGTGCCCTACAATTTCTACCACGGCGCCTATTACGGCGAGGAGCCGCCGGCAGTCTATCGCGGCTACGCCTACAGGCCGTATTACCGCTACAGCGCCTATCGCAGATTGCCGCGCAAATATTTCTGCGTCACCGACTAGCGTTGCCGCGCCGCCACGGTCGCAGACGAAGTGCGTATTCAAGGGTTCCTATGTTCCGTTTTTAACAGAACGAATCCACCGTGCGGTTAGAAGGTACCCACCGGGGCTGGCCAAATTTCATTCCGGATCCGTTTCGAACCCGGCTTGGGCCGCTGGCGTCATCGCCAGCGGCTTTTTCATGCCGCGCATCACGAAATCATCAGACGGTAATACGTTCTCAACCAGCTTGTCGTATCGACGAATCCGTCGCGGATTTGTATTGCGTACCGCGACACCAAGAATGTCCCGCCGGCGTGGGTGCGCCGCGCGGGCATTTTTGCCGGGACCGATTTCATGCCGAGCGCGATTGAGCAGATCGTGGACGCCTATGTGCGTCTGAAGAACCGTCGCGGGCTCGACGAGCTGATGATGCACAGGCAGCGGCTCGCGGTCGAGCTGAAGAGCAGGTCCGGCTTTGATTTCAGCCTGCCGATCGGCAAGATCGACGAGGAGATCGCGATCATCGAGGAAGGGCTCAGCCGGCTGAAGGCAAGCTCTGCGGATTCCGGTACGACGCGCCCGAGCTGACGCGCTCAGTCGCGCCGGCCGCCGTCGATGACGGTGAACAATGGCCGCGCCGGGGTCGGCTCCACCAGCAGCTCGTCCACCAGCGCGGTGGCCGCATCGACATATTTGCGGGTCGGCTTGTCGAGCTCGCGCCTGGCCTCGTCGTCGAGCGCGACCTTGGCGGCCTCGACCAGCTTGCGCATCCGCACCGCATGGTCGTCACCCGCCGTCAGCGTCGCGCGCGCCAGCGAGCGCAGCACGAACAATTCACCCTCGAGGCGGAGCAGACGGTCGTTGAGCTTGGTGAGGACGGCGTTGAGGTCGGCCATTTCAGCTGTTCGTCGCGGAGGATGTTTCCTGATCTAGCGGCGATCGGTGAACGGAGTGCAAACGTGACCGGTGCAATTGGGTTGATCGACCGGGCCCCCCGCACGCGCAATGCCGCCGATGTGACCGGTCGTGAGCGCGCAACCCCGTGGGTTTCGCGTGGTTCCAGCTCCACCTCATGGGACGGGTGGACGTCTGGAGCACGTTCAATGCGGTCCGTGATGGCCCTGGCTCTCTTGACCTCGGCGTATGCGCCGGTCGCGGCTGCGGCGGCACATCATGCCCACCCGCATCGCCACGTCGTCGTCCACCGGCCTGAGGACGCGCCCGTGCCGCCCGGCTGGTACAAATTTCCGGGGTGGCCGCCGATCCCGCCGTCGGAGAACAGGAATCTCGACCCCTCCAATTTCGGCGGCGGCTGACGGCCGCTCACGCCGTCCGTGCGAGATAGTCGCGCGCAAACGCGAGATACCAGTCGAGGCAGGCCGGATTGGCCATCGCCTCCTTGTTGATGACCCTTTCCACGGGCTGTCCGAGCAGCAGCTTCTTGATCGGCAGCTCCTGCTTCTTGCCGGAGAGCGTGCGGGGGATCTCGGCGACGGCGAAGATTTCGTTCGGCAGGAATCGGCGCGACAGGCCGGCCTCGATGGCCTTGTTGATCTTCGCCTGCATCGCACCGTCGAGCGCGATGCCTTCGCGCAGCACGACGAACAACGGCATGTAGCTGTCGCGGCCGAGATATTCGAGATCGACGACGAGGCTGTCGATCACTTCCGGCAGCGCCTCGATCGCGGAATAGAGCTCGCTGGTGCCCATGCGCAGGCCGTGGCGGTTGATGGTGGCATCGCTGCGGCCATAGATGATGCAGGAGCCGTCCGCATCGACCTTGAGCCAGTCGCCGTGCCGCCACACCGGCCCGCGGCCGCTGCCGTCGAAATTGTCCGGATAGGTCTCGAAATAGCTGGCGCGGTAGCGCGCACCGTCCTTGTCGTTCCAGAAGTACAGCGGCATCGACGGCATCGGTTCGGTGCAGACGAGCTCGCCGACCTCTCCCGTGACGGCGCGTCCCTGTTCGCTGAAGGCCTCGACGGCCGCGCCGAGCAGGCGGCACTGCATCGCACCCGGCGTCTGCGGCAGTTCACGATTGCCGCCGATGAAGGCGCCGGCGAAATCGGTGCCGCCGGAGATGTTCGCCCACCAGATGTCGGCCTGTGCCGTGCTGCCGTTGATCTTCGACAGCGCGGCGAAGCGGGCGTTGAACCAGGCCTGCGTGTCGGCGCTGAGCGGCGAGCCGGTCGAGCCGAGGCAGCGCAGCCGCGACAGATCGCCGGCGGCGGCGAGATCAATTTCAGCCTTGGCGCAATTGGCGAAGAACGCCGCGCCGGCGCCGAAGAAGGTCGCTTTCGATTGCGCAACGAAGCGCCACAGCGTGCTCCAGTCCGGCTTGTCCCTGGCGCCGCCGGGGCTGCCGTCGAAGATGCAGCATGTGGTGCCGCTGAGCAGGCCGCCGACTTGGCTGTTCCACATGATCCAGCCGGTCGAAGAGTACCAGTGATAGCGCTCGCCGAACGAATTCTCGTGGTAGGAGCAGCCGAGGTCGTTGTGCAGGCCGAGCAGCGCCAGCACCACGATGACGATGCCGCCATGGCCGTGCACGATCGGCTTCGGCAGGCCGGTGGTGCCGCTGGAATAGACGATCCAGAGCGGATGATCGAACGG
>Ga0065165_1002707_pt1 | contig 14212 bp, 11 predicted proteins | sample AraplaMF_Cvi_mMF_FD_63813 | JGI IMG/M metagenome (GOLD analysis project Ga0065165, IMG submission 63813) | Arabidopsis root microbial communities from the University of North Carolina, USA - plate scrape MF_Cvi_mMF (version 2) (version 3) | ecosystem: Host-associated > Plants > Roots >...
CAGGTAATCTTTGCCGTTAATCAGTACCATGTCATGAAAGAACTCCTTTAACGATATATCCAGCGATTGTATAAGCGTTACAAAGACCGGGAGGGAGGGGATGGTTCTGGAGTTCTCGATTTTCGAGAGGAGACCTTTGCTTACATGCGAACGTGTGGCCAGTGCCTGTATAGTCAGGTTCTTTTCGAGGCGGGTAGCCCGTATCTTCTGGGCAATGCGTGATACAACTTCGTTATCGATCATAGGTACTAAGGGGTTTACTACCGATAAACTTAGAAAAAAGAATGCTTGTGGCATACGGTCGTGTTTACCACCATTCATCCGTTAATCCTATGTTATGTGCTGAAACGGATTGAAGTAATCAAATTCGCAGATTATATACGGGGTTACACGTAGATCAGTAATGAAATTTTCATTTTCTCTTTAAAAGCTTAATTCAGCGGTAACGTTTCACTAAACGAAACGTGATGGCAATTGCTAACCTTCGCGTCGGATATACTGAGGCTCTGTGCTGTCGGTATCTATAAACTCCAAACCCTAACATTTTATCTATGAACAAAAGATTACTAAGGAACATTGTTTCTTTAGGAAGCCTGCGTGGCATACTCACGGTATGTGCATTGCTGCTGGCGCTGGGCGTGCAGGCACAGACGCGTGTTGCCGGCCGCCTGGTAGCCGGTGAAGATGGTACACCCCTGCCGGGGGTAAACGTTGTTATTAAAGGAACAACGCAAGGAACCATTACCGATGCAGACGGGCGTTATAACATTAATGTACCGAATGCCGATGCGATCCTGGTCTTCTCCTTTGTGGGCTATGAGACTCAGGAAGCTGCCGTTGCCGGAAGAAGCAGTGTAGACATCACGCTGGCCACCGACGCCAAACACCTTTCGGAAGTGGTGGTAACGGCGCTTGGTGTTGAAAAAGATCTGTCGTCTGTAGGGTATGCCGTACAGGAAGTGAAAGGCGAAGACCTTGTTATGGCCCGCGACCAAAACCCTGTTACCGGTCTTACTGGTAAGATCGCGGGTCTTTCGGTTGGTCCATCGGCCGAGATGTTGCGTAAGCCTACTGTGCTGTTGCGTGGTAACGAGATCTCATTATATGTGGTAGACGGTGTGCCGATCAGCTCGGACACCTGGAACATCAGCCCCGATGATATTGAGACGTACACAGTATTAAAAGGTCCTACTGCTGCGGCTCTATACGGAAGCCGTGCCCAATACGGCGCCATTCTGATTACAACCAAGAAAGGCGATAAGAACAAAGGCTTTACGGTTGATTTCAACAGCAGCAATATGGTGGATAACGGCTTCCTGGCTTTCCCGCGTTTACAAGACGAGTACGGTGCCGGTGCCAATGGACTGTACCGCTTTGGTGACGGTAAAGGTGGTGGTCTTAACGACAACGACTATGACGTATGGGGACCCCGTTTCGAAGGCCAGCTTGTGCCGCAGTACGACAGCCCGGTAGATCCGGTTACCGGCGTACGTGCGGGCACACCGTATGTAGCCCGTGGCAAAGACAACCTGAAACGTTTTCTGCGTCCCGGCTTCCAGTCTACCAATAACGTGGCACTCAGTGCTTCCGGCGATAACTATTCGATGCGCTTCTCGGCATCGCACTCGTATCAGTCAGCCATCATTCCGAACATGAGCCTGAATATTACGAACTTCAATATGTACGGTTCGTATAAGCCGGTGGAACGTTTGAAGATCGAGGCCAACCTGAACTACAACAAGCAGTATACGCCGAACTTTCCTGATGTGGATTACGGACCTAACAGCTTGATCTATAACGTAGGTATCTGGACAGGAGCGGACTGGGACGTTGAGTCTCCGGATATCCGCGGCATCTGGCAGCCGGGCAAAGTGGGCACGCAATCTGTATTTGCCGAGTACCAGCGCTACCATAACCCGTGGTTCATGGTGAAGGAATGGACACGTGGTCACTATAAAAGCGATATATATGGCTATCTGTCAGCAAACTACAAGCTCAACGACCACCTGGATGTAACGGCCCGTACACAGATTACTACGTATAACCTGTTCCGTAACGAAAAGATGCCGTTCTCGGCCCATCCTTACGGACGTGAGCAAGGTCTTGGCGATTACCGTGAAGACCGTCGGGATATGTTTGAGAACAATACCGAAGCCCGTTTGAACTTTGATTATAAAGTAGGCAGCTTTTTTGGCTTCAGCGGCTTTGCCGGTGGGTACCTCCGGTCGTTTACGTATAACTCGAGCTACACTTCTACGGACTACCTCAACGTGCCGAACGTGTATAGCTTCTCGAACAGCCGCAATAACCTGATTGCAAGCAGCTTTACTTCAGACATGCGTGTGCTTAGCGGCTACTACTCGTTAGACGTGGCGCTGGGTCAGTATGCCACGGTATCTACTACTGGTCGTGTGGATAAGTCTTCGGCATTGCCCAAAGGCCGGAACTCGTTCTTTTACCCCAGCTTCTCTGTCGCTTCTGTGATTTCAGACTATGTGAAGCTGCCCGATGTGATCTCGTTCCTGAAAGTGCGTGGTTCGTATGCCGCGGTACATGGCGACGCCACGACCGACCAGATCGGGATGACGCCTTTCCTGAATAACTCGATAAACGATTATGCGTTGGGCTATGGTAATAACTATAAGTCGCCCTACGGCGGTCCGGATTACTCGCTTATTTCGGCATACGCTATTAAGAAGGTTTACAACAACCTGCCCGCTACCTATTATACAACCAACCTGTACGATCCGAACATCAAGCCCTTCAATCGTGTGAACTTTGAAGAAGGTTTTGATATCCGGTTCTTCAACAACCGTATTGGTGCCAGTGTAACGGCCTTCCAGTACGTGGACGGTCCGCGTATCCTGGCCAACCCGATTTCTCCGGCGTCAGGATATGATGTATACTACCTGAATGCGCTGAAGACCAAGAAGACCGGTCTGGAAGTAACACTTACCGGTACGCCCATACGTACTACAAGTGGCTTAACCTGGGATGTGTTGGTGAACTGGTCTACGTACCAGGATCGTTATGCCGAGCTGCCTGCCGGGCAAACGGTATACAATACTTTCTTTAAGAAAGGCGACCGCGTGGACAGACTGTACTCTTCGGCATTTGTAAAAGATCAGAGCGGTAATATTGTTCACGATAACGCGGGCAAGCCGCTTAGAACTCCGGTTAACCAATTCCTGGGTAATATGAATGCCGACTACTCCTGGGCGATCAACAACAAGGTGTCGTACAAACACCTGAGTTTGAGCTTCCAGTTCGACGGCCGTGTAGGTGGTGTTATGACGGACTACATGCATAATAAGACTATGCGGGGTGGCCGTAACATTGAAACCGTACAAGGTAAATATGGCGAAGCCCGCTACTCGGATTACCAGAATGCCACTAACGCTGCTTACCCCGGTATTTTTGTGGGCGATGGTGTTGTGGTATCGAATGGTGTGCCGATCAACTTCGACGGTACTACCGGCGAGGTATTGAACTACAACGAGCTTCAGTTCGCACCGAATACACAGGTAAGCAAAATACAGGGCTATATAAGCTCGTACTACGATGTGAGCGAAGCCAACCTGATGAGCAAGACGTACGCGAAGCTTCGTGAGGTTACCATTGGCTATACGCTTCCTTCGAACCTGTTGAAGAATACCTTCATCAAACGGGCGACAGTATCGGTTGTGGGTCGTAACCTGATCTACTTCTATAAAGACAAGCGCTTTAAGGACGTGGACCTGGACCAATATAACGCTGCTACGTCAGAAACGGCGTTGCAATCGCCTACAACACGTCGCTATGGCTTAAACATTAACCTTACCTTCTAACATCGCTAACGGATATGAATAAGATACTTTCGATTACGTGTGCGCTCGTTGTGCTGGCTGCTGTGCTTACGAGCTGCCAGAAGAACTACGAGGAGCTTTACCAGAACCCCAACAAGCCAACCACCAGTACCCCCGCTCTCAACCTGGGCGGTGTGCTGAAAGATATGCTGGTTAACCCGTCGGGTATGGAAGAACGCTGGGCGCAGTATTACCTGATTAACTACGATTATTATGGCAACAACCGCTACGACTTCGGTACGGCCACAATGAATTACACTACGCTTTCGAACGTGGTGAAGATGGAGGAGGAAGCGCAGAAGCTGGGCTACCCTGAGCGTAATCCCTATACAGCGCTGGGCAAGTTTTTCCGGGCTTACTTCTTTATCAACATGAGTCTGAAGGTAGGTGATGTGCCGATGACCGACGCCCTGAAGGGGGTGGCGGACATGACGCCCGCTTACGATGCGCAGAAGAAGGTATTTACACAGTCACTCGCCTGGCTGGAGGAAGCTAATACCGATCTTACTGAACTGATTAAAAGCGGCGACGAGACGCTTACCGGCGACTATTACCTGAATAACGATATGAAGCGCTGGCAGAAGGTGGTAAACACGTTCCGCCTGCGTGTGCTGATGCACCTGAGTCTTAAAGCAGATGATGCGGAACTGAAGGTGAAGCAACAATTTGCCGATATTCTGGCTAACCCCACCAGGTACCCGTTGATGACCAGTGCGGCCGATAATCTTCAGTTTACCTACGTGTTCCCTACGGATCTGTATCCAAACAACCCGGGTAACTTCGGCTTCGACGCATTGCGTTATAATACATCGGCTACGTATATCAAGCTGCTCACAGATCGTAAGGACCCGCGCGTGTTTATTACAGCAGAGCCTGCCGGTGCACAGATAAAAAATGGTGTATCGCCTACCAGCTTCAATGCCTTTGTTGGCGCCAACCCTGGTGAGGATCTTGGCGAAATGTATACCAAGACAAACCTCGGTGTGCACTCGCTGCTGAACCGCAAGCATTACTACGACACCTTTACAGGCGAACCTGCCATTATTATTGGTTATGCCGAAATGCTGTTTACGATAGCCGAAGGGATTAACCGCGGCTGGGCAACGAGCGGTGTATTGGGAGGCGCGGAGGCTTACTACCAGGCGGGCATTCAGGCATCGATGGACTACTATAAGATTCCGTCCTCGGGCGATATGCAGGTGTACTTCCTGGATTTCAAAGACGCCAGCCTTGGCAATTACGTAACGTATACCGTGCCTGTTGATTTTGCTTCGTACTACGCGCAGCCGCTGGTAAAGTATGCCGCCGATGCTACAACCGGTCTGAACCAGATTCTCACGCAGAAGTACCTGGCCATGTTCCGTCAGTCGGGGCTTGAGCCATACTACACATACCGCCGTACAGGCCAGCCTGCATTCAGCACAGGCCCCGGTACCGGAAACAGCGGACGTATAGCGCTGCGCTTCAAGTATCCTACGGTAGAGAGCGCCGCCAACAGTGCAAATTATAACGATGCGCTGAGCCGTCAGTATGCCGGCAACGACGACATCAACGCCAAAATGTGGTTGATTCAATAATGTGACGATTACAACAAACGCCCCCTGCCAATCGGGGGCGTTTACTTTTTTATACCCACCCTTTAAACGCTATATTCTATGACTAACCGCAGAGATTTTATTCGTAGCGCATCGATAGCCGGTCTGATCACGGCACTTTCACCACGATTGCTCTCGGCGCACGAGGCTTCGGCTCCCTTCGAGCCATCGCGCAAGCGCGCGTTACGCATAGCACACATAACCGATGTACACATGCTCGACCAGGCCAACGCACAGGCCTGCTTCAGCCGTGTTATGCGCGAGATCAATGCGCTGGGCGATAAGCCTGATCTGATCATAAATACCGGCGACAGTGTGATGGATGAGAACAAACAAACCCGCGAAACGGTTGAGACGCGCTGGCAGGCCTGGAACGGTGTGGTGAACCGCGAGAACACGATACCGCTATACAGCGCGCTGGGCAACCACGATGTATGGTATGGTCCCGATGCCACCCTCGACACTGAATACAGGAAAGATAAACGCTATGGCAAGCAATGGGCTATCGATATGCTGAAGATGCCCGGCCGTTATTATTCGTTCGAAGCAAAAGGCTGGAAGTTTATAGCGCTCGATAGTATTAACGGCGCCAACGGTTACCAGCTCGACGACGAGCAGTTTGCCTGGCTGGAGAAAGAGTTGGAAGGCGTAGCGTTAGGGCAGCCGGTACTGGTATTTAACCATGTGCCGATTCTGTCGATGGGGGCGTTGCTGTATTCAACCAAACGTACACCGCTGGACGAAGTGAAGTTTCCGTCGGGCGATATGCACCAGGACCACCAGCGTATCAAGGATCTGTTCCGTAAACGTAACGTTGTAAAAGTGGCCCTGAGCGGACACGTACATTATGTGGACGCTGTTGAGTACCTGGGCGTAAAATACCTGTGTAACGGGGCGGTGTCCGGAAACTGGTGGGGAAGCCCGATTGTGCTGGACGAATTTCCTCCCGTGTATACGCTTATAGACCTTTACCCGGATGGTACGGCCGAGCACCGGCTGGTATACTATAACCACACGGTATGAGGGGGAGGAACTGTACCCGGTGAAAGAATTTCAGACAGGTCCGGAATTATATGCCGGCCTTGCTTATCTTTAAAAAAAGGTCGGCATGGATTGCCGCCTGTCTAAATGTTTGATGCCGGTGAAAAATGTACGTCTTGTGTTGGGAAGCGGTGGTGCCCGTGGTATGGCCCACATTGGAGTGATAGAGGAGCTTGAACGCGAGGGGTTTCACATTGCCGAGGTGGCGGGGTGCTCTATGGGCGCGGTGGTAGGCGGTATTTATTGCGCCGGCCACCTGAAGGAATATAAGCACTGGCTGGTAGGGCTTACCAAGCTGGAAGTATTCAAGCTGTTGGACTTTACTTTTTCGTCGCATGGTTTTGTAAAAGGGGAGCGGGTCTTTAAGTCTATTGAACAGCTTATCGGCGACCACAGCATTGAGAATCTAAGAATACCGTTTACGGCGGTGGCGGCCGATGTTATTAATAAGAAGGAAATTCACTATCGTACGGGAAGCCTTTTCAAGGCTCTGCGGGCATCGATTGCCATGCCTACGATCTTCACACCGGTTATCGAGGGTACGTCGCAGTTGGTGGATGGTGGGGTGCTCAATCCGCTTCCGCTAAACGTTGTTCATCCTGAACAGGACGATCTGATTGTAGCGGTTAACCTCAACGCCAACATTCCAGTGCGGAGCAGCCAGAACATTCCCGAGCCGAATAAGGAGCGCGCAGCTTACCTGAAGATGCTCGACGCCTTTGATGCTTTTAAGGCGCAGGTGTTGAAGCTTGAAGTAAAAGAGCGGATCGAGGAGGAGCATGTCGAGAAGCTTGGCTTCTTCGATCTCATCACCAAATCGTTCGATCTTACCCAGGACCGTTTGACCGAGCTGATGATCGATGTATACAAACCGCACCTGGTGGTAAACATCGGCCGTGACGCCTGTGGTGTCTTTGAGTTTTACCGTGCCAACGAAATCATAGACGAAGGGCGCAAAGCTTTTCGGGAGGCGGTGGAGAAGAGCGGGCTGTAGACGTTGTCTTACCACTCCTGTATCCGGATAAAGGTTCTGCAACAGCTTTTTTACGGTCTTTGCCCGTTCATCCCGGAACGTTTTTTATTTTGCAGGGAGCAACTAACTTGCAACGCTGTTGCATACTATGATTACTGTTTCCAATCTGTCTTTTGGTTATACTGCCGCGGCAGCCATCCGGTTTCCGGATATTGATGTCAAGCCCGGCGAGCACTGCCTGCTGCTGGGTGAGTCTGGCAGTGGCAAGACCACGCTGCTGCACCTGATGGGCGGCCTGCTGCGCGGGTACTCGGGTTCCATTACGCTTGATAACACGGAGCTCTCGGGGCTTTCGGAAACGGCCTTAGACCGCTTTCGGGGCAGGCATGTGGGCTTTGTGTTCCAGAAGAACCACCTCATCAGCGCGCTATCGGTGCGCAAAAACCTGGCGATGTCGCCGTACCTGGCGGGGCTCGCGGTAGAGCAGCAACGCATCGACGAGGTGCTCACCACGCTGGGGCTGGAGGGCAAGGCAGATCATAAGGTAACCGAACTCAGTCATGGGCAGGCACAGCGTGTAGCGATTGCGCGCGCGGTGCTCAATAAACCGTCGATCATTTTTGCCGACGAGCCAACCTCTGCGCTGGACGACACGAACTGCGACCGTGTAATCCGCCTGCTGATCGAGGCCGCGGCTCAGAACAATGCAACGCTTATCGTGGCTACCCACGACCAGCGCCTGAAGAGCAAGATCGCCCGGCAGATCATTCTCGGACACCGCACCGCTTAACCGAACGTCAACCAACCGCTCTGCATTCGCATGAATCTTATAACCCTGGTTTGGAATTACCTTAAAGCAAGACCGCTCAATACGGCCATCAACATTGTGCTGCTGGCGTTGGGCATTGCCGTTATTACTATACTGCTGTTGTTTAACCGGCAGCTTGAAGAGAAGATAACCGACAACGCGCGGGGCATAGACCTCGTCGTGGGCGCTAAAGGCAGCCCGCTTCAGCTTATACTCTGTAACATCTTTCACATCGACTTCCCCACAGGAAACATCAAGCTGGCAGAGGCCGAACGTATTGCCCGTAACCGTATGGTGAAGAAAGCCATACCGCTCGCCCTGGGCGATAGCTACCAGGCCTACCGTATTGTGGGCACAAGCCACGCTTATGCAGAACAGTATAAGGCTAGACTCGCGCAGGGCGGGTGGTGGAAGAAAGACCTCGATGTTACCATCGGCGCCAACGTGGCCCGACTCGCCAACCTCAAAACCGGCGATACGTTTTCCAGTGCTCACGGCCTTACCGACGGTGGCCACGAACACGATGCGCACAAGTTTGTGGTAAGCGGCATTATGGCGCCGACCAACAGTGTTGTCGACAACCTTATTCTCACCAGCATTGAAAGTGTATGGCTCATGCACGAAGAGCACGGAGAGGAAGAAGAACATCATGAAGACGAGCATCACGATCATGAACACGCTGCACCGCACAAGCCATCGCCATTGGTGCCTTCTATCGAAGCGGGCGATTCGGTAAAGGAAGTAACGTCTGTGCTTATTCAATACCGGTCGCCTATGGGCGCGATACAATTACCACGTATGGTGAATTCGCAAAGCTCGTTGCAGGCAGCGTCGCCGGCGTTTGAAACGGCGCGCCTTTTTTCGATACTCGGCGTAGGGGTGGATATAGTAATGGGTTTTGCATATGTACTCATCGTTATCTCAGGGCTTAGCATTTTTATTGCGCTCTATAACTCGCTTAAAGAACGTCGCTACGATATGGCCATTATGCGCTCTATGGGGGCCAGCCGGGTGAAGTTGCTGGTGTCGATATTGCTCGAAGGCGGTTTGCTCACGCTGCTGGGCAGTGTGCTGGGACTTGCCCTGGGCCACGGTGTGCTGATGTTGCTGGCGGGTATGGTAGAAGAAACCCAAAAGGCCGGCATTACCGGTATGGTTTTCTATACGCAGGAGTGGATTATTTTGGCGGGAAGTTTGTTCTTAGGATTGTTATGCGCGCTGATTCCGGCGGTTCAGGCGTACAGAACCGATATTTCGCGGGTGCTGGCCGGAAATTAGTGCAGGAATAGTAACTTGACCCCCTGGAGTAGCAGAAAAGGAATGATAAACATGACGACGACAACAATAGTACGTGTGGCGCTTATGCTGGTATTGACGGCAGGAGCGGCGGCGGCACAAACCAAGCCCGATGCCTGGCACGCATTTGCGAAAACCAAGTTCGAGCCTAAGTTCAACGAGACTGCGGGAGAATACTTTTTCTATCCGAACTTCCCGGCCGATCTGAAGGCTATGGAGGGCAAAGAAATTACGGTTACCGGTTTCTATGTGCCGTTTGCCCCCGAAGGCGACAGCTACATTGTGGTATCCAAGTTCCCGATGAGCCAGTGCTTCTTTTGCGGTGGCGGCGGTCCTGAATCTATTGCCGAAGTAAACTTTACCAAAGATCCAGGCAAGTTCCAGGTAGACGATCTTATAACGGTAAAAGGCAAGCTGAAGCTCAATGCCGATAACATGGACCACGTTACGTTTATTTTGAACGGTGCTACGCTGGTGAGTAAGTAGCGGTATAGCGCGGTAATCGCCAAAACGAAAGAGGGTGTCATATTTTGCGGAGTGACACCCTCTTTTTATTTTCTATACCGTGTATTCTACTTTATCGGTTTTTCACCTAAACCTTCCAGATCTTCCAGGGTTGATAATGCTTCTGCGGTATTGTTTTGAACGCCGGTTATGTTGTTGAGCACGGTTTCCATTTTAAAGAGCACCTCATCGATCACTTCTGAACTGGCCTCGGTTTGATCGGCTATAGTATTGAGATCGTTTGTGTATAGCCGGTTTAGTTCCCGTTGCATGGTGTTGCGTTTGCTCGGCGATAAAGCATTGAGTAAATAAGCCATTGAATCCTGGTATTGTAAATATCCGGCGCGTATTCTGTTATAGCGGTGTATCTGCGCCAATGTAGGGTAACCACGTGGGTGTACCAGCATGGCTGAATCGATTTTCTGTACGGATAGTTTTGTAGGGAGTGTAGGACTAGCAATCAGCGCAGCGATACGATCTACTTCGGGTTTGTTATACTGACCACTGATCTGCATGACGCCCATGGGTATGCGGCTATTAACCCTGGGCGCACAGAGCACGGTATTATCTAACACCACGGCGAGTGAGCGACCGATGTTTTTCTCGGTTACATCACTCCACAGCGTTTCATATGATTTTTTGAAATGCATGGCTACAGCGTGGTATCCGGCCTGATCGAAATCAGGCTTGCTTGAGCCCACCATATTTTTTGTCATGGCGGTGGCATTGTCGTGTTTTATAGCATACAGCGGGAATTCCCCATTCTCCAGACGCCCCCAGTAAAACGTAGTGCCGGGCAATGCTTGCGCGAGCAAGGGCTTTATGATGCTTACGATACGGCTTGTGTCGTTTGCCGCGCTATAGAGAATCTCGCCGCGTTCGTTTAACAATCCTGCGTGAGCGGACATTGTCTGTATTTCGGCAGGCACAGGAATCAATTTATGAAACACTTCTTCACGGGTATACACTTCGTGTATCGCGAAATCTCCGCGTGATATTGCCAGCGCTGTAAGGTTGTCTACATCCACGAATTGTGTTACATCCAGCACAATGTGGTTACTGTCTATACGTGCGGTTACCGCATCGTCGTTGTAGACCATGGCCAGCCGTTTGTTCACAATTGAAACGACGGTATCGAGTGTTTGTTTAGTGTGGTTTTCAACGTTTAGGGTAAGGGTGTGGTGTCGGGCTGGTGTAGCCGGTTTACACTGCGACAACAGAAGCATGTTGAGCAGGAGGGCGATGTTCCGGCCATATAGTAGTAGGTTCATGCCGAAAGATATGTATACCGTTGTAGGATTACAATGCTGTTGCCCATGCCGCTTTCTCGGGCATGGGTTGTTTTTAGCGTATATTTACAGTGGAGGGCCTTTTTGAGGGCTACAGCTATGCATACAGAACGTTTTTCGATAACCATTTCGGACGCTATCGGCGATGTATCGGCCATTGTTATGGTGCCACCGCGGCAGCAGGCTTTGCTGGTACTGGCACATGGAGCAGGGGCCGGTATGGAGCATAGTTTTATGGAAGAGCTTGCCACCAACCTGGCCGGCAAAGGTATCGGCACGCTGCGCTTCAACTTTCCGTTTACCGAGAAGCGAAAGTTCAGACCCGACACACCGGCTGTGGCGCATGAAACGATTGCCTGTATGATAACGAAGGCTCGGGAATTGTATCCAGACATACCGTTGCTTGCGGGTGGTAAATCGTTCGGCGGACGTATGACGTCGCAATACCTGGCTAAAACACCGCTGCCATTTATCAAGGGTATCGTGTTTTATGGCTTTCCGCTTCATCCTGACGGCAAGCCGTCTATCGATCGGGCAGAACACCTCAAAGACATTACGCAGCCCATGCTGTTCTTACAAGGTACCCGCGACGCCCTGGCCGAGTTGCCGCTTATAGAAGGGGTGTGCGGAAAATTGCCCACGGCCACACTGATTACCCTTGCCGGTGCCGACCATGCCTTCAAGATCACGAAGAAAGACAAGCCGTTCGACCTTGCCGCAGAAACACAACGTTGGTTGACGACGCTGGCATAAAAGAAGAACGCCGCTCCGGAGTTTAGTCCGAAACGGCGTTAAATATTGGTTGTCATAAACCTGCCTACGCCAGCGATGTCGTAAGGGTGATGTTTGTGTTCAATACTTTCGATACCGGACAGTTCTCCTTTGCGTCTTTCGCGCAGGCATCGAACTTATCTTTATCTATACCGGGTACTTTCGCGCGTAGTGTAAGCGCCGATTGTGTGATAACGCCGTTGTCGAATGTAATGGCACACTCGGTGGTTAACTCTTCCGGGGTAAAACCGGCCTCGCCCAGCACAAAGCTCAGCTTCATGGTAAAGCAACCGGCATGTGCGGCTGCAATAAGCTCTTCGGGGTTGGTGCCGACGCCATCGGCAAACCGGGAGTTGAATGAATATTGTGTTTGATTAAGCACAGTGCTTTGGGTAGAAAGATGTCCGCTGCCTTCTTTGCCGGACCCTTTCCATACGGCGGTTGCTTTTCTTGCCATGGATTGTTTTTGGGTTTAATTCATAGAACTTTTTTTCGGTGTTGCCCCAAAGAGGCAATACAGACGAATGTACAAAACCTTAAAAACTTATGCTAGCTATATTGTGCAACGTCGTTGCATTTATAGAAGTCATTCCTATATTTGTCCTGTCAACACGAGGAGGATTGGATGTATGAATAAATTGTTATTTCTACTGCTGTGCACAGGCTTGTCGGTCGTGGCACAGCCTGTATCGCCGGGCGATGAAGGGTGGACGGTACTGGCCAGCGTAAAGTTTACGGAGAAGTTTTATAAGGCGTATGATGAATACTACCTCACGCCGCTGTTCGATTCGAAGATACGCGCCCGCGAAGGCAAGACACTGACGCTGCGCGGCCACTACCTGCCGATGGAGCTGGATGATAAACGGGGCATTATTCTATCGAAGGTGCCGTACTCGGCGTGTTTCTTTTGTGGTGGTGCAGGTCCGGAATCTGTTGTAGAAGTATATTTCCCCGCGAAGCATCCGCGCTTTAAAGCCGATCAGGTTATTACCGTAAGCGGCACGTTAAAGCTCAATGATTCAGACGTAAGCCACATGAACTTTATATTGAACGATGCTGTGCTTGTGCCCTAAAGGCATGGTACCGCGTGTTAAAAATGGAAGCCGATGTTTACGTAGCCGTATACACTTTTGGCCTGGTCGCTATACATAGCCGAAAGCGATATTGGTCCGAAACTGGAATCATACCCTATACTCAAACCATAGCCGGAAAGGAATTTTCCCTTAGCCAGTGTATTGTTGGGCGGATTCAAGAAGTCGTAAAGCCCGGCGTTGATACGCGTTGTGGCGTACAGACTTTTTATAAGCTGATACTGAAAGCCGAGCATGGCCACGCCTACACTGTTGGTGTTGACTTCATATTCAGTAAGGCCGGTAAACGAGATCTGGTTGCGCAGAAAGTCGTTAATACCCCCCACGTTAAAAAAGTTCAGATAAGCATTCTCGTAATCGAAGTTCACGCCAGCGCTCACGTGTGTAAGCAGGGTGAGCCGGTCGGATAGCGGCTGGTACCGTTCTACCTTCAGCTTCGCCTGTTCATAGTTTTTGAACGATACCCGTCCCGTTGTTCCGCCGTAGATCGAATCGAGTCGGGCGAAGTTATTACGCGGGTGCTGACCGTATACAATGCCGGCTTCGGCGTTGATGCGCCAGCCGCTGGTGGTAAAGTTCCGGCGGTTCAACGTGTTGTATTGATAAAATACATAGCTGTTGAGGTAGGTGTTGTTGGCTTCGGTTTCGACCGGTGCAATTTTGGGTTTCAGACCGAAGTGGTTGAACGACGATCCTACACCGAGCGCGGCATTGAAGCCGAATGTATGCTGGATACGGATATCGATGTTGGAGTAGCGGCTACGGTACAGGTATTTCTCGCGGTAGTTCTCGTAGATAGGAAACCGGAAACGCTCATGGTAGGCCGATACGATAAGGTTGTTGTTTTCGGCATGGCCAAAGCTTTGGTTATGCTCGAAAAGTGTACGGAAGTTCTCGCTGATGTTTAGTTTCAGTGTTGTTTTGGAGCGATCTATAATCAGGTTCTTGGAGCTTACCCCGGCAATCAGCGCCACGTTGCTGAAGCTGTGATAATGGAAG
>Ga0065165_1002708_pt1 | contig 14204 bp, 8 predicted proteins | sample AraplaMF_Cvi_mMF_FD_63813 | JGI IMG/M metagenome (GOLD analysis project Ga0065165, IMG submission 63813) | Arabidopsis root microbial communities from the University of North Carolina, USA - plate scrape MF_Cvi_mMF (version 2) (version 3) | ecosystem: Host-associated > Plants > Roots > Endosphere...
CTACCGAAATCTGACCTTCTTCAATTTCAGCCACAATCTGTTGAAGCTCTGCAAAAGCCTCCGTATAAAGAATCTCTGTATCCTCCATAATCATCCCGTTTAATTCCTTAATCGATCACGCTCGCATGACCCCACCCTTCGCTTGCGATAGCTGTAGCGACGACGGCCTCCGTCCTCACCCTGATTTATCACGCTCACGCTGTTCACAACAACACTAAAATCCTTATTCTATCGCTCTCACTCTCCACCCTCACGCTGATTAACTTCCACAACCCGCGCGCGCATCGACCCCTGATAAAAAAACGTCTCCACAACATCACCACCCTTCAGTTCCTCTGGCGAAGTAAGCGATTTCCCCTGGTGTACCGTAATACTATACCCGCGTTTCAAAACGTTTTTCGGATCCAGTATCGAGACCGTACGCGCCGCATGCTCCACCTCGCTCGCCTGGGTCGCCAAAAAACGCTTCGCCACACGAAGCCCCTGTGTAACCGCCGTCAGAGAATCCTCGGCACGGCTTAAACGTAAAATACTATCCTTCTCCAACCCAGCCGTGGCATGATCTAACAAAACATGCTGTTGAGCTACAACCTGCCGCGTCTGCCGGTGCAGTTGCGCACACACATGATCGATCGTATTCCGGTTGAGCGATAACACCGTATCCGTTAATGAACGAAAATACTTTACCTGGCTCTTTAAAACACCATCCTGGTCAGCAAGCAGTTGGAGCGCGCGTGTACGAATACGCTCTTCAGCCCGTTGTACAGGCACCGCCACATTGTGAAACCGTTGTATTAGATAGTCCGCCAGCTCCGTAGGCGTAATAGCATTCTTAAACGAAATCATCTCGGCAACCGTTTCATTCGTGGCATGCCCAATACCGGTGAGAACCGGCAATGGAAACAACGCAATAGCCCGGGCTAACTCATAATTGTTGTAACATGTAAGCCCGATGTCGCCACCCCCGCCACGGATAATGGCAACCACATCGAAATGATGCGCCACCTTCCGGATACGGGCCAGCTGGTTTCGAATAGTCTCTGCCGCCCTGTCGCCCTGCAGCACGGCAGGGAATAACATGTAGGGAAAAGCATAGCCCCACGGATTACCGTCAATCACCTTACGGAAATCGGCATACCCCTTACTCGTATCCACCGATATAATCGCAATACGCGAAGGAAGCAACGGCAACACCAACTTCTTATTGTTACTATAAATCCCTTCCTGCTGTAACCGCGCAAGGGTATCTCGCTTCTCGCGCTCCAGCTCGCCCAGCGAATAAGCCGGATCTATATCAAGGATCTGCAGACTAAGACCGTGCGACGGATGGAATACAATCTTGGCATAAAACAAAATCGTAATCCCACTCTTCAACGGTTCATGCAACGTCTGTAGAAAAGTCGAATTAATACGCTTGAAATCTTCGCTCCAAAGAGTTGCCCGGATCTGGGCTATAATCTTACCGCCCTTCTTCTCAACCATCTCCGGGTAGCAATGCCCCGACTGCGGGTAATGATTGAGCTTGTTCATTTCGGCCTTTACCCAGAACGCGCTCGTATAACGAGCCGCAAGAGTCTCTTGTATACTCGTCGTAACATCCAGCAACGAGAAGACCTTTCGGTTATGAATTTGCTCCGACATCTCCACAAACATACATCCTTTCCCGCAGACCCCATTACCCCTTTTTAACATCCCCACTAGTCACGCAAAATATTTTCGCCCCGCCACACAATAAAGTACCACATCTTCCGCATGTATGGTTTCTACAGGACATAATCAAACGAATATCCACGCGAACCACACGGCAATAACAAAAACAAATACAGACCATACCGCCAGCAGAGTACGCCAATCGCGTAGTACCTACCGAACGCCTCCCCGGTCTAATTGGTAATATATGCCATTTTATCGTATTATACACCGAACATTACAACGCCAATCCTATCGCGAACACCCGTCAGGTTGTTTAATGCCGTAACGTTGCCTATCTTACCGAACGTTGAGCTTTACCAGGACGATTTTTGATCCCGATCAAAAGCAAAACTGAGGTAACGTATCCCCAACGAACTACTACAATGCCCCCCCTCAAATTTAGCAAATGCGAAGGCTTCTATGCCACCCTCCGCGAACGTGTAGACCAGTACTTCAATGAACGGTCTAAACCCAAAGGCGCCGACACCGCCATGATCGTCAAGACCGTGTTCCTTCTCGGCAGCGCGCTAAGCCTCTACCTGCTCATTCTTTTCTCAGGGGCAAGCCCGCTCATACTGCTGCTCATGGCCACAGTACTCGGCGTGTTCTCCGCGCTCATCGGCTTCAACGTATGCCATGATGCCCTGCACGGATCATACTCCCGCCACGAATTTGTAAACAACGCCCTCGGCTCCGTATTCTACCTCATCGGCGCAAACCCCTATAACTGGAAAATCTCCCACAACCTGGTGCACCACATGTTCACCAACATCCACGACCACGACGAAGATCTTGTCGTTGCCCCGGGACTGGTAAGCGTTTGCCCGCAAGACAAACCAAAAGCCATACAGCGCTACCAGCACTACTATGCCTTCGTGCTCTACGGACTGGCCAGCCTGTCTTGGATTTTCGTAAAAGACTATATCAAATTCTTCCAAAACAGCATCGGCCAGCACGACACCAGCAAACGTCCGCCTGTCGAACTGTTCAAACTCTTCTTCTTCAAGGCCGTGTACTACGTACTGGTTATCGTACTCCCACTGGTATTGATCGATAACATCACATGGGTCCAGTTCATCATCGGCTTTGTAAGCATGCAAATGGCGAAAGGTTTCGTTCTGGGACTCGTCTTCCAGCTGGCACACGTAGTAGAGGATTTGGAATTCCCCGATGCGCACGTATCCGGATGTATGGAAGACACCTGGGCAATACACCAGCTCCGTACCACCGCTAACTTCGGTCGGAACTCCTGGCTCACAACATTTCTGTGCGGCGGCCTAAACATGCAGATCGAACATCACCTCTTCCCGAAAGTATGCCATACACACTATAAGGCCGTATCGGCCATCGTTTCGCAAACAGCACAGGAATACGGCATCCCATACTACGAGAACCCAACCTTCGGCAAAGCCCTGCTATCCCATTACCGAATGCTGCGACGCTTCGGCAAAGAAGCACTCAACCGCGAAAAGCTTAACGTCATCCCGGCGCCCGCAGCCTGATAACGAAACCATAAAAATCAAAAGCGCGATCCCGACAACACCAGGATCGCGCTTTTTTATTTCATACCGCTATACAATATCCTCATGGTGTAGCACGGCGAATATGAGCCCGGTTACGATGACTCACGGGGTCAGCCTCCTGCTGACGCGAAACCGCACCATGGTCCGGTGAAGAACGATAAGCAAAACCCGGCCGTGTAGCGCTCGGTGGATAACCAAAATGACGACGGAAGGCCACCGTAAAGTTGGCCTGGTTACGATAACCCACCTTGGCCGACACATGACGAACAGAAGTCTCCGGATCAATCAACAGATCCATAGCCTTCTTCATACGCTCTTCCGTTATATAATCGAACAACGTACTTCCATACGCTCTCCGAAAAACACTTTTCAACCGGAATACACGAAGCCCCACACCATTGGCAACATCCTCGATAGAATGAATCTCTGCCAGGTTTTGTTCAACATATTGCTTCACCTCCTGTATCTTTTCCATATCGCGCTCGCGTACCGATACCGGCTTACCAAGCTTTCGCGAAGAAGATAACAGAATATGCTCAGACGCCATGCGCAACAAATCGAGCAAGCGCGTTTGACGATACATCTTTACAAGACCTTCATGCGACGTATTGAAAATCTCGTTTACAACGGCCAGCATATCTGCCGTAGCAAAAGCATGCGCGGCACTTAGCTGCACAGGAAGGTTCGCCCGGATACCCGTGGCAAAAGCGTCGAAGCGTTGTAATATCTTCCACTGCTCCAGAAATTCAACACTCAGCAGCACGGTAAAGACCATGTAATCTTTACGCGCCTTAAACGTGTAATGACATTCCGTTCCCGCGGGAAGGTAAACCAGGTTATACTGGTGACGCATGGCAAGCCCATCGGCAAAACCATCGATGGAATAACGGAGATCGTTTTTCAAAATAAAGGTCATTGCTACACGCGGAGCGTCTGGAACCTTTACATAAAACTGAAAGTCCTCACGCGGCGTGCAAGCCAGTTGATGAAGACTGAAACCATCGTGCCAGGACTCACTCAGATTCAGTGAACCGAACGTTCCCGTAGCATGATGATACACCATGCCTTTACGGGCAGGTGCGGTGCGCTCAAAGCTGATAGGCGTGTGAACAGCAGCAAACAGATTTTTCTTTTGGACGTACAACATATTCAATTGAGGGTTTGAGTATAATTAACCAATAACAAAACCCTAATCTCGACAGGATTTGATAACCCATGTTTACGAATTCAGGAGTTTAACTTTCGTTAAACGTATTTTCTTTTCAAATACGCCCATTTGACAGAAAACAGCCATAGTGTCGCTCAGATTGACACCTTAAAGCCGGTTTTTAATGTAACCCAACGCGCGGCCATCCCCACAAAAAAGAACCGGCCTTCACTATCATACGATAGATCAAGCCGGCTCTGTCTTTCTTAAAACCCTGAAACACCGGAGCCTGTGAGCATAAAGCCTGTTTATTCCGGTCTGGAAAAACTGATTAAAACCGCAGTTCCCATCTCAACTATTAACCGGGCTTAAACTTTTACGTAAGGATTCCACGTCTTAGAATGTCTGCCGGGTCCGGTTTCAATCAACTAACCTCATGCCTGTGTTCTTTGGTAAGAAGGGCTTTTCAAAAGAGTATCGGTTATACATTTTCTGGAACATACTAACCTCGTTCAGTCTGCCAAAGCAGCTGTTTGAAAGTCATCCCAAAAAACAGTGATACGCAAAATCAATAACGGTCACAGATACGCTGCTCAACGTACCGTTTATGGCTAGGGCTGATGTGCTCATGCATCGCCCCAATCAGTTCCATAGAGTCGCCCGGAGATGTGAAAGGATAAGAGAAGGTACAGAATTTTTGATAACGTAAAAAGTTTTCTTTCCGAAACATCCACTACGCTATCTCAACACATGCCTTTATTCTCCCGCCGCATTTGTATGTAACGCATCGCAGGGGTATACGCATAGTCCCCGGGCTATTGCTGATCCGGATAGTCAACATCGTTTTATACCATTCATAACCGGCATCGCGTTTTACTCCCTACCCAACACCAGTAATACTCAACACAACTGTATTTTTGGTGCAACGTAAAATCTATCCTAACACACATGACATATCTGATTATCGGTGCGGGAGCTGCCGGGCTTATGGCAGCCAGAACATTGTCCGCGCAAGGAAAAAAAGTAGTCGTCATAGAAGCCCGTGACCGGATCGGTGGCCGAATCGACACCCTCACCGGAAACGGATTTCCGGGCTATGCCGAAGGCGGAGCCGAGTTCATACACGGTAACCTGCCCATAACCCAGGCCCTCCTGAAAGAGGCTGGAATACCTATACTCCCCGTTACCGGGAAAGCATGGCAGGTACAGGATAGTAAACTTGAAGCCGGTGAAATGTTTCATGAAGATTGGAACGAACTGATGGATGCCCTCGACAAACTTACCGAAGACACAACCATGGGCGCTTTCCTCAAACAACACTTCGCAGACCAACGCCACGCATCGCTCGTCGATACCGTCAAGAGATTTGCCGAAGGATACGATGCAGCAGACCTCGACCACGTAAGCGCGTTTGCCTTACGGGAAGAATGGCATGGAACAGAAGACGATCAATACCGACCCGGCAAAAGTTATCTCGATGCACTCCGCTACCTCAAAGAACAATGCGACCGGCAAGGCGTGGTATTCCAACTGAAAACTCCCGTTAAGACAATACACTGGTCCAGAAACGCCGTAACCCTCGAAACCGAAACCGGCCTCTCGTTTCAGGGCGAAAAAGTTCTCATAACCGTATCCATCGGCATGCTCCAGGCTGAGACACTACAGTTCGTTCCCGAAGCTCCATCCGTAGCCCGTGCCGCCCGGGGGTTTGGCTTTGGTGGCGTAATCAAATTCCTGTTTGCATTTAAACGGCGCTTCTGGGAAGACAAGCACAGCGGCTTCCGACAGATGAACGAACTCGGCTTTCTGTTTTCCGACGCCTCCATACCAACCTGGTGGACACAACACCCTAACGATAGCCCACTGCTTACCGGATGGCTCGCCGGCCCCACAGCAGAACATACCGAACACAATACCGACGCCCTCTTCAACAAAGCACTACACAGCCTTGCCTACCTGTTCGACTCCACCGAAGAAGCCATCCGCAAAGAAATAAGCCACTGGCAAATTCTGAACTGGTTTGCAGATCCCTACGCCCGGGGTGCCTATGCCTACACCACACTCAACACCAACACCGCAAGGGCAACACTCAGCACGCCGCTGGAAGACACCGTGTACTTTGCTGGCGAGGCACTGTATGCCGGACCCGCCATGGGCACCGTAGAAGCAGCCCTGGCCAGCGCACAGCAAACTGCACAGCGCATGCTGGACACAATGTAAACCACTACCCATACCAAATCTACCGCTACAATCCGGCAGGGTTTTAAAATAAAGTATTCTGAAATACCTTTACCATGTTCCAACGTTCGCTCACGCTGGCGTGTCTGAACCATAACAGAAAAATGTATTAACAACCAATCATGATAAAGAAAATCAACCTGTTGTCCACCATCAAAACTGCAATCAGCTGCCTGGTGGTCGGAATCGCGCTTACCAGCTGTATGGGAGACGATGACATCAAAAATACGCCCCAGACACCCATGGCAGCCATGAGCGTTTTCCACGCCTCTCCTGACGCTCCGGGATTAGACATCTATCTGGACGATCAGAAAATCAACTCCAACGCATTCAAGTACCTCCAGGGAAGTGGCTACGCATACTTTGCCAGCGGAAACCGTCGTCTTACCCTGAAGTCAACCGGAACAGCAACCGTGTTGCTCGATACCACCGTATCGCTGATAACAAACTCGTATTACTCGCTGTTCTTTGTAGACAAAGCCGCAAAGTTGAAGGCCATGCTTGTAAAAGACGACACTGAGCCAGCTACGGGAACCAATGCCAAAATCCGGCTGATAAACCTTTCGCCAGACGCACCCGCATTCACCGTCAGCAAAAATACAGATACAACGCCGTTGGTCTCCGCCGATGGATTTAGACAAGTCACCGAGTTCAGGGAACTGGCCAGCGGAGCATATTCATTCACAATACGCGATGCTCAAACAAGCGAATCGCTTACCCTTGTAACAACCAAAAAAATAGAAGCCGGCACATACTACACCTTAATAACCCGCGGATACGTTGATGCCGGCAGCACAACCCCGTTCGGCGTTGAGTTTATCGTCAACCAGTAACGTAGCATCAGTACAATAACCGAGGCTGTCCAGTCAGAGCGCATAAGAGCATTCCTGATCGGACAGCCTCGATGTTTTATTGGATTACTGAACTACTGGCGTACAAAAGACCGCGCCACAGTCGCAGCCCCCTGTCGCAGAATCAGCGTATAAAGACCCGCAGGCAAAGTCGTCGTATCGATAGTAAAATCCCGCACACCGCGCTCAAAGCGCAATAGGCCTACCTCACGCCCCAGAGAATTGATAATCTGTACATCGACATTCCACGGCGTAACATCGCCCAGGGAAACATGCACGGCTCCAGCCGATGGATTCGGATACAACGAAAAGGCGGCAAGGTCGGTTTGCTCCAGAGCCGTTACAACAAAATCATATCCTACACTATGCGCCGACACACAACCACGGTCGCTAACACTGCGAACTTCATAACGCCCTGACGTCATTGCCGTGATCTCGGCATCCTTCGCATCAAGTGCCACACCATTAACGCTCCAGGCATAAACATCCCCTCCGCCAACCACGCGAAGCGATGAAGCAGATACCTGCTCAATCACCTCAGGAGCCTGAGGCAAATCAAACACAGAGACAACAACGCTGGATGCCGGCCCCTCACAATTATTCTCCAACAGTGTTACCGTATAGGTGCCCGACTCCGTAACCTCAATTTGCATAGAAGCATCCCCGGTAGACCAACGATGTTGCCCAGATCCAGAAGCTGTCAATACCACCTGGCCACCCGAACAGAACGCCAGCGATCCACTGGCCATAACCAGAGGTGCAGCCGGTAACGGCGTTGCCTCCACAGTCACTGCGGCCGATTCTTCGCTCTCGCATGCTCCGGGCTGCGTGCCCCGAACGCTATATACTCCAGATGATTTTACTGTCACCGATCGGGCATCCGAGTTGTCAGACCAGCGATAGCTCATATACCCTGCAGGTGCCGTCAACACAACCGAACCACCGGCACAAAACGTAAGCGCTCCCGAAGATGTTATAACCGGCGTAACCGACGAAACTCCCGCCACCACATCCAACGGATCAGATACTGCGCTTTCACAACCGAAGTCGTCCACCACCGCAACCGTATAGCTTCCCGCCTCACCGGTAGTGATCTGCATCGTCTGCTCACCGGTAGACCAGCGATATGTCTGATATCCCTGCGGTGCCACAAGCAACACCGTATTTCCCTGGCACAGCGTGGGCGAACCCTGTGTCGTTATCTGTGGCTTGCCTGGTGTAGGTGCAATGCTAACCGTATACGGGATACGGGTTACACTGGTACACCCCTGCTGATAATTGCCCATAAAATACGTAACCGTCTGATTCAACACCGGAGTAACAAACACAACTGCCGTATCCAAAGGAACCGTACCATCAGCATCGGCATACCAAACAAAATTCATTCCCTGCACATACCCACCATACTTTATTTCAGCCGGTTTACCCGAACACGAAATCATAAAACCCCACGCCGGATCCGGCTCAGGTAATGTATTCACGCCATCCGTATGGACTTCCGTGCTCCGGCATCCGTTCGCGTCATAAGCAATAACCGTATAAGGTTGCCCGGCAGGAACATCTATATATCGAAAACCTTGCGCGTCATCCACGTACGGCAGTGACTCGACTACACCATTCGCATACAATTCATAACGATAGGGTGCTGTCCCGTTAGCCGTGGTTAACCGTATTTCACCTGTGGCACTACCGTTTCCATTACAATTCACAGGAGTAACGCCCAGGCTAACAGCTAGCGGCGGCGGCCCCGAAACTTCGATATCAGAAATCACGATCGAACAATTGGCCGCATCGGTAATAGTCACCGTATAAACACCAACCGATGCCGGAATATCGGCGGCCTCTATAAACACAGGATCACCGGGATAAGTCTGAATCCATTTATAACGATACGGCGGTATGCCCCCAACCGTAGTGACATGAATCTCGCCCGTCGAACCCAGACCGCAAACTGCGGGTACCACAGTATACGTGGCCGAAAAATCGCGTAGCATTACGGGGCCGGCATGCAACACCTGTCCCTGACTATCGCGGATCTCGGCGCTGTATGTACCAGCGTCTAGATTATTTATAAAGTTGCCGGTAAACATGCCATCGTTCCAGGCGGTAGTATAAGGTCCAACACCTCCCCGAACATCCACACGTATAGACCCCTTCTCTTTACAACTCGGCTGAATCACCGTAACGCCGTCCAGTTCAAACAATAGCGGTGCGCTGATGTTGATCGGAGGCAGAGCATACGTACAGCCTACGCCATCGGCAACCGTAGCATAATATACACCCGCGGAAAGTCCGGTAGCCGTAAAACCAGTGGCAGCACCGCCTGCCCACGTTATGCTATAGGGTGATGCTCCGCCACTGGGCGTAACCGTAATCGACCCGTTGGTACCCCCTGCCGATACATTGTCAGTTTTTGTGTACGTCGCCGCAAAACCATTACAGCCCGCAGCAGCAGCTATTGTAACCGTATAATCTTCGGTTTCACCGGTGCTGTAATTACTACAGGATTCGTTCGCCTGAACAGGCAATCCATACGATAGTCGGACACGCATGCGTGTTGTTCCACTTACTGCTCCTGCGGGAACGGTTACCGACACCGTCCGCGCAACACACGTACCCGAAGGCTGACCGGCAAAGGCCGTAAATTCCCCGGCATCATCAAAACTGCCGTTTCGGTTATAATCGATCCACATACCCAGCATTCCTCCGTTGCAGGTAAGGCCTGTTTCAATTCGAAGCGTGTAATTCACACCTTTTGTTAATGTAGTTGTCGTAGCGCCGTTTGTGGCATAAAGCGTGTAGCCATTCGACGCCGCGCAGGAAGATGTATTCGATAATGTGTTAAAAACTACGGACTTAATATAGCTATTGAAAGATATCCCACAATCGGCCTGAGGTGTGCAATAGTAATCGTTAGTCGGCGCCGACGTGGTAAACCTTTGTACGCCACAGGTACTGGTAACGCCACGGTCGTTTTTGGCTACTACCTTGTAATAATATATAGTGCCGGGCTCCAAAAAATCTGGGTGTGCATACCGCGCTGTAACACCGTCGGTGCTGGCTATCGAAATGCCTACTGCGGAAAGCGACGTCGGCGAGGTGCCCAGGTAAAAATCGTAAAACGTATTGGTTCCCCCGGTAGAGCCACTCCAGGTAAATGTAAGCCCTGGGTTACGGGCGACATTCGTAGCATTGTTTGCTGGTGAGTATACCGTCGGACACGGTGGCGGAACAACACTCTTCGGCGCAATAGTAATCGTATAATCTTCTATATCGTAAGCCTTATTGATAGTAGTCACCAAACTATTGCAGGCTGTAAGGTCTCCCCCTCCGTGACGTATTCGCAGCCGTGTCTTACCCGGCTTCGCATCCGCTGGAATCGAAATCATACCGACAGCAGGTCGGGTATCCAATCCATTACCAATTACAACATGTTCGCCGGCGTCTTCAAAATCACCATCGCCGTTAAAATCGATATAAGCCCGTGCCGTTTGAATATAATAATCATACACGCCATGAAGAGCATCATAATAATAACCGTAAAATCCAACAGACATCTGGTAGGATGCGCCTTGCTCAACCGTAGTCGTATTGACCCCGCTTTCCGGAAACAACGTATAAGCTCCGCAAGCCGAACTACTGTTTAATGTATTGAATCTTACCGAAGTAATGTAGGCCTTATCGTTTGAAGGACAACCGCCGGTCGGCGTACAATAGGTAACCTGCCCGTAAGTCGTCCGGGCATATATACAAAGGAGTATCGCAAAAAAGGATAACTTCGTCTGTAGTCTTCTCATTTTGGTAAAATTTCTCAAATCCCGGACCACATTCATCACAGCCATATATAAAACGTAACAGGCGGGTATGTGAAATTACACATAACCCGCCTGCCCAATATTCTAATGTAAGGTTATCGTTCCAATTTTATCTTTTTCGTAACGGTTTGTTTACCCGATTTAATGGTAATCATATACAACCCTTGCGGGTAAGTGCTCATGTCTACTGTAAGACTTTCCTGTACAGTATTGAAGCGCTTGCGCACCTTACCGTATTGATCTTCGAGTAGAATCTGTTTCACCGACTCGTCCTTGGGAAGTGTCAGCGTTACCTGATCTTTGGCCGGGTTAGGATAAGCCGATACACCGTCTGTATCACTCAATGCCGACGCATTAACCGATGCAAGCAGCGAGCAATCATAGCCCTGATTATCCAGCGCCTTACTGGCGTCAAGACAGTCTGAACTCCGTGTTATGCGTACGCTTACATTTCGTGTTCCTGTCCAGGGATCAAACGTAAAAGTATTATCATTTCCTGACGATGTGCCAATCTGTACACCATTTAAGAACCATTGATAGCCGGCACCTGTACGCGTGAAGCCAGGCGCGGTCACACGGAACAAACCACAACCCAGATTGGTTATAGTAAAGTTCAAACCCTGGTTACTTGACACCACAGGCGTGGTCTGTATTATGCCTGCAGGGCAAAGCTCGTTATATACTCTAACTTGTGCACCGGGTTCTGCAGATGCCGATGGCGTGAATTGAACCGTTGTACCTGTAGCCGTTGATGGCGACCAGCCCGCAGGTGCAGTCCATTTAAATACACCTCCAGATGGAGGATTACTCAGGGTAAAATTAACAGCCGATCCAACCACCAAACAGCCCGTACCACCAGTAATAGCGTTAGACGGCGCTACAAGCTGGCGATTGACCACAACTTTGTTAACAGCTGATTCGCAACTTGCGTTGTTGGCCTTCGCTACTACAGTTATTTCGCCCGTGCCAGCACCAGGTGTAACACTAACTTGATTAAGACCATTCACAACAGTCTGTCCGGAAATTGTCCAACCCGGCGTCGCAGTCCAGGTATAGGTAACGCCGGTCTCGTTTACCACACTAACCGTAAAAGGAGTAGCATTGCCTACTGCCAGACATGTCGGCGCTGGTGTCCCTGAAAACACCGGTAGATTAGCCTTCGTAGCCAGCGTTAACGACAACTTTGTACTGGCATTGCAACGACCGATAGATACCGTGAGAACCGGGTTACCGCTAAGATTAGCAGGTGCAACCAACGTTACCGAGCTGCCGTCGCCAGATGTATAAGTAGATCCGGTAGGGAACCACGGCGTGCTTTGAACTGGAACACCATCCATAAGCCACGTGTACTTGTCTACATCAATCTCCGCTGCAATTTGTGTCGGCGTACTGATAACCGGAGGAACCGAAAACGTAACAAGTTCTCCAGGACGAACACACGTAGGTCCTACAATCTGACCCGGAGGTGCAAATGTCTTATATACGTCACGCGAAATCGTCTGTCCGCCACTACATGCACCCGAACCTTGATTGTACGTAAACAATACACGACCTTTACCATATCCTGTAGATCGTATAATTACGGAAGTGGTCGTTTGCGAAACGATCGCAATATCACCGCGCACTGACCACACCGGAGTACCCTGAACAGGAGTAACATTCGTAGTAAAAGTATATGACGGACTTGTACCGCCCTCCACATGAGTCAGACATTCGCCTGTCGGCGGAAGTATAATCTGATCCTGCGCATACGCAGCCGACATACCTAAGAGACCAATCAATACAACCTGAAAAAAAATTTGATTTAATAATAGGGAATAATACTTTTTAGTTTTCATAACATTTTACAAATACAAATAACTAGTACACTTTAACATAACTGATCTCCGATACTACCGCGAATAGTATCACAGATCGGCACACCGAAGGATCATCACCTTCGTTACGGGAACATATACAGAACTATAGTTTGCCTTCGAAAAAAAGTGCCTTCTAATATCACCTAAACCATTCAATACAACCGGGCACAGCGGACATTAATGCAACCAACTCCCCTAAATGTAACCAAATATACAAACGCAAAATCATGATTAATTTCAGGAATCCCGAAAATATGAACGCAAATCGCGGATGTCCAGAGAAATATTTTTATAAGACCTGGTATAGCATAGTATTGCTATAACACTGTCGTAATACAGGAATAATAACCACACAGAAAACCGCAAGCCTCCCCGATCAGGGCTTCACGCCCTCTATCTTCAAAACCTCCTGCATTAAAGGCTTCAACAACGCATTCGGATCCTCGTTATCAAAAGAATGAATCAAAGTCTCCCCTTCACCCGTCTGTACCTCAAGCGATGAAATATGAGCGCCATCGTAGGCCCGACGATCGGTAGGCGACTTCAACTCAGAAATCTCCTTCAACTCAACCCTTTTAAGCGAAGCCAAAAGCTTGTCCCATTCACCCGCGTTAAGCTGACGTGAAAACGTCTGGTTACCTTCCCTTCCACGCTCAAGCGTTTGCACACTGTCTTTCGTAATATTTACCTCCTTATGATAACCACGGGTAACCGAAGTAAACCGGACCCGGCTGATGTCCGAGGGCGTCTGGCAGCGTGAAGCAATACACAACACAGTAAATACGAAAAGAAGGGCAAGATTACGGGTACTCATAATGCCGTAAAGCTAATAAACAAAAAACAGAAACCCCTGAAGACCGCAAAAGAAAGCTTTGTCGTACTCCTTTTGCGGCTTCAGGGGCTCTAAGTTGGGGTTATATGCCCCTTTTTACTATTGCTCCTTCACAAATTTCTGACGGAGCAGGCCTTTGCTGGTCTGTACAGACAGGATGTAGAGACCCGATGGCAATTCTGAAACGTCAACCTCAGGATCGCTGGTCTGGCGACGCTGACGTTCAATACCGCTAGACGTGGCAATG
>Ga0065165_1002710_pt1 | contig 14196 bp, 16 predicted proteins | sample AraplaMF_Cvi_mMF_FD_63813 | JGI IMG/M metagenome (GOLD analysis project Ga0065165, IMG submission 63813) | Arabidopsis root microbial communities from the University of North Carolina, USA - plate scrape MF_Cvi_mMF (version 2) (version 3) | ecosystem: Host-associated > Plants > Roots >...
GTAGCGAACGGTCGTGACCCCGCCATGCCTGCCCCCACCCTCCCCGAGATCCACTACCGCATCGGCCGTGCCGCCCTCGGCCATTTCCCGGGCCACCACCGCAGCCGCCGCGGCGACAGCGGCTTCGAGTTCCGCGGCCATGCCTCGCTGCTCGACGCGCCCGACCCGCGCCGGCTCGACCTGCATGCGAGCCTGCGCGATCCGTTCGGCCAGTGGTCGGTGCGCGTCTACAGCCAGCGCAAATCGATCCCCGTCGCGGTGGTCGCCGACCTGTCGGCGTCGATGGGCTTCGCCGGTGCCCAGGCCCGGCTGCAGGTGCTGGCCGATTTCGTCGACAGCCTCGCGTGGTCGGCCTGGCGCACCGGCGACAGCTTCGGCTTCGTCGCCTGCGACGAGCAGGTGCGCACCGACCTGCTGCTGCCGCAGGGCCGCTCGCGCGCCGCGGCCGGCGAGCTGACCCGCACGCTGCGCGACCTGCAGCCCACGGGCCGCTCGGCGCACGGCCTGCAGCTGGCCCACCGCCACCTGCCGCAACGCCGCTCGCTGGTGTTCCTGCTGTCGGATTTCCATTGGCCCATTGACGAGGTGCCGGCCGTGCTCGCGAGCCTGGCCCACCATGACCTGGTGCCGGTCGTGCTGTGGGACCCGCAGGAGTTCAGCCTCGGCGCCGCGCGCGGCCTGGCCCAGGTGCTCGACCCCGAGACCGGCCGCCAGCGCCTCGTGTGGTGGCGCGCCGCGCTGCGCGAGCAGTGGCGCGTGCAGCAGGCCCGGCGCCATGCGGCGCTGCTGCAGGCGTTCCGCGGGCAGCGCCTGAGCCCCTTGTTCATCGAAGGCGCCTTCGATGCCGACGCGGTGACGCGGCACTTCCATGCGTGACCGCCTGGCCGCGCTCGCGTTGATCGCCTGCTGTGCCCAGGCAGCCGCAGCCGACACGCTGCGCGCCAGCACCGTCGAGCCGCGCGCGTTCGGCTACCACGTCGGCGATCTCGTCGAGCGCGAGCTCATCGTCCACATCCCGGACGGCGTCGTGCTCGATGAAGCCTCGCTGCCGCGCCCCGGCGCACGCGGCAAGGCATTGGAGCTGCAACAGGTGACGCAGCAGCGCGACTCCGAACCCGGCGGCAGCCGCCTCACGCTGCGACTCCGGTACCAGGTGTTCCTCGCTCCGACGGAGGTCCGCACGCTGGAGATCGCGCCGTTCTCGCTCGGCTTCCACGGCGACGGACGCGAGCAGTCGTCGCGCGTCGACGCCTGGCCGGTGACGGTGTCGCCGCTGGTGCCGCTGGAGGTCTCGCCGCGCGACGGCCTGGGCGAGCTGCGGCCCGACCTGCCGCCGCCGCCGATCGACACCCGCCCCGCGCAGCGCCGCCTGGTGGCGTATGGCGTCGTGCTGCTGCTGTGCCTCGGCTGGCTCGCGCAGGTGTACCTCGCGCTGCCGTGGCGGTCGCGGCGCCAGCGGCCGTTCGCGAGCGCCTGGCGGCAGTTGGACCACCTGCCGGCGGACAGCCCGGCAGCGGCCCGGCGCGCCGCCTTCCAGCGCGTGCACGAGGCGCTCAACCGCACGGCCGGCGAGGTGGTGTTCGCGCACGGCGTCGACCGCTTCGTTGCCGCGCAGCCGCGCTACGCCGGTCTGCGCGACGAGCTGCTGGCGTTCTTCCAGCAATCGCGCCGCGAGTTCTTCGCCGATGCGCCAGCCGCGGCGACCGACGGCCGCTGGCTGCGCGAGTTCTGCCGCAAGTGCCGCGATGCCGAGCGAGGTGCCGCATGATCCATTTCGACACGCCGTGGCTGCTGGCCCTGCTGCCGCTGGCGCTGTGGCCGTGGTGGGCGCGCGCCGGGCAGCCGGTGCGCAACGCCTGGGTCGCGCTGATGCCGCGCGACCGCGCGTCCGACGCCCTGCAACGCCTGCTGAAGGGCGCCGCGGTGCTCGCGCTCGCGCTGCTGGTGCTCGCGATGGCCGGGCCGTACCGGCCGGAGTACACGGTGGAGCGCGTCGGCCAGGGCGCCGAGATCGTCGTCGTGCTCGACCGCAGCCGCAGCATGGACCAGGGCTTTTCCGGCGCTCGCCTCGCGGCCGGTGCCGCGAAGCCGCGCGGCACCGGCCCCGAGGCGCTCGACTACTACATGAGCCTGTCGCCCGGCCGCTCGCGCGATGCGAAGGGCAAGGTCGCGCGCCGGCTGCTGTCGGCGTTCGCGGCCAGCCGGCCCGACGACCGCTTCGGCATGGTGGTGTTCAGCACGCTGCCGATGCGGGTGCTCGAGTTCACGCAGAAGAACGACGTGGTGCAGGCCGCGATCGACGCCGGCGAGATCGGCCGCGGGCTGTCGGAGACCAACATCGGCCTCGCGCTGCTGGAGGCGCTGTCGTTCTTCGACAACCGGCCCTACACCGGCTCGCGCATCGTGATGCTGGTGTCCGACGGCGGCGACCACCTCGACCCGGCGACGCAGGAGCGCATCGCGTTCGCCGCGCGCAAGCAGCGCACTGCGATCAACTGGTTCTACCTGCGCTCGGCCAACAGCCCCGGGTTGACGGCCAGTGCCGACGATCCGCTCGGCGCGGCAGACACCGTGCCGGAGCACCAGTTGCACCGCTTCTTCCAGTCGCTCGGCACGCCGTACCGCGCCTACGAGGCCGACAACGACCAGGCCTTGCAGGCCGCCATCGACGATGTGAACCGGCTGGAGAACCTGCCGATCACCTACCTCGACACCGTGCCGCGGCGCGACCTGTCGCCCTGGGGCCATGCGATCGCGCTGCTGTGCGTGCTGCTGCTGTGGGGCGCGCAGCGGCTGGAGATCCGGCGATGGGCGTGATCACGCGACGGCGCACGCGGATCGTGCTGGGGGTGCTCGTCGTCGCGGCGGTCGCGATGCTGGCCGACAGCCTGCACCTGTGGCGGCTGCAGCGCTGGAACGACGCGATCGCCGCCGACCCACCGCTGGCGCTCGACCACCCGCCCGCCGAACTGCAGTTCGCGCTCGCCCACGCGCAGGCTGCCAGCGGCGCGGGCGAGGAGGCGTTGAAACGCTACCGCGTGCTGCAAGGCGACACGCCGCTCGGCCAGGCGGCGCGCTACAACAGCGCGAACCTGCTGATGCGCCAGGCGATCGCGGTACGCGCCACGCCGCAGCCCGGGCTGGCGATCCCGCTGCTGGAGCTGGCCAAGGAGGGCTACCGCGAGGTGCTGCGCAACGACCCCGGGCAGTGGGATGCCCGCTACAACCTCGAGCGCGCGCAGCGCCTGCTGCCCGATCCGGACGACTCGCTGGTCGAACCGGCCGACGGACGGCGCGATGCCGAGCGTGCCGTCACGACGATGCGCGGCTACTCGCCGGGCCTGCCATGAAGGCCGTCGACTGGCTGCGCGCGCCGTGGCGCGGCCGCCGCGACGGCTGGGTGCTGGCGCTGGCCGCCGTCGCACTCGCCGCCACCTTCCTGAACCCGGGCCTGCGCATCGAGCGCCGGCTGTTCGAGCACGTGGTCGTGCTCGACATCACGCAGAGCATGAACGTGACCGACCAGGTGCTGGCCGGCAAGCCGGCGTCGCGCCTCGCGTTCGCGAAGGACGCGCTGCGCCAGGGCCTGCTGGACCTGCCCTGCGGCTCGAAGGTCGGCTGGGCGGTGTTCACCGAATACCGCTCGTTCCTGCTGCTGGCGCCGGTCGAGGTGTGCGCGAACCTGGGCGAGTTGCGCGCGACGCTGGCGCGCATCGACGGCCGCATGGCCTGGTCGGGCAACAGCGAGGTCTCGAAAGGCCTGCACAGCGGCCTCGGCATCGCACGCGAACTGCCCGGCAAGCCGTCGCTGGTGTTCATCACCGACGGGCAGGAGGCGCCGCCGCTGAACCCGCAGTACCGGCCGGCGTTCGACGACAAGCCGGGCGAGGTGCCGGGGCTGCTGGTCGGCGTCGGCGAGCTGCTGGCCTCGCCGATCCCGAAGACCGATCCGCTCGGGCGGCCGCTCGGCGTCTGGCGCGCGGACGAGGTGATGCAGACCGACCTGCGGCGCCAGGGGCGCGGCGCGAGCGTCCGCGGCGAGACGCTGGCCGACGATGGCGCGGGCCCGGCGGCGGCGGGGCTCGGCGCGACACCGGGCACCGAGCACCTGTCGGCCTTGCGCGAGGGCTACCTGCGGCTGCTCGCGAGCGAGCGCGGCCTGGTCTTCCACCGGCTGCAGACGACGCAGGGCCTGTCGCAGGCGCTGACGTCGCCGGCGTTCGCGAAGCCGGTGGTCGCGCGGGCCGACGGGCGGGTCGCGCTGGCGGCGCTGGCGTTCGTGCTGATGTTGGCCCCCATGCTGGCACGCAGCGCGTGGCCGGCGCTGCATCGCATGCGTCAGGCGCTGCGGAAGAAGGCTTCGGCCGCGGCGATGGCCTCGGCATCGGACTGAACCGCGTCGGGCGGGCCGCCCTTGCCCCACAGCACGCCGGCCAGCGGCATCGCGAGGAACTCGGCACAGAGCCGGGTGGAATCGATCATCGGCTGCGCCTTTGCGCGGTTGCCGCTGGTGGTGACGAGGTGCAGACGCTTCTTCGCCATCTCCGCCTTGAACGGCAGGCCGTCGATGCGCATCCAGGCGCTCCAGTGGTCGAGGTAGGTCTTCAACGAGCTCGGGAAGCTGTACCAGTAGACGGGAGCGACGAGGACCAGGTCGGTGCAGGCCATCGTCGCGTCGAGCAGCGTGCGCAGGTGGCCGTCCGGCCAAGGGTAGGTGCCGACGGTGTGGCGCTGGTCGGTGAACGGCTCGATCGGCATCTGCGCGAGGGGCAGCCAGGTTTGCGTGGTGTCGGCGGGCAGACCGTCGGCGGCGCGTCGGGCGAGCCATTCGGTGTTGCCGGTGTGACCCGGCTCGCGGGTGGAGGCGACAATGAAGAGGTAGTGGGACATGGGCTGTTGACGGCAACGAATGAAACGCACGCAGTGTTCCATGAAGTCGGTTTGAAGCATGCGGCGCCCACACTGCCTTTCCACCCGACATGCCCCTGGAGTTCTCGATGTCCCGTCCCTTTGCCCTTCCCCTGTCCTGCCTCGCGCTGCTGCTGGGCGCCCTGATCGGCTCGCCCGCCGAGGCCCAGGCCGTCGAGGCCGTCGTCGTGAACGACTACGACGTCTTCGTCGATCCGCCGACCGCGTTCGCGTTCATCAAGCTGCCGACCGGCTGGAAGTTCATCGGCAAGCTCGATGCGGCGCAGCTGCGCCAGCTGCCGCCCGGCACGCTGACCTCGCTGTTGCCGGCGGATGAAGAGGCGACGCGGGTGGCCGCGGGGTCGAAGCCCGCGGTGGCGAAGCGCAAGGGCTGACGCGCGAAAGGCCTTCGACAGGCTCAGTCCGAACGGGTTTGATGCGAACCGGCTGGACGCGGGCCCTCACCGCACCAGGTGCCCCAGCCCTTTCGCGCTGTCGAGTCCCTTCGCACCGGTGAGCACGACGCCGTCGAGCACCGCATCGGTGAAATCGGCTCCGCTGACATCGGCCCCGCGCAGATCGGCTCCCGCCATCTTCGCGTTGAAGAAGTTCACGCCGCGAAGGTTGGCGTTGACCAGCTTCGCGAACGACATCAGCGAGCGGTTCAGGTCCGCCCCATCGAGGTCGGCGTCGCTCAGGTCGGCGCCCGAGAGGTCGGTGCGCATCTGCCCCATGCCCTGGTTCTTGATGTTGACGCCGAGGTTCGCCTTCACCAGCTTCGCACGGCGCAGGTTGGCCCCCGGAAAGTCCGCGATGATGCGCGCCCCGCTCAGGTCGGCGCCCGCGAAATTCGGCGGCGCCTTCACCTCGCCGCCCAGCACCACGACGCTGAGCAGGCTGCTGCCGACCAGCGTCGCGCCGCTGAAGTCGGTGCCCATCAGCCACGCGCCGTTCAGGTTGACGCGCGTCAGGTCGGCGCCGTCGAAGCGGCTCAGCACCAGCTTCGATGCGAACAGGTTGGCCCCGGCGAGTCGCGCCCGGCGGAAATCGATGCGGCTCAGGTCGAGGTCGGACAGGTCGTGGCCCGACAGGTCGGCCGGGCCCTGCGCCGCGGCCGCCGCCAGGCGCTCGCGCACCTGCTCGGCCGTCAGGCGCTCACCGGCCGCCCGGGCGCGGCCCAGGCCGAGCAGGGCCGACGCGATGCCGATGTTCCAGACCCTTCTGCGCATGGTGCTTGCTCCTGCGGAGCGATGATGCTGTGCGGTGGCGCGCAAAAGATCAAGGCCGTCAACCCTGCCGAGGAGACCGACATGTCGCAATGGCGCAAGAAGACCCCCGATGAAACCTACACGGTGGACGAGGTCGAGGCCCGGCTGAAGGCCGAGCTGCCGAAGTGGTTCCTCGAAGACGGCTGGATCCGCCGCAAGTACAAGACCGGCGGATGGAAAGGCACGCTGATGGTGGTGAACACCGTCGGCCACCTCGCCGAAGCGGCCTGGCACCACCCGGACCTGACGGTCTCGTTCGCCTTCGTCACGGTGAAGCTGATGAACCACGCGGCCAAGGGCATCACCGACAAGGACTTCGCGCTCGCCGCGAAGATCGAAGAGGTCGTGATGTGGCAACCGGGCGCGGTCGAAGGCTCGGCGCTGGCGGGCACGCCGGACGATCCGCGCTTCAAGTACATCAAGTACGACTGAACGCGCAGGACACTGTGTCACCCGCCCGGGACAGGCGCGGGATGCCGGACACCGCGCACGCGCCGGTGCAGCCCCATTTCCCTGGGTAAACCCCAGCGGAACGGCGTTTGCTTACCCAGGCTCCGATGCCTGTCTCCGCCGCCGATCCCCACCGTCTGCTGACGCTTCGCGCGCCGGGCCGATTGCACCTCGGGTTCCTCGATCCGGCCGGCACGCTGGGCCGCCGCTTCGGCAGCCTCGGGCTGGTGATCGACGGTCTCGCGACCGAGGTCGCATTGAGCGCCGCATCGACCGACGACATCGCCGTCGTCGACCCCGCCGCGCAGGCCGAGGTCGAACGCGCCGCGCGCTTCCTGCACCTGCTGCGCGAGCACACCGGGCTGCGCACGCCGCTGCGCCTGCAGCTCACGCGCGTGCTGCCGCCGCATGCCGGCTTCGGCTCGGGCACGCAGCTCGCGCTGGCCATCGGCCGGGTGTTCGCGCACTGGCACGGCCTCGCGATCGGCAGCGCCACGCTCGCCCACTGGCTCGCGCGCGGGCTGCGCTCCGGCATCGGCATCGCCGGCTTCGACCAGGGCGGCCTGCTGCTCGACGGCGGGCCGGGCCCCGACGGCCTGCCGGCACCGCTGCTGTCGCGCATCGCGTTCCCGGCCGCCTGGCGCGTGATCGTGGTCCAGGACGATCGGCATCGCGGCCTGTCGGGCCCGCAGGAGAAGCAGGCCATCGCGACGCTGCCGCCGTTGCCGCAGGCGCTGTCCGCCGACATCTGCCACCAGGTGCTGATGCGCGTGCTGCCCGGCGCGGCGAGCGGCGAGTTCGCACTGTTCGCGGCCGGCATCAACCGCGTGCAGCAGCTGCTCGGCGAGCACTTCGCGCCGGCGCAGGGCGGCGCGTACACCAGCGCAGCGGTGGGCCGCGTGGTGCAGGCCGTGGAACGCACGCAGGGTGCGGCCATCGGCCAGAGCTCGTGGGGGCCGACCGGGTTCGCGATCCTGCCGTCGCAGGCGAGTGCCGACGCGGCGGTGCAGGCGCTGCGTTCAGCACGCGCGCTCGAACCCGGCCCGGCGCTCAGCATCGTCGCCGGGCTCAACCGCGGCGCGCTGCTCAGCGAGCACGCCTGCGAACCGCATTGACACCCTCGTCGCCACAGACTCCGGAGCCGCGATGGAACGACCCTACATCCTCCACCTGTTCACCCCCGGCCGGCAGGCGAGCCCGTTCGACGTCAACATGGCCGCCGACGCCGGTTACCAGGTCATCGCGCCGTATTGCGAGGTCGACCTGGACGGCATCGCCGCGCTGACGCAGGACGCGATCTTCTCGCGCGGCCCGAAGGGCGTCGCACGCACCGGCCTGTTCATCGGCGGACGCAATGCGATGCTCGCGACCGACATGCTCGAGCGCGCGAAAGCGTCGATGGTCAAGCCCTTCGTCGTGTCGGTGATGGCCGACCCGAGCGGCGCCTACACCACAGCCGCGGCGATGGTCGCCTGCACCGAGGCCGCGCTGCAGAAGCACCAGGGCCACGGCCTCACCGGCCTGCGCGTGGTGGTGCTCGGCGGGCTCGGCCCGGTGGGCCGCATCGCCGGCGTGCTCGCGGCGCAGGCCGGCTCGCGGGTGTCGCTGTCCAGCCGCAGCGGCGCGGCCGCCGCCGAATCGGCCGCGCACGACACCGCGACGCGCTTCGGCGTCACGCTGCACGGCGTGTCGGGCGCCGACACCGCGGCGGTGCGCGCATCGCTCGCCGAGGCCGACGTGCTGCTGGCCTGCGCCGCGGCCGGCGTGCAGGTGGTGTCGGCCGACGATCTGCCGCACGCGCCGCGGCTCAAGGTCGCCGCCGATGTCAACGCGGTGCCGCCGGAAGGCATCGCCGGTGTCGGCGTGATGGACGACGGCAAGCCGCTGGCCGGCAGCGCGGCGGTCGGCATCGGCGCGCTCGCGATCGGCAACGTGAAGTACCAGACCCAGCACCGGCTGCTGGTGCAGATGCGCGAGTCCGACAAGAAGGCGCTGGTGCTCGGCTTTCCGGAGGCGTTCGCGACCGCGCGGGCGTTCCTCGCGGAGCGTGCGGCCGGCTCGGCCGCGTCATCCGCGTGAGCGGCGCGATCGACGTGAAGGGCGTGATCGCCGTGGCCGCGCTGTCCGCCCGCCTGATGGCCGAGGCCGCGGTGCGCGACGGCTTCGACGTGGTCGCGCTCGACCTGTTCGGCGATGCCGACACCCGCGCCGCCGCGTCGCAGTGGATCGGCCTCGGCGAACCCGCGTCGCTCGAGATCGACGACGCGCTGACGCTTGCGGCACTGCGCGACCTCGCGCACCGCGGCGATGTGCGCGGCTGGATCGCCGGCAGCGGCTTCGAAGGCCGGCCGCGCCTGCTGGCCGAAGGCGCGCAGCTGCTGCCGCTGGTCGGCACCGCGGTGTCGGCGGTGTGCCGCGTGCGCGACCCGGCGCTTTTCTTCGACGTCCTCGCGTCGCACGGCATCCACCATCCGCCGGTGCGGCTCGGCGCCCTCGCCCGCACGCTGCCCGACGACGGCACGCGCTGGCTGGTGAAGGACGCGCTCGGCTGCGGCGGCTGGCAGGTGCGCCCGGCGACGCCGGAGCAGCTGGCCGAGCTGCCGGCGCACCACTACCTGCAGCAGCAGGCGCCGGGCGTGCCGATGTCGGCCACCTTCGTCGCGAACGGCCGGCAGGCGGTGATCCTCGGCTTCAACGAGCAGACGGTGCGCCGCTTCGGAACGCGCCCGTTCGTGTTCTGCGGCGTCGTCGGGCCGGTGCCGCTGGACGCACCGGCCGCGTCGCGCGTGCAGGCCGCCGTGCGCGCGCTGACCAGCGCCTTCGAGCTGCGCGGGCTGTGCAGCCTCGACTTCGTGCGCGACGGCGACGAGATCGCGGTGCTCGAGGTCAACCCGCGCCCGCCCGCCAGCCTGGCGCTGTACGGCGATGGCGTGATGGCGGCGCATGTGCAGGCCTGCCTGCACGGCGTGCTGCCGGCGCCGCCGGCGAAGCGCGAGCGGGTCGACGGCACCGAGATCGTGTTCGCGCGCCACGACGGGCAGGTCGATGCGGCGCTGGCACGGCGCCTCGCGGCCCGGGCCGACACGCACGACCACCCCCGCGCCGGCACGCGCTTCGCGGCCGGCGACCCGCTGTGCAGCCTGGCCGCGAGCGGCACCACCGCCGACGCCGTGCGCGCCGCATTGCACCAGGCCCGCGAGGCCTTGCTCGACACCCTGGAGACACCGTCATGACCGAGCTCAGCGTCAACACGCGCGCGCGTCCGCTGGTCGAGCGCCTGATCGCCGACGCCGGCGCGCTGCAGCTCGCGGTGCGCCGCGACGACCGCGGCACCTGCATCGTCGACGCCGGCATCGAGGCGCGCGGCAGCATCGCCGCCGGCCTGCTGATCGGCGAGATCTGCATGGGCGGGCTGGGCCGCGTCCGCCTGCAGGCCGGCGAGCGGCATGGCTGGCCGACCTGGGTCGAGGTGCGCAGCTCGCAGCCGGTGCTGGCCTGCCTGGGCAGCCAGTACGCCGGCTGGAGCCTGTCGGCGACGAAGGAAGAGACCGGCGGCAAGAAATTCTTCTCGCTGGGCTCGGGCCCGGCGCGCGCGCTGGCCGGCAAGGAAGACCTGTTCGCCGAACTCGGCTACCGCGACCGCGCCGACTGCGGCGTGCTGGTGATGGAGGTCGATCGCCCGCCGCCGGCCGTGATCGTCGACAAGCTGCTGCACGACTGCGCGCTGCAGCCCGACGGGCTGACGATCGTGCTGACGCCGACCACCAGCCTCGCCGGGACGACGCAGATCGTCGCGCGCGTGCTGGAGACGGCCCTGCACAAGGCGCACACGCTGGGCTTTGCGCTCGAGCACGTCGTCGAAGGCGTGGCCAGCGCGCCGCTGCCGTCACCGACGCCCGATGGCGCGCAGGCGATGGGCCGCACCAACGACGCGATCCTGTACGGCGGCCAGGTGCACCTGACGGTGCGCGGCGACGACGCGGCCGCGCGCGCGCTCGCGGAGCAGCTGCCGTCGACCCGCTCGCGCGACCACGGCCGCTCGTTCGCCGACCTCTTCAAGGAGGCCGGCTACGACTTCTACAAGATCGACCCCGGGCTCTTCGCGCCGGCGGAGGTGTGGGTCAGCAACCTCGACAGCGGCAACACCTGGCACAGCGGATCGCTGAACATGGCGCTGCTGCGGCAGCTGTGGCTGCAGGTGCCGTGATGCGGGTCGCGATCATGACCGACGAGGTCGGCTGGCACACCCGGCAGCTGCAGGCCGCATTGCGCGCGCGCGGCGCGGTCGGGCGCTGCATCGACCTGGCCGATTGCCACATCGACACCACGCTCGCCTGGCACGGCCTCGCGCTGCCGGGGTACGGCCGCGCGCTGCCCGATGCGGTGCTGGTGCGCGGGCTGGCCGGCGGCAGCTTCGAGCAGGTCACGAAGCGGCTCGGCGTGCTGCATGCGCTGCGAGAGCTCGGCGTGCCGGTCTACAACGATGCGCGGGCGATCGAGCGCAGCGTCGACAAGTCGATGACCAGCCTGCTGCTGCACGCGGCCGGCGTGCCGACGCCGCCCACCTGGGCCACCGAATCGCAGGCGCAGGCCCGGCGCATCGCGGTGCGCGAAGGCGCGACCGGGCATGCGCTGGTGCTGAAGCCGCTGTTCGGCTCGCAGGGCAAGGGGCTGCAGCTGGTCGGCGAGGTCGACGGCGTGCACCATGCGCTGCCGGCGCTCGACCGCGGCTTCGGCTCGCTCGCCTACCTGCAGCGCTTCGTGCCGGCGACCGCCGTGCCGGGCTTCGACTGGCGCGTGCTGGTGATCGGCGGCCACGCGATCGCCGCGATGCGCCGCGTCAGCATGCACTGGATCCACAACGTCGCGCAGGGCGCGCGCTGCGAAGCGGCCGAGCTGACGCCGGCCCTCGCGCAACTGGCCGAGCAGGCGGCGACGGCGCTCGACATGGACTACGCCGGCGTCGACCTGATCCCGTCGGCACAGGGCACGCAGGTGATCGAGGTCAACGGCGTCGCGGCCTGGCAGGGGCTGCAGCGCGTGACCGGCTTCAACATCGCGCGGGCCATCGTCGACGACCTGCTCGACCGCCGGTGCGCGGTGCAGCGCACGCTCGGCGACGCGGCGTGAACCGCGAGCTGCCAGCAGCGGTGGCGCGGGCGAAGGCCGCGTTCCTGTGCGCCTGCACGCTCGACGTCGCCGTGCGCAAGCCGGGCAACGTCAGCCTGCAGTCCGGCGGCCACCGCATGCGGGCGGCGATGTTCACCGACAGCGCGGCGGCCGCGGCCGGGCCGCTGTTCGCGCCGGGCGCGGGCGTCGGCGAGCGCATCGAAGCCGCGGTCGCGGCCAGCTGGTCGGTGGCGCACTGCAACACCAACCTCGGCATCCTGCTGCTGTGCGCGCCGGTCGCGGTGGCGGTGGAGCAGCGGCCCGACGCGGCGACGCCCGCGCCGTTGCAGCAGGCCATCGGCGAGGTGCTGAGTGGCCTGAGCCTCGCCGATGCCGAGCACGCCTACCGCGCGATCGCGCGCGCGAACCCGGGCGGCCTCGGCGACGCACCGGCCGAAGACGTGCGCGCGGCCCCGAGCATCGACCTGCGCGCCGCGATGGCCTTGTCGGCCGGGCACGACCTGATCGCGCGGCAGTACCGCGATGGCTATGCCGATGTGTTCGGCGTCGCGCTGCCGGCGCTGGGTCCGGGCTTTGCATGTCCGTCGGGGGCCGGTTGCGGCTCTCCGGATGCCGGCACCACGGCCGCGGTGCAGCGCCTCTACATCGCGCTGCTGGGCAGCTTTGCCGATTCACACATTGTTCGCAAACACGGCGACGCGGTGGCACAGACTGTCATGGCCGCGGCGCATGCGTGGCGCGGGGCCGAGGGCGTGGACGACGAGCCGGCCTGGGCGGCATGGGACGAATCGCTGAAGGCGCGGGGCATCAACCCCGGTACCAGCGCCGATTTGACGGTGGTCACGCTGATGATCGCCGGCCTCGCGCCGCGATGGCACGGAACGTGATAACAGCGGTGGAACATTGGCGCGTCGCCAGTGTCGGGAACGTCCCCGGAAAACGCAAACAGGAGATGACACAGCCATGGCCAAGATCGATCGCATGATGGTCGGTGAGTCGCTCGTCGGTGACGGCAATGAAGTTGCCCACATCGACCTGCTCATCGGACCGCGTGGCAGCCCCGCAGAGAGCGCGTTCGCCAACGCACTGACCAACAACAAGGACGGTTTCACGTCGCTGCTCGCCGTGGTGGCGCCGAACCTGCTGACCAAGCCGGCGACGGTGATGTTCAACAAGGTCACCATCAAGGGCGCGAAGCAGGCGGTGCAGATGTTCGGGCCGGCGCAGCGCGGCGTCGCGATGGCGGTGGCGGACTGTGTCGAGGACGGCACCATCCCGATGGCGGAAGCGGACAACCTGTTCGTCTGCGTCGGCGTCTTCATCCACTGGCTGGCCGAAGACGACAAGAAGATCCAGGACTACAACTACCGCGCGGTCAAGGAGTCGATCAAGCGCGCGGTGGCCGGCTCGCCGACGGCGTCGGAAGTTGTCGCGAAGAAGGGGTCGAGCGCGCACCCGTTCGCGGCGGCTTGAACGAGCCTTTGCCCGGACACGACCCGTTCGGGCTGAGGTCATCCCTGTTCGGCCTGAGCCTGCCGAAGCCTTGGTGCAATGCGAACAGGCCCTTCGACAGGCTCAGGGCGAACGGGGCAGTGAGGCGATGAGGTCAGCTCCGTGCGAACGGGTTGCAGGAGTGCTCAGCGAGAGGTCTCACCCGGCACCAGCCCCGACCCAAGCAACTGCACGACAGTGGCCGAGCGGCCGATCGTCGTCGACGGGCCCGCGACGCGTTCGATCTGCACGCCGACCGCGGCCACATCGGCGAACTTGTGCGGCTTGACGACCTTCACGCGGACCCAGCTCGCGCCGAACTCGCCGAGCAGGATGTCGGCGATGGTCTCGGCCAATGCCTCCAGCAGCTTCAGCCGGTGCTCGGCCAGCAGCCGCAGCAGGCGTTCGCGCACGACGCTGTAGTCGATGGTGTCGCCGATGCGGTCGGTGTCGCAGGCACGGGCCCGCGGCACGCCGGCATGCACGTCGATCACCAGCGGCTGCGGCGCATGGAATTCCGATTCGTGGATGCCGATGACCGTTTCGCCGGTGAGGCCTTCGATGAAGATCAGGTCGAGCGGGAGCGGCGCGTCTTGCGCGGGGTTCGGGCTGCGGCTGGCGTGGGTCATCGTGTCTCCAGGAGTGTTCAAGAATGGGACAGCAGGCTCTTGCGTGGCCGGCCGAACGGGCTGGTCGCAATAACCAGGCCACGCGAGAGACTGCTCGTTTCACCGGGTAGGCAGGACCCGGCATCGCACCAGAATCAGGATCCTGCGGTCCCAGGGGGAAACACATGACGCTGGTCTTGCGAACAGGCGACGATCGCCACGCCGAACATGTGATGGACGTGGTGCGCAGCGGCGTGCACGAATCGGCGAGCGACGTGGTGACGCAGTCGTGGAGCCGCTGCCTCAACGAATACCGGCTGCACCCCGACAAGGCGCGCGAG
>Ga0065165_1002712_pt1 | contig 14193 bp, 12 predicted proteins | sample AraplaMF_Cvi_mMF_FD_63813 | JGI IMG/M metagenome (GOLD analysis project Ga0065165, IMG submission 63813) | Arabidopsis root microbial communities from the University of North Carolina, USA - plate scrape MF_Cvi_mMF (version 2) (version 3) | ecosystem: Host-associated > Plants > Roots >...
CCTCGACCCGATCCGCGCCCTTGGCAAGCTCGGATCCTTTTTCGGCCTCCACCTTGTTTTCCTCCCTTTGTGCGGCGTCCCGCAGTCCGCGAGCGGATTCACGACCTTCTTCCGTCGGTGCCTGGTCAATGCCCATGATGATCTCCTCCTGTGCCTCCCTGGCACGGCAGAACAACACGCCGGCCACCCACTGGTTCCGCCCGGAGGCAGAGCGTGCATCTTTCCGTCGCCGTCAGCGTTAGGAAGGGCGCCCGACCAATCGGTCCGGGGCCACGGCGTTCAGCGGATGCAAGCATGCAAGCGACCGACACGCCCTCCGCCACCGGCGGATTTGACCTGCCGCTCGACCTCGAACCGATGGAGGCGCGGCTTGCCGAGAGCCTTCCCGACGATGGCGGCTGGCAATACGAGCCGAAGTGGGACGGGTTTCGCTGTCTCGCCTTCCGAAACGGCGGCGAGGTGGACATTCGGGCGAAATCCGGCAAACCGCTCGGTCGCTTCTTTCCGGAGGTCGTCGCGTTCCTTCGTGACCTGCCGACAGAGCGGTTCGTACTCGATGGCGAGCTGTTGATCGAAACCGATGGACAGCTGTCCTTTCCAGCGCTCCAGGCCCGCCTGCATCCGGCAGCAAGCCGCATCGAAAAACTATCGAGCGAAACGCCGGCAAGGCTGGTCCTGTTCGACATCCTGGCGGACGCTGCGGGCAAGAGCCTGCTCGAAATGCCCCTGTCGGAGCGTCGCCTTTTGCTGCAACGGTTCTACGAGGCACAGCGCGGTGCGGCGGACCTCAGTCTCTCCCCGGCGACACAGGACCTCGAAGAAGCGCGTGCCTGGCTGTCCGCCTCCGGTAACGCATCAACCGACGGCGTCGTCGCGAAACGCCTCGTCGATCCCTATGCAACGGGTGAACGGGCGATGATCAAGGTCAAGCGGTTGCGCACGGCCGATTGCGTCGTCGGCGGCTTCCGCTACCGGGCCGACAGCGACGAGGTCGGTTCGCTTCTGCTCGGCCTCTACGATGAGAACGGGCAGCTCGACCATGTGGGCTTTACCGCGACGATCAGCAATGCGGAGCGGGCCGCGCTCACCAAGCGGCTGGAGGCGCTGCGCGAGGCGCCCGGGTTCACCGGCCGTGCCCCGGGCGGTCCGAGCCGGTGGAGCACGGAGCGTAGTGCCGATTGGCAGCCTCTGCGTCCCGAACTGGTCGTGGAAGTCCGGTTCGACCAGGTGACGGACGGGCGGTTCCGCCATGCCACCAGGCTGCTGCGCTGGCGGCCCGAAAAGAAGCCGTCCCAGTGCGGCTACGAGCAGATTGCCCCGTTGCTGTCTCTGTCTCCGTTCGGTGCGGCGTCGTGAGACCGGTCAGGCTCCGGCGCGCTCTACCGATCGCGCCGACAGACGGATCTCCGGCCGATAAGCGAAGCCTTTGTCGAAGGGGTAGGTGGGGCGCGTCTTGCGATGGCGGTCGAGCCGCTCGACGAACTGGTCCACCACGCCCGGCGACAGCGCCATCAGGCTGGGATTGGCAATCGGCGCAAGCTCGGGCGACAGATAGCCGGACTTGACGACGATGATCTTTGCCGCATGCGGGTCGAGCCCAAGCCGGGTAAAGTCTGCGATGTTGTGGTAGGGCCGGCGCTTGGCCGAGAGGACCAGCTCGACGCCGCCGATGGCAACAACCGCCTGGCGATCGGCGGGATCGGTCGTCTCGTGCAGAAACCGCACCGTCACGCTCGCCTGCACAGGATTGCTCCCATGCCTGTCCAGCGATGCACCGATGGAGAGATCGAGAGAAGCGCCGATGCCGGCCGCATAGCAGGCGTCGGTCGCCGGCCTGTCGGTGATGCCGGCGAAGACGACGCCCGTGGCCTTCTTTGTGAGGAGCTCGGCCAGAACGTCGGCACGGTCGCCAACGCCGCCGCCGGTCGGGTTGTCGCCCGACTCGGCGAGCACCACCGGCCGGGTGCGGCTGGCGATGGCCTTGGCGATGCATTCCTCGAGAGACCCTGTCTCCGAGCCGAACACGAAGTGTTCGCGGGCATCCCAATAGGCCTGCGCCAACCGTTTTGCCTGGGTTTCCATCGCCACCCTGTCGGTTCCGGTCAGGATCGCGGCGGCCGTGGCACGCGGCTCGTCGGCCCAGACATAGCCGACCATCAGCGAGGCATCCCAGATGCCGTCCACGGCGTCGATTGCGGGTAGCATCGCGTAGAGGCTCTTGGCCGGTTCGTCGACGGTGCTGGTGCGCTCGCCCGGCAGGACGACGGGGATGGGTGCCCAAAGCAGCAGCGGCCGGACGCCCGAGGCCAGGCTCCTGACGAGCATGGCGACCGAACGGCGCATGGTGTCCTCGACGTCGATATGCGGCGCGGTGCGGTAGGTGGAGTACATGTCCAGAGCGTCGATGATCCGCTGGCTGACATTGCCGTGGAGGTCGTAGCTTGCCGACACGGTGCAGTCCGGTCCGACCACGTCGCGGGCGGCGGTGATCCAGTCGCCCTCGGCGTCCTCGATGCCCTGCACGTACATGGCGCCGTGCATGGCGAGGTAGAGGCCGTCGAGCGGCAGAAGCGCCTTCAGGCGATCGAGGAACTCGCCCTTGAAGCGCTCGTAGGTCGAGCGGGCGACGGGGCCTCCGGCGATCGCCCGGGCGTGGATGGTCGGCAGGAAGGTTGCGTCGTAATCCTTGAGGAAGGCGAAATAGGGGGCCGTGGTCAATTCGTCGCCGCGCACGACGCGAAAGTCCTTTTCCTCGTTCAGCACCGGATTGTAGGTGCTGCATTCGATATGAATGCCGCCGACAGCAATACGCATGAAATATCCCTTAACTCGAGTGAGGTCCGATCAGAAACTGGTGGGCGGCTATGCTGGCTGCTCCGCGTGCCCAGATGTCGCCATCGACCCGCTTGAAGCGGATCGGCGTCTGGCCGGCGTAGCGCGGCAGGACATTGGTCTCGACCGCCTGTTTCAGCACCGTTCCGAACAGACCGTCGAACGAGCCTTCCACATGGGTGATGAGGATGAGGCCCGGGTCGTTCATCTGGATGAGGTTGGCAATGGCGAGACCGAGTGCGGAGGCGGCCCGGTGGAGGATGCGGATGGCGGCGGCGTTGCCGATCGAGGCTTGGGCTTCGAGTTCGGAGAGCGAGGTGCAAGTGAGGCCTTCAGCGCGCGCCATTTCCCCGACCGCCTTCATGGAGGCGATCGTATCCAGGCAGCCGCGCTTGCCGCAACGGCAGGGAGAGCCGCCCGGCTCGATCGTACAATGGGCGATCTCGCCGGCGCCGCCATGGTTGCCGCGATAGAGCTTGCCGTCGATGAAGTGGGCGCAGCCGATGCCGTCTCCGAGCGTAACGACGCTAAAATTCGAGATGTCCCTGGCCGTCCCGAACAGTTTCTCGCTGACGGCGACCGCCTTGGCATCGTTTTCGATAAAGGTTTCGACGCCGCAGCGCTCGCTGACGATGCGGGCGAGGGGGACGTCCTGCCAGTTCAGGAGAGTCGATTGCACGCACCTGGCCTGGGTCTCGTCGACAAAGCCGGAAAGCGCGATGCCGATGCCGGACAGCCGGTCCGCAGCATCGGGGTGATTGGCGAGGAGTTCGGGCAACGCCTGCGCGATCGCATCTGCAATCACCGCGGGATCGCGCGAGAGCGGCATGGAGCGCCGTGCGATGATCTTGCCGGTGAGATCGCTGAGGACCATCGGGGCCGGTTCCTCCAGCAGCGACACGCCGATAAAGAACGCGCATTCCGGAAACAGGTCGAGCCGGACAGACGGTCGGCCCGGGCCGTAGACGGTTTCGGTTTCGTGCAGCACGCCCAGATCGATCAGGTCGCGGGCCAGCCCACTCATCGCCGCTTTGCTGAAACCCAGCAGCTGCGCCATCTCGGTGCGGCTGAGCGGGCCGCACTCGCTGATGACGCGAAGGAGTTGGCGCTGGCTAGATGTGAGCATCCGGGAGCTTCTGTTGACAGGCAGGCTTGACACTAAGTTCACTAAATGAACAAATCAACGTCAATAAAGAACAAAAATGATCGAAGCGTGCTGCCAGCGCGTCACTGTCAACAAAACCCGTGGGTGAACATCATGACTATTTTTGCCAATAACCGGATCTGGCTGCTTTCCTCTGCGATCGCTGCAGCCCTTGCCGTGCCCGGCGTCTCCCTGGCGGCGACGCTCAACGTGATGCAGAGCGAGGCGCCCCGCTCCATGGATCCGGGCGACCAGACTGCGACCTACACGGCAGCGCTGCTCGACCCGATGTATGAGGGACTGATCAAGCGCGACCCGGATCTCTCTCTCAAGCCGGCTCTCGCGACCGAATGGTCTTCGGATCCCTCCGGCCTGGTCTGGACGTTCAAACTGCGGCAAGGCGTCAAATTCCAGGACGGCACGCCGTTCGATGCGGATGCCGTGGTCAAGAACTTCAATCGGCACCTGGACACCAAGCGCGGACTTGCGGCGAGCGGTCGGCTGCGGACTTTCCTCGACAGCGTCACGGCCGTCGATGCGGGTACCGTGCAGTTCAAGCTGAAGACAAAATATCCGGCATTTCTGGCGCTGTTGACCACGGGGCCTTGCCTGATGGTCAGCCCAACCGCCGATGCGGCCGGCACGATCGGTTCCAAGGCTGTGGGCACGGGTCCCTACAAGCTTGGTGAATACAAATCCGGCGAATACGTCCTGGAAGTGAAGAACCCGGACTGGTGGGGTGGGGCCGCCAAGGGCGAAGACCAGATCAAGTGGACCTGGACGGCGGAAACCTCGGTGATGAACATGGCGCTGCAGACCGGCGACGCCGACGTCATCAATCCCTTTCCGTCGGCCTTTGCCCAGCAGGTCAAGGCCAATTCAGAAATGAAGCTTTCGACCACCGACGGTTCGGCCGTGTTCTGGGTGTCGCTCAACACCAAGCTGAAGCCGCTCGACGATGTCAGGGTCCGGCAGGCGCTGAACTACGCGACGGACCGCGCCGGCATCGTCAAGGCCTTCATGCAGGGCTTCGCGACGCCTGCCAACTCGCCGCTCGCGCCGGTGACGCCGGGCTACGACAAGTCGCTTGCGCCCTACAGCTACGACATCGACAAGGCCAAGCAGCTTCTGAAGGAAGCCGGCTATCCGGACGGCTTCACCATGTCCACGATCGTGCAGGAGCAGGAAGCCCGCATCGGCGAACTCCTGCAGGCGATGTGGGCGAAGGCCGGCATCAAGCTCGACGTCCGCAAGATGGAAAGCGGCGTCTGGTCGAAGGCTGCCTTCCTCGATCCGGCCGGCAAGGAAAAGGACGGGATCGGCTCGGCCATCGCGTCCTGGTCATCGGGCGTCAACGGCGCCGATCTCCAGTTCCGTCCGCTCTACTATTCGAAGAGCGCCTCTCCGGCGGGTGCCAACCTTGGTTTCTTCTCAGATCCCAAGCTGGACGAATTGGTCGACAAGGCCGCCTCGACGCTCGACGAGACGGCGCGCAACGCGATCTATGCCGATGCGCAGAAGGAAGTAAACGACCAGGCCCCGCATGTCCTCCTGTTCACCAAGCAGGACCTGTTTGCGACGCGCGCCAATGTGGCCGGCGTCTGGGTCATTCCGGGCGGGCAGGTCGTCGTCAAGGATGCCAAGAAGCAGTAGGACAGGACCGCTTGCGGCGGCGGGGAGACCCGCCGCCGTCTTCGGAAAGACGGGAAACGGCACGGCACCATGAAAGCCTATATCGTCAAGAAAATGCTTGCCCTGCCGCTGATCCTGGTCGGGGTATCGCTGCTGGTGTTCGTCGCCATCCGCGCGCTTCCGGGTGATCCCGCCCGGCTTATGGCTGGGCCGGAGGCGACCCAGGAAGCCGTCGACAACATGACCCGCCGGCTCGGCCTCGACCGAAGCCTGCCAGCGCAATATGCGAGCTTCGCGGTTGGCGCTCTGACAGGCGATCTCGGCACGTCGATCAAGTCGAAGCTGCCGGTGGTCAGCGAAATTCGCGAACGGCTTCCCTTCACGATCGGCCTTGCGATCACGGCCTACCTGATCGCGATTGCCATCGGCGTTCCTGCCGGGATGATCGCGGCGATCTACCGCCACGGCTGGCCGGACCAGGCGGTGATGATTCTGGCGATCATGGGCGCCTCGATCGCCAATTTCTGGCTGGCGCTGATGGCGATGAACACATTTTCGGTGCAGCTGGGTTGGTTGCCGCTTCTCGGTGCGACGTCGTGGAAGAGTTTCATCATGCCGTCGGTGACGCTTGCGGTCCTTCCGACGGCGGTCATCGCCAGGATGACCCGCTCGAGCATGATCGAGGTGATGAGCCAGGATTATATCCGCACCGCCTATGCCAAGGGGCTGGCGCCCGGGCAGATCTACTGGAACCACGCGCTGCGCAATGCGCTGATCCCGATCATCACGATTGTCGGCCTCAACTTCGGCAGCCTCATCGGCGGCGCCGTGGTGACCGAATCCGTGTTCAACTGGCCAGGCCTCGGGCGCTTTCTGGTCGACGCCGTACGCTACCGGGACTATCCGGTGATCCAGGGCGTCACCCTCGTTGCGGTGACCGGCGTCGTGCTCATGAATTTTCTGGCCGAGCTGCTGATCGCTGTCGTCAACCCCAGGATAAGGCTCGACTGATGGCGACGGCCCGTACCGACCATACCGAAACCCAACCGCGACGCCGCTCGGCTACCGGCCAGACCCTGCGCTGGATCGGTGCCCATCGCAGCATCGCGCTGGGCGGCGCGCTAATTTCCGTGATCGTGCTTGCCGCGCTGTTTGCGCCGCTCGTCGCGCCGGCCGATCCTTACGCCCAGGATCTGATCGCCACCATGGAGCCGCCCTCCTGGGCGCATCCGTTCGGCACAGACGACAATGGCCGCGACATCTTTGCGCGTGTCGTCTACGGCGCGCGGATCTCGCTGCTCGAGGTGCTGCTCAGCGTCGGGCTGGCGATGGTCGTCGGCGTACCGCTCGGGATCCTGGCGGGCATGAGCGGACGCTATGTCGACCAGGCGATCATGTGGGCGATGGACATCCTGTTCGCCTTTCCCGGCATCGTGCTTTCGATCCTGATCGTCAGCGTCCTCGGCACCAGCCTCGCCAACCTGATGATCGCGATTGCCATCTTCTCCGTCCCCGTCTATTCGCGTCTCAGCCGCAACCTGACGCTTGGGCTGAAGAGCATGGACTATGTGGAAGCAGCGGTGTCGCTCGGTATCTCGACAAGACGGATCATGACGCACTACATCCTGCGCAACGCCATCGCTCCGATCATCGTGCAATCCACGCTGACGGCGGGGACCGTCATCCTGTCGGCGGCGAGCCTCTCCTTCCTCGGGCTCGGGGCCCAACCACCACTTCCCGAATGGGGGGCAATGATGAGCGACGGCCGCAACTATCTCGGCCTCAACATCTGGATGTCGCTGTTTCCAGGGCTTGCCATCATGATCACCGTGCTCGGCTTCAACATTCTGGGCGACGGCCTGCGTGACCTGCTGGATCCCCGCAAATGACCGAGGGTCTTGCGTATCGTCCAAGCGGCGCGGGGCATGCGTCCGTCTTCTGCATCGATATCGGCGGCTCATTCATGAAGTTTGCCGTCTCTGCCGGCCCTGGCTTGCTGGTGGCGCTGGAGAGCATCGAAACGCCGGCGACTGACTGGTCCGCCTTTACCCGGTCGATCTCGGGTCTTCTGGCGCGACACGCGGACAAGGCATCTGCCACGGCGCCACTGGCGCTGTCGATTGCGGGGCTTGTCGATCCCCGCAGCGGCCGCGCCATCTCGGCCAACATCCCATGCATTACGGGCCGCCCGATCGGGTCGGAGCTCTCCGGGCTCCTCGGCCGACCGGTGGTCGCGGCGAACGATGCCGACTGCCTGACGCTGGCGGAAGCCAACGAGGGCGCCGGACGGGGCCATTCCGTGGTGTTCTGCGCCGTGATGGGCACCGGCATCGGCGGCGGGCTTGCGATCGACGGTCGCCTTGTGCGCGGCGCGGGTGGCGTTACCGGCGAATGGGGTCATGGACCGATCCTCAACACCACAGTCGAGGTCGGCGGGACGATGCTGCATATCCCGCGGTTCGCCTGCGGCTGCGGCCAGTCGGGATGCGTCGATACGATCGGCGGTGCGCGCGGCATCGAGCGGCTGCACCGCTTCCTGTGTGATCGCGACGAGACCAGCCGGCAGATTCTGCAGGACTGGCAGGACGGCGACGAACGCGCCGGCACGACGGTCGCCGCCTATCTGGAACTGCTGGCCGATCCGCTGGCGCTTGCCGTCAACATCACCGGTGCCTCGATCGTGCCGGTCGGGGGCGGGCTTGCTTCCGTGACGGCGCTGATTGCGGCGCTTGACGGGGCGGTGCGGACGCGGATCCTCAACAGGTTCGAACGGCCGCTCGTCGTGCCTGCCGCCCGGCAGGAGGACGGCGGCCTCGCCGGCGCGGCTGTGCTCGGCCATCAATGGTCCCCAACGGTCGAAGGGCGGTGATCCTTGTCTTTGGTTCTGGAAGTATGCGTCGACAGTCCCGAGGGTCTCCGGGCAGCCATCGCGGGCGGCGCCGACCGGATCGAGCTCTGCGCCTGCCTCGCGGTCGGGGGGCTTACGCCGTCGGCCGGACTGATATCGCTGGCGCAATTGTCGCCGGTTCCGGTCTACGCGATCATCCGACCGAGAGCGGGCAATTTCGTCTACGGTGCCGATGACGAAGCCGCGCTGTTGGCCGACATCGCAGCGGTGCGGCAGGCAGGCCTCGCCGGCGTCGTCATCGGCGCCAACCATCTTGATGGCCGGCTGGATCTCGAGCTCCTGAAACGAATGAAGGATCGCGCGCAAGGTCTTGGAACTACGTTGCATCGCGCCTTCGATCTTGTGCCCGATCCGCATCAGGCTCTGGAGGACGCAATTGCGCTCGGTGTGGAACGGGTACTGACCTCGGGTCAGACACCCAAGGCGATGGACGGGCTCGGACTGCTCCATGATCTTGTCGCCCAGGCGCGAGGACGGGTGTCGATCATGCCGGGAAGCGGCGTCAATCCGGAGAACCTCGGCGAGGTTTTGCGGACGACGGGGGCAACGGAGGTGCACAGCTCTTGCCGCGCCCTGCGATCGCAGTCCGATGAAAGGGCCATCGCGTTCGGATTTCAGGCGCCACAGGACAGCGAGACGAGCGCCAAAATCGTTCGCCAGATGCGCCAGATCCTGGACGCTTACGCGGATTGAGGCTGAAACGTCAGGCGCAGAGGCTGCGCAGGGCAGACATGTCGTTGATCTCGACGCAGCGTATGCTGCGCAGCTTGATCAGCCCCGATTGCCGCAGCTTGGCGAACACGCGGGACACAGTCTCGATCGTCAGGCCGAGATAGTCTGCGATATCGAGGCGGCTCATCGGCAGGTCGAAATGTTCCAGCCCGCCCTGGCGTTCGGCGATGTCGACAATGAAACCAGCCACCCGTTCGACCGCCGTCTGACGGCCGATCACCAGTATGTGCTTCTGGGCGCTCAGCATGCCGCGCAGGGCAAGACCCAGCAGTTCGGCCTGGTCTTTTCCGTTTCCGGTGAAGTGATAGGTCCTGACACCCGTCGACGTCATGGCTTCGGCGAAGAAACTATGGGTCGGAGTGGCTTCGAAACCAAAGGTTTCTCCGGCGAGACAGAAGGCGATCACCTGGCGGCGTCCGTCCGAAAGCATGTGGTACAGCCGAACTGCTCCGTATTCTATGCGGTAGAGGCCGCGGGCCTTCTGACCGGGAGCATAGATCTCGTTGTCGGCGTCAAATGTCGTCAGCGGTGCGCTGGAGTTGAATGGAAAGATCGACGAGACAGTCGGCAGAGCTGACGAAGAAACGGGGCGCGCTACGGTGTTCATTGTTGTCATTCATCCCATCCCAAGCTGGAACAAGGATGCCTGAGACCGCGAGGCTCGGAAATTGGGTACAACGCCTACGTGTTTTTACCTAGCTCCGGCGTGGCGCCGATAGGCCGGTACAAGTTTACGAACCAGTTTGATGAGGTCGCTGCCGGCGAAGGGCTTGGGGAGGACGTGCGCGCCCCGGTCGTCAAACGGATGCGACATCCCATCGCTCAGAACGATGAGCGCGCCAACTTCGGCAGGATCATGCGCCAAGAATCGGTGGAAGTCGGCGATCAGGTCGCCGTCCACAATCGTACAAAGGCTCTTGGAGAGCTTTTCGAGCCATCCCTGCCAGCTGTCATGCGCCTCGACGCGGTAGCCTTCGACCTCCAGGGCAAAGACAATCGAATGTCGCAGCCCCTTGTCAGGCGAGATGACGCTAACTGGTTGAGTGGACACGAGATGGACCCGAAGCCGATGACATTAGAAAGTTTAGCCCAGCTCAATCCTGCCTGCCTTGCGCTAGATCAAGAAATCAGCGGTTTGCTTGCGGATTATAGTCCTTCCAGTCCGGTCGCGATGGCCATTCGCACGAGCTGGGGGAGGCTTCGCGCCTTCATCTTCGCCATGACATTGGCACGGTGGACCTCGACGGTCCGGGGGCTGATCTGCAGGTCATGGGCGATGACCTTGTTGGGGTGGCCCGCGACCACCGCTGCCAGGACTTGCCGCTCGCGATCGCTGAGACTGTCCAGGCAGCTTCGCAGGTCCGCCAAGTTCGTCGTGGCATTCGGCTGCTCACCCAGAAGGCTCGCGGCCCTTCGGACTGCGTCGATGATCGTCGTGTCTTCGAAGGGTTTTTCAATGAAGTCGACCGCTCCGGCTTTCATCGCTTCGACGGCCATCGGAACGTCGCCATGGCCGGTGATGACGATGCTGGTCATATCCGCCTTCATGTCCCGCAACGTGCGAATGAGGTCGATGCCGCTGATGTCCGGCATGCGCAGATCGGTGACAAGGACGCCGTGATGGATGCTGGGCGCAAATTTGAGGAAAGCGGATGCCGTTTCGTGAATTCGCGCGGCAAAGCCGTTCATGGTCAGCATGAATGCCAGTGATTTACGGACAGCCTCTTCGTCGTCAACGATGTGAACGGTGTAGTCAGCTGTAAGCATTCTCCAGCTCCTCATTATGCAAAGGCAGGTTGAACCGGAAAGTTGCGCCGCCGGCAGCGTTACGGCCGACCGTCAGGTCGCCGCCATGGGCTTCTATGATCCGTTTGCAGATGGACAACCCGATCCCCATTCCTTCCGATTTGGTCGTCACAAATGGCTTGAACAGTTCTCCGGCGATCTCATCGGAGATGCCTGGGCCGCTGTCCTCGATCAGCACGGCGACCTGATCGCCCAATTCAGCCTGGGTGCGGATGATCAGTTCGCGTGTCTTTGAATGCATCATGGCTTCGACGGCATTGCGCATGATGTTGATTAGTACCTGCTGGATCTGGATCGAGTCGACCATGACGATTTCCGGCCCGGACGCAAGTTCGAACAAGGTCCTGACGCCTTTGTCACGGGAGCCGACCAACGCAAGGGCCGCCGCTTCCTCGACCAGATGGCGGATATTGTGGGGAGCCTTTTCCGTTTCGCCCTTGGATACGAATTCCCGCAGATGCTTGATGATCTGGCCGGCGCGAAGCGACTGTTTGGCAGTCTCCTGCAGGGCATCCCGCATCTTGACGGCGATCTCTTCATCGATGTCTTCCAGAAGCCGCGCGCAGCCATGGACGTAGTTTGAAATCGCCGACAGCGGCTGGTTCAGCTCGTGCGCCAGGGTGGAGGCCATTTCGCCCATTTCGGTAAGCCGGGCGAGACGGGCCAGTTCAGCCTGAATTTCCTGCAGCCTTGCCGCGGTCTCCTCGCGTTCCGTCAGGTCCCTGACAAACCCCGTGAAGACCGTTTCGCCGGCCGATTGCGTCACGCCGACGGCAAGTTTCATGGGGAAGGTGGAGCCATCTTTGCGGCGACCCATGACCACCCGGTCGCGGCCGATGATCTTCTTGTCACCGGTGAGCCTGTAGCGTTCGAGGTAACCGTCGTGTTCGCTACGGTATGGTTCAGGCATCAGAATGCGCAGGTTATGGCCGATGACCTCCTGCTCGGTATAGCCGAATTGCCGGACGGCGGCAGCGTTGAACGCCACGATCGTCCCGTTCTGCGTGCTGATGATACTGGCATCGAGGACGGTGTCGAGAATCGATTTGAGATGTGCCTCCCGCTCGTCCATCTTACGTTGCGTCTTGGCGATGGTCTGTCTCGCGACATGCAAAATGTCTCCTACCAGCGCAATCGAAAATCCAAGAATGGCAATAACGGCCAGATCGGAGACGGCGGCTTCACGGGTGGCAACCGTGGCGATCAGCGAATAGACGGCAATGACGGAAAGACCCGCCGCGAAGATGGCGGCGCGGAAGCCCCCGACGACTGCAACCAGCAGGATAGGCGGGACAAAGACGATGAAGAACGCTTTTTCGCCCAGCCACGAGTGCAGGGCCAGACGCAGCGCGAAAGCACAGAACACGCCGACGACGGCCAGGCCGTAGACATCCAACGTGGTGAAGTGTCGACTAAGGAAGGACCTGACCAGTCTTTCCTTGCGATTGGTGAAATCGGCGAAAGTCATACGTCCTCAAAGCCGCCCTTTGGAACTCGTGCACGCCATCGAAATACGCGGAAACCACTGCTGCAGATCATGTGAAAGACTTGCGCGGCGAAGGTTTCAGCGAAGCAATCTCGGTAAATTTCACGAAACGCCCCCGCCTCATTTTTGATAAAATGCAATTTATCGCAAGGTGTGTCCAGTCATTGTAAAGAACTGCTTTGTCGTTGTCATTCGCTACTTGAAACCTGTAATATGTTCTCGCACTGCTGACAGGGATCGAGGATGTTCCGACGGACGGGCGTTTCCGCCATAGATTTTGACGCGTTGTTCAATCTGCTGCCTAATCCCTACGTTGTCCTCGACCGGGACCTGCGTGTGGTCGGCATGAACGGGGCCTACCTTGCCGTCACGGGAAGGACGCGAGAGGAGCTTGCCGGGCAGCTGCTGTTCGACGCGTTTCCGAGCGATCCGGACTCCGGACCGGGGCGGATGCTCCGGCAGTCGTTTTCAAAGGTATTCGGTACCGGGTGCGTCGATCATCTGCCGCTGATCTCCTATCCGATCCAGGACGAGACGGGCGCGCTCCAGCAGCGGTACTGGAGCGCTACGCATACACCTCTTGTCGACGATCGCGGTGAGGTTGCCTGCATCATCCAGCATACGGTCGATGTCACCGAACTGCACGTGCTGCGTCAGGCTGCCGGCGCCAGTGACTGGCGGATCCAGATGGACCTGATGCAGCGGGCGGATGCCGTCGGACATGCGAACCTGGCGCTCGGCGAGGAGCGCGAATACCTGCGCGCCCTGTTCGAACAGGCGCCCGGCTTCATGGCGGTGCTGCGCGGGCCCGACCACCTCTTCGATATCGCGAACGGGGCATACCGCGCGCTGGTCGGGCGCGACGACCTGATCGGCAGGAGTGTTCGCGACGCACTCCCCGACCTTGAAGGGCAGGGTTTCTACGAGCTCCTCGACCAGGTCTACCGCAGCGGCGAACCCTATGCCGCGGTGGCCGCCCGCGTGCTCTTGCAACGCCATGCCGGCGGGCCGGCGGAAGAACGCTTCCTCGACTTCGTCTACCAGCCGATCCGCGACGGCAGCGGGCAGGTCACGGGCATTTTCGTCCAGGGCCACGACGTCACCGATCTGCGTCGCGCCGAGGACGCCGCCCGGGAGAGCGAAGAAAGGTTTCGGACGCTGGCGCAATCGCTGCCCAACCAGGTCTGGACGGCGCAGCCCGACGGTCGGGTGGAGTGGTGCAATGACCGGGTGCTGGAATATAGCGGCGTCAGTCACTTCTACTTCGATACGGAGCAGGGCTCGGGCCTGCTGCACCCGGACGACAGTGCCAATGTCCGAACCCGCTGGGCTGCAGCGGTCGCGAGGGGCGAGACGTTCGAGACGGAACTCCGGCTGCGGCGCCGCGACGGCGCCTATCGGTGGTTCCTCAGCCGCGCCGTGCCGATCCACGGCGTCGACGGAACCATCCGGTTCTGGGTTGCCACCAATACGGATATCGAAGACCAGAAGACCACCGAGAGCCGGCTCGAAATGCTGGCGACGACGCTCGGCCACCGCGTGGCGGAGCGCACCGTCGAGCTGGAGCGGACCCAGGAAGTGCTGCGGCAGAGCCAGAAGATGGAGGCCATCGGCAATCTCGCAGGCGGCATTGCGCACGACTTCAACAACCTG
>Ga0065165_1002714_pt1 | contig 14183 bp, 7 predicted proteins | sample AraplaMF_Cvi_mMF_FD_63813 | JGI IMG/M metagenome (GOLD analysis project Ga0065165, IMG submission 63813) | Arabidopsis root microbial communities from the University of North Carolina, USA - plate scrape MF_Cvi_mMF (version 2) (version 3) | ecosystem: Host-associated > Plants > Roots > Endosphere...
CGGCGTCCTGCTCGAGCATCCGCAGCCGCCGCTGCAGCGGCTCCCAGCCCGGCCATGCCTCGCCCTGGCGCGCCGGCGCCTCCGGCATGGCGCGTGACGCCTGCGGCGCCGCGCCCAGGCTGGCGCGGACACCGGCCAGGCTGCTCCCCAGGACGTTCTCCACTTCCGCACGCGGGATCTGGTCCGCATAGCGCTGCAGCAGCAGGCGCAGCGCAGCGATGTGCGCCACCAGCAGATAGTTCTGCACCGTGAAGCGGTTCAGTGCATCCGGCGCGCGCTGTTTGGCGGCCGGTTCGTCCAGCATGCGGCCGAGCGCCGCGCTGAGCGTCGCCAGGCTGTCCATGAAGCGCTTGCGGCTGACCCGGTAGTGGAAATCGTCGGGCGCCGCGCCGAGCAGCAGGGCGGCGGCGGCATCGATGTATTTGCGGTTGGCCTCCAGCACCTCGTCCACCAGGCGCGGCAGGTCCTGGTACTCCCAGCTCGGCAGCACGTAGCTGAAGAAGGTGGCGATCAAGGTGCCGACCAGCGTGTCCAGCAGTCGCTCGCCGATCGCGCCGGCGCCGTGCGGCACCGTTAATCCTATTAACAGCAGCGCCTGCATGCTGGCGGCGATGGCCGTGTAGCGATACTTCACGTACAGGAAGGTCGGGCCGGCCGCGGTGGCGACGAACAGGAAGCCGAACAGCAGCGGCGGTGAATGAATGAAGCGCAGGATCACCGCGGTCAGCAGGCAGCCGATCAGGGTGCCGACCAGGCGGTCGGCGCGGCGCTGGCGGGTGATGCTGAAGCTCGGCTTGAGGACCACGGCGATGGTCAGCGCGGTCCAGTAGCCGTGGGTCTGCCAGGGCAGCCAGTCCGCGGAGACCAGTCCCACCGAAATCGCCATCGCCACCCGCAGCGCGTAGCGGAAGGTGGGCGAAGTCCAGCGCAGGTTGGACAACAGGATGCCGATGCTGTAGCGCTGCTGGGTGAGGAAGGGCGTCAGGTCGGCGTTCGCCGCCGTCGGCAGCGGTCCCAGGGGCGCCTGGCTGGCCGCATGCAGGCGCGCGATCATCGCGATCGTGTCCCGGATCTTGTTGGAGGTGGCGCGCAGCACGGCCTGCGCTTCCGCCGCCTGTCCTTCGCCCGGCTGCAGGGTGCGCAGCGCTTCGTCGAGCTCTTGCAGCTCGCCACGGTAATCAAAGCTTGGGTGCGAAGGCCGGCCGCGCGTCATCGCGTAGGCCACCGATTCGATGTCGCGCGCCGCCTTGCCGATCAAATCGCCCAGCAGCGGCAGCACCGGGCTGCCGGCGAAATGCCGGCGCAGCAGCACGTAGTCGGTGTGGGTCGACAGCACCAGTTCATACAGGTCGAACATCGCGTAGTGCACCTGCACCAGCACCGCCTCGTTGGCGGCGGGCCTGCCGCGCAGGATCAGGTCGCGCGAGGCCTGCTGCCGTTCGGCGAGGGTGCTTTGCTGGCGCACCAGCTTTTCCATCTGGGCGGGCAGGGGATTCGCCATGTCGTAGCAGCCGGCCTTGGTGCTGGTATAGGCCGCGAGTTCGTACAGCGCCTCGGCCAGCACCTGCTGCTTGAGGCGGCGCTGCAGGATCCACACCACCACCATCGCATACGCCATGTAGCCGGCGCCACCCAGGAAAAACAGCAGTCCCTGGTGCAGGGCCTGCAGCGGCGTGGCCGCTTCCTCGCTCGACAGCATCATCACGAACAGCGCCACGAACTGCAGCGGCATCGCCTTCCGGCCGTACACCACCATCATGCTGGCCAGGAAGCTGACCAGAACGATGACGATGTGCAGCAGCCAGGGCAGCGGCGAGCACAGGCCCACCAGCAGCGCCACCAGGGTGCAGAACAGCACGCCGGCCAGCATCTCGTTGAACTTGTGGCGCAGGGGGCTGGGCATGTCCATCAGGCTGGTGCACAGCGCGCCGATCGCGACCGCCATGGCGCTCGGCAGGCCGGCGATCGCGTACGTGAGGTAGGCAAGGCCGACGATGCCCGTGGCGATCCGCAGCCCGGTGTAGAAGTAGTGACTGAACAGGAAGGTGCGCGGAGCGAGGGCGTAGTGCATGGGGCGGACGGAAATGATGAGATCATTATAACGCCGCGGCCATTGCGCCACAGTCGGCTTGCGCGCCGCATGCAGGCGCTTGGATTTGCCGATAGAATGTCGTCTGTAATGCCGGAAAGCATCACCCGAAAATCGCCGTTCGCCGGCGATTTTGCATTTCTGGCTCTTAAAACAATAGCGAACTGATCATGGGCCACGATATCAAGACTGTCCAGGAAGCCGCCGCGCTGGTGCGGCGTACCTGGCACCAGGCCTCGGCCTTTTTCCTCAGCATCGAGCTGCTGCTGATGGTGCTTGTCGCCTTCGCCACCGTCGCCGGTGTGTGGCTCGCCGTCCTGGGCTCCGCATTGTGCCTGCTGCCGTTCGGGCTCGCCGGGGCCTACCTCGGCGCGCGCTGGATGCTGCACATGAAGCGCATCCTGGCCTGGCCCTTCATTTGAGCTGACGCATCACCCGCTTCGCCCGTAGAGGTACGATCTTCTTCGGCGAGGTAGCAAAGAGGTTATGCAGCGGCCTGCAAAGCCGCCAAGACAGGTTCGAGTCCTGTCCTCGCCTTTCTTCCTTTTTCTTCCTTAATCCCTCTCGAACACCGTCCGGCTGAAGCGGACCTGGCTGCTCACTATGCCTTCCCTGCGAAAGTAGTCATCCCAGACCGCCGGGTTCGCCGTGTGCTGCCCCGTGGCCGGATCGAGCGCCTGCAGGTAATCGCCAAACTTGAAGTAGATGCTGCGATCAGCCCCCGCGATCCGGGTGGGGCCGGCCTGCAGGGCGCCGTTCGCTGCGGTGTCCGCGGTGACGGTCGCGATGCCGCGGTCGAAGCGGATGCCGAGCGTGAAGCGCTCGCCGGAGCGGACCGTGCCGAGCGCCGTCGTGACTTCCGCACCGGCGGCTTCCCGGATCTTCGCGACGATGTCGAACACGCCGTTGCCGGCCTTGCCGTCCACAACACCGCTACCCGCCGTATCCTGCACGTAGACCTTGAGGATGGTGTCGACGCCTTCGACGTGGTATTGGGCGACGATCGTCTTCGCGCCGTCCGGCAGCAGCGGCGTCACGACGGCCGAAAACCGTTCGCGGGTCTGTCCGGCCGGGCGCCGCTGGGCGCGCGCGATCTTCAGCTCGTTGCGGTAGCCGTGGCCGTTGGCGGTCGCGAGCTTCGAGTCGAAGGCGCTGAAGACGAGCGTGCCGTCGTAAGGCGCCGCGAACGGCGCGTTGCCTTCCAGCTCGAACAGGCTGTCGAACACCTCCCTGGGCGTGAAGGCGGGCGCCGCGGGCCCGGCTGCCCGCGCAGGGACGCAGGCGTTCAGCAAACCCGCGCACAGCGCGACGAGCAAGCGGTAGTGCAGCAGCGGCGCGATGTGCATGGCGGCCTACTGCAAAGGCAGGACTAGGGCGCTAAGTTCGCCGGGGTAGCGCTGCAGCAGCCAGGCCGCCTTTTCGCGGAACACCGGGTCGTCCTTGTAGGCGCGCGCCGCGGCCAGCATATTCCGGATCGCGTGCTGGTTGATCCCGTCCGGCGAGCCTTCCTTGGCGTCGATTTCGCGATACGGCCATTTGTCGCCGTTCACGTAGCGGGCGACGAAGCGATAGCCCTGCTCGATGGTGTGCGCGTCTTCGTTGTGCTGCCACAGGTTCACGCCCAGCAGCTCGCCATAGCGGCCCAGATTGCCGAAGGCTTCGAGCGCGAAGTTCACGTAGCCCGACGGGCGGGTGCGCTCCAGTTCCGCGATCAGCTTGCCTTCGCGGTCGATCTGGCCGGGGATGCGCCGGATCCTGGCGATGTCCAGCTCGCGCCGCGCAATCTCGGTCTGTCCCGTGTACAGGGCATACGCGACCACCTGCGCCGAATACCAGGTGCCGTGGTTGTTGTGGGCGTTGCCTTCCTCGAAGCCGTTGCGGCTGCCGAGCAGCCAGTCCAGGTAGGCGCGATACCAGGCGCGCACGTCCTGGTTCTCCGCGTCCGTCAAGGCGCCGGCCGGCTGGATCAGGGCCAGGCTGTCCATCACGTCGATCAGGTTGCGGCTGGTGATGATGCCGATGCCGCGGCCGTTGACGCGGCCGGGAATCGCCTGGCCGTACTCGAGGTTCGGATTCATGCGCGTGGCCGGCGCCAGGAACCATGCGCGCGCCAGCTCGCCGGCCTTGTCCGCGTATTTGCGCTCGCCCGTGAAGTACCAGGCCAGCGCCAGCACGGTGACGTCGCGCGAGAATGCGCCGATCCGCGTGGCGTCGGTCGCATCGGTCGATGAGGCCGGATTGTGCAGCCCGTCCTTGCGGATGTAGGGCAGGCCGTCCTTCTTCGACGGGTCGGGCCACCAGTAGGGGCCGAAGCTGAAGAAATCGTGCTTGTCGCCGCTGGCCGGCGCCAGGCTCTTGTCGACCACGCTGTAGCGCTTGTGGGCGAGCGCCGCGTCGGCCTGTTTCAGCAGGCTGTCGTAGGACGGCAGGTAAAGCGGATCGCGCGCGGCGACGCGCTGCTTGGCCAGGGCCAGTTCTTGCGGGTCGTAGGTGTAGAACTGCGAGGGCGCGGCGGCCAGCGCCGGGCCGCAAAGGCCGGCCGCCAGGCAGGCCGCCAATGCGGCCGCGCGGATGCGTGATGTGATCATCGTCCTCGGCCTCAGAAGTTGTAGGTGGCGCGCGCCACGAAGGTGCGGCCGAGCGGGCTGCCTTCGCCGCTGGCATAGCCCTCGTTACGGTAGTTGGCGGCCGGCGGATCGCGGTCGAACACATTGTTCACGCCCGCCATCAGCTTCCAGTGGCGGTAGCCGGAATACGTCAGCGACCAGTTGAAGACCGTGTACGGATCGATCACGTGGTAGAACTGCGAGCCGCTGTTCAGGTCTTCGAAGCTCTGCTTGTACTGCTCGTTCAGGGTCGAGGTCCAGTTGCCGCCCGGGCTCACCCACTTAATCGAGGCGCCGTACTTCCAGCGGAAGTTCTGAACGTTGGCATCCAGCGGGCCGAACTTGTTGACGCTCGAGATCCACGGGCCGTCGCGGTCCACCTGGGTCTCGAAGCGGTGGATGTAGGTGCCGTCCAGCTGGACGCCGAACTGGCCGTAGCTGGTCTTCGGGAAGGTGTAGGTGGTGGTGATGTCGATGCCGTCGGTACGCAGGCCGCCCAGGTTGGTCTGGCGGTCGTCGATGTACAGCAGGTTCTTGTTGGCGTCGCGGATGAACAGGTTGGCGTAGGCCGGGTCCGTGAAGAAGGTCGGCTGGGCGATCTGGCCGATCATGTCGCGCAGCTTGACGTTGAAGTAGTCGAGCGAGACCAGCAGCGAACGGGTCGGCGTCAGCACGACACCCAGGTTGTAGGTGGTCGAGCGTTCCGGTCCGACGTTCGGGTTGGCGCCCGTGTTGATCGGCTGGCGCGCGGCGCAGACGACGGCCGGGTCATAGCCGGGCAGCGCGGTGCCGTTGGTGTTGCCGCCGGGGCGGCCGCCCGGGCACAGCACGGGGTCGTTGTAGCTCTGGCTGGTGATGCCGGTACGGCCGTCGACCGCGCCGAAGTAGCGCTGGCTCAGGGTCGGGGCACGGAAACCGGTGCCGGCCGCGCCGCGCAGCATCCAGGTATTGCCCGGCTTGTAGCGGAAGCTGATCTTCGGATTCGTGGTCGAGCCAAAATCGCTGTAATGGTCGGTGCGCACGGCGATGTCGACGTCGAGCGCCTTGGTGAACGGCATATCGAGTTCGACATAGGCGGCCGTCACGTTGCGCGAGGCGTGCTGGTTGACGGCGGCCGTGTTGCCGGTCTGGCCGCCCGAGAGCGCGACGGTCTCGGGAATCGAGTGGTAGGTGAAGTCGTGCCAGGCGCTCGCACCCACGGCCATCGCCATCGCGCCGCCCGGCAGGGTCATGAGCTCGCGGTTGGCGGTCAGGTCGATGCCGTTCAGGCGGGTCACGCCGGCATCGGCGGTCTGGCCGTTGGTCGAGATCTTGTCCAGGTAGGCGCGGCCGGATTCGTCCTGCAGGCCGAACGGGTTCAGCGAGCCGTCGGCGACGCCGGCCAGCAAGCCGTAGCTGTTGACGAAGCCGGAGCGGAAGCTCACGTGCGAGCTGTACAGCGCGCTCCACAGGCTGGCGCGGTAGTCCCAGGCGCCGATGTGGCCCTCGTCCTCGATGGTCATGCGCGCCGTCTTGGTGTTGTAGTCCAGGACCGTCGGGCCGAGATCCCCGATCAATGACCAGGCCAGCGTCAGCGTCTGGTTCGTAATGCCGGGCATGCCCGGGGTGATGCCCCTACCGGGGTAGTACTTGCTTGCCGGGGTGATGGTCAGCGCCGGGAAGCCCGCGATCGACGCATTAATGCCGAAGGTCGGGTTCTTCACCGGGCGGTTGTAGATATCCGAATACAGCAGCGATACCGACAGCTTGTTGTCGGGGTTGAGCATCAGGCTGCCCTTGCTGAAGAAGGACGCCTGCTGGAGTTCCTTGGTCAGCGTGAGGCTGTTGGCGCTGTAAGTGGCGGAACAGGTATTGCTGGTGCCTGGCGTGGTGTACGGCGCCACGCAGCCGGTCGCGTAGTAGGGATTGCCGGCGTTCTTGGTCGAGCCGTTGACCAGGGTGACGTTGGCCGGTACCGCATTGGTGCCCTTGGTCAGCTTGGGCGGTGCGAAGCCGGCGCTGATCCGGTTCTCGTCCGAGGTGATGTTCGGCCGCGCCGACTGCGCCAGTTCGTTCTGGTGATTCAGGTCGCCGGTCACGTAGACGTTCCAGCCGTCCTTGCCCAGGTCGCCCTTGCCGAAGATGAAGTTGAAGCCCGAGGACTGGCCGCCGCCGGCCCGTTGCGGCGTGGTGCCCTTGGCCGTAATGGATCCGCCCGTGTACGACTTTTTGGTGACGAAGTTGATCACGCCGCCGATCGCGTCGCTGCCGTAAACCGAGGACGCGCCGTCGCGCAGCACCTCGGTGCGGTCGAGCGCGCTGACCGGGATGTTGTTCGGATCGATCGAGTTGTCCGAAAGGCGCTTACCGTCGAGCAGGACCAGGGTGCGCGAGCCGCCGATGCCGCGCATGTTGGCGCTGTTGCCGTTGCCCGAGGTGGTGTTCAGCGTGTAGTCCGACGCCGTCGACATCGACATCAGGATGTCTTCGACGGTCAGCATGCCTTGCGCCAGCCAGTCCTCGGCCTTCACCACCGTGACCGGCAGCGCCTGGTCCGCCGAGCTGCGCTTGATGCTGGAGCCGGTGACTTCCACCTTCTGCATCGCGGAATCGGGCTGGGATGCCTGCGCGCCGGCGTCCATGCTGGCCAGCGCCAGTGCCACCGCGACCGGAAGTGTTTTCAGTAAGTGGGATGCCTGTCGTTCGATGTGCTTGTTCAAAGTTTGTCTCCTCGTTGTTGTATTGGATGCTCGAAGCTTTGTTTGCCGTTGTGGCTCATTCCCACAGCACCGGCTGCCGGATGAAGAAGTTGCGCACCACTTCGTCCACCGATGAATCGGCGGGCAGGCGCCGCCACAGGGCCAGGTAGTCGGGACGGTGCAGCGCGCGTCCCGCGAACAGCAGGCTGCTCTGCCGCATCGGCCACTCGCGGTCGACCATGACGTCCGGCGGCAGCGGCCAGCTCGACTTGTCGCGGATGTAGGGCACCATCCATGCCATCGCCATGCCGATGCCGCGGCCGTCCGGCGTGGTGTAAGTCCACAAGTTGTCGCCCGGGGTGGACAGGATTTCGCACAGCGCGGCCAGCGCTTCCAGGTCGAACAGTGCGTAGCCGTAGGGCTTGGTGCGCTTGAGTTCGAGCGGCAGGCTGCCGTCCGTCGCCAGCTGCGTGGGCAGCAGCACGGTCTTGTAGCGCTCGCGCGCATAGGCGAGCAGCGCCTGGTCGCCGGTCAGGCGGGCGAAGGCGGCCACCTGCAGCAGCCAGCAGCTGCCGTGGTTGTTCTTCGCATCGCGTTCCTGCTGGCCGTTGGCGCTGTGGGTCAGCCAGCGCAGGTAGTCCGTGAACCAGGCATTGACAGCCGCGCGGTCGCTTGCTGGCAGCGCGCCGCCGGCGTCCAGCACCTCGATGGCACGCGCCACCTCGACCAGGTGGACGGTGTCGATGATGCCGATGCCCCGGCCCTTGGCGCGGCCATGGATCGCCTGCGCGTATTCGAGGTGAGGATTGAGGCGTGTGCTTGGGGCGACGAACCAGGCGCGCAGGTGGGCGAGCGCATGGTCGGCAAAGCGCTTGTCGCCCGTGAGCTTCCAGGCCGCCACCAGTTCCGGTGCCTGGACCGCGAAGCGCAGCAGGGCGCCGCGGTGCGCGACGAAGTTGTCCGGGTTGCTGAAGCCGTCGCGCTGGATATAGGGGCCGCCGGGATGGGCCGGATCCGGCCACCAGTAATCGCCTTCCGAATAAAAATCATGGAGGCCGCCGCTGCTGCGCGCCGCCGGAAACGCGGTGATCGTCTGCGGCGCCTGGCCCAGGTCTGCTTGCGCAGCATGCAGAACACGCGCACGGTCGAGGCTCGCGACGTCGAGCGCGGCGTCGCCCTGCGACTGGGCGCCGGCGGCGAGGGCCGTGGTGAGCAGTACTGTCGCGAGCAATGACCGGCTGAGATGCATGGCGCTCCTGTAATCTGTGAAATCGTTTAACGTCTTTGCTCTGCGGTATGAATTGCCGTCTTTACAGGGTAAGAGCTATAAATCCGGCGTATCCGGTCAAGACTTTAAAGTTTTGTAGGAAAACGTTTAACTTAAAGGTAAAGGAATTTTTTTCGGGAGTCAACTATTTCAAAGGCATGCGTGCCAGATCGGAACGGATGGGGCGCGGAAAGGGCGCTGCCGCCAGCGAGTCGGGCGTCGACGGTGGCCTGGCGGGAGGTGACGAGCGTTAAGCGGACTGGGGCACGGCTGCGGCGGCGTGCGCGGCCGCCGGCGCGTGGGCTGGCTCGTCGTCGCAGCGGATGCAGGGCAGCTCGACGACGCCGGCCTGCGCCGCCTTGCCGAGGTCCTGTTCCATCGCCGCCAGCGTCTTCGCCGTCAATGCCTGCGGACCGCAGACGCCGTGGGCGCGGTTGCGGCCGCCGGCCTTCGACAGGTAGAGCGCCAGGTCGGACAGGTGTACCAGGCGCTCCCAGCCCAGCTGGGCGCCGTCGCACTGCATCGGCCACAGGGCAAAGCCGACCGACACCGAGGTCGCGATCGACAGCTCGCCCGAGATCACCGGGGTCGCGTGGACCGCGTGCAGCAGGCGCCGCGCGAAGGCGCAGGCTTCGACGTCGTCGATGTCCGGCACGAACACGAGGAATTCCTCGCCGCCCCAGCGGATCAGGAGGTCGTCGCCGCGCACGCTCTCCAGCAGGCGTGCGGCCACGGCTTTGAGCACGTCGTCGCCCACCGCATGGCCCCAGGTATCGTTGATCGACTTGAAGCGGTCGATGTCCATCAGGAAGAAGGCGCCCATGCGCGCGTCCGAGCCGGCCGTGGGCGGCCCGAACAGATCGTTGGCGCGCCGGTAGAAGTAGTTCCGGTTGCGCAGGCCGGTGAGGGCGTCAGTGGTGCTCTGCTCGTACAGCGTGTCGTTCATCACACGCAGCGAACGGTTCGAGACCCGGATCCGGCAATACAGCAGCGCCGTGATCACCGCACCGGCGGCGCACACGATGGAGAGCAGCCACCACAGGGTCTTCAGTTCGCGTTCGCCTTCGAGTTCCCTTTGTTTGTGGGCGTTTTCGCGGTTCAGCGCCTCGTTCTCGCTGGCCTTCTTCTGGATTTCGGCGGCCGCGATCACCGATTCGCGCGCCAGTTCCTTGTCCCGGCGCGACAGCGCCAGCAGGGTGCGGCCGGCGTCGTCGTATACCTTGAGGGCGCTGTCGCGGTCGCCGGCCAGGGCCAGGGCGTGGCCGTAGTCGAGCAGCATGGGCACATAGCGTTCGTCGTCGCGGAAATAGGCGAGCGCCTGCTGCGCCGTGCGCTGGCCAAGCAGCGCCTGGTGCAGGCGGACCTGCGCCAGGCCGAGTGTGAAGTCGGCTGCAGCGACGGTGTCGCGGTCCTGGCGCGCCGCCGCCATCGCGCGCGCGTCCATGCTGAGGGCCTGGGCGCGGCCGACGTTCCCGGCGCGCATTTCGGCGTCGGCCAGCTTGACCATCACCGACGGCAGGCATTCCTCGGCTTTCATCGACCGCAGCAGCGCCGCCGCATCGCGCAGGGCGGCGCGCGCGCGTTCGGCGCGGCCGGCGCGTACCGCGATCTCGCTGTCGGTGAGCAGGGCGCGCGCCTGCTGGATCGGCAGGCCGCGCTTCTTCGCCAGCAGGTTCGATTCGTCGACCGTGTCGATGGCGGCCTGGAAGCGGTTCAAGGTGGCCAGCAGGCTGGCGCGGGCGCGCAGGGCCACCAGCATGGCGTCGCGGTCGTCGGCTTCGCGCGCCAGCGTCAGCGCGCGTTCGGCCAGCGCGAGGCCGGCTTCGGGTTCGCCATCCTCGGCGGAGACCTGGCCGAGCGCGACCAGGGTGCGGGTGCGTACGAACACGTCGCCGGTGGTGTCGGCGACGGCCGCGGCCTGTTCGAACAGGCGGCGCGCGGTGGGTGTGTCATGCATCTTCTTCGACAGGATGGTCGCCCGTTCCAGCAGGCCTTTGGCCACCATGACGTCGTCGTGCTGTTCGCGGCCCAGCTGTTCGAGCTGGGTGGCTAGCTTCAGGCCTTCGCCCGATTCCTGCAGCCAGAATTCGGCGTTCGCCGCCACTTCCAGCGCCTGGCCGCGCTGGGCCGGAGTGAGGGGGGCGGAGGTGTCCTTCAGGCGCTCCAACTCCTGCAGTGCGGTGCGCGGCTCCAGCGGCGCGCTGGCGCGCAACACCAGGATCCGCTGCGCAAAGCCGCCGTCGGCCGGCACGGGCACAGGGGCCGTACCGGCCGCCGCTGCCGTGCAAGCCGCCCACGCCGCCAGGGCGAGGAGGGTGCGCTTTGCGCCTGCGAACATAAAACTCTCCGAACCGTAATAACAGCATTGTATCCGTACGGAAATTTCCTGGTGGGAAAATGTGAATTGTTACGATGCGATCAAGCAACAGTTCAACATCTTCCCCTGCCTGGACCGCTTTGACAGCCTGGAAATTCCGCTGCTATAGTGGCAAGCAATAATTTGGCAACGTTTCCAATCGCGCGGAAGCGGCGGCCTGGACAATCACAACAAGGAGATGCGGACGATGTCGATCACACAAAAAATGCGCCGGCTGGGCGCGCTGGCCACGCTGCTGGCGCTGGCCGCTCCTGGCGCCATCGCCGCCACGGGCATCGCCACCACCGGCGCCGCCACGGTCCAGGCCTGGGTCACCACCGGCGACCGGAGCAAGCTCCTCGCGCACGAAGCCGACGCCCGCTTCAGCGACGCCATGGTCAAGATGGCGGCGGACACGCCGGTCATCGTCATCGATCCGTCCACCCGCTACCAGCAGGTCGCCGGCTTCGGCGCGGCCATCACCGACGCCTCGGCCTACCTGATCCAGCAGCGCATGGCGCCGCCGCAGCGCGATGAGCTGATGCGCGAACTGTTCGGACGTGCAGGGCAGGGCATTGGCCTGTCCTTCACCCGCCTGACCATCGGCGCCTCCGACTTCTCGCGCAACCATTACAGCTTCGACGACATGCCGCCCGGGCAGAGCGACCCGCAACTGCAGCACTTCTCGATCGACGCCCAGCGCGGCACCGTGCTGCCGGCGGTGAAGGCGGCGCTCGCCATCAATCCGCAGCTGAAGGTGATGGCCTCGCCCTGGAGCGCGCCGGGCTGGATGAAGTCCACCGACAGCCTGGTGCAGGGCACCCTGAAACCGGAAGCCTTCGACGCCTTCGCGCGCTACCTGAACCGCTACGTCGATGCGATGAAGCAGGAAGGCGTGAACATCTCCGCGCTGACCCTGCAGAACGAACCGCACTTCGAGCCCGCCGACTACCCCGGCATGCGGGTCGATCCGGCCAAGCGTGCGGCCTTCATTGGCGGCCATCTCGGCCCGCTGCTGGCGCGCGCCAATCCCGGCACCGCGATCTTCGACTGGGACCATAACTGGGACGAGCCGGATTCGCCGGCCACGGTGCTGGCAGACCCGCAGGCCGCGCGCTTTGTTGCCGGCATCGCCTGGCACTGCTATGCCGGCAACGTGGGCGTGCAGGCGACGCTGCACGACAAATTCCCGGACAAGGACACCTGGTTCACCGAGTGCTCGGGCGGCCGCTGGTCGCCGGACTGGGCGAAGAACCTGCAGTTCTTCACCAAGACCCTGGTGATCGACACCACGCGCGGCTGGGCGCGCGGCGTGCTGTTCTGGAACCTGGCGCTGGACGAGAACGACAGCCCGCACCTGGGCGGCTGCAAGGACTGCCGCGGCGTGGTGACCATCGATTCGAAGACGGGCGCGGTGACCCGCAACGTCGAATACTACGCGCTGGCCCACGCCAGCCGCTTCGTGCTGCCCGGCGCCCGGCGCATCGGCTCCAGCGAGGAGGTGAAGGGCCTGGCCAACGTCGCCTTCCGCAACCCGGACGGCAGCATCGCACTTGTCGTCGCGAACGGCGCCGCGCAGGCGCAGACCTTCGCGGTCAAGCTCGGCAAGCAGTCCTTCCGCTACACGTTGCCGGCGTCCAGCGTGGCCACCTTCGCGTGGAAGGACTGAGCCATTAGCGCCGGAGCTGTTGCGCACAAACACCTTCTCTATTGACAATAAATTTCGAGCAAGACAATAATGTGCTTACAGCGTTTGGCAACGTTTCCAATGGCGCCAAACGCTGCAAGACCAGATTCCCGCTTATTGCAGGAGACACGGTGCCGGCCACGCTGGCCGCGTCTCCATTTTTAAGGCCCGGAGTTGGCAACGTTTCCAACGGGTTTCCCAACATCGCTGACATAAAAACATTTCAGGAGACAAGACCATGGCTCATCCCGCCGGCGCCCGCCGCGCCCATCCGCTGTCCATTACGCCGATCGCCGCCGCCTGCGCCGCGCTGCTGTGGGGAACCGCGGCCGCCCAGGAAGGCACGCCTTCGCAAGTCGTCGTCACCGGCATCCGCGGCAGTATCGAAAGCTCGATCGCCATCAAGAAGGACTCGGACAACATCGTCGAGGCGATCACCGCGGAAGACATCGGCAAGCTGCCGGATACCTCGATTGCCGAATCGATCGCGCGCCTGCCGGGCCTGACCGCCCAGCGCGTGGCCGGCCGCGCCCAGGTGATCTCGCTGCGCGGCCTGGCGCCGGACTTCGGCGTGACCCTGCTGAATGGCCGCGAGCAGACCTCCACCAGCAACGACCGCAGCGCCGAATTCGACCAGTACCCGTCCGAGCTGCTGGGCGGCGTGACGGTCTACAAGACGCCGGACGCCTCGATGACGGCGGCCGGCCTGTCCGGCACCATCGACCTGCGCACCGTGCGTCCGCTGGACCGCCGTGGCCGCACCATCGCCGTCAACCTGCGCGGCGAGCATAACGGCAACGGCAAGCTGAATAACGGCTGGTCGGACAACGGCGGCCGCGCCTCGATCTCCTACATCGACCAGTTCCTCAACAATACCCTCGGCATCGCGGTCGGCTACGCCCACCTGGATTCGCCGGGCCAGCAGAAGGAATACAAGTCCTGGTGGTGGGGTAACAATAACAAGCTCCCGGCCGGCAACGAGGACGTGACCGCGCTGAAGGGCGCCGAAGTGACGGCGACGTCGCGCAAGCAGGTGCGCGACGGCCTGATGGCGGTGATCGACTACAAGCCGAACCGCGACGTGCGCTCGATCGTCGACCTGTATTACTCGCAGTTCGACCAGAAGGAAGTCATGCGCGGCATGATGTGGAACTCGGCCGATACCGTCTCCTACCTGAATCCACAGATCCAGACCATCGGCGGTACCCGCCTGCTGACCGGCGGCACCATCGTCAACATGGAGCCTATCGTCCGCAACGACTACAACACCCGCAAGGACAACCTGTTCGCCGCCGGCTGGAACACCACCGTCAAGCTGGCCAACCGCTGGTCGCTGGACGGCGATGCTTCCTACTCTTCGGCCAAGCGCAAGGAGATGACGTCCGAGACCTACGCCGGCCTGGGCAAGGCCGGCTCCGGCGCGGCCGACAACAACTTCGGCTTCCAGATCCCGGTGGGCGCGGGCCTGCCGACCTTCACCCCAAGCCTCGATTTCACCAA
>Ga0065165_1002715_pt1 | contig 14178 bp, 5 predicted proteins | sample AraplaMF_Cvi_mMF_FD_63813 | JGI IMG/M metagenome (GOLD analysis project Ga0065165, IMG submission 63813) | Arabidopsis root microbial communities from the University of North Carolina, USA - plate scrape MF_Cvi_mMF (version 2) (version 3) | ecosystem: Host-associated > Plants > Roots > Endosphere...
CGTGCCGTCGTTGTTGCCGTCCCAGAACAGCCAGCTGTCGGTCAGTCCGGCAACGAACACCGCATGCGCACCGCCGGTCGCCAGCCCCTGCGCCGCGGCGAGACCGTCGGCATAATTGGAGCTGGAAACGCTCGTTGCAGCGTAGCTCGCCGGCGGACCGTTGAAGATGTCGATGTCGATCTTGTCCACGCCGGAAACGAAATCGGTGATCGTGTCGTTGCTGCCGGCGTTGATCGACGTATCGCCATAGTTGAACACAAACGTGTCGGCTTCGGTGCCGCCGGTCATCACGTCCTTGCCCTTGCCGCCGACCAGGGTGTCGACGCCGGCCTGCCCGCGCAGCGTATCGTTCGAATCGCCGCCGTCGAGCCAGTCGTTGCCCGCACCGCCGTCGAGAATGTCTACCATCGCACCGCCGAACAACTGGTCGTTGCCGAGGTTGCCGAGCAGGGTGTCGTTGCCGTCGCCGCCCTCGAGAATGTCCGTGCCGTCGCCGCCATCGATGCTGTCGTCGCCGGCCATGCCCCACATATGGTTGGCGGCACTGTTGCCGGTCATGACGTTGCCGAGCGCGTTGCCGGTGCCGTCGATCGCGTTGGTGCCTGTCAGCGTCAGCTTCTCGACCTCGCTGGCGAGCACATAGCTGACCGAGGCGTTGACGAGGTCGGTGCCGCCGCCGGAGAGCTCGATCACCTGATCGTCGTTGGCGCTGTTGCCGTCGTCGGAGAAGGTGTCGACGGTATAGGTGTCGTTCTCGGTCCCGCCTTCCATGCGGTCGGCGCCCGTGCCGCCGTCGATCGAATCGCTGCCCGCACCGCCCTGTATCCAGTCGTTGCCGGCATTGCCGGTGAGCACGTCGGTGCCTGCTCCGCCGAGGATCGTGTCGTTCCCGTCGCCGCCCGAAACGGTGTCGTTGCCATTGCCGGCATCGATGACGTTGTCGCCCGTATTGCCGGCGATCACGTTGTTGAGATCATTGCCCCAGGCCGAAAGCGCCGCGGCGCCGGTCAGGGTGAGATTCTCGACATTGTCGGCGAGGCGATAGCTGACCGAGGCGTAGACCAGGTCGGTACCCGAGGCCGCAGCCTCGATCACCTGGTCGTCATCGGCCGCCCAATTGTTGTCCGACCAGGTGTCGACATAATAGGTATCGTTGCCGATACCCCCGTCCATATAGTCGGCACCCGCGCCGCCATCGATCGTGTCGTTGCCGCCCTTGGCGGAGATCGTGTCGTTGAGCGCGGTGGTCTGGTAGGCGGCCGCGGCGGTCGGCGAGAAGGTCTCGTTCGCGCCGTTGCCGGTGAGCGTGCGGCCGATCTCGTTGACGTCGCCGATCGAGACCGCGATCGCCTGCTGGTCCTCGAAGGCGCCATCGCTCGCCGAGACGATCACGTCGTAGACATTGTTGGCGCCGGCATCGAGCGGATGCTCGTAATCGGGCGCGTTGACGAAGCTGAGCAGCCCGGTGACCGCATCGATCGCGAAGAAGGCAGCGTCGGCGCCGCCCGTGATGCGGTAGGTGACCGCCGGGCCGTCGGGGTCGAACGCGCTGACGGTGGTCACGGCTTTGCTGTTCTCGAGCATCGAGAGCGAAGCCGTGGCGCCGCCGCCGTTCGAGCCGATCACCGGCGCGGTGTCGTTGAGATCGGCCACGGTGACCGCCAGCGCCTGGCTGTCGCTGGCCACGCCGTCGCTGACGCTGACCGTCACCTGATAGACATTGTCATGGTTGGCGTCGGTCGGCGCTTCGTGGTCGGGCGCGGACAGGAAACTCAACGCACCGGTGACCGCGTCGACGGTGAATAGCGCCGCGTCGTCGCCACCGCTGATCGAATAGGTAAGGCCACTGCCATCGGCATCGGTGGCAGTGACGGTCGTCGCTGCGGTCGTGTTCTCGTTGACCGAAATCGCCGCGGTGGCACCGCCTCCGTTCGAGGTAAGCACGGGCGCGGTGTCGTTCAGATTGCCGACCGAGACGGCCAGGGTCTGCCAATAGGAATTGGTCCCGTCGCTCGCCGCGACGATCACCTGGTAGACATTGTCGTGATTGGCGTCGGTCGGCGCCTCATAATCGGGCGCCGTCACGAAGCTCAGCACGCCGGTGCTCGCATTGATCGCGAACTTCGCGCCGTCCGCGCCGCCGACGATGGCATAGCTCAGCGGATCGTTGTCCGGATCGGTCGCGCTGATCGTCGAGACGAAGGTCGCGTTTTCGTTGATCGCGGCGGTGCTGGAACGCCCGCCCGCTATCACCGGCGCGTTGCCGTCGGCGACGTTGCCTATCGTGATCGACAGCGCCTGCTGGTCGATCCCGCCCGCGCCGTCATCTGCGGCCACCAGCACTTCGTAGACATTGTCGCCATTGGCATCGATCGCGTTCTCGAAGTCCGGCGCGGCCCGGAACGTCAATGCACCGGTCACGCCGTCGATCTGGAACAACGCCGCATCGGCGCCGCCGAGGATGCGATAGGTCATTGTCTGGCCGACATCGGGATCGGTCGCCTGGACGAGCGTCACCGCCGCAAGGCTATTCTCGTCGAACGCCAGCGCCGCGGTAGCGCCGCCGCCATTGGAGATGATCGTCGGCGGAATGCTGAGATGCGTCGCATCGAGCAGCGTATCGGCGAACTGGAACCATTCGACATTGACGATGGTGTCCGCGCCGTCAGGCGAGCCGGTGCGCTGATCCGTCAAGGTCACGCTGCCGTCGGAATTGACGCGCAGCGTATAGTCCGAGCGGTTGCCGCTGAATATGACGGTGTCGGTCTCGGTGCCGCCGTCGATGCTGTCATTGCCAGCACCCGCGAGGAACGCGTCGTTCCCGGCATCGCCGGTCATGATGTCGTTGCCGGTACCGCCGTCGAGCCAGTCATTCTCGCCGTTGCCGTGCATCTCGTCATTGCCGGCCACGCCGTAGAGGATGTCGTTGCCGCCACCGCCCTGGAGCTTGTCGTTGGTATCGGTCTCGTCGTCGCCGCCCCACAATATGTCGTCGCCCGCGCCACCGATCAGCGAGTCCGCGCCCCAGCCGCCATAGAGGACGTCGTTGTCGGCGCCGCCGTCGAGCGTGTCGTCGCGGCCGCCGCCATAGATGACGTCGTTGCCTTCATTGCCGTAGAGCGTGTCGTAGCTGCGGCTCCCGTCGAAACCGAAATCCTCACCGTAGATCGTGTCGTTCCCTGCGCCGCCATAAATGACGTCGGCGCCGGCGAAGCCGAGGATCAGGTCATTGCCGTTCTCGCCGTAGAGGATGTCCCCGCCGGCGCCGCCCACCAGCGTGTCGTTGCCGTCGCCGGCGTAGATCTTCATGTCCTTGGCGTAAGCGACGCCGCCCGGGCCGTGCGCGGTCAGATCGACGATGTCGTCGCCGGCACCCAGATACATCAGCTGGATGCCCTGGAAGCCACCGAGCCCGTCGTTGAACGTGCCGTTATTGTAGGCGACGAAGTCGTTGCCGCTCGATCCGTAGATGGCATCATATTTGTCGCCGATCACCAGATCGGTCGATCCGTTCACGTTGATTCCGGCGAGCTGGTAGATCAGGCCGCCAGCGAGGTGCAGCGACGTGGTCCACAGGAAGTTGGGGAAGAGGACGTCGATCCGGACATCGCCCGGACTCGTGCTCTTGTTGAAGAGATAGAAGCTATCAGCTCCAGTCGTCCCGGTGAGTGTCTGACTGCCCAGTATGTTGTAATAGTTAGCCATATCATCCGCCGTGCAGGAGCCTGATCGATCGGGTCGCGCACGAACGCCACGGCATATTTTCAGCAGCGCGGCGCGGTCCCCGGCCCTGCGGAGAATAGTCCAACTTGACGCAGATTAAATCGAACCTCCGATATACTCCTCACGGGTGACGTCCTTGTCCCGGAATTGCTTTGCCGGTTCGATTGGCCCTCAGCCGCTATCGCCGCCCATCAATACTCGCTGTTGATCAACCTAGTGCTTGCTGCAGCAGCGAACGCCAGGTTCGGGACGCATGGAAATCTCTTCCCGCGGCGACACGAAAACTCCTACAAATATGGACCATGACCGCGATTCATGTTAAGAAGTCAATTATCCGATAATTCGGATAGAACGATAATGGGGAGGGGAGGAGACATGCGTTTCAAGGGTGGAATGTCGCTGTCGTTGGCAAGTGTGCTAGCGATTGCAACAGCTTCAGGCTCGGCACTGGCACAAGCGACGCCGGACGCCAGCACTTCGGACGGCCAGACCCAGGCCGGAAATAGTCAGACTGTTAGCGAATCGGATAGCGACAACATCGTCGTCACCGGCATCCGCGCCTCGTTGCGCGACGCGCTGCAGGCCAAGCGTGCCAATACCGGGGTGACCGAGACCATTTCCTCGCGCGACATCGGCGTCCTGCCCGACGTGACGATCGCCGACGAGCTTGCGCGCCTGCCCGGCGTCACCGCCACGCGCGACCGCGGCAATGCCAGCCAGGCCGTGGTGCGCGGTCTTGGCCCGCGCCTCGTGCTCGGCCTGATCAATGGGCGCGAAGTCGCCTCTTCCGAGCCCGACCGCAATGTCCGCTGGGAAATCTACCCGTCCGAAATCGTCTCGGGCGCGACGGTATACAAATCGCAATCGGCCGACCTGATCGCCGGCGGTGTCGCCGCGACGATCGACATCCGCACGATCCGCCCGTCTGATTATACCGGCCCCGCCTTCACGCTGCGCGCCGGTGCGCTGTACAATGACGGCGGCAAGAACATCCCCGATTATTCGCCGTGGGGCGCGCGCGGATCGGCGCAATATGTCGGCAAGTTGAGCGACACGCTCGCCTTCGCGGTCGGCGGTACCTATCAGCGCCAGCATAACGGCTTCGAATCCTTCCAGGGTTGGGGCTACAACACCCCGGAGACCGGCAGCCCGCCCACGCTCAACGGCCAACCGATCAACGCACCATGGGGTGCGCAGACCGAGGTCAAGGGGCTGACGGAAACGCGCTGGAGCGGCACCGCCGCGCTGCAGTGGAAGCCCAACGAGCATTGGGACATCGACGCCGACTTCCTCTATTCCAAGGTCGAGATCGACGAGCGCCAATATCAGCAATGGTATGGCCGCTCGAACGGCTGGGGTGATTGGGGCGGCACGATCGGCGGGCCGGGCGACATCTACCAGCCCGGCAACTACACGTTGGTCGGCAACACCATCACCGCCGCCACGCTTAACAATTATTCGTCGGTCACCAATGTCCTCGCCCGCTACACCGAGGACAAGGACCTGCTCGTGGGTGGCCTGAACGCGCGCTATTCGGGCGATGACTGGACCGCGATCTTCGATCTTTCCTATTCGAAGGCGCGCCGCAACAACACCTGGCGGGCGGTCGCGACTGAGCTCTATCCGCAGACGACCACCTTCTCCACCGGCGCCGACGTGATCCCGAGCGTGTCGGTGAGCAGCGATCCCGCCGATCTGTCGGCGCAGGTGATCCCGACCTATTATCCCGGCCAATATGACGGCCCGCAGCAGCTCGACGACGATCTCGGCGCGGCGCAGGCGGATTTCCGCCACGATTTGCACGGCGGCTTCCTCACCGCGCTCGGTCTCGGCATGCGTTATTCGAACCGCATCAAGAGCTTCGCGGCATCGACAGCGCTCGTGGAGACGAAGACCGGAAGCAACTACACGATCCCCGCGTCGATGCTGGGTTCGTTCAATGTCGACAGCTTCAGCGTTCCTGCCTTGCTCTATGGCGATTACGACGCGATCGCGGCTGCCGCGCTGAAGATCGGCGCCCCGGCCGACGACGATACGCGCACGTGGCGCGTGCGCGAGGACGATTTCGAGGGCTATCTGAAAGCCGATTTCGGCGGCGATCTCGGTGCGGTGCCGTTCAACGGCAATATCGGCATCCGCTTCGTCGACGTGGCTACGCACAGCTCGGCCCTCGGGACGCGAACCTATTGGGACGACCTGAAGCAACAGAATGTAACGGTGAAGACGCCGATCAACGCCAATGCCGAATATTTCCGTGCGCTGCCGAGCCTCAACCTCAATTTCGACCTGACCACCGAGCTCAAGCTTCGCGTCGGCCTGGCCCGGGTCATTTCGCGGCCGCCGCTCGACGAGCTGCGCGCCAACCGGAGCCTGAGCGATTATCCGCCGAATCTCACCGGATCGGCCGGCAATCCCTATCTCAAGCCGTTCATGGCTTCACAGGCCGACCTGTCGCTCGAATATTATTTCCACAAGGACGCGCTGCTAGCGCTTGCGGGCTATTACAAGCGGGTCGACACCAATATCGGCTATACCCAGACCCCCGCCGTCGTCGACGGCAAGACCTACGTGATCACCGGACCGGACAATGGCGATGGTGGTGATATCTATGGCGCCGAGCTGACCTTCCAGACGCCCTTCTGGTTCGTCCCCGGGCTCGACCATTTCGGCATCTATTCGAACGTCGCCTTCGTGGGGTCGACCGTCAAGGAGCTCGCGCCGAAGAGCAATCCGTTCGACGCGGTCGGTCTCGCCGAGTTCACCGGCGAGTTCGACCTCTATTACTCGAACAGCGGCGTCGATATCCGCGTGGCGGTGAAGCACCATTCGCCGTTCACGGTGATCTATGGCTGGGACGCCTCGCAGCTGACGCGGCTCGATTCCGAGACCATCCTCGGTGCGAGCGCCTCGTTCGAGGTCGTGCACAACGTGACGTTGCGCGTCCAGGCGAACAACCTGACCAACCAGGCGGCACGCTTCTACTGGAACAACGATCCGCAGCAGATCGCCCGCTACGAGCGCTACGGCCGGAGCTACCTCGCCGACGTGACGTTCAAATTCTGAATCACGGGGGAGCGGCGCCTGGCGCTGCTCCCCTCGCCTTTCTCAGCGCGGACGGTAGGTCTTGCCGAGAAAGTCCAGCGCCGGCAGCGCCTCATGCTGCTTCAGGTCGAACCAGGCCGCGTTCTCCCAGTTGGATCCGGTGCCCCACCGCGTCTTGCAGCGCGTCGAGACCCAGTCGGGCGCCCAATAGACGACGCCGTCGCCGCCATTGTCGACCACGAGCTGCGTGATGTCCTCGAGATATTTCTTCTGCCCTTCCGGCGTAGCCGGATAGCCGGGGATCAGGGTGTCGGGGCCGAGAAGATTGGCCGAGGCGTCCGCCGTCTCCTGCGTGAAAGGATAGGCGGTCTCCACCACCATCACGTCGGCGCCATAACGCTGCCGCGCCGCGGCGACGACCTTGCCGAGCCCCGACAGATTATATTTCGACCATTTGCTGTAATAGCTGACGCCGATGATGTCGTAGTCGAGCACGCCCGCGACGGTGGCGTCGTCGAACCAGGGCAGGACATTCTCGGGCTGGGCGATGTGCAGCATGACGCGCGGATGCGTGCCGCTCGCCTTGCCCGCCTCGCGCACCGCAGCGATGCCGGCGTTGAGCAAGCGGGCGTTGCGCTTCCAGTCGATCGGCTTGTCCTTCACCCCGCCCATCAGCTCGGGATTGGTCTCGTTGCCGACCTGCACCAGCTCGGGCATCTGCCCCGCCGCGGCGAGCTTCGCCAGCGTGTCGCGCGTGTAATCGTGCAACGCCTTTACCTGCGCATCGGTGTCGAGCTTCGCCCAGGCGGCGGGCGCGCGCTGCTTGTCGCCGTCGGCCCAATCGTCCGAATAATGGAAGTCGAGCAGCACCTGCAGCCCGGCGGCATGCGCGCGGCGGGCGGTCTTCAGCACATCGTCGAAATTGCTGTAATGCGTCCACTGCGGGTCGTTCCAGATCCGCACGCGCACCAGATTACCGCCCTTGGCCTTGAGCAATGCGAACGGATCGACCGGCTTGCCACCCTGCCGGAAGATCGCGCCGCAATCCTCCATCTCGTTGGTGAAGGACAGGTCGGCGCCGAGATAGAGTGTCGAGGGCGGCTTCGGTTTGGCCGGCGCCGGCGCCTGTTGGGCCGAAACCGGAGACAGGGCGACGGCCAGCGCGAAGAGCCCGGCGGTGGCGTAGCGGCGCATGCGGTCAGCCTTTCGCATGAACGAAGAGCGCGAGCGTGCCGGTCTGCAGGCCCGGCGCGCTTGCGGTCACCTGCAGTTGGCCCGGGCTATTGCCGGCGCGCAGGATCGCTTGGGCAAGACCGTTGAACGTCGTGCGGTGCGTGGCGCGATCGGGTTCGACGCTGGTCGGATCGCCGTTGCCGACGCCGATCAACACCCCCTCCCCCTGTACTGCGAAGGTTACGGGCACCGCCGCGGTGGGCACCGGTATGCCGGCGGCGTCGAGCACCTCCACGCGCAGCATCGCCAGATCGACGCCATCGGCAGTCAGCCGCACGCGGTCGCTGGTGAGGCTCAGCCGCTTCGGCGCGCCGGCTGTGCTGCGTTGATCGCGCGCCACGAGCTTGCCGCCCTTGTCATAGCCGCGCGCCTCGATCCGGCCCGGCGCATAGGGCACCTGCCAGGCGAGATGGCGGTTGCGCGGCATCGGCTTGCGCCCGAGGCTCTTGCCGTTGAGCAGCAGCTCGATTTCCGCGCAATTGCCGTGCGCCCACACCTCGATCGGCTGCCCCTCGCGGCCCGGCCAGGTCCAGTGCGGCAGCAGGTGGACCAGCGGCTGCTCCGGGCGCCACCACGCGCGATAATAATAGTAATTGTCCTTGGGGAAGCCGCACAGGTCGAGCACGCCGAAATAGCTCGACACGCTGGGCCAGGACGGAAAGGGCGTCGGCTCGCCGCGATAGTCGAACCCGGTCCAGACGAAGCCGCCGGCGATATACGGGCGGTCGGCGGCGATGGTCCACCATTCCTCGGCGGTGCTCGCCCACCATGGATGCTCGGTATCGTAAGCGCGCACGACCTGCGCTGCGGCGTCATTGGCATAAGCCCCGCGCGTCGCCACCGTGCTGCCCGTCTCGGTGCCGAGCACGGGTATGTTCGGGTGCGCCGAATGGAAGGCCTCGATCTTGTCGGTCCGGTAGTTGAAGCCGACCGTATCGACGACCTTGCCGACGCCCTTGTCCCAACTGTTGTCGAGCGCGAACATGGTCGGCCGGGTCGGATCGAGCACGCGGACATGCGCCTGCAGCGCCGCGGTGATCCGCGCGCCCCTCTCGGTGCCCTGATGCGGCTCCTCGTTGCCGAGCGACCAGGCGATCACGCTGGGATGGTTGCGGTCGCGCCGGATCATCCGCTCGAGCTCATCGACCGATTCCGGATCGGAGCTGTTGCGCCGGGTTTCGACGATCATCAGCATGCCGAGCTCGTCCGCGCCGTCGAGCAAGGCTGCTGCCGGGGGATTGTGCGCGCTGCGCCACGCGTTCGATCCCATCTCCTTGAGCTGCGCGATCCGCCAGCGGTGCAGCGCATCGGGAATGCCGGTGCCGACGCCGGCATGGTCCTGATGGTTGCAGGTGCCGAGCAATTTGGTCGGCTGGCCGTTGAGCAGGAAGCCCCGCGCGGCATCGAAGGCGATGCTGCGGATACCGAAGGAGGTTTCGTAGCGGTCGACCAGGGTGTCGCCGAGCAGGACCTCGCTCACCAGCCGGTAGAGCACGGGCGTTTCCGGCGACCAGAGCTTGGCCGCGCGCACCGTCGCCTCGGCGTCCAGCGCGATACGGCCTGCGGGCGGCACCTGCGGATGGAGGTCTGCCAAGGTGGCGACGCGGGCGCCGTCCGGCCCTTCTACCCATTGCCGCACCAGCGGCTGCACGGCCTCTGCGCCTTCGTTGCGCAGCTCGAGCGTCACCGCGACATGCGCGTCGCCGCCGACCGGCGTGGCGCGCACGAAGCTTCCCCATTGCGGCACGTGTAGCGGCGCGGTGCGGACGAGGTCGACATGGCGATAGATGCCCGCGCCTTCGTAGAACCAGCCCTCGCCGAGCGACGCATCGACCCGGACGGCAACGACGTTGGGTCCGCCGTCATAATCGAGGAAATCGCCGATCTCGGCCGAAAAGGGCGCATAGCCGCTCTCGTTGGTGGCCACGACATAGCCGTTCACGAAGACGATAGAGTCCCGGAACACGCCGTCGAATTCGAGCGAGAGCCGGCGGTCGCGATCCCCCGGCTCGATCGCGATCGGTATGCGGTACCAGCCCACGCTGTTCTGTGGGAAATTGCGGCCGATCGCCTTGAAGCCATGCGCGGCTACCGCGTCTTCGCTGTCCTTGCCGGCAGGGACTTCGGGCTTGGCGAAAGGAAGATCCACCGCCCAGTCGTGCGGCACTTGCACGCTGGCCCAGCCGCTATCATCGAAACCCGGCTGCGCCGCATCGGCCGTCCCCGCCCCGGCCTTGGCGAAGGTCCGCTGGTTGCGCCCGAAGCCGAAATCCAGCTTTTCGTCCGCAGCGTGCCCGAGATGGAAGCGCCAGAGCGCAAGCCGCGTACGCGAGCGCGGTAGCGCCGGCTCTGCAGCCGCGGCGGGATCAGCCAGCCCAGCCCCGGCCAGTGCCGCAGCACTGGCGAGGAAAACACGTCGACAGACCAGCAAGCCCCGCTCCCATTTTATATGTATGAGTAATTCTGACCTGAGAGGAGCGCGCGTGCAAGCGGCTTCTCAGGTGCAGCGGGATTAGCGGTACTGCGGTTTGGCGTTCAGGGGCCTGGGTATCGTTCTCGACCGATGCACGTGCGGCGCGTGCGCCGCAGAGCGAGCCGCGTAGATCGTATAGCCGCAAAGCACCCCGTATAGCGCCAGCCCCTCCACCTGCCAGAAAGGCATCGTCGCCATGTTGAGCAGGAAGAAAGAGAAATGCGCCGCGAGCAATTTGATGCGCTCGCCGCGCGCGGCCGCGGCCGCCGAGAACATCACCGCCCAGAGCAACAGCATCGCCGCCACGCCGAACCAGCCGAGATCGTAGAGCGTGCCGACGAGCGTGTTGTGCGGGTAGACCTTGAACAGCCCTTCCCAGCTCTCCGGCCCGAAGCCGAACAGATGCTGCAGCGGCGTGCCCGCCGCCCAGGCATAGATATAGCTGCTCCAGATCAGCGGGCGCGCCGACATGACCTGACGTTCCATATAGTCGAAGTCGCGCGGCGGCTTGATCAGGCTGGCCGGGTTGGAGAGGAAGGCCGCGAGATCGGCGAACTTGGCGCTGTAGAGCACCACCCCGACCGCGAGCAGCACCAGCCCCACCACCGCAGCGGTGACCGCCATCGGCCGGCGCTGGTCGTGGCGGACGCTCATCGTCAGCCCGATCAGGAAACTCGCCAGCGCCAGCGGAGCGAGCGCGAGGATCGTGGTGCGATATCCCGCGAGCAGGATGCCGACCAGCGTCACCAGCAGAAAGGCCACGCGGATCAGACGCGGCGCCGATTTCGCGAGGCAGCCGACGAGGAAGCCGGTCATCAGCGCGACCGAGAAGGCGGCTTCGTGGTTGTAGCCGCCGATCCACACCAGCCCGTCGCCATCCTCCGAGCCCTTGGGCAAATGCAGCACCACGGAAAGCGCCTGGAAGACGAGCAGGGGCAGGAACGACACCATCGTCCAGCTGAGGAAATGCGCGTCGGGGTCGCGGCGCAGTGCCTGGAACACCGCGATCGCGATCACCATCAGATAGGCATATTTGACGCCCGCGTTGATCCCGCCCGCGACGTCGCCGTTGATCGCTGCGCTGAGCAATGCCAGCAGGATCAGCGCATAGACCGGCACCAGCCATTTGATCATCAGATTGGCCGGGCGCACCACGAAGACCAGGCCGAACCCCGTCACCGCGATCGAGAGCAGGGCGTTGCCCGAGAAGCCGCCCGGGAGCGGCTTGAACATGTAGAGATGATAGGCGCCGGCGATGTAGCGCAGCCACAGAGCCACGACGACGAAACCGCCCGCCATGCTGCCGGCCCGCCGCGCCGCGATGACGAGCGGGACCAGCAGCAATAGCGTCACCGGCACCAGGATACCGAGGCCGAAGGACGGCCCGTAGGCGAGTTGGTCCGGGGTCACGGCGCCGGATCAATCGGCATAATAATGCTGATATTTCCGCAGATAGCCGGCATGTTCATATCCCGCGCGTTCCTGCTCGCGCACATCGACCAGGGTCAGCACGGCGCCCAGCACCTCCGCATGAACGTCGTTCAGGCGGCGAAGCGCGACCGCTGCGGCGTTCGCTGCGGTCCTGCGCCAGCGCACGAGGAACACAACGCCATCCGCGAGGCTGGCGATGACGCGGGCCTCGTCGACCGGCAACACCGGCGGCGTGTCGAGCAGCACCAGATCGTAGCGCTCGCGCACTGCCTCGATCAGCTCCGCCAGCCGCGGGCTTTCCGTCAGGCTGATACCCTTCGAATCGAGCCGCTGCGGCAGCACGCAGGCGGTCGACAGGCCGTCCTGCACGATTGCCTGCTCGAGCGTGGCGCTGCCCGCCAGCACCTCGTCCAGCCCGACGGTCACACCCTCGGCGAACTGGCGGCTCGAGGCGCGGCGGCGCGCGTCGCAATCGATCAGCAGCACCTTGCCGCCCGCCGCGGCCACGGCGCGCGCGAGCCCGATCGCGACGGTGGTCTTGCCCTCCCCCGGCACGGCCGAGGTGATCGCGACCACGCGCACCGGCTTGCCGGTGTCGGCGAACTGGATCGAGGTGCGCAATGTACGGAACGCCTCCGCGAAGGCCGATTGCGGCCGTTTGAGCGGCAGCTCGGCGGGCGCTGCGGGCAGCCCCGCCTTCCGATAGCCGGGCAGTGTCCGCGCATCCGGAATCGAGGCGAGCGTCGGCAGCGCCAGTGTCGCCTCGATCGCATCGCTGGTCTCCAGCCCGCGTTCGAGCAGTTGCAGCAGCACGACGAGCAGCACACCCACGCCCAGTCCGCCGACCAGCGCCAGCGCGGCATAGATCAGCTTGTTGGGCGAGCTCGGCGCATTGGGCACACGCGCGCGGCTGACGATGTAGGAATCGCTGCGCTCGAGGCCGGACTGGGCGACGGTCTGGCGATAACGATCGAGGAACGCCTGATAGAGCGTCCGCGCGGATTCGGCGTTGCGCTCGAGCTCGTTGAGCCGGACCGACGCCTCATTGTCGCTGGCGAGCTTGCCCTGCGACTGCGCCACCGACCCTGCGAGCGAAGCCGCACGCTGGTTGGCGATGCTGGCCTGGATCGAGACATTGGCTACGATGCGCTTCACCTCGGCGGCGATCTGCTGGTCCGCGGTGTTCAACGCGTTTTGCGCGCGGACGAGATCCGGATGACGCGGGCCGTAGCGCTTCTCGAGCGAGGCCACTTCCTTCGCCGCCTCGGCCCGCTGCGCGCGCAATGCGCTGACCACCGGCGAATCGAGCGAATCCCCGAGCTCCTCGCCGCTTCGGCCACGGGCCAGCTGCGTCCGCGCGGCCGCGAGGCGCGCTTGCGCCGCGGCGTTTTCGGCCTTGGCCTGCGCCAGCTGGGTCGAGAGCCCCGACAGCTCCTGCTGCGTCACCGTGCTCGCATTCGACACGGCGAACAGGTCATGCGCCGAGCGATAATCGGCGACTGCCTTCTCGCCCGCGAGCACCTGCGCGCGCAATTGCTGCAGGCGTTGCTCGAGGAAACGGCTAGCGCGCTGCGTCGCCTGCGCCTTGGAGCCGGCCTGGCCGGAGACATAATCCTCGACGATCGCGTTGGTCACCTGCGCCGCCTGGAGCGGGCTGGCGCCCTCGAACGAGACGCTGATCGAGTAAGAGAGCCCATCGCGCTTCACCGTCAGCCCGGACAGAACTGCGCTGATCGCTCGCTGGCGCCCGATCAGATCGGGCTGCGCGGCGGCCGGCTGGCCCTCGACGATCGCCTTGTTGAACGCGGGATCGCGATCGAGATGCAGCCGGTCGACCACCCGCCCGATCAGTTCGGGCGAGCGCAGCGCTTGCACCTCGGTATCGACCGCGGCCGAATCCGGATCGGTCGTCGGTACGACCGAGTCGACGTTGATGACCCGTTCGGCACTGCGCTCCAGCGCGACCTGCGCCGTCGCCAGATAGCGCGGCTCGGCGACGAGATAGGCAGCGGCGGCGACCGCGATCGCCGCCACCATTGCCGCACACAATACCAGCCAGCGCCGGCGCAGGATCGCGCCGATCTGGCGCAGGTCGATCAGGGCGCCCCGATCGACCTGCGGATCCGCCTCGACATGCCGGCTGGGCCGGCGCCGCGTAACAGCGTCCATCAGGCAGTCGCCATGAACGCGCGCACGGCGGGAGCGATGTCGGGCCGGGCAAGCGCCAGCGCGAGCGTCGCGGTTACGAACCCGCTCTTGTCGCCGCAATCATAGCG
>Ga0065165_1002716_pt1 | contig 14177 bp, 11 predicted proteins | sample AraplaMF_Cvi_mMF_FD_63813 | JGI IMG/M metagenome (GOLD analysis project Ga0065165, IMG submission 63813) | Arabidopsis root microbial communities from the University of North Carolina, USA - plate scrape MF_Cvi_mMF (version 2) (version 3) | ecosystem: Host-associated > Plants > Roots >...
GCGGCCGATCTCGTGCAGCATCTGGCGGCTGGTGCGGACGATCTTGTTGATCGTCTCGATCATGTGCACCGGGATGCGGATGGTCCGCGCCTGGTCGGCGATCGAGCGGGTGATCGCCTGGCGGATCCACCAGGTGGCGTAGGTCGAGAACTTGTAGCCGCGGCGATATTCGAACTTATCGACGGCCTTCATCAGGCCGATGTTGCCTTCCTGGATCAGGTCCAGGAACTGCAGGCCGCGGTTGGTGTACTTCTTGGCGATCGAGATCACGAGACGGAGGTTGGCTTCCACCATCTCCTTCTTGGCCTGACGGGCCTCGCGCTCGCCCTTCTGCACGGTCTGGACGATGCGGCGATAGTCGTCGATCGGCACGCCGGTCTCGGTGGCCAGAGCCGCGATCTCCTGGCGGATGTCGCTGACCGAGTTGACGTCGTTCTCGACGAACTTGGTCCAGCGCACGCCCATGGCCTTGACCTGCTCGACCCAGTTGGGGTTCAGCTCAGAGCCGAAATAGGCCTTCAGGAACTCGCCGCGGCTGATGCCGTAGCTGTCGGCCAGGCGCAGCAGGCGGCCTTCCAGGCCGATCAGGCGCTTGTTGATCGCATACAGCTGCTCGACCAGCGCCTCGATGCGGTTGTTGTTCAGCTTCAGCGTCTTGAGATGCTGGATGATGGTGTTCGACAGGCCCTCATAGGCCTTGCGGTCGGCGTCGCTGAGGTCCGTGCCCTTCAGGCGGCTGCCGACCAGCTTGTCCTGCAGCTTGCGGAAGGTCTCGAACTCGCTGGCGATCGCGTCGAGGATGGCCATCACGCCTTCGCGCAGCTCGCCTTCCATGGCGCTGACCGTCGGGCCGGCGCCGTCGTCGAAATCGTCGTCGTCCTCGCCTTCGCCCTCGCCCTCGGCCTTGGCCTCGCCGCCGGCTTCCTCGTCGACCGGCTCGGCCGGCTCGTCGTCGGCGGCCGGGGCGGCGGCCACGCCGTTGATCGCGGCGTAGGTGCCTTCCAGGTCGATCACTTCGCGCAGCAGGATGCGGCCGGTGCCCAGCTCCTCGCGCCAGACCATGATCGCCTCGAAGGTCAGGGCGCTTTCGCACAGGCCGCGGATCATGGTGTCGCGGCCGGCCTCGATGCGCTTGGCGATGGCGATCTCGCCCTCGCGCGACAGCAGTTCCACCGAGCCCATCTCGCGCAGGTACATGCGCACGGGGTCGTCGGTGCGGTCATAGGCCGCAGGCTTGTCGCTGGTGATGACCGCCTGGTTGTCCTCGCGCGCGACGACTTCGCCGCCTTCCGAGGTCTCGGCGTCTTCTTCGGCCTCGACCACGTTGACGCCCATCTCGCTCAGCATGGCGAGAGTGTCTTCGATGGCTTCCGAGGTCACCTCTTCCGACGGCAGAACCTTGTTCAGCTCGTCCATCGTGACGTAGCCGCGGGCTTTCGCCTGCTTGATGAACTTCTTGACGCCGGCGTCGGTCAGGTCGAGCAGGGGGCCGTCGCCGCCGGTGGCTTCGGGCGCTTCCGTCTCGGCCGAGGAATTGGTGCTCATTCAGGTCTCCGAAACGACGCGGCGCCGAAACGCGGCGCGCGTCGAGAATGTGTCCGTGATGGGTCGCCTGCGCATCGCGCCCTGTCGTCCGTGCAAGCTGTCCAGTGAACCGCTGAAAAAATTATCAAGAACAACGCCTGAAACACGCCGAAGAGCCATGGGCTAACGCTCCGCGAGCGGGGCTCTTTGCGGAGGCGTCGTCTTCACGCGCGATCAGCGTCGACCCTTGAGGGGTTTCGGCGGCCACTGGGACCTGGCGGCGGCGAGGGTGACATCCTGTTTCAAGGAGGGCGCGCGCATGAGAATGGCGGCCCGAGCGATGTCAATCAGCAGCGTGGCAAATCCTTGAGTCGCCAGATGGCGTTGCATGACGCGCGAGTCAAGATGCGACGCGCGCAATCGGCCGGTCTTGTCGCGCGCGAGCCCGGGCGATCCCCGCGACGCGGGGGGAAACGCCCAGCGTGTGCCGCTGCGACATATTCGCCCAAAGCGAGAAATGACGTCCATTTCACGCGCTTTTTCAGCGAGACTTAAGATCGCGGGCCAAGGATCGCCGAAACGTTGCGACACCGCGCACAGGGAGCGCCACATGGGCAGGAACCAACGCCGACGGGGGCAGCGACCCTTGCGCGGGCTTCACGGCCGCGTTCTTCCGCCGAAGCGCTGAGGACCGGCCCCGCCGCCATGCAGTCAACACCCCGCCCGGATCAGAGCGCGAACGGCCTTCCGCGGCCGCGCTCCTTCGCGCGCCGCAGCCGCCATCTGCTGATCATCAGCGCCGTCATTTTCGTCATCGCCCAGAGCCTGGTCGTCATGCTGGGGTTCGCGGGCATGGCGGTGTCCAACATCGCGCGCGCCTACGTCACCGGCGAGGCGCAATATTCGAAGGCGCAGAAGGAGGCCGTGATCTCCCTGATGCGCTACGTCCAGTCGGGCTCGGAGGCCGACTACGCGATGTATCGCGCCGCGCTGGAGACGCCCAAGGGCGACCAGGCGGCGCGATACGCGTTGGAAGCGACGCCGGCCGATTTCCGCGCCGCCCGGGCCGGCTTCCTGCGGGGCGGAAACGCCGCCGACGATGTCCCGGCGATCATTTCGGGCTTTGTGATCATGCGGCGCTGGGCGCCGTTCGCGCACGCCGTCGAAAGCTGGCGCGAGGGCGACCAGCGGTTCATGGCCCTGGAACGGCTCGGCGACCGGGTCCGGCGCGGCGGATCGACCGAGGCGGAGAAGGCGGCCTATCTGGCCGAGGCCGCCGCGCTGGACCGCTCCGCCTCGGCCTATGAGCGGCGGTTTTCGGAGCAGATGGGCCAGGTCGCGCGCCTGGCGGCCGGGTTGGCCTACGCCGCGGTGGCGGGACTCAGCCTGGCCGTCTGCGCGATCGGCGTCTGGGTGGCCTGGCGGGTGCACAAGGTCTGGGTTCACACCTCCGAGGCCCTGGCCGAGGCCCGCGACCGGGCCGAACAGGCCAACCGCGCCAAGAGCGACTTCCTGGCCAATGTCAGCCACGAGATCCGCACGCCCCTGAACGGGGTTCTCGGCATGGTGCAGATCATGCGGCGCGAAGAGCGCGAAACCAGCCAGAAGCAGCGGCTCGACGTGATCGCCGACGCCGGGCAGACGCTTCTTTCGGTCCTCGACGGGGTGCTGGACCTGTCGAAGATCGACGCCGGCCGGCTGGAGGTGGAGCTTCAGCCGTTCGACATCGAGGAGGTCGTCCGGCTGGCGACGGCCGCCCACGCCGCCATGGCCGAGCAGAACGACGTGCGCTTCAGCGTCGAATGGCGGCCGGAGGCGCGGGGAATCTGGCGTGGCGACGGCGACAAGCTGCGCCAGGTCCTGTCGAACCTGGTCTCGAACGCCCACAAGTTCACGGCGCGGGGGGCGATCGTGCTGCGGATCGCGCCGACGCCGAACGGTCTCGGCTTCGAGGTGGCCGACACCGGGCTGGGCATAGCGGACGACAAGCAGGCGCTGGTCTTCGAGCCGTTCACCCAGGCGGACGCCTCCATGACCCGCCGGTTCGGCGGAACCGGCCTGGGCCTGGCGATCTGCCGCCAGTTCGTCAGGCTGATGGGCGGCGACCTGAAACTGTGGAGCCAGCTGGGCGTCGGTTCGACCTTCTCGTTCGAGCTGCCCCTGGCGCGCGACGACCGGACGGCGGCGGCGGGCGAACCCCGGCGGGGACAGGCCCTGGAGCAGGCCTCGGGACCCGCCCGCATTCTCGCCGCCGAGGACAATCCCACCAACCAGCTGATCCTGCGGGCCCTGCTGGAGCCGTTCGACATCGCCCTGACGGTGGTCGCCGACGGCCGCGAGGCGGTCGAGGCATGGGGCAGGGAGGCGTTCGACCTGATCCTGATGGACGTGCAGATGCCCGTCCTGACCGGGACCGACGCGACGATCGAGATCCGGGCGCGCGAGCGCGCGATGGGCCTCCGGCGCACGCCGATCATCGCGCTCACGGCCAACGTCATGCGCCACCAGGTCGAGGGCTATGTCCAGGCCGGCATGGACGGCCATGTCTCCAAGCCCATCGAGATCTCCGAACTGCTCGGCGCCATCGAAAGGGCCGTGGCCGTGAACGGCCCATCGAAGGACGGCGTCCAGGCCGCCTAGGGCGAGCCGCACGATGTTCTGAGCCGATCCGGCTAGCTCGCCGCCTGCCAAAACTCCAGCCCGCTGATCTGGCGTTCCAGCAGCGCGATCCGGGTGCGCAAGTCGCGGGTGGCGGCCAGGGTCCCGGCGGTGACCGCCTCGCGGCGCAGGGCCTCCAGGGCGCGTTCGCTGTCGCCGATCTCGACCAGGGCCTCGTAGCAGGCCGACCACAGGGCGCGGGCCTGGTGGGCGTCCATCTTGGGGTCGAGGAACGGGGCGCCGATCGCGGCGGCCACGCGCTCGGCCTCGGCCAGCTGCGGACCCAGGCCCTTGCGGTGCAGGATGTCGCGGAACGGGACGTCGTCGCTGATCTCGTCGGCCAGGGCCTCGAACAGCTCGACCGCCAGCGGGGCCAGGCGCGGGTCGCCGAAGCCGATGCGCTCGATGGCCTCGTCATGGGGCCGGGCCCAGGCGGGGTGGCGCAGGGCGGCGACGGCCACGGCGGCGTGGAAGGGGTTGAGCCGCGTGGTGATCTGGGCCCGGGCCACGCCGCGGATGCCCGGATCGGGCGGACCGCGATCGCGGCCGCCCTTCCATTGGCCGCGCGGGACGAAGGGCCGGCCGCCGCCGTCGCCCCAGGAGCCATTGGAGCCCCCGCCGCCGAAGGCGGGCTTGGGGAAGAGCGCGTCCAGCCGGGCGTAGAGGTCGTCGCGATAGGCGGCCGACAGGTCCTTGTCGGCGATGGTCGCGGCGGCGGCGCGCAGGCGTTGCTTGAAGCCGGCCTTGCGCTCGGGGGTGTCCAGCGGCTCCAGGTCGCGCTCGCGGGCGAACAGCGCCTCGACGAACGGCGTGGTCTGGGTCAGCTGGCTCTTCAGCGCCGCCGGGCCCTGCTCGCGCAGCACGTCGTCGGGGTCCTTGCCGCCGACCACGATCGAGAACTTGAACGAGCGGCCGGGTTTCAGCAGCGGCAGGGCGCGGTCGATAGCCCGGCTGGCGGCCCGCTGGCCGGCCTTGTCGCCGTCGAAGCTGAGGGTGGGCTCGGGATGCAGGCGCCACAGCACCTCCATCTGCTCCTCGGTCATGGCCGTGCCCATCGGGGCCACGGCCGGAAGGCCGGCCCGCTGGCAGGCGATGACGTCCATATAGCCCTCGACCACCAGCATCGGCGTCTGCTCGGTGGGGGCGGCGGCCTGGGCGGCGTGCAGCAGCTTGCGGGCCTCGTAGAGGCCGTACAGCAGCCGACCCTTGTGGAAGAGCGTGGTCTCCGGCCCGTTCAGGTACTTGGCGCGCGCCTGCGGATCCATGGCCCGGCCGCCGAACGACACCACCCGGCCGCGGGTGTCGGTGATCGGGAAGATGATCCGGTCGCGGAACCGGTCATAGGGCTGGCCGCCGTCCTCCGGCGCGATCAGCAGGCCGGCGTCGACCAGTTCGGCCGGCTTGGCGCCCTTGGCGACCAGATAGTCCTTCAGCGCCGTGCGTCCGGAGGGCGAGAAGCCGATGCGGAAACGGCTCCACTGGTCCTCGGGCAGGGCGCGGCGGGCCAGGTAGTCGCGGGCCGCCTGACCGACCGGCCGGCGCAGCTCGCTCTCGAACCAGGCGGCGGCGGTCTCCATCCAGTCGGTCAGGGTGGAGCGCTTCTTGTCCTCCTGGGCCGCGCGGGCGTCGGGCTCGGGCAGGGCCATGCCCGCTTCGGCCGCCAGCCGCTCGACTGCCTCGGTGAAGGTCAGCCGCTCGGTCTCCTGCAGGTAGGAGATGATGTCGCCGTGCTTGCCGCTGGAGAAGCAGTGGTAGAACCCCTTGTCGTCGTTGACGAAGAACGACGGGCTCTTCTCCTTGGTGAACGGCGACAGCCCCGCATATTCGCGCCCCTGCCGCCGCAGCTTCACCGACTTCCCGATCACGTCGGAAGGGCGAAGACGTTGCTTCAGTTCGTCGAGGAAGTGGTCGTCGAAACGCATTGAGGGCGGCTAGGGGCTTTCAGGCGGCACCATGCAGACACGTCGGGCTCGAGCCCAGACCTCCGAGTGGAGGCGTTAACGGGTTTCCGATGTTGTCCACAGATGCGGAGATGGCGCGGGCGCGCCGCCTCCGCAACGATCATCAGCCGATTCCGCTGCATCCCCTAAACGCCGTTCGCCGGGATGAGCGGATCAAAATCAAGCCGCCGCCAGGAACCGCGTCCGCACCTTGGGCCACAGCATGTTCACCGCCAGCCCTGTCAGCACCAGGGCCGCGGCCAGCAGTTTCCACCCCGGCAGGCTCTCGTGCAGCAGGATCGCCGAGGCGCCCATGCCGAACACCGGCACCAGCAGGGCCATGGGCGTGACGGTGGCGGCCGGGTGGCGGGCCAGCAGCCAGCCCCAGGCGGCGTAGCCGAACATGGTGTTGCCCACGGCCTGCCAGGCCACCGCGCCCCAGGTCAGGGCGTCGGCGTGGGTCACGCCCGCCACGATGGCTGGCCAGCCCTCCAGCCACAGCGACATCGCAAAGAGCGGCGGGATCGAGAACAGGCTGGCCCAGACCACATAGGCCAGCATGTTCACCGCGCCGGCCTGGCGGGCGACGATGTTGCCGCCGGCCCAGCTGGCGGCGGCCAGCAGGATCAGCAGCACGCCCAGCGGCGTGGCCGCTCCGCCGCCGTGGGCGGCGATCAGCACGATGCCCGAGGCGGCCAGCAGCAGGGCCACGACCTGGAACGGCTGCACCTTCTCGCCGCTGATCTTCATGGCCATGCCGATGGTGAAGAACACCTGGGTCTGCACCACCAGCGAGGCCAGGCCCGGCGAGATGTGGCCCTTCATGGCCACGAACAGCAGGCCGAATTGCCCCGCCCCGATCAGCACGCCATAGGCGGCCAGGTTAGCCCACGACACCGGCGGCCGCTTGACGAAGAACACCACCGGCAGCAGCACCAGGGTGAAGCGCAGGGTGGCGAACAGCAGCGGCGGCAGGTGGTCCAGCGCTACGCGGATGACCACGAAATTGGTCCCCCACACCGCCACCACGGCCAGGGCGAGCAGGAAGTGGCGCAGGGGCAGGGACATCGGCGGGCTCCGGACAGCAGCGCCGTATCTAGGCCTTCCCGCCAAGCGGCGCCATGGTCGGTGTTTTGATGTCTGCAATTCAAACAATTGTTTGACGCCTGGCCCTGGAGCACGTTTAGCTTCCGCCGAGCAAGGGAGCCACGACGATGTCCAGCTGGGATTTCCAGGTCGCCAAGGCCGATCTTCGCCAGACCAGGATCGCGCCCGTCGACCTGCCCGCCCTGGCCGACGGCCAGGCGCGGCTGGCGATCGAGCGCTTCGCCCTGACGGCCAACAACATCACCTACGCGGTGTTCGGCGACCAGATGCGCTACTGGGACTTCTTCCCCGGGCCGGAGGGCTGGGGGCGGGTCCCGGTCTGGGGCCATGCGCGGGTCGAGGCCTCGAACCATCCGGACCTCGCCGTCGGCCAGCGGTTCTACGGCTACTATCCGATGTCGACCCACCTGACGGTGACGCCGCGCAAGACCCGCACAGGTTTCGCCGACGCCGCCCCCCATCGGGCCGACCTGCCGCCGGTCTACAACCAGTATCAGGTCGTGGGCGCGGCCAGTCCGGCTGAGGACTACCAGGCCCTGCTGCGACCGCTGTTCATCACCGGCTTCCTGATCGAGGACTTCCTGGACGAGAACGACCTGTTCGGCGCGCGGTCGGTGGTGCTGACCAGCGCCTCCAGCAAGACGGCGATCAGCCTGGCGTTCCAGCTCAAGCAGCGCGGCAAGGCGCGGGTGGTCGGCCTGACCTCGGCTCGCAACACGGCCTTCGTCGAAGGGCTGGGCTGCTACGACCAGGTGGTCGCCTATGACGCGGTGGCGACGGCGCCGATCGAGACGCCAGTGGTCGTGGTTGACTTCGCCGGCGACCCGCCGCTGCTGAAGGCCGTGCACGAACGGTTCGGCGAGACCCTGGCCTATTCCTGCCGGGTCGGCGGCGCCCACTGGGAGGCCGAACGCGTCAGCGGACCCTTGCCCGGCCCCCGCCCTGTGTTCTTCTTCGCCCCCGACCGCATCCGCAAGCGCGCGGCCGACTGGGGTCCGGGCGGACTGGACCAGCGCCACGACGCCGCCTGGGTCCCCTTTGCCGCCGACGCGCCGCGCTGGCTGCGGGTGATCGAGGGCGTGGGCCCCGAGGCGATGGGCCAGGCCTATGCGAGGGTGGTCGACGGCATGGCGGGGCCGGACGAGGGGCATGTGCTGAGCCCGCTCGCTTAAGGGTGGGTGATGACTTCACTTCAAAGGGAGCTGTCATCCCGGACAAGCCCGGCGTGGCCGGGCGCAGATCCGGGACCGCCGGAAGCGCAAGCGTTCACGCCCTGGTCCCGGATCTTCGCGCTGCGCGCTTCGTCCGGGATGACAACCGTTTTGGGCCTACCGCGCCAAATCCGCCGGCGTGGTCGGCTGGGAGATCACCGCCTCCATCCGCTTCCACCGCGCGTCCAGCGACGGGCCGGCCCGTTCGACGTGGGCGCGGACCATGTCCTGGCCGAGGTTGTAGTTGATCACGTAGCTCCGGTAGGTCTCGATGAAGCTCAGCGACTTCTCGGCCTTGGCGCGCGTGGTCAGGGCGTATTTGGCCAGGGCGGCGACCGCGGCCTCCTTGTCCATCTTCCCGGACAGATAGAGGTCGGCGACGGTGTTCTGGACGCTGGCCAGGTCGGCGGTGGCGCGGACCAGGGCGTCGTAGGTCTCGGCCGTGGCCGGATCCAGCCCGGCCAGCGGGTAGAGAACCCGGCGCTCGAACGCCACCTTCTCGGTCCCCGGGAAGGCCAGCTTGACGCCATAATTGGCCGAGCCCTCGGCGATCAGTGATTGCGGCGAGAACAGCGGATAGACGCTGAACTCGACCCAGCCCTTGGCTTTGGTCAGCTTCTCTTCCAGCAGGGCGTTCAGTACATGGTGGCCCGGATAGCCCTCGTGGCAGCCCAGGTCGACGGCGCGGCTGATCGGGGTGGGCAGGTCAGTGTTGACCTCGATCAGGCTTTGGGCCCCGCCCTTGTACCAGTTGTAGCCGCTCCAGGGCTTCTTGGTGACGAACGCCAGGTCGAAGCGCTCGCCCTTGGGCAGGGCGATGTGGGCCTCCGTCCGCGCCTTGCACTCGGCGATCGCCGCCTTCATCACCGGCTCCAGCCGATCGGCGGGGATCGTGTAGCGGGCCTGGAAGGCGGTGACCCGGGTCGCCAGGTCGCCCTGGCCGGGGACCAGCTTGTCGATTTCGGCCAGGATCGGGTCGTAGGCGCCGAGCGGCTTGATCGGCGGGCGCACCCCGAACAGGCCCTCGGCCTCGTCCTGGAAGCTGAATTTCTGGCCGGCCAGCATGGCCAGGCGGGTCTGGGCGGCCTTGACTTGGCCGACCAGGAAGGCCTTGCGGCGGACTTCGTCGGGCCTCAGGGCCTTGCCGTCGACAGCCTTCAGGGCGGCGGCCAGCCGGTCAGTCTCGGCGCGCAGGGCGGGAACCTCGCGCGGCCTGGCCTTGGCGGCGGCCGCCCAGTCGGCCGGGCCGTAATAGGCGTCGACATAGCCCGGCTCGCGCTCGCCGGCCTCCAGCGTCAGGCGCACGAAGTCCTTGGCGATTCTGTCCAACTTGGCGCCTTCGCGGGGGGCGGCCAGGGCGGGCGCGGCGAGCAGGGCGACGGCGGCGGCCGCGGCGGCGAGGCGGAGGATCATGGACGGCGTCCCGGGACGAGGAAGGCGCGCACGCTGCCTCGCGTAGCCGGTCACCGCAAGGGGCGCGGATCCCTCCCACGCTGTCATCCCGGACGAAGCGCGCAGCGCGAAGATCCGGGACCGACGCCTGAGCGCCGCGCTCCAGGTCGGTCCCGGATCGGCGGCCCTTCGGGCCTTGTCCGGGATGACATGCTTTCAGGGCGCCTTGCGGCTCAGCCCCGCGCCGCGACCGCCAGGCCCGGGAAGTCGCTGAACAGGCCGTCGACGCCGGCCGCGTACAGGGCCTTGAACACCGCCGAGACCTCGCCCGGCTGGGCCAGGTAGTCGGCCGCCGTCGCGTCGCCGCGGCGCAGGGCGGTCGGCAGGAAGTAGTTCTCGGCCCGCACGGTCCAGGGATGGACGACCAGGCCGGCGGCGTGGGCGTCCTTCACCAGCGAGGTGGCCGGCAGCAGGTTGGCCGCGTCCTGCGGCGCGACCTGGATCTTCTCCGGCCCCAGGCCGTCGGCGTAGAGCGCCACCTCCTTCAGGCCCGAGGGGCTGACCAGCTGGGAATAGGTCACGTTCGGCAGGTCGGCCGGGCCGCCCTCGCTGGCGGTCAGCAGCACCAGCCGGGCCTTGGTCCGGGCGCGGATGGTCTTCAGCGGCGTGACCTCGAAGCACTGGACGAAGACTGGGGCGGTCGCCGAGTCCAGCTCGTTCTTCTTCAGCAGGGCCACCAGGCGATCCTCGACAGGCAGGCCGATGCTCGCGAAGTAGCTGGGGTGCTTCATCTCGGGATAGACGCCGATCGTCCGGCCCGTGCGCCGGGAGCCGGCCTTGGCGATGGCCACGACCTCGTCGAAGGTCAGCAGCTGGGCCTGGCCGTCGTATTTGGTGTTGCCGGGGCGCAGCTTCGGCAGCCGCTCGCGGGCCCGCAGGGTCTTGATCTCGGCCAGGGTGAAGTCCTCGGTGAACCAGCCGGTGACCTGCTGGCCGTCGATGGTCTTGGTCGCCTTGCGGTCGGCGAATTCCGGACGGCCGGCGACGTCGGTGGTGCCGCCGATCTCGTTTTCGTGGCGGGCGATCAGCCAGCCGTCCTTGGTCGGGACCAGGTCGGGCTCGATGAAGTCGCAGCCCTGGTCGATGGCCAGGTCGTAGGCCAGCTGGGTGTGCTCCGGCCGCAGGCCCGAGGCCCCGCGGTGGGCGATGACGATCGGCCGTCGGGGCGCGGCCGCGAAACCGCGGCCGGAGGTCAGGGTTCCGGCCAGGGCGGCGGTGGTGAGGGCGCGTCGGGTCAGCAGGGTCATGGCCGCCATCTAGCGCGTCGATGTGACGGTTTGACCAGCCCCGGAGACCCGTCGCGAGGGTTCCTAGGCCTTGCCCGAACGGCTCAGGATGGCCAGCAGGCCCTGGGACTTCTGAGGCAGGTCCGCCGCCAGGCGCGAGGCCATCTCGCGGACGCCCACGGCATAGGCGTCGCCGCCCTCGGCGATCTCCTGGGCCCGCCGGGCCAGGTCGTCGAGATCGCGGGCCAGGGCCTCCACCTGCTCGCGGGCCAGCAGGCGCGCCTCGCGCTGCAGGCGCTGGACGCGCTGGGTGGTGGTCTCGGGGCCGCGGCCGAGATCGTAGACCTCGACGGGGGCGGTTTGTTCGGGGACCAGGGTCAAAAGCGGACCATTCATGGCGTCGTCGCCTCCTCGGGCGGACTCCGGACGCGGCGTCGGCCCTCGCCAATACAAGGCTGCGCCGTGGCCGACCGTTCCCCGGGTCCGCGCCGTTTCGCGCGATCGATCGGCCTGAGTGTCCTCCATGCCACAGCTTCGCGCGGAGGTGGTTCCGCTTCCTATGAAACGGGCGGTTTTCCCGCCGTCTTGCCCGCGATCGGGGCTCCCGGCTCGCAAGGGCCCTGATAAGTGCTGGACGCCTTCATGCGCAGGGTCTGCTTGCGCCCGAAGGCCGAGACGACGAGCTCCAGGTCGGTGTCGGCGGTGGTGATGAAGTCGCCGCTGACCCGGCCGGTCAGCCGGTAGTCGATGTGGTCCTTCTGGCAGGCGTGCTCCAGGCGGAAGCCGTCGGCCGTGCGAGTGACGGTGGGATTGCCGCAGGGCGAGACCTTGCGGGCCGCCTCGGCGCCGGGGTCGAAGCCCTCGCCCACGCACTGGGTCGAATCCTCGGGGCCGGCCGGGGTCTGGGTGACCGTCTTCCACAGGCCGGGCTTGAGGGTGGTGGGGCCGCCGGCCGCCGGGGCGGCGTCCTGCGGGGCGGAGGCCGCCGGGCTGGAGGCGGTCGCCGGCTCGCGGGCCCGATCGTCGGTGCGGGAACAGGCGGCCAGGCCCAGCAGGACGGGACCCAGCAGAATCGGAACCAGCAGGCGGGCGCTCGAAACCGGGTGACTCATGGACAAATCCTAGCGCGTTCGGCGGCCGGCGGGAAAGGCCCCATGCCCTGTTCCCGCGCGCCGCCCATCGAGCGGAACGCGCGATCAGCCCGGATAGACGGCCATGGCCGGCGTGTGGGTCGCGGCGGGAGCGATCGGGGGGTGCGTCTGAGCCGACGCCTGAGTCTGGGCCTGAGTCTGGGCCTGCGCCTGGGCGGGGGCCGGCGCCGGGCGTTGGAACCTCAGGCTGCGGCCCTGGAACTGGGCGCCGGTCTCCATGGCCAGCTGCTCGTGGGTGATGTCGCCGTCGACCACCGCCGTCGCATAGAGGCGCACCTGCTTGGCCAGGACCTGGCCCGCGACCTTGCCGTGGATCTCGACGACCTGGGCGTGGACCGCGCCCTCGACCCGGGCGTTGGGGCCCAGCACCAGCTTGCCCACCCGGACGTCGCCCTGCAGCACGCAGTCCAGGTGCAGCTCGCCGTCGCCCATCACGTCGCCCTTGATGGCCACGCCCTGGACGATCATCGAGGCCGGCTTGGGCCGCGGCGGCGGAGCGGGCTGGGCGGGCGCCGGCGGGACCGGCGCCGGCTGGGGCAGGGGCTCGATGGCCAGGGGCGGGGCGTCTTTCGTCTTGGCGAACATGGCGGCGGCCTTGTCTCGAAATGGGGCGTTGCGGGTTCGGCGGAGCAAGAGCGGCGCCGTGGGGCGGGCTTTCCGCCGCGACTCGCGCCATGCTCCTCCCATGGCCGAAACCCTCGAACAGCTGATCGACCGCCTGCGCGCCGTCGAAACCGAGATCGAGGCCGCGTTCGCCGCCCGCGACGCCGAGCGGACCGCCGCCGCCGGCCTGGTCATCGAGGCCGGCAAGCCCTGCTTCAAGGCCGACGCCCTGCGCCGCCAGCGCGCCCACCGCAAGGGCCTGCGCCTGGCCGCCACCCCGTGGCCGACCCTGCTGACCATGCCGCTGATCTACGGCATGGCCCTGCCGCTGATGATCCTCGACCTCAGCGTCAGCCTCTACCAGCTGGGCTGCTTCACCGCCTGGCGCATCCAGCGGGTGCGCAGACGAGACTATGTTGTCATCGACCGCCACCGGCTGGGCTACCTCAACCCGGTGCAGAAGCTGAACTGCGTGTTCTGCGGCTACGGCAACGGCGTCATCGCCTACGCCCGCGAGATCACCGCCCGCACCGAGCAGTACTGGTGCCCGATCAAGCACGCCCTGAAGGTCAAGGGCAGCCACGACCGCTACCGCGGCTTCCAGGCCTATGGCGACGCCGAGGGCTATGTGGCGAGCTCGGGGGCCTATCGCGAGCGGCTGAAGCGGGGGGAGTAGGCTCGCCCCGGTTCTTCTGGCCCCGGCCCCGCCAGTAGAAGCTCCACATGTCCGGCTCGGGCGGCGGGATTCCATCCAGCGCCATCTGGCGCACCCAGGCGGGCAGGAAGAGGATCGCGCGTTGCGCGTCGCGGGGATGGTCGCGGCGGATCTGGGCGAAGTTGGCGATCGCCGCGCGGATGAAGCCGACCTTGAACCTGGCGCGGACGTAGTTGCGCATCGCGCGCTTGAGCCGGGCGGGGCGGAGGCGTTTGGAGCGGGGCTGGACCATGGGATGTCTCCTTTCGACAGGCCGTGCGGTGAACACTTGCCCCCTACGGACCGCTTCGCGGTCGTCTTCCCCCGGAGGGGAAAGAGCGTTCCGCCCCCTCGCCGCGACAGACCGCGTAGCGGTCAGGTGGGGGCAAGGGGGCGTGATCCCACGCCAAACCGGCAGTGAGTTGGAAAGGGTCGCGGAGCGCCGGACGACGTCCGGAGTTCTTTGATAAATACCGTTTCGACGAAGCCAACGCTCCGCGCGGTCGTTTTCCGCCAGCGTCCGGTGGGCAGCCCTGTTGAGGCTTAGCCGGACCCGGTCTCGATCCCTTTCGGGAGAAACCGGACGCCGGGGGCGCGGGCCTATGGGCAAT
>Ga0065165_1002718_pt1 | contig 14163 bp, 12 predicted proteins | sample AraplaMF_Cvi_mMF_FD_63813 | JGI IMG/M metagenome (GOLD analysis project Ga0065165, IMG submission 63813) | Arabidopsis root microbial communities from the University of North Carolina, USA - plate scrape MF_Cvi_mMF (version 2) (version 3) | ecosystem: Host-associated > Plants > Roots >...
CGCGCATGCGCGACGAGCTGGCGCTCGGCATTCGCAACGGCATGATGGTCAACACGGTCGACCAGACCGAAACCATTCGCAACAATGGCAAGGAAACCGCACTGCCCTACCGCCGCCTGGGCTCCTACCTGATGGGCACCGGCGTCGGCGGCGCGTCGACGCACTGGAACGGCCACACCTGGCGCTGGACCGACGACGAGTTCAAGATCCGTTCGCGCTACGAGGAAAAGTACGGCAAGAAGTACATCCCGGCAGACATGACGATCCAGGACTGGGGCGTCACCTACAAGGAACTGGAAAAGTACTACGACAAGTTCGAGAAGACCGCGGGCATCTCGGGCAAGGCCGGCAACATCAAGGGCAAGAAGATCGCCGGGGGCAACGTCTTCGAAGCGCCGCGCTCGAACGAATACCCGCTGCCGCCGGTCATCAAGACCTATGCGGGCCAGCTGTTCGAAGAGACCGCGACCAAGATGGGCTACCACGCCTTCCCGCGTCCGACCGCGAACGCCTCGCAGGCCTATACCAACCCGGACGGCGCCAAGTTCGGCGAATGCCAGTACTGCGGCCACTGCGAGCGCTTCGGCTGCGAATCGAACGCCAAGGGCGGCGCCCACATGACCGTGCTGCCGTTCGCACAGAAGCAGAAGACCTTCGAACTGCGCACCAACGCCTGGGTCACCCGCATCGAGCGCGATGCCTCGGGCAAGAAGGCGACCGGCGTCACCTACGTCAACCTGGTCAACGGCGAAGAAGTGTTCCAGCCCGCGAAGATGGTGGTGCTGGCCGCCTACGCCCTGAACAACGTGCACCTGATGCTGGTGTCGGGCATCGGCGAAGCCTACGACCCGGCCACCGGCCGCGGCCTGGTCGGCAAGAACTACTGCTACCAGACCGGCGCCAGCGCCCTGCTGTTCTTCGAGGACAAGCACTTCCACCCTTACATGGCAACCGCCGGCACCAGCACGATGATCGACGACTTCCACGCCAACTGGGACTTCGACCGCTCGCCGTTCGGCTTCGTCGGCGGCTCGATCATCGGCACGGCCATGTATGGCGGCCGTCCGATCCAGTGGCGCCCGGTTCCTGGCGGCACGCCGGGCTGGGGCAGCCAGTGGAAGGAAGAAACGGCGAAATGGTATGACCGCACGATGAACATCGCGGCGGCCGGCAGCGTGATGCCGAACCGTGCCAACTACCTCGACCTCGACCCGACCTACCGCAACCGCCTGGGCATGCCGCTGATGCGCATGACCTTCGACTACACCGACAACGAGCGCAAGATCTCGGCGCACTCGGCCGACGTGATCAACAAGATCGCGGCGGCCATGAACCCGACCCACCTGAACAAGGCAACGCCGCGCAATTCGTGGAACTCGACCGTGTACCAGAGCACCCACAACACCGGCGGCACCATCATGGGCACCAACCCGAGCAACTCGGTGACCAACAAGTACGGCCAGGTCTGGGGCGTGGACAACCTGTTCATCATGGGCGCCTCGCTGTTCCCGCACAACTCCGCCTACAATCCGACCGGCCCGGTCGGCGCGCTCGCCTACATGGCGGCGGATATCATCAAGAACGTCTACGTCAAGAATCCAGGAAAACTCATCGATGCATAAATTGGCATGTTCGCTGGCGGCCATCGCCGCCCTCTCTTTCGGCGCCGCCCAGGCGGCCGACGACCTCGGCAAGAAGACTTTCGAGTCCTGCGCCGCCTGCCACTCGATGAAAGCCGGCGAGAACGGCGTCGGCCCGTCGCTGCACAACGTCATCGGCCGCACCGCCGGCACCTCCGAAGGCTTCCGCTACTCGGGCCCGATGAAGCGCAGCGGCATCACCTGGGACGAAAAGAACCTGACCGACTTCCTGCGCGCCCCGCAGGAAAAAGTGCCGGGCAACCGCATGCCGTTCTCGGGCCTGCCGGATGAGGCGGCGCTGAAGGCGGTGGTGCAGTACATCCAGACCGCTAGCAAATAAGTTTGCCAACGACGAGGCAACAATAAAAAAGGGCGGTCCCTCACGGAACCGCCCTTCTTCTTTCCGGTTTCCCGGTAAATCAGTTCTTCTCGAACTTCTTCATCCAGGCCGCCAGCTGGTGCGGACGCAGGCCGTCATAGTCCTCGAACGGCTGGTGGATCCACGGGTTGTGCGGCAGGTCTTCCAGGTGGTAGTCCGGCTTGAAGGTCGAGGTGCCCTTGACCCAGATGACGGCCGATTTCACTTCGGTCACGTCGGTGTAGTTCTCCTGCAGGTGCTCGCGCACGCGCTGCAGGGTCACGCCGGAATCGGCCAGGTCGTCGACCAGCAGGATGCGGCCGGCCAGCGGGCCCTTGGTCATCGTCATGTACTTGGCGATGTCCAGGTTGCCCTGCTTGGTGCCGGCTTCTTCGCGGTACGAGCTGGTCGACAGGATCGCCAGCGGCACGTCGAAGATGCGCGAGATGACGTCACCCGGACGCACGCCGCCGCGCGCCAGGCACAGCACCATGTCGAACTTCCAGTTCGATTCGTAGACTTGCAGGGCCAGGCGCTCCACCAGGCGGTTGTACTCGTCCCAGGAGACCCACAGGTCCTTGTCGGTCGATGCAGGAGTATTCATAGTTTTGGCTATTCCTATTGTTCTTATGCGGCAAACGGGTGACGCAGCACGATGGTTTCTTCACGGTCCGGGCCGGTCGACACCATGTCGACCGGGATACCGACCAGCTCTTCGATGCGCTTGATGTAAGCGCGGGCGTTGGCCGGCAGCTCTTCCATCGACTTGGCGCCGACGGTGCTTTCAGTCCAGCCAGGCATCTCTTCATACACCGGCACGCAGGCGGCCGCCTCTTCGGCGCCGACCGGGAAGATGTCGACGTCGCGGCCGTCGATCTTGTAGCCGGTGCACAGCTTCAGGGACTCGATGCCGTCCAGGACGTCCAGCTTGGTCAGGCACATGCCCGTCACGCCGTTGATCTGGACCGAGCGGCGCAGCAGCGCGGCGTCGAACCAGCCGCAGCGGCGTGCACGGCCGGTCACGGTGCCGAACTCGTGGCCCACGCGCGACAGGTGCTCGCCGACGCCGGCGTCGGTCGGCAGCTCGGACGGGAACGGGCCCGAACCCACGCGGGTCGTGTAGGCCTTGGTGATGCCCATGATGTAGTGCAGCATGCCCGGGCCCACGCCCGAACCGGCTGCGGCATTGCCGGCCACGCAATTCGACGAGGTCACGAACGGATAGGTGCCATGGTCGACGTCCAGCAGCGAGCCTTGCGCGCCTTCGAACAGCAGCTTGCCGCCGGCTTTATGCGCAGCATACAGGGCCGACGAAACGTCGCCGACCATCGGGCGCAGGCGCGGCACCAGGGCCATCGCGTCGTCGAAGGTCTTCTGGAAGTCGACTGCCTGGCCGCCCAGGTAACCGGTCAGCACGAAGTTGTGGTAGTCCAGGTTCTCGCGCAGCTTCTCGGCAAAGCGGGTCTCGTTGAGCATGTCGGCGATGCGGATCGCGCGGCGTGCGACCTTGTCTTCATACGCCGGGCCGATGCCCTTGCCGGTGGTGCCGATCTTGTTCACGCCGCGCTTGGCTTCGCGGGCGACGTCGATGGCGACGTGGTAAGGCAGGATGACCGGGCAGGCTTCCGAGATCTTCAGGCGCGATGCGACTTCGACGCCGGCAGCTTCCAGCTTGTCGATCTCGCGCATCACGTCCGGCACCGACACCACCACGCCGTTGCCGATGTAGCAGGCCACGCCTTCGCGCATGATGCCCGACGGGATCAGTTGGAGTGCCGTCTTCTGGCCCTTGATCACCAGCGTGTGGCCGGCGTTGTGGCCGCCCTGGAAACGCACCACGCCGGCGGCGTGGTCGGTCAGCCAGTCGACGATCTTACCTTTGCCCTCATCGCCCCACTGGGTGCCGATGACAACGACGTTCTTAGCAGTATTTGACATCACTTAACCTAAGTTTTTGAGAATCCAATTTCCTTGTTCGAGGACGAGCACGCGGTCGCACTCGAACTCGTCCTGTACATTGTCGTGACCCGGCATGGACTGGATCACGACTTCGCCGCTCTTTCTGAGCTCGGCGATTTTCTCGCGCAGCTCGGGCGCATTGCCCCACGGCGCACGGATGGCGTGCTTGCGGTCGGCGGTCGGCAACAGCCGCGCCAGTTCGCGCAGGTCGAGCGAGAAGCCGGTGGCCGGACGCGCGCGTCCGAAGGCTTCGCCCACATGGTCGTAACGGCCGCCGCGCGCCACCGCGTTCGGCAGGCCCGGCACATACAGCGCGAACATCGCGCCACTTTCGTACTGGTAGCCGCGCAGGTCGGCCAGGTCGATCGCGATGTGGGCGCGGCCGCCGATGGCGCCGGCCAGCGCGGCCAGTTCGGCGAGCGCGCGCGTGATGCCCGGCAGCGCAGGCAGCAGCTCTTTTGCGTGCGACAGCACGTCGACGTCGCCGTATAGATTCGGCAGCGCCATCAGGGCGGCGCGGGTCGCGCTTGCGTAGTGTTGGGTGGCTTCGTCGAGGCCCGGCAGGTCCTTGGCCTTCAACAGGCCGTGCAGCAGCTGCTCGTCACGCTTCGCGGCTGCGTCTTCTGCGAGGATTGCGCGCAGCACGCCGGCGTGCGACAGGTCCAGGCGCGGCTGCTCGAAGCCGGCGAGTGCCAGCGAGGCCAGCGCCAGTTCCTGGATCTCGGCATCGGCTTCGAGGCCGGCGTGGCCGTAGATCTCGGCGCCGATTTGCAGCTGTTCGCGGGTCGCGTGCAGGCCGGACGGGCGGGTATGCAGCACGGTGCCGGCATAGCACAGGCGGGTGACGGTGTCGCGGTTCAGCAGGTGGGCGTCGATGCGGGCGACCTGGGTCGTCATGTCGGCGCGCAGGCCGAGCAGGCGGCCGCTCATCGAGTCGACCAGCTTGAAGGTCTTGGAGTCGGTGTCCTGCCCCGCCCCGGCCAGCAGCGATTCGACGTACTCGAGCATCGGCGGCATCACCAGCTCGTATCCGTAGGTGCGGAAGGTGTCGAGCATCAGGCGGCGCAGTTCCTCGATCTTGCGCGCTTCAGACGGCAAGACGTCGGCGATATTCTCGGGCAGTAGCCAGGTTGGCATGGGCAAAGCGATTGGGAGTTGTTAAAGGTTCGGCAACACAATGAAGACAATGAGCGCGGCTTTGCACGCGCTATCGGCGCCGAATCGACGATTTTAACCGAAAACGGGTTCGGATTGGCGCAGAAGATGGGTAGAGCGATTGATAACGTTGTGTTGTTTGAACGGCGGCGCCTGGCCGGCGGCGCCGTTCAAACATCATTTACCGTTGCCCGGCCCTTTGAAATACTTGAAAAACTCGGAATTCGAATCCAGCACCAGCACGTCGCTGCGCCCCTTGAAGGTCGCGCGATACGCCTCCATCGAGCGGTAGAAGCGGTAGAACTCCGGATTCTTGCCGAAGGACTGGGCGTAGATCTGGCTCGCCTTGGCATCGCCCTCGCCCTTGATGGTCTCGGCGTCGCGGTAGGCTTCGGCCAGGATCACGCTGCGCTGGCGCTCGGCGTCGGCGCGGATCTGGCTGGCCTCGGCGACGCCCGTCGAGCGGGTCTCGCTGGCGAGGCGCTGGCGGTCGGCCTTCATGCGTTCGTACAGGGCAGCGTTAACCTGCGGCGTGAAGTCGACGCGCTTGAGGCGCACGTCGACCACCTCGACGCCCATCTGGCGGCCCGCGGCGGCCACGCGCTCGCGCAGGGCTGCCGCCAGCTGCTCGCGCTGGCCGGAGACGACGTCGGCCACCTTGCGCGTGCCGAGTTCGGCGTTCAGGGCCACCTGCACGGCCTGGGCCACGCGTTCGGCGCCGCGCTCGGCGCTGCTTTGGCCGCCACTGCCGCCGATGGCGATCAGGTACTGGCGCGGATCGTTGATGCGCCATTTGACGAAGGCGTCGACCACCAGGTCCTTCTTATCAGTGGTCATGAAGCGCTCGCCGTCGGCGGTGTCGAGGGTCTGCAGGCGCTTGTCGAGGTAGACCACGTTCTGGAACGGCGGCGGCAGCTTGAAGCGCAGTCCGGGCTCCTTGATCACTTCGCGCAGTTCGCCGAGGGCGTAGACCACGGCAAAGCGGTGCTGGTCGACCACGAACACGCTCGAGGCCAGCAGGGTCAGGACGACGGCCGCCGCGACGACGATGGAAATCAGGCGGGTCATCAGCGGGTCTTCCTTTCACGCGAGGATTCGCGGCTGCGCGGATCGATCTTGCGCACCGATTCCAGCTGCGGGCGGGCTTCCTGGGCCGGTGCGGCCTGGACCTGCTGTTGCTGCGGCTGTTGCTGCGGCTGCTGCTGTTGCGGCGGCTGTTGTTGCGATTGCTGCTGCGGCTGTTGTTGCTGCTGCGGCTGCGCCTGCGGTGCCGGCATCACCGGGCCGGAGCGGCTGCCGATGGCCGCCTCGTTGGCGACCGAGCGGGTCAGCATCTGGTCGAGCGGCAGGTTGACCGTGGCGGCCGTCTTGGCGTCGATCATGACCTTGCTGGTGCTGGAGAAGATCTGCTGCATGGTGTCGAGGTACATGCGGTCGCGCGTGACGCCCGGCGCTTTCGCGTATTCGGCCACGACCTGGTTGAAGCGGGCGGCATTGCCGGCCGCGGTGTTTTCGGTGGTCGCGCGGTAAGCCTGGGCATCCTCGAGCATGGTCGCCGCCTTGCCCTTGGCCTGCGGGATGATGTCGTCGGCATAGGCCTGGGCTTCGGCACGGGCACGGTTGCGGTCTTCCTGGGCCTTGACGGTTTCCTCGAAGGCGCCGGCCACCTGTTCCGGCGCCGCCAGCGACTGGATCGTCACGCCGGCCACGTCGGCGCCCAGCTTGTAGCGCTCGACCATCTGCTGGATCATGCGCTGCGCATCGCTTGCCAGCTTGTCGCGGTTTTCGGAGAGGAGCGCATCCATCTTGCTGCGGCCGACCAGTTCGCGCACGGCCGTTTCGGCGCTGTCGCGCACCGTCTCGACCTGGTCGCTGTTGTTGAACACCCAGGCCACCGGATCCTTGACCTTGTACTGCACCGAGAACTGGACGTCGACGATGTTCTCGTCGGCGGTCAGCATCAGCGCTTCGTTGCTCTGCTTGTTGCGGACATTGCCGCGGTAGCCGATCTCCGCGGTCTGGACCTGGGTCACGTTGACGGTCTCGTGGGCCTGGATCGGCGCCGGCCAGCGCCAGTTGAAACCGGCGCCGGTCTTGTGCGAGAGTTCGCCGAAGGTGGTGACGAGGCCGACCTGCCCTTCCGGCACGATGAAGGCGCCGCTGGCCAGCCAGATCAGGAGGAGGATGGCGCCGACCACGGTGGCCGTGACGCCAACGCCGCGGGCATCGGGGCGGTAGCCGCCGCCGTCACCGCCGCCACGCCTGCCGAACAGGCGGTTCAGGCGCTGGTTGAAGTCGCGCCACAGCTGGTCGAGGTCGGGCGGGCCGTCGTTGCCCTGGCCCTTGTTTTGCTGGGCCTTCGGGTCGTTGGGTTTGTGCCCCCAACGCGGGTCGTGAAGTGACATAGGCTAGTGTGGACCCACATGGGTGGAGTTCGGAATATTCTCGGCGTCAGCCAGCGCGATTTCAGGCTCGGCCGGCTCGGTTCTGGCCGCTTCAACGATGGCGTTGCGCAGCAGATCCAGCCCGGCGCCACTGTGGGCGCTGATAAAAACGCGGCTGATTTTATCATATTCATCACGTTCCACCCCGGGCTCGAGCCCGGCCGCATCGATCTTGTTCCAGACAAGAATCTGCGGGATGTGGTCTGCGCCGATCTCGCGCAGCACCTCGTTGACCTGCTCGATCTGCTCCATGCGCACCGGCGACGAACCGTCGACCACGTGCAGCAGCAGGTCGGCATGGATGGTTTCTTCCAAGGTGGCGCGGAAAGCGGCCACCAGCTGGTGCGGCAGTTCGCGCACGAAACCAACCGTATCGGACAGGACCACGCTGCCGGTTTCCTCACCGAGGTAAAGGCGGCGGCTGGTGGTGTCCAGGGTCGCGAACAGCTGGTTCGCGACGTAGACCCCGGCCTTGGTCAGGGTATTGAACAGGGTCGACTTGCCGGCGTTGGTATAGCCGACCAGCGACACCGAGAATGTCTGGTTACGGCCGCGCGAGCGGCGCTGGGTCTCATGCTGCTTGCGCAGCTTGGTCAGGCGGGTACGCAGCATCTTGACGCGCTCGCCGATCAGGCGGCGGTCGGTTTCGAGCTGGGTTTCACCAGGACCGCGCAGGCCGATACCGCCCTTCTGGCGCTCCAGGTGGGTCCAGCCGCGGATCAGGCGCGTGGCCAGGTGCTGCAGCTGGGCCAATTCCACCTGCAACTTACCCTCGTGGCTCTGGGCGCGCTGGGCGAAGATGTCGAGGATCAGGCTGGTGCGGTCGAGCACCCGCACGTTGAGGCGCTTTTCCAGGTTGCGCTGCTGGGCAGGCGACAGGGCATGGTTGAAGATGACGATCTCGATCTTGTCGGCCAGGCAGGCCTGGCCGATTTCGTCGGCCTTGCCGCTGCCGACGAAATACGCGGGATCGGGACTGCTGCGTTTTGCGGTGATCGTGGTGATCGGCTCGGCTCCGGCGGAGCGCGCCAGCAGTGCCAGTTCTTCCAGGCTGGCCGTGAAATCACCACGGCCAAAGTCGATGCCGACCAATGCTGCGCGCATGGTATTGCCGGATACGTCAGCCATCTACCTTACTCGGCGTCCTGTTCGAGGTTGAGGTTGACGGCACGAGCGGGTACGACGGTGGAAATGGCGTGCTTGTAGACCATCTGGGTGACGGTATTACGGAGCAGAACCACGTATTGGTCGAAGGACTCGATGTGTCCCTGGAGCTTGATCCCGTTGACCAGATAGATCGAGACGGGGACGTGCTCCTTGCGCAAGGCGTTCAGGAATGGGTCTTGTAACAGTTGCCCTTTATTGCTCATAACAGCTCCGTATGTTGTTGTCGTATAAAAATTGAGGCGTTACGCCGGTTTTCAAGTGTCTGAGTCAACATTCTCAATTTGTGAATGTTTTCCCTAGCCTACTGTAACCTGTTTTGTCGATTTTTGTCGTACTGCTCTGGTTAAGATACCCTTAAAAACCAGCGTGACGCGTGGGCACGGTGTGCGCGCCTACTCTTTGGCGAACGGGTTCTTACCGCTGCGCAGTTCGATCCTGAGCGGGGTGCCGATCAGGTCGAAAGTGTCGCGGAAATGCTTTTCGAGGTAACGCTTGTACGGTTCCGTGATGCCATCCAGGGCGTTGCCGTGGATGACGATGATCGGCGGGTTCTGGCCGCCCTGGTGGGCATAGCGCATTTTCGGACGGGTGCTGCCCTTGCGCTTCGGTTCCTGCTTCTCGATCGCCTCCTGCAGCGCGCGTGTCAGGCGCGGGGTCGACAGCTTGGCGGTGGCGGCGGCGTAGGCGGTATCGATGGCCTTCATCAGGTGATTGATGCCGGTGCCCTTCAGCGCCGAGATGAACTTGGTTTCGGCAAAGCCCAGGAAGTCGAGCTTGCGGTCGATGTCGTTCTTGACCTGGTCGCGCTGGTCGGAAGTCAGGCCGTCCCATTTGTTGACGGCGACCACGAGCGCGCGGCCGGATTCCAGGATGAAGCCGGCAATATGGGCGTCCGACTCGGCGATGTCCGCCTGGGCGTCCAGCATCAGCACGACCACGTTGGCTTCCGAGATCGACTGCAGCGTCTTCACGACCGAAAACTTCTCGACCGCTTCGAATACCTTGCCGCGGCGGCGGATGCCGGCGGTATCGATCAGCGTATAGTGCTTACCGCCCTTCTCGAACGGCACCTCGATCGAATCGCGGGTGGTGCCGGGCATGTCGAAGGCGATCACGCGCTGCTCGCCCACCAGGGTGTTGATCAGCGTGGACTTGCCGACGTTCGGGCGGCCCACCAGCGCGATCTTGACGCCGTAGTCGGCCGGATCAAACTCCGCCTCTTCCTGCGGACGCAGGGTCGCGGCTTCGTCGATCGCCTCGTTGACGAGGTCGAGCACGCCATCGCCGTGGGCGGCCGAGATGACGTAGGGATCGCCCATGCCGAGCTCATAGAACTCGGCGGTGACCGACGTGTATTTCATGCCCTCGCTCTTGTTCACGACCAGCATGACCTTGCGGCCCGACTTGCGCAGGAAATCGGTGATGGTCTTGTCGTGCGGCGTCAGGCCCTGGCGGCCGTCGACGATGAACATCACGACGTCGGCTTCCGCCACGGCCTGCTTCGTCTGCAGCGCCATCTCGTGCATGATGCCTTCCTTGGCGACGGGTTCGAAGCCGCCGGTATCGATCACCAGGAAGGGGCGTTCGCCCATGCGGCCCTCGCCGTAGTGACGATCGCGCGTCAGGCCTGGCAGGTCCGCCACCAGCGCGTCGCGCGAGCGGGTCATGCGGTTGAATAAGGTGGACTTCCCGACGTTGGGACGTCCTACGAGTGCAATTACCGGCTTCATTAGTATGTCATTCGACCGCGATGGCGGTCACAGTTCCGTTTTGTGTTTGAAAAATCAGGTTCGAGCCCGATACGACCGGGGTCGAGCTGATCGCACTGCCGTCGGTGGCGGCGCGGGCCAGGAAGGCGCCGTCCTCACGCGACAGGAAGTGCACGTAGCCTTGGTAGTCGCCCACCGCGACCGTGCGGCCATAGGAGACCGGGGTCGACAGGCGGCGGAAGGCCAGCTTGTCGTTTTTCCATGCGCTGGTGCCGCCGTCGCGGTTGTAGGCATAGACGGCGCCCTTGTCGTCGCTGGCGAAGACGAAGCGCTGGTCGACCGCCACGCCGGCTTCCGACGACAGGTCGCGGGTCCAGCGCGGGCTGCCGTTCAGCACATCCCAGCAGCCGGCGCGGCCCTGGTAGGCCACGGCGCAGACGTCGGCCTCGAACACCGCCGGGTAGCCGCCGATGTCGGTCACGCGTTCCAGTTCGGTGGCGCCGCGCGCCACGCCCACTTCGACTTCCCAGCGCGGCGCGCCGGTCGCCAGCAGCAGCGACAGCAGCTTGCCGCCCGGCTGGGCGATGATCACGTCCTTGTCATGCACGACCATGCCCGGCGCCAGGCGCAGGGTCAGCGGCGGCGCGGCGCGCTGCACGGTCCATTTCTTCTGCCCGGTCGCGGCATCGAAGCCGACGATGCGGTTGTCGACGCTGCGCGCCACCACCACGCCCTGCCCCACCACCGGCGAGGACAGGATCTCGCTCGACAGCTGGGCCTTCCACAGCGCCTTGCCGTCCATGTCGAAGGCCAGCAGCTGGCCCTTCTCGCCGCCCACCACGATGAAGTTGCCGTCGGTGCCGACGCCGGCGGTCAGGTCCATGCCGGCCTTGGTACGCCAGATCTGGCGGCCGGTGGCGGCTTCCGCGCGCACCAGGGTGCCGTCGCCGCCGGCGGCGATGATGGTATTGCCGGCCAGCGCGGGCGAGAACTGGTAGTTGCGCGACTTGCCGACTTCCAGCTTCCACGCGGTGCGCACGGCCATCGAACCCTTCAGGTCGACCAGCGGCGCCGGCAGGTTGCCCTTCGGCTTGGATGCGAACGGGTTCAGGGAACTGATCGTCGAGCAGCCCGTCATCAGGGCGAGGACACCGACACCAACGAGCTTCCGGGTAATACGCATATTGTTTTGCCTTGTTCTTGGGACGTACAAACTACGTGCAGGGATCAGCGCACGTACCTCCAAACGTCGTTCCCGCGGAAGCGGGAACCCATACCGAGTATAGCGAAGCCGCAATGTCGACTGGACGACTGCGGTTGCTCAGTATGGATTCCCGCCTTCGCGGGAATGACGGTAAAGCTTAAGCAGCAGCTTTCGCGCCAGCCGGCGCACCACCAATCGCATCCAGCTTGATCTGCACCAGCTGGCGGCCCGGGTTCTTCTTGTCCATCTTGTCGAGCGCGGCCTGGTAGGCGGTGCGGGCTTCCGTCAGCTTGTTCTGCGCCACCAGCACGTCGCCCTTGCGGTCCTGCACCTCGGCGGCGAACTGCGGCAGGAAGTCGCCGTTCAGCAGCGCCAGCGCCTGGTCGTAGGCTTTCTCGTCGAGCAGCACGCCGGACAGGCGCAGGCGCGCGATCGACTTGTACTCGTCGTTGCCATGGTCGGCCGCCCACTGCAGCTGGGCCTTGGCGGTCTTCAGGTCGTTGGCGTCGAAGGCGAACTTGGCGGCGGCCAGCGCGGCCATCGGGCCGTAGGCGGTGCCTTCGTACTTGCTTTCGATGTCGGCGGTGATGCGCTGGACCTTGGCGCCATCGTTGGCCTGGGCAGCCTGCACCAGGCCGTCATACAGGCCGGCCGCTTCCGTGGCCTGGTCGCGCTTGTGCTTGGTCCAGAAGTTGTAGCCGGCATAGCTGCCCAGCGCGATGATCAGTACCCACATGATCAGGTTGCCAAAGCGGCTCCAGAACGCTTTGAAATTGGCTATCTGTTCCTGTTCTTCGAGATCGTATGCCATGGACGTCAGTTTCTTTTATTGGTGATGGGTTGGATGGAATTACGGATGATAGTGCACGTGGTCGTGATCGTGGTCGTGATCGTGGCCGCCGATGACCTGGTCGACGATGTAATCGACCGCCTCGTCGAAGGGCACGCTGGCCTGCTGCTGGGCAGCGTCCGCCTCGCGCAGGGTCTTCACTGCCACCACGTCGTTCTTGACCTCGTCCTCGCCGATGATCACGGCAAAGGCCGCGCCGGAGCCGTCGGCCTTCTTCATCTGGCTCTTGAAGCTGCCGGCGCCCTGCGGCGTCGCGCAGTGCAGGACCACGTCCAGGCCGGCGTCGCGGATGCGTTCCGCCAGGATGAAGGCTTTCAGCTGGGCTTCTTCGCCCTGGTGCACCATGTAGACGTCGCACTGGTTCGGCGACGCCGGTTCGCCCTGGCCCTTCATCAGCTCGATCAGGCGCTCCATGCCCATTGCGAAACCGATACCCGGGGTCGGCTTGCCGCCGAAGGTCTCGATCAGCGGGTCGTAGCGGCCGCCGGCACAGACGGTGCCCTGCGAACCCAGTTCGTCGGTGACCCACTCGAACACGGTGCGGTTGTAGTAATCCAGGCCGCGCACCAGGCGCGGGTTGACGGTGTACTGGACGTTGTTCGCATCCAGCAGCTTCTTGAGGCCTTCGAAGTGGGCCAGCGATTCGCCGCCCAGATAGTCGAGCAGCTTCGGCGCCGCATTGACCAGGTCCTGCATCGCCGGGTTCTTGGTGTCGAGGATGCGCAGCGGATTGGCGTGCAGGCGGCGCTTGGCTTCCGCATCGAGCACGCTTTCATTGGCTTCGAAGTAGGCGATCAGGTCGGCGCGGTGGCGCTGGCGCTCTTCCGCATTGCCGATCGAGTTCAGTTCGAGGCGGATGTTCGACAGGCCCAGGTCGTCCCACAGGCGGCGGCACAGCATGATGAGTTCAGCGTCGATGTCCGGGCCGGCAAAGCCGATCGCTTCGGCGCCGAACTGGAAGAACTGGCGGTAGCGGCCGCGCTGCGGACGCTCGTGGCGGAACATCGGGCCCTTGTACCACAGGCGCTTCGGACCGTCGTAGGCCATGTTGTGCTCGACCACGGCGCGCACGACGCCGGCCGTGCCTTCCGGACGCAGGGTCAGCTGGTCGCCGTTCATCGAGTCTTCGAAGGAGTACATCTCCTTCTCGACGATGTCGGTGACGGCGCCGATGGCGCGCGCGAACAGGCCGGTTTCCTCGACGATCGGGGTGACGATCTTCTGGTAGCCGTAGCTCTTCAGGACCGTTTCGACGGTGTTCTCGAACAGCTCCCACAGCGGCGCGTCGGCCGGGAGGATGTCGTTCATGCCTTTGATGGCGGTGAATTTCTCTTTTTTGTCGGACATTCTATTTCTCGCTACGTCGTCCCCGCAGAGGCGGGGACCCAAGTTTGCGTGCGTTTCGACGGCTCGCCCAACTTGGATCCCCGCCTTCGCGGGGACGACGCGTTAAATGGTTTCAGCCTGCTTCGAATAATTCTTCTGCACGTAATTCAGCACAATCGTCTTGAACTCATCCACGATCCGCTCGCCCCGCAGTGTAGCGACCTTTTGGCCGTCCACAAAGACCGGTGCCGCCGGCGATTCGCCGGTGCCCGGCAGCGAGATGCCGATGTTGGCGTGCTTCGATTCGCCCGGGCCGTTGACGATGCAGCCCATCACGGCCACGTTCATCGC
>Ga0065165_1002720_pt1 | contig 14157 bp, 13 predicted proteins | sample AraplaMF_Cvi_mMF_FD_63813 | JGI IMG/M metagenome (GOLD analysis project Ga0065165, IMG submission 63813) | Arabidopsis root microbial communities from the University of North Carolina, USA - plate scrape MF_Cvi_mMF (version 2) (version 3) | ecosystem: Host-associated > Plants > Roots >...
GAGGTGGCGCCGAAGGCGACGGAGGGGGCTTCTCCCCAAGCAATCCGCGCGTGGCGAAGCCCCCTCCGTCAGCTGCGCTGACACCTCCCCCGCTGCGCGAGGGAGATATCTGGATGTCGATATGCTTAAGTCACGCTCGAGAGCGTCAACATGTTGCCCAGCTTCAGGCCCAGCGAGACGTTGGGAAGCGGGACGCGCTGGAGCTTGAGGCCGACGGTCCACGCCGCCTGCCGCGCCAGGAACGGCAGCGGGAAATAATTGCGGCTGCGCGCCACCCGCACCCCGGCAAGCCCTGCACGCCCGAGCAATGCGGTGATCGTCGCCGGATTGTAGAGCTCGGGATGCTGGAGGCAGAAAGGCGGCCAGCGCGTGCCCATCACATGGCGCAGCAGCGACTTCTCGTTATGGGTGACGATCAGCAGCGTGCCGCCGGGACGCAGCTTGGCGCGGATCTGAGTCAGCATCGCCAGCGGATCGAGCAGGTGATCGAGGACGTGCACCATCACCGCGAGGCCGATCGAGCGGTCGGGCACCGGCGACAGATCGTCCATGTCGGTCAACAGCGTGGCCGGCCGTCCGCCGGCCGAGGCGCGCAGCGTCTCATGGATCGCGCGATTGGGCTCGAACAGCCAGAAGCGATCGAAGCTGCCGCGCGCCGCCGCCTCGCAGACGAGATGGCCGGTGTCGGGACCGATCTCGAGATAGCCGCCGTCGAGTTTCGCGCTGCCGGCCACTGCGTCGAAATAGCCGCGCTGGGTCGCAACGATCGCGTCGTCAGCGACGATCTCCATATTGGGAGCCATGCTCGAATAGAGCTCGCTCAGCTGAGCGCCGTGGAAGAACACCGGGTTGTAGAGCAGCCCGCAGCCTTGGCAGCGATGATAGCTGAAGAAGCGCTTTTCGTTGAACAGGCCCGACCAATAGGGACGCAGCGTCTCAAGGTGCATCGCCTCGGCGCGGACCAGGCTGTGTGCCGCCTCGCGGCGCTCGGCGGCGCCGCAAGCGGGACAATCGCGATGCAGGAACGAACTCATGCCAGCCCTCCCGCCGAGCGGAAGGTGACCCGGCTGTGCCAGAACCAGCTTCCGACGATCAGCAGCGCCGTGAAGCCGAGCTGGGCGAGGACCGGCGGCACTCCGGCGAGCTCGACGAGCAGCGGCAGCGCGGCCCAGTTCGCGGCATAGTTGAACAGATAGAAGCTGGAAAAGGCACCGAACTCGCGCGCGACATTGCCGCGGGTGCGGAACACGCCGATCTTGTAGGTCGTGAAGGCGAAGCACAGGCTGATCGCCTGCGCGAGCGCGAGCGCGACCAGATAGTGCGTGTGGAAGGCAGGGACGCTCCACAGCAGCAGCGGATAGATCGCCAGCCCGAAAGCGGTGTTGGCCACGCCGGCGAGCAGATAGCGCAAGGGGCGCTGCGCGGGGCTCATTCCTCCTCCAGCAGCGCGATGCGCATGTTGTCGCGGAGCATGTCGCGCGGGAGGAAGGGCGAGAGGTCCTCGAGCGGGGGCGACGTGATCCGCCCGTCGGGATGCGCCTTGGCGCTCAGTTTGGGCGCGAAGGCGACATGTTCGTCGACGAAGATCTCGCAGACCACCGGGCCTTCGGTGGCGAGTGCGTCTTCGATCGCGCGCGGCAGCTCGTCGTGCGACTCCGCGCGGAAATAGGCGAAGCCGAACGCCGCGGCGACCTTGGAGAAATCGGGGAAAGTGACGTTGCTCTTGGGCCCGCCGCCGACTTCCACCCCATTGAAGAAGTTGCGGTGGGTCTGGAAGATCGAGACATAGCCGTTGTTGTTGATCAGGAAGACCTTCACCGGCAGGCCATAGCCGGCGATCGTCTGCATTTCCTGCAGGTTCATCATGATGCTGCCGTCGCCGGCGATCGCGATGACGCGCTGGCTGCCGCCGGTCGCCGCGCACACGCCGATCGCGGCGGGAAGGTCGTAGCCCATCGTCGCGCAGCCCGAATTGGTCCACAGCCGCTGGCCGCGCTTGATCTCGGCGACCTGGAAGCTGACCACGCAGGCGCTGCCGTTGCCGGTGACGATGACGTCGTCCTCGACCAGCCGATCGAACAGCGCGTCCATCGCGACATAGGGGTGAATGCCGGGGCCGTGGTCGCGATATTCGGGGAGCACCGTGGGGAAGCGGCGGACCCGTTCGCGCGACCATTCAAGCCATTCGTCGTGCGCCGGCGTCGGGCCTTGGTACGGCGCTTCGAGCAGCGCGGGGATCAGACCCGCGAGATCGGCCACCACGGGCATATCGGGGGTGACCGTCGGCTTGCGCAGCTCCAGGGGATCGATGTCGACCCAGATCTTGTAGGCCTCGCGCGCGAAGGTGGTCCAATTATAGCTTACCTGGCGGATGTTGAGCCGGCTGCCGAGGACGAGCAGCAGGTCGGCGCTCTGGGTGACCATGTTGCCGCCGCGGTCGCCGACCGTGCCGGGGCGACCGGCGTAAAGCGGGTGGGCGTTCCAGAGGACGTCGTGCGCGTTCCAGCCGGTGACGACGGGGAGGCCGAGCTTCTCGATCAGCGCGAGGAAATCGGCATGCGCGCCACTCAGGCGGACGCCGCTGCCCGCGAACACCACCGGGCGTGCGGCGGCGGCGAGCTTCTCCAGGATCGCCTTGGCGGCCTCGTCGAGATCGGTCGCCTTCCACGGCTCGTCGAGCTCGGCGGGGTCGAAGCCGGTCAACTGGGACGGATCGATCTTTGCCGCCTGGACGTCGAGCGGGATGTCGAGCCACACCGGCCCCGGGCGGCCGGAAGTGGCGAGATAGAGCGCCTTTTCGAGATGGTAGCGGATGCTGAGCGGATCGGTGATCATCGTGGCGTACTTCGTGATCGGACGCACGATCGGCTCGATATCGAGCTCCTGGTCGCCGAACTGGCGCAGCGGCAGCCCGGTGGCGCGGACGGTGGTCTCGGTCTTCACCTGGCCCGAGATCACCAGCATGCCGATCGAATCGACATGCGCGCCATAGACGCCGGTGATCGCATTGGTGCCGCCGGGGCCGGAGGTGACATTGACCACCGCGAGCTTGTTGGTCAGCCGGTAATAGGCCTCGGCGGCCATCGCCAGCGCCTGCTCGTGATGGGTGAAGGTGGTCGAGAGCCTGGGGTGGGTACCGAGCGCGTGGTTGAGGTGCATCGCGCCCCCGCCGGTGAGCATGAAGACATGATCGATGCCGTGCGCGGCGAGGGTATCCGCCACCCACTCTGCGAGCTTTACTTGAGTCATGCTTTCCATCCGTTGGCGCGCGCCGTGCGCAGGATCGCGTGGTCGAGGCCGACGCGCGGCGCTACGCCGAGCTCGGCGCGGGCGCGCGCGGTTGAGGGGACGTAGCGGCCGGGGTTCCAGCCGGGATCGGGCCGGCCGAGGATCTCGACGCCGGGGCCGCCGAGCAGCGCCGCGGTGCGGTGGGCGAGGTCGGCGATCGACACGGCTTCCTCGGATCCGATGTTGACGACGGTTCCGGGCTTGCCCGCGATCAGCAGCGTCCACAGCCAGACAGTCAGATCGGCGGCGTAGAGATAGGAGCGGACGGCCTCGCCCGATCCGACGACGCGGATCGGCTTGCCCGCCATCGCGTCGCGAATGAAATTGCCCGCGGCGAAGTGCACGTCGAGCGAGAGCAGCGGCCCGAGCAGCGCGAAGATGCGCGCGTTGACGACGTCGAGCCCGAATTGCTTCGCATAGATCGCGCAGAGCATTTCCGCCGCACGCTTGCCCTCGCCATAGGCCGAGAGCGGATCCCACGGATCGGGGCCGCCACGCCAATCCTCGCGGACATGGCTCACCTCGGCCGGTTGTGCGCCGTAGACCGCGCCCGAGCTGAGGAAGAGGAAACGGGCTTTGTCGTCCCTGGCGACGTCGAGCACGCGGCGCGTGCCTTCCACGATCGTATCGAACATTCGGCGCGGGTCGGTAGCGTTGAGGGCGGCGCTGGCATCGGTCGCGGCGTGGATGACGTGGGTATAGTTGCCGCCGGGGGCGAGGAAGCCGGTGACGTCGCCCGCGACGAGATCGAAGCGCGCGGCCAGGTGCGGGGCGCGGGCGGCGAAGGCGTCGGGGTCGCGGCTGAGCAGGGTGACTTCGGCATCGACGCCCGAGCGGGCCAGCGCCTCGAGCATCCAGCGGCCGATAAAGCCGGTGCCGCCGGTCATGAATATCCGCGCGCCCGCGAGGCGGGGCCAGAGCGGGCCGAGCGCGGCGTTCACCGCGGCCATGTCCTGTTCGAAGATCATACGAGTCCCAGCGTCGGACGGTGGAGGCGGTGCGCGCGCACCACGCGGACGATGCTGTCGAGCGCGAGTGCCCAGAGGATCAGCGCGACCAGCCCCGGCCGGACGAAATGGCCGATCGCAAGGCCGAAGCTCGGCGTCACCGGGCGGCCGCTCAGCCAGGAGTTGGTCGCGAGTTCGAGCACGGTCGACAGCGGCCAGTCGGCGACGAGGCAGAGCAGATAGGCGCAGACGATCGCGACGATCGGGCCGACGCCCTTCCACGGTTCGAGCAGGACGAGGAAGAGCAGGAAGGTCTGGGTGTAGCCGCCGGGCGACTGGGTCACGAGATAGGCGGCGAGCAGCAGCGTCGCGAAGCGGGAATGCGACAGTGCGTTGGGCTGGAGCCACGCGCCGGCCAGCGCGGCCAGCGCGATCGCCTGGCTGGCATGGATGACCAGCGGCACGGCGAACTCGATCCCCTCGATCGTGCGCGACGGCACGAACTGGAGCACCGGGATCTGCGCGTTGCGGACCAGCAGCAACGGCGCATAGCTCGTCGAATAGTGGATCTCGTTCCACACCTGCCCGGACTGGAAGACCACCCAGTTGGCGGTGTTGGACACCAATTCCATCGGGGTGCCCGAGCCGACGATCGCGAGGGTGACGAGATAGACGAAGATCGTCGCGATCCCGGCCAGCTCCAGCGCGCGCCAGTCGCGCTTGACGGCGTGGGCGAGCACCGGGAGGAGCAGATAGGGCTTGAAGTTGATCGTCGCCGCGGCAGCGAGCCAGCGCCAGGGCCCGCGCGCGACCAATGGGCCGTGCGCGAGGACGAAGGCGGGGAAGGCGACGAGGATGAGGTTGCCGCGCTCCAGGGTAAACAGCAAGGGAAGGCCGAGCCCGAAGGCGAGCGTCCGCATCGGCGCGGTGCGCGGATCGGCGCGGCGGAAGCTGAGCCAGACGAGCAGCACGTCGAGCAGGTAGAAGCCGAGGATCGTCGCGGTGCCGAGCCAGTCGCAGTCGCGCGCGTAGAAAGGGGACTGCAGGTAGCAGCCGGGCAGGCTGAACAGGTCGAGGAATACGAAGGAGAGCGGCGGATAGATGCTCCGCCACACGTCGTACGCACCCGGCCGGTTCGCCCAATAGGCGGTGTTGAACCAGTCCATGAAGGTGTCGTTGGTGTCGAACACGAAGGGCTGGGGGAGATAGCCGGTCGCGCGGAACGACAATGCGGTCGTTACCACGCTCGCGACCACGGCGAGCGCGAGGAGGCTTTCGAGTATGAGAGCCCCCCTCGAACTCCCCTCCCTGAAAGGGAGGGGTAGGGGGTGGGTTTGCGGCGGCCGGGGCTCGATGCCCCGGCCGGCGCCTTCTGCTGAGAGGGAGGCTGGGTCTTTTGGGCGCGCGGACGCGCGCACCCACCCCCAGCCCCCCCCTTTCAGGGAGGGGAGTTTACGGTGCCCGGTCATGGCCGACGGATCAGCGTGCGCGCGGCGGGGCGGGCGCGCTCGGGCGGGAAGTTGATGCGCTCGGCCTCGATCACCAGCGGCACGTTGCGGCTGCGTTCGGCGAGCATGCGGACCTGCTCGCCGATCAGTCCGAGGAACAGCAGCACCATCGCGAACATGCCGAAACCGACCGCGAAGCCGAGCAGAGCGAGCCCCGGCCCGTCGAGCAGCACCGCCGCCGTCGCCGCGATCAGCGTCAGCAAGGCGACCGCGCCGGTGACGAAAGACAACAGGATCGGCAGCCGCAGCAGCGACTTGGCCGAGCCGGCCAGCCCGGAGAGCGCGAAGGAGGCGAGCGCGGCCATGTCGTTCTTGCTGGCGCCGGCCGCGCGCTCGGGCCGGTCGAACGGGACGATGGCGAGGCGGAACCCGCTCTCGACCAGCATGCCGCGGAAGAAGGGCTCGGGCTCGTTCCACGCGGCGAGCGTGTCGACCACTTCCCGGTCGAACAGCCCGAAGCCGGTCGCGCCGGGGATCACCGGATAATCGCCATAGCGCCCGAGGAACGCGTAGCCGAGCCCGCGCACGGCGCCCAGCAGCGGCGAGGCACGCTCGGACCGGCGCTGGCCGAGCACGACCTGCGCGCCGCTTCGCCACTGGCGGACGAAGTCGCCGATCATCGCCGGCGGGTCCTGGAAGTCGGCGCACATGCCGATCACTGCTTCGCCTTCGGCCTGATAGATGCCGTAGGTCGGCGAGCGCATCTGGCCGTAATTGCGGTTGTTGAAGATCGCGCGGATGCGCGGGTCCTCGGCGCAGATCGCGCGCATCAGGTCGCGCGTCGCGTCGGTCGAATTGTTGTCGATCAGCAGGATTTCGTGCGAGCGCGCATGGTGCGCCGCCTCGGCGGTCACCGCGGCGCAGATCGCGCGGACATTCTCCTGCTCGTTGTAGCAGGGGAGGACGATCGACAGCTCGGGCGTCATTTCGCTGCGTTTCTGCGCAGTTCGATGCCCGTCGCGGGAGCATAGACCTCGGTGAACAGCGCCAGCGCGATCAGCAGTGCGAGCAGCGCTACCGCCGGCACGTTGAACTTCCGGTCGGAATCCAACCGCGGCGCCTCGATCAGCTGGACGTCGGACGCGGTCTCGGCGGCGAGCGTCTCGACCGCGACCTCCTCGGAGGAGCGCGCATAGACTTCGTACAGCGCCTGGGCGAAGCGATAGTCGCGATAGAGGTTGAGATATTCGCCCGAGACTTCGGACAGGCCCGCGACATTGGGCCCGGCGACGCCCGCGCTGGGGCTAGCGGTTTTCGCGATCTGGCCGCGCAGCGAGGCGACTTCGGACTGGACCGCCTGGAGCTGCGGGTTCTCCTCGCCCTGGAAGCGCTGGAGCGTCTGCAGCTCGACCAATTTGGCCTGGAGCTGCGCCTCGAGCCCGGCGCGCAACGACAGCGCCGAGCCGAGCTGGGCCTCGGGCTCGGCGAGCCGGTTGCGGCGGCGGAAGTCGTTGAGCGCGGCCTCGCTCTTCACCACCCGGCCGGCGGCTTCCTTGAAGCGCTGCTGCACCACGTCGCGCTTGCGCTGTACCCGGTCGCGACCGAGCGCGATGATCCGGTCGCTGATCGCCCGGACATAGGCCCGGGTGAGCGCCTCCGCCTCGGCGCCGTCATGGGTGCGCACTTCGACTTCGACGATCCCGCCGGTCAGCGAGTGGATATCGACGCGCTTCGCCAAAGCGACGCGGGCACGGTCCTGGCTTGCGTAGCCGCCGGGGCCGACCAGCTTGCGCTTGCCGATCACCGCGTCGGTCACTTCGGTGCCGCGCGCGATCGCGAGGTACATGTCGATCGGCTGCTTGGCGCCGCCGAACAACGCCGCGAAGCCCTGGAGCTGGCCGCCCAGCGCATTCATCATCGAGCCGAGCCCGATGCTGTTATTGTCCTGCGGCACCAGCTTGGCGCGGGCGACATAAGGCTGCGGGAACACGCAGAGCAATGCGAGCAGCACGGCGAGCACGGCGTAACCGATCCGCCGCCGTTCATAGACGATGGCCATCCTCATTTGACCAGCGCGTTGATCGACGCGGCGCCGACCAGCCCGCCGAACAGGCTGCCGGTGATGTCGCGCATCCGCGCCCAGAACTCGCCGCGATTGGCGTCGATCGGCACATAGACGAGGTCGCCGGGCAAAGCGGGCGCGCGCAGCACGCGCTTGCCGTCGGCGAGCACGGTGCCGTTGGCGCGGACGACGAAGATCTCGTGCCTGTCGCCGAGCTTCTGGACGCCGCCTGCCGAGCCGACGAAATCGCCGATCGTGGCGCCGTCGCGCCACGCGAACGAGGCCGGCGTCGGCACTGCGCCGAACACCCCGACCGTCACCGGCCGCGGCGGCACATAGATGGTGTCGTTGTTCTCGAGGATCAGGTCGCCGGGCAGCGCATCGGCAGTGACCGGCAAGTCGAACACCAGCCGGCCGCTGGGCTTGCGCTCGCGCAACTGCTCGACGATCGAACGGACCAGCGCGAGATTGGCGGGCTGGACGAGCTGGGCGCGATTGGCCGAAGTCACCGGCTGCGAGGTGAGCAGCAACTCGACATCCTCGACCGCACGCTCGAAGCTCTGCTGCTGCTGCGCCTTGACGCTCTCGCGGGTGATCACGCTGGCATAGGGGAAGGCCTGGCGAGTCAGTCCGCCGGCCTGCGCCACCACGTCGGCGAGGTGCGTGCCGGGCTGGAAATAATAGCGGCCGGGCCTGGCGACTTCGCCGCTGATCGTGACCAGCACCGCCTGCTGCGCGAGCGGCCGGGCGATGCCGACATTGGAGAGCACGCGGACGATGTCGCCGCGGCGGGCTTTCCGGGTCGCGGCGTCGGCGGCGGTCAATTGCTCCCAGCCGGTCTGCCCGCTGCCGAGCGAATCGAACACCATCAGCCGGCTCGCATCGGCGACGGTGTTGACGCCGCCGGCGTAGCGGATCGCATCCCCGACCGTCTCCCCCGGCGCGAGCTCGAAGATCGCCTCGCGATTGACGCTGCCGATCAAGGCGACCTGCTCGCCGGCGGGTGCGATGTAGAGGACGTCGCCGTTCTGAAGCACCGCGTCGCCGCTGCGATCGCCCTTGAGCAGCAGGTCGTAGAGATCGAAGTCCGAGACCAGCTTGCCGCCGCGGCGCAGCTGGATCGAACGGAAGCTGCCGCCCGCCGCCGGGCCGCCCGAGGCGAGCACGGCGTTGACCAGGGTCGACAGGCTGCCGACGGTGTACGAACCGGGCGCCGCGGCGAAGCCGGTGACATAGACCGTCACGCCGTGTAGCCGGCCCGGCGTCACTTCGAGCTGGAAGCCGCGATATTGCCGCGCGACGCGGCCGGCGATGACGGCGTGGACGTCGCCATAGCGCACCCCACCCACGCTGATCGCGCCGACCCGGGGGACGAAGATCCGCCCCTCATTGTCGATCGTCAGCCGCAGATTGCTCGCCTGCACCGAGCCGGTGAGCCCGAGCAGCAGCTCGTCGCCGGGGTTGAGGCGATAGTCGGGCGGGACCATCGCGCTCGGACCTGCCGTGAAGTCGCGGGCCCCGGGAACGAGCAGATCGGCGCCGAAGCGGCGCAGCGGCATGCCCGCCGCGGCCGAGACAAAGGTCTCGAACTCGCTCGGCGGGGTCGGTGGGGCGGGGCGGGGCGCGGGCTGTTGCGGGCCCTCCACCGGCGCGCGCGAGTCGATGGCCGGCGCTTCGAGGATTGCCGGCTGGTAGGGCGCGACTTCGGCCGGAGGAACTGCGACCTGCGCGGAGGCGGCACGGCGGGCGAGCGGGTCGGCGGCCTGCTGCTGTCCGGTGGCGACCGGCGAGGCGAGCTGCGCCGTGGCGGGCACGGGCAGTGCGGCGAGCACGCAGCCCGCGAGAAGCTTCTGGCGCAAGATCATGCGGCGAGGCGATCCGCTTCGACCAGCCCCGCGGCCGGGTGGAGCAGCACCTCTGCGGCGCGATCCCACAATCGCTCGCTGGCGGCGGCAAGGACGCCGATGCCGCGTCCGCCGACCCGATAGGGCGTGCCGTCCCAATGGGTGATGTGGCCGCCCGCCTCGGTGACGAACAGCGCACCGGCGGCATGGTCCCAGGGCAGGATGCGCTGGAACAGCATGACGTCGTCCTGCCCGAATACGAGGCGCGGATAGCTTTCCGCGGCGCAGCGCGGGACGGGGACGACATCGAGATGCTGATCGGCGCGGGCGTGGACGCGGGCGCGGCGATCCGCGCTCAGGAAATGCGTGCCGAGCGCGGCGCGGGGGCGTGCCGCGCCGGTCGAGCGCGCGCGCACCGGGGCGCCGTCGCAATGCGCGCCCATGCCGCGTACTGCATGGCACAGCCGGTCGTGCAGCGGATCGAGCATCCAGCCGGCGGCCGTGCTGCCATTCTCGACCAGCGCCACCATCATCCCGAAGGGGCCGCGGCCGCTCGCGAAATTGGCGGTGCCGTCGAGCGGGTCGATCAACCAGACCAGCCCGTCATCGACACCGTCGAGCAATGCCGGGTCCGCCTCGGCCGCTTCCTCGCCGACGATCCGCGCGCCGAGACCCAGCGCAGCCAGGCCGTCATGGAGGCGAAGCTCTGCCTCGCGGTCGACCACGGTGACGACTTCACCCGCGCTCTTGCGCGCAATTTCCGTCTCGGCGAGGCCGCGATAGCGCGGCAGCATCACGTCGGCGGCGACCATGCGCATCAGCGCCGCAACCTCTTCGTGCAGCGGCATCGGATCAGGCCGCCGCGCTCGCGAGGCGATCGATCGTCGCATCGGCGCTGCGCGCCTGGATCATCCGGATGCGCGAAAGATCCTCGTCGGCGACCGCGCGATAATAATCGCGCTTGTTCTCCAGCCAGGCGAGCTCGAACGCGACCGCATTGGCGATGCCCACCTCGAACTGCGCGGACTCGGCGAACGCCCCGTCGAAGATCACTTTCCGGGTCTCGAACCGATCGAGCCGCACGCCGCGGATCTCGCGCAGCGCCGGGCCGGCCTCGACCGCGACCGAACCGCCGACGACGAGAGTCAGGTCGTTGGCGGCGCACGCCTGCGCGACCGTGAGCACCGCGTCGGTGATCTGGCGGTCGTTGATCGCCTTGCGCGGCAGCCCGCGCGAAAGCGTGAAGTCGACCCGGCCGAAGACGATGCCGTCGAGCTCGGCCTTGGCGACCGGCAGCATCGCGTCGAGATTGCGGAGCGTCGCCTCGGTCTCGAGGTTGAACAGGAACTGCGTGCCTTCGGCATTGTCGCCATAGGTCTTCGTCCGCGCCTCGGCGAACTTGGTCAGCGCATAGGGCGTCTCGACCATCGGTGCGATGACGTGATCGACGCCGTAGAGCTTCGAGGCGAGCAGATCCGACACCGCCTCGCAGCCGCCGATCTTGAGCGCGACCTTGAGGTCGGCGCGGTGGGCGAGCTCGAGCAGGCGGAGGAATTCGTCGGGGCGCGTGCCCTCGGCTTCGAATTCCGCCTTGACCGCGACGACGCCGTAGCGGTCGCGACCTTTTTTGAGCATGTCGAGCATGCGGCGTTCGGTGGGGTTCATCCTCGCCTCCCTGGCTGAAAAGCATCTACTGGCTGGGAGGGAGACGGAGCGTGGCGCCGGTTCCCGCACGATTTCGAGCGCCGGAATTTTTTTCGCATCGGGCTTGCGGGTCGGGCCGATCGGCTCCGTCGAGACAATGATGCCCGGCCTGTTACCCCTGCATTTGGTCCTGTTGCTCTCGTCCTCCCCGGACCACGGACCGGTGTCGCCGGGCATCACCGAACTTCCCGGCGGGCGCGACGCCGCCTTTCGTGGGACGGTCGCGGAGACGCCGCCGCGCGTCGCGCCGAAGGTCGAGGCGGACGTCCCCGCGATACCGAGGGCGTTGCCCCGGCTGTCCTCGGGGTTCGGGCGGCGCGGCGATCCGTTCCGCCGTGTCGCGGCGATGCATTACGGGCTCGACATGCCGGGCCGCCTCGGCACTCCGGTGCTGGCGGCCGCGCCCGGCGTGGTGCGCTTCGCAGGAGACGCGGGGAGCTATGGCGAGATGGTCGAGATCGCCCATGATGGCGCGCTCGCCACCCGCTACGCGCATCTCTCGCGGATCCTCGTCCGGCCGGGCATGCGCGTCGCCCAGGGACAGCCGGTCGCATTGATGGGCTCGACCGGGCGCTCGACCGGCAGCCACCTCCATTTCGAAGTGCGCCTCGCCGGCCGCGCGGTCGATCCGCTGCCCTGGCTCGAGAACCAGGCGCCCGCGTCCGAACCCGCGCCGCTCGAGGCTTGGATCGCGACCGACGCCCCCCATATCTCGGCCTTCGCCAAGGCGCGCGCCGGGGACATGCAGGGGCGCGCCTTCTGAATCGCCATGGAATCTCCTCTCTTGCATCAGCTGGCCGGTCTCCGCGTGTCGAAACTCTCAGGCCGCGGTCGGCCCGCGCCTTGCCGCGCGCGATGAACCCCGGCGACGACATCAGCGGGCTCCAGCGCGTCATCCTCAACGAGCGGAGCCGGCTGCTCCGCTTCCTCGCGGCGCGCGGAGTGGGGGACGATGCCGAGGACGCGCTGCACGATCTGTGGCAGCGCGTCGCCGCGGCGCCCACCCAGCCGATCGCCGACCCGCTCTCCTATCTGTTCCGCGCCGCCGAGAATCTCGTCCGCGATCGCCGCCGCTCGACGGTGAGCCGCGATCGCCGGCATCAGGACTGGCACGAGACGATGCCGGGCGAGGAGGCGCCGACCGGCGAGCGCGCGCTGATCGCGCGGGAACGGCTGCGCGAGGTCCAGGCGACGCTCGCCGCACTGGGGCCGCGGGTCGAACTGGTGTTCCGCAAGTGCCGGCTCGACGGGCTCGGCCAGGCCGCGATCGCGCGCGAATTGGGGGTCAGCCTCAGCTCGGTCGAGAAGGACCTGCAAAAGGCCTATCGCGCGCTCGCGCAGCTCCGAGTGAAATTCGATGCGGAATGATCGCGCGGGCTCCGTCATAGGAATATCATGGCGATGAGCGCACCCCATCCGGACATTCAGGAGGCCGCCCGTCTCTGGGCGATCCGCGTCCAGGACCCGGCGTTCGCCGACTGGGACGGTTTCACCCAGTGGCTCGAGGCTGATCCCGCGCACAACGCCGCCTATGAGACCGCGCTCGACGACGAAGCCTGGGCAGTCGATCTGCTTGCGGCGGCGCCGCCGGTTGCGGCAGTGGCGCCGGAATCGCAGCCGCGGCGGAGCTGGTGGCTTCCCGCCGGCGCGGCGGCGGCGGCAGCGCTCGCAGTCATCGGCGGATGGGCGGTGCTCGACCGGGATGCGCCTGCGCAGCAGATCGCGACGGCGCCGGGCGAGCATCGCACGATCGAGCTGGCCGACGGATCGACGCTCGCGCTCAACGGCGGGACTCGCGTGACGATCGATCCGGATACCCCGCGGCAGGTGGTGCTCGAGCAGGGCGAGGCGCGTTTCGCGGTGCATCACGATGCGAGCGACCCCTTCGTCGTGCTGTCGGGCGGAACCCGGCTGGTCGATGCGGGCACCGTGTTCAACGTGGTGCGGGACGGCGATGCGCTCGAAGTCGCGGTCGCCGAGGGCGCGGTGATCTACGCGCCCGGCCCGGACGAGGTGCGGCTCGCGCCCGGCGACACGCTCAAGAGCGCGGGCAAGGGCGCCAGGCCGGTGCTGGGCAAGGCCAACCCGCAGGCGATCGGCAGCTGGGCGTCCGGAGAATTGTACTTCGACAAGCCGACGCTCGATCAGGTCGCGCGCGATCTCAGCCGCAGCCTCGGCCGGCCGGTGCGCACCGATCGCGGCGGCGAGCGGCTCGCGTCCACCGGCACGCTGATCCTCGGCGGCACGCCCGAGGAGGTCATCGCGCGCGCGGGACCGCTGCTCGGCGTGAAATTCGTTGCAAACGGGGAAGGATGGACGATGTCCCCAGCCCATGGTCCGCCCCGCTAGCCCGCTCGCTCTGCTGTCCTTGATGGTAGCGTCTCCTGCGCTTGCGCAGGAGCGGCCGGCCGAGATCGACATCGGCGCATCGCGGCTCGACGTCGCGATCAAGCAGCTCAGCCGGCAGACCGGCGCGAGCATCGCCTTCCGCGACGCCGGGCTGGCCGACACCGTCGTCCGCCCGGTGCGCGGGCGCTTCACAGCGTCGCAGGCGCTCGAGCGGATGCTGCAGGGCATGCAGCTCCGCGGCCGGCGGGTCGCGCCGGCGACCTATCTGGTCGAGCGCGTGGCCAGGCCGGCGCGGCCGGCGCCCGTGCCGCGTCCGCGCCCGCCGGTGGTGCGCGCCGAGCCGGCACCGCCGCCCGAGGAGATCGTCGTCACCGCGACCAAGCGCGACACGCCGATCGGCGCCTATCCCGGCGGGGTGCAGGTGGTCGACGGCGGCGCGCTGAGCGCTGCGGAGAGCCTGCGCGGCACCGACGCGATCGAGGCGCGGATCGCCAGCGTCGCCTCGACGCATCTCG
>Ga0065165_1002721_pt1 | contig 14154 bp, 11 predicted proteins | sample AraplaMF_Cvi_mMF_FD_63813 | JGI IMG/M metagenome (GOLD analysis project Ga0065165, IMG submission 63813) | Arabidopsis root microbial communities from the University of North Carolina, USA - plate scrape MF_Cvi_mMF (version 2) (version 3) | ecosystem: Host-associated > Plants > Roots >...
CACGAGCAGCGGTGTCAGCGCCATCGACAGCGAGATGGCCATCACCATCAGCCCACGCTGGGCGTCGTCGATGACGCGGCCCTGTTGGGCCAGGTTGAGGATGACGAAGGCGAATTCGCCGCCACAGGCGAGCACGGCGGCCAGCCGCACCGAATCGGCGGTGGTCAGCGCACCCACCAACCGGCCGAGCGGCATGATCAGAGCCGCCTTCACGACCATCAGCAAGGCCACCATCCCGAGCACCAGCAGCGGCTTGTCGACCAGCATCGCCAGATCGACCGACATGCCCACGCTGATGAAGAACAGGCCGAGCAACAGACCCTTGAAGGGCTCGATGTTCGATTCGAGTTCGTGCCGGTATTCCGAATCCGCCAGCAGCAGGCCGGCGAGGAAGGCGCCCAGGGTCGTGGAAATGCCGGCCAGTTCCATCAACCATGCGGTGCCCATGACCACCAGCAAGGCCGTTGCGGTGAACACCTCGGTGCTTTTCGCGCGCGCGACGAAACGGAACACGTGGCGCAACAGCAAGCGTCCGCCCACGATCACGGCGAGGATCGTGCCGACAACGCGGGCCACGCTCATGAGATCGGGCGCATGGGCGTCCCGGGCGATGGCGCCGCCAAGCAGCGGCACCGCCGCGATCAACGGAATGGCCGCGAGGTCCTGGAAAAGGAGGATGGCAAAAGCCTGCCGGCCATAGACGGTACCGGCTTCCTTGCGCTCGGCCAGGATCTGCAGGCCGAACGCCGTGGACGACAGCGCGAGGCTGCCGCCGACGATCACGGCGGCCTTCCAGGTAAGACCGAACAGGAAATAGCCGATCGCGCCGAGGGCCGCCGCGCAGGCCAGCACTTGCAGGCTGCCGGTTCCGAACACGGCGCGGCGCATCACCCACAACCGCGATGGGGAGAGTTCCAGACCGATGACGAAGAGCATCAGCACGACGCCGAAATCGGAAATCGTCGCGACGCCTTCCGTATCGCTCACCAGGCCGAGGACGGACGGACCGATGACCACGCCGGCGAGCAGGTAGCCGAGAACGGCGCCGAGACGAAAGCGCTTGGTCAGCGGGACGGCGATCACCGTCGCCAGCAGGAAGACGACCGCCGTCTCGAGAAAATGATGCCCGTCCATCCCGTCTCCCCGAAAAGTCGCAGGGATTATGTCACGCGGGCGGACCGGCGTTTTGGCGAATCCTGTGCGAGTGGGGTCAGCCCTTCAGCCAGCGGGCCACGTCGAGCGCGAAGTAGGTGAGGATCGCATCGGCGCCGGCGCGCTTCATCGACAGGAGCGATTCCATCACCACGGCTTTCTCGTCCACCCAGCCATTCTGCGCGGCGGCCTTGATCATCGCGTACTCGCCGCTCACCTGGTACACGAAGGTCGGTGCGCCGAAGGTGTCCTTCACCCGGCGCAGGATGTCGAGATACGGCAAGCCGGGCTTCACCATCACGGCATCGGCACCCTCGGCGAGGTCGAGTTCCACTTCGCGCAGGGCCTCATCGCTGTTGCCCACGTCCATCTGGTAGGTGTGCTTGTTGCCCTTGCCGAGATTCGCCGCCGAGCCCACGGCGTCGCGGAACGGTCCGTAGAAACTCGACGCGTACTTGGCCGAATAAGCAAGGATGCGGGTATGGATGTAGCCGGCGTCTTCCAGCGCCTCGCGAATGGCGCCGATGCGGCCGTCCATCATGTCGGACGGCGCCACGAAGTCGAAGCCCGCCTCCGCCTGCGCCAGCGACATCTTGATGAGCGCCTCGACCGTCGGCTCGTTCATCACGTAGCCGTCGGCATCGATCAGCCCGTCCTGACCATGCGTGGTGTACGGATCCAACGCCACGTCGCCGATCAGGCCCAGTTCGGGAAAGCGGCGTTTCAGTTCGCGCGCGGCGCGCTGGAACAGGCCGTCGGGGTTCCACGCCTCGCGTGCGTCCTCGGACTTGGCCGAAGCGCCCACGGAGGGAAACAGCGCCAGCGCAGGAATACCGAGTTCCACGCACTCCGCGGCCAGTTTCACCAGTTCGTCGATGGAAAGGCGGTCCACGCCCGGCATGGACGGCACGGGCTGCCGCACGCCCTCGCCTTCGACCACGAAGGCCACCATGATGAGGTCGGATACCGTGAGCACGTTTTCGCGCATCAGGGCGCGTGAGAAGGCGTCACGGCGCATGCGGCGCATGCGGACAGCGGGGAAGGTCATGGGACGAGCCTGTTCATTGGCGATCCAGCCATTTTACTCCTCATGGCCCCGTCGCCACCGGACACGGCGTCGCAGGCGCGGCCGGTGCGCGAGCGGACAGTCGCTCAGGCCGCGATGCGAAGCGTCGTCTCGGGATCGAAGAAATGCAGCCTCTGCGCCTGGAAACCCAGCGCCACTTCCGTGCCGGGCTGGATCACCGAATGCGGGGGTACGCGGGCGACCAGTTCGACCTCGCCGTGCCGCATGTTCAGGAAAACCTCGTTACCGACGGGTTCCACCACTTCCACGTGCGCGCGCAGACGCACCTCCACGTCCGCGTGATCGGCCACGGTCAGCAGGTCCTCCGGGCGCACGCCGACGATGACCGGCTTGTCCACGTAGGCCTCCAGAGCCTGCGCCTCGGTGCCGAGGGCCATGGAACCCTCCCCCGTGTCCAAGCGCAGCCCGTCCGCGCGGCGCAGCGTGCCGTGGAACAGGTTCATGGCCGGGCTGCCGAGGAAACCCGCGACGAAAAGGTTGGCGGGCTTGTTGTAGAGGTTCATCGGCGTGTCGAGTTGCTGCACCACGCCGCCGTTCAACACCACGATGCGCTGGCCCAACGTCATCGCCTCGATCTGGTCGTGGGTGACGTAGACCATCGTCGCGCCCAGGCGACGATGGATGCGCGCGATTTCCACGCGGGTCGAAAGACGCAGTTTCGCATCCAGGTTCGACAGCGGCTCGTCGAGCAGGAACACGGCCGGATCGCGCACCAGCGCACGGCCCAGCGCCACGCGCTGTCGCTGGCCGCCCGAGAGTGCGGCCGGCCGGTGTTCCAGGCGCTCGTTCAGGCCCAGCATGTCGGACGCCACCGCCACGCGCCGGTCGATTTCTTCCCTCGCCACGCCGCGCAGGCGCAGTCCGAAACCGAGGTTCTCGCGCACGGTCATGTGCGGATACAGCGCGTAGTTCTGGAAGACCATGGCGATGTCGCGGTCTTTCGGCGCCACGTCGTTCACCACCCGGTCGCCGATGCGCATGGTGCCGCCCGTGATCGACTCCAGGCCCGCGATCATCCGCAGCAGTGTGGTCTTGCCGCAGCCCGACGGCCCCACCAGGACCAGTAGCTCGCCGTCGGCAATCTCGAAACTCGCCTCCTCCAGGGCCACGTGCCCGTTGGGATACACCTTGCGTACCTTGTCGAGGCGAACTGCTGCCATTTCCTGCACTCCCATGGGCCCCGGGTCTGACGGGCGACGCCTGCCACTGCCCGGGGCAATAAGGTATTCTGCCGACGTAATCGTTTACGTCAAAGCCTCCGCCGGACGATCGGGTTCCTGTAGGGCTTCAGCCCGCCCCGGAGTAGGCCTTCACTAGACGTCAGCGCCCGCGCGAGGCACCCTTGCGGGCTTCCGTGACATGACAGGTTCCTCAACATGGCTAACGTTAGCGCCCCGGCGCCGACCCTGCTCGCCGACCTCGGCGGCACCAACGTGCGCTTCGGCATCGCTCATCCGGATGAAGACACGCCGCTCATTCAGGAAAGCATCCGGCGCTACCACGTCAAGGACTACGCATCGCTCGGCGCAGCCGCCCAGCAGTACTTCAAGGAAACGGGCCACCAGGCCCAGCGCGCCATCATTGCCGCCGCGGGCCGCATCGACAACGGCGAGACGGTGAAGGTCACGAACAATCCGTGGGCCATCTCCGCAAAGAATCTCACGAAGGAACTGGGCCTCGAGTGGGTCCACCTCGTGAACGACTTCGCCGCGCAGTCGATGGCGGTCATGCTGATGACCGACAAGCCGGATGCCCAGGGCCACGCCGATCTCGTGCAGGTCGGCAAGGCTCCCATCCCGAAGATCGGCAGCAAGGAAGAACAAACCTTCGTGGTCGTCGGTCCGGGCACCGGTCTCGGCGTGGGCGGCCTGCTGATCCGCGGCGACAAGGTGAGCGTGCTGCAGACCGAGGGCGGCCATGCCGGCTTCGCCGCGCACAGCGCCGAGGATATCGAGATCCTCAAGGTGCTCAATCTCCACTACGGCCGCGTGTCGAACGAACGCCTGATCAGCGGCGCCGGCCTCGTGAACCTCTACAACGCGATCTGCGAGATCTCAGGCCAGAAGCCCGACGAAGCCATCACGCCGGAAGACATCACGCGCCGCGCCACCGACGAATCCTGCCCGATGTGCAGCCGTGCGGTCGAAACGTTCGCCGGGATCTTCGGCAGCGTGGCCGGCGATCTCGTACTCACGCTGGGTGCGTGGGACGGCGTTTACCTGACGGGCGGCATGACGCCGATCCTCCTGCCGTGGATCCAGAAGGGCCACTTCCGCGAGCGCTTCGAGGCCAAGGGCCGCTTCCGCGACACGATGGAATCGGTGCCCACGCAGGCGATCATGAACCCGGAACCGGGCCTCATCGGCGGTACGGCGCTGGCGATCGTCGAAGCCGGCGGTACACCGCTGCGCCGCTGAAGCACGGCGTCATGCCGCGCGCAGGTTGACACCCAGCGCGCGCATGACGCGCATGACGGTCGCGAACTCAGGGTTGCCGTCTGACGACAGCGCTCGATAGAGGCCCTCGCGCGAGATACCCGTCGCGCGCGCGACGCGACTCATGCCGCGAGCCCGAGCAATATCCCCCAGTGCCGCCCTCACGAGGCTTCCGTCGCCGGGATCGTCTTCGAGACATGCATTGAGGTAGGCCGTCTGCTCCGCTTCGGAATGCAGATGATCGACGGCGTCCCAGCGGGTGAATTTCTCTTTCATTCGTTCTCGTCCCATGCTGCCGCCAACGTGATGGCCTGCGCGATATCGGACTGCTGGCTGCCCTTGTCCCCGATCGTCGGCGGATGTAGTAGAGGCGATAACCGGGGCCGTGATCGATACGCATCTCGCGAACGCCCTCTCCGACGTGCTTCACATCGCCTGGATGACCCAGCGACATGCGGCGGAGGCAAGCCTGGATTCTCGCAACCGCAATGTGGTCGCGAAGCCTGCTACCCACCGACGAAACGTTTCACTTTGGACGATCTCGTACATGGATCGACCGTAACCCATAAGTTACGTCATGTGACCCATGGATTACAACACCATCGAATCAGCTCGACGCGTTTTGCGTCCAAGGGGCATCAGGCCGACGGCGCCAGTAGCGCGTCGAGGTCGCTTTCGTCGAAGCTGAGGCGTTCGCGGCTGCCGCCGCCTTCGAGCACGGCATCGGCCAGTTCGGCCTTGCGGGCCTTCAGCTCCTCGATGCGTTCTTCCACCGTGCCGGCGGTGATCAGGCGATAGACGAACACCGGCTTGTCCTGGCCGATGCGGTGCGCGCGGTCGCTCGCCTGCGCCTCGGCCGCCGGGTTCCACCACGGATCGTAGTGGATCACGGTGTCCGCGCTCGTGAGGTTGAGACCGACGCCGCCGGCCTTCAGCGACAGCAGGAACAGCGGCACCTCGCCGTCCTGGAAACGCTGGACAGGTTCGGCGCGGTCGCGCGTTTCGCCGGTGAGGGTGACGTAACTGATGCGGCGGCGGTCGAGTTCGCCGGCGATGAGCTTCAGCATCTCGGTGAACTGGCTGAAGAGGAGCACGCGCCGGCCTTCGGCAAGCAGCGCGGGCAGCATGTCCATCAGCAACTCGAACTTCGCGGACTCGCGTACGCCGCGCGCGGCTTCGAGCTTCACGAGGCGCGGATCGCAGCAGACCTGGCGCAGCTTGAGCAGTGCATCGAGAACCACGATGCCGCTGTGCGCGATGCCGCGCTGCGCGATCACTTCGCGCAATTCCTCGGCGAGCGAAAGACGCAGGCTTTCGTAGAGGTCGCGCTGCTTAGGCTCCATCACCACGCGGCGGGTGATCTCCGTTTTCGCCGGCAGTTCCGATGCCACCTGCGCCTTCGTGCGGCGAAGGATGAAGGGCGCTATGCGGCGATTGAGCCGCTCCTGGCATTCGAGATCCTGGTGTTTTTCGATCGGCAGGCGGTAATGGCGGCGGAAGGCGCCTTCGTCGCCGAGCAGCCCCGGTACAGCGAGATCGATCTGCGACCAGAGTTCGCCGAGGTGGTTCTCCAGCGGCGTGCCGGTGAGGCACAGGCAGCGCGGTACCTTCAGGGTGAGCAGCGCGCGGCGCGCCTGCGTGCGCGGGTTCTTTACCTGCTGCGCCTCGTCCAGCACGACCAGCGAGAACGCCTGCTTCTTCAGGGTGTCGACGTCGCGCGGCAAAAGCGCGTACGTCGTCAGGATGACGTCGTGCTCGGCGATGCGCGCGAATGTTTCCGCGCGTTGCGGGCCGTGCAGGGCAAGAAGAGTAAGGCCGGGCGCGAAGCGCGCCACTTCCGAGATCCAGTTGGGCACGAGACTGGTCGGCACGACCACGAGCGCGGGTGATGCGAGGTTGCCGCTTTCCTTCAGCGCAAGCAGGTGCGTGATCAGTTGCAAGGTCTTGCCCAGACCCATGTCGTCGGCGAGCACGCCGCCCGTACCGGCTTCGGCGAGCGCGTTCATCCAGCGCAGGCCATCGCGCTGGTAGCCGCGCAGTTCGGCGCGCAGGCCCTCGGGCACGGCGTCGCTCGCGCGTTCGGCCGCCTCGCGCAAGCGGCGCGTGAAGCCGCGCAGCCGCTCCGGCGCCTCGAAGGAGCCACCGCTGGGTAGTGCCTGCGCCAGTTCTTCCAGACGGCCGGCCTGCACCCTCGGAAGATGCAACTGCTGCCGCGGCTTCTCCAGGTATTCCGCAAGGGGCGCGAGAAGGCCGCGCAGTTCCTTCAGGCGCACCGGCACGCGGCGGCGCTCGTCAACGGGCGCGTACCAGACCGAGTCCTCAGCCTCCCCCGGCATCGGGCTGAGGCTGAGCTGGTGCTCGGCCAAGGCCTGCGCCACCGCGGGCAGCAGGTTCACCCGCTTTCCTTCCACTTCGATGCCGATTTCCAGATCGAAGGCGCGATCCGCGTCGTCCTCGTTCGCCTGCCCGTACCAACGCACAGGCCCTTCGAGGACTTCGAAGGGAAAGCTTGCGGCGTATTCGAGCAGGAAGCCGTCGGCTTCGAGTTTCGGCCGCAGGGCGAGCCAGCGGGCCGGCGTGTTCACCTCCAGCGCGCCCGCATACCCCTTGCCGGGAAACAGCCAGGCGTCGTCGGGGAGTGTGTCGGCCATGTCCCAGGGAAGACCCTCAGTGTCCACCGCCGGATTGAGTCCCGCGGTTTCGAGGGTTTCCATCGTGGCCAGCTCTTCGGCCCGGCGTCGGGTGATCTCGAGCAGCACGCCGTTGCGTACCCGCCGGACCAGCGGCTCGCCACCGCGTCCCGGCAGGCGTTCGCCGGCATAGTCGAAGGCCAGGCGTCCATAGGCCAGCGGCGGGGTGCCGGCGGCCAGCCGTGCGTGGCGCGTCAGGGCGTGCAGCACGAGCACCGGCCGGGGCGATACCTCGGCACGGCGCACTTCCCCGAAGACCTGCGGCACCGGAACGCGGGCGCCCATGCGCGTCGTTTCCAGCGAGGCGCGGAAGGCCACCGTACTCTCGGGTGGCAAGGGCGGCAGGTCGAGCCAGGCGCTTTCTTCCGGCTCGCCCTCCAGCGGACCGACCTCGGCATGTTCGGCGTCGAGGAACCAGAGCGAGCCTACGCGGAACAGGCGCTGGCTCGCGGGAACGTCGGGCAAGAGCTTCTGGCTGCCGTCCTTTTCGAGGTTCCAACGCCAGCGCAACGGCTGCGGTTGTCCGCGCGACAGTTGCAGGCCGGCCACGCCACCGAAGAAACAGGGCGCACCGTCAAGGATCTCGGCGAGCAGTTGGTCACCGAGTTCGCCGGTGAAGCGTGCGTAGCTGCGGCTCTTTCGAAGTGTCTGGGGCAAGCCCAGCACGGTAGCGGCGAGGCGTTTCTCCACCACCGTGAGCGTCGCATCGGGCAGATGCCGGCTATCGAGGGGCAACGGCCGCGAGAAGCGCCCGTCCGGGCCGACCGTCAGCAGGACCGGGGCAACATCGAGGTGCGCGGCAGGCTCGTGGTCGTCGTTGACGCCCTCGAGGAAGAAGCCAAGCACGGAGCCCTCCGGCGCGACCGCCCGCGCGGCGGAACCCATGGCTCGCTGCCACGCCAGCGGCAGCGACTCCACGACCTCGTTCCGCCTGCGCTTGTCGTCCGGTTGATGCATCCGTAGCGATCCTGCCCGCGCGACCAAAACAGGAAGCTTAGCAAAGCCCGACGGCGTTACCCGTAGGACTTTTTACCCGGTGGACCGGGCCGGTTCAGGCAGTGCGGAAGGCCGCGTGTGCCGCCCTCAGTCGCGCGAGGGGAAGAGATCGACCGGATATTCGGCCTTCTGCTCGCGGCTCATCAGGGTACGCAGGGCTTCTTCGGGCGTGACCTCGCCATGGAGCACCGCCCGCACGCCGGCGGAAATCGGCAGATCGAGTCCGTGGAAGCCGGCCAGACGGGCAACCTCGTCCGCCGTGACCACGCTTTCGACCACCTGGCCGATCTGACGGATGGCCTCCGGCAGCGGAACGCCCCGACCGAGGGCGAGCCCCAACCGGCGGTTGCGCGAGAGGTCGCCCGTGCAGGTGAGTACGAGGTCACCCAGGCCGGCCAGACCCATGAGGGTCTCCGCCCGGGCGCCCAGGGCCACACCCAGCCGCAGCATCTCGTTCATGCCCCGGGTGATGAGGCCGGCGCGGGCGTTCAGGCCGAGTTCCATGCCATCGGCCACGCCGGTGGCCACGGCCAGCACGTTCTTCATGGCACCGCCGAGTTCGGCGCCCAGGATGTCGTTGCCCGTATAGGCGCGGAAGTTGGGCGCATGCAGCAGCACGGCCAGTTCCTTGCCGAACGCTTCGTCGGTGGCGTGCACGGTGACCGCGCTCGGCAGGCCGGCGGTGACCTCGCGGGCGAAGGACGGGCCCGTGACGACCGCCGCCGGGCGGCCCGGGAGCTTCTCGTTCACCAGCTCGTGCAGGAAGCGCCCGGTGCCCGTCTCGAAGCCCTTGGTGGCCCAGGAAACCCGGGCGTCGGGTTCGAGGAGGGGCACGATCTGGTCGAGCATGGCGGCGAAGGCGTGGCTCGGTACCACCAGCAGGACGATGCCGGCGCCCCGCAGCACGGCCGCGAGATCGGCCTCGTAGACCAGGTCGGGTGGGAGGTCGAGGTCGGGCAGGTAGCGCAGATTGCGGCGCGCCGCGGCCATGGCCGCGAGCGTCTCGGCGTCGCGGCCCCACAGGCGCGTGGGAACGTCGTTGCGCGCCAGCAGGGCGGCCAGCGCGGTGCCCCATGACCCGGCGCCGAGGACGGCGACGGTGGGTCGGGAGGTGGCGCTCATCGCTCAGCTGTTGAGCGAGTGGGCACCTGCGCCTTCGAGCTGCTGGCGCTGCTGTTCGGCGTAGAGGGCGTCGAAGTTGATCGGCTGGAGCAGGAACGGCGGGAAGCCGCCTTCCTGGATCATCGCGGAAACCATCTGGCGCGCGTACGGGAACAGGAGGTTCGGGCAGTACGAGCCGAGGATGCCGTCGCGGTCGTCGCCCGAAAACCCGGCGATGCCGAAGATGCCGGCCTGATGGACCTCGGCGAGGTAGGCGGTGCGCTCACCCAGGTTGCAGGTGAGCGTGAGGCTCAGGACCACCTCGAACATGTCGTTGCCGAGGTCGACGGCCTTGTGGCCCAGATTGAGCTGGACCTGGGGCTGGGCTTCGGTCTCGCCCATTTCCTGGAACACCTGCGGGGCGTTCGGGGCTTCGAAGGAGGCGTCCTTCACGTAGATCTTCTGCAGCACGAGCTGCGGCTGGCCGGCCTGGCCGTTGGCGTTGATGTCTGCCATTGCGTGGTCCTCGAAAGAGCGTCGTGTGGGATCGCGTGCCGCTGGCACGAAAGCACGGATTGTTTCACACAACCCGCCGCGCCGCACAGTCCGGCTTGCGCGCGGGCACCGGCTTCTGAGAGAATGCCCGGCTTCCCTATGCCAGCCCGACACGTCGGGAAAGTCCGTTACGCGATGCGGGCTTATACGGGCGGAAGCGCACCACCCTCCAGCCATCGCGTGGCAGCCGGTCGAACGGCACGCCGCTGGGCCGATGCCGTCCTGGCCAAAGGGCGGTCCAACGAATCTATAAGGAGGCCCCCATGGCCCGTAGATGCCAAGTCACCAACAAGGGTGTGCAGACCGGCAACAACGTCTCGCACGCGAACAACAAGACCCGCCGCCGCTGGCTGCCGAACCTGCACGAGCGCCGCTTCTGGGTCGCCAGCGAGAACCGCTGGGTGAAGCTCCGCGTTTCCAACCACGCGCTGCGCACCATCGACAAGAACGGCATCGAGGCTGTGCTGGCCGACCTCCGTTCCCGCGGCGAAAAGATCTAAGGAGATCGAACCATGGCAAGCAAGCGCGATAAGCACCGCCTGATTTCCACCGCGGGCACCGGTCACTTCTACACGACCACGAAGAACAAGAAGAACACCCCGGAAAAGATGGTCTTCATGAAGTACGACCCCGTCGTCCGGAAGCACGTCGAATACAAGGAAGGCAAGATCAAGTAAGCGCCCGGCGCTTCGGATCTTCTGAAAAACCCGCCTCACGGCGGGTTTTTTTTGGCTTCTTTACGCGTCACGGGGAAGCGCCGCCTCCCTACCGTCGCAACGCCCGGCTTCCGCTGTAGAAGCCACTACAGAGGCGAGAGAAACCCGCGATAGCGCCGACTGCCGCAGAGCACGCCGTCGGCCCTTGTTCCGTCCTATCGCAGCGGCTGCAACGGCAGGTAGATGTCCGTGCGGAGCGCATGCTCCGGGGTCGATTCGGGATCGTCGATGTAATGGTGGAAAAGCGGTGCGTCGGCAGGCTCCCGACCCGATGCCGGCAGCCAGTCCCGATAGAGCGCCGCACACGCGTCGTCGACACCCGCGTAGGGCCCGACCACGCGAGTGACCGCGTATTCCCCGCCGCCTAACTCCATGACCTCCAGCGGAGCCGGCGGCGGTGGGCATGCGCCCAGATCCAGTCCCGCGAAGAAGACGGGAACCTCGGCAACCTCCGGGTCGTTCCAGGGCACCCCGTAGATGCCGCGCAGCGCGTCGAGGAATCCCTCCCCTTCGGCCCATGCCCACGGCACCTGGAAATCCTCGGCAAGGTCGTTGTCGGTGTACGCGCCCGTCCGCCGCATTGCCACGATGGAGAGAGGCTCCATGTGCACGAGCCTCACTTCGAGCAGGGGAGACACCGACGAGGCCGGGTCGAGCACCGGAGCCGACCACTCCGCGGGGGCATCGCGGTACTCGCTCGGCGTGGCGCCACAGGCCGCGCGAAAGGCCCTTGCGAACGCCTGCGCCGAGGCGAATCCGGCGGAAAGCGCGATGTCGGTGATCGGAGCGGTGGACGTCCGAAGCTGGTGTGCGGCGTGCTGCAACCGCAACCGACGAATGCTCGCCGCTACGGTTTCGCCCATCGTCGCCGTCCAGAGGCGATGGAAATGGAATGGCGACATGGCCGCCACCTCCGCGAGCCGATCGAGCGACTGCGGCTCGTCGAGGTGGGCGGCCAGATGGTCGGCCACGCGTTTCAGCCGGGACTCGAAGCGATTGACGGTTGTCGGTTTCATGGGCGCAAGATAATGCGCCCCGAGGGCGGCCGGCGTTGCATGGCTTGCGCTTTTGTCGAGGGTGATCAGGTTTTTCGCGGGGACGCGGCCCTTGCCCGGGTTCGCTTCGTAGGGTGGGCTCGCCTTGCGGCATCGCATCGGCGCCAGTGCCGGGTGCTGGCGTCGGACGGTGAGGTGGCGTGTTGTCTTTGAGGTCGCGCTAGTTATTGTTTCGGCAATTTGCGCGTAAGTCGCTGGGTGCCCGCCTGCGCGGGCACGACGGTGAGGGGGGGGCTCGTGGCATCGCGGCTTTGCCCGGTCGGCTTTCCCAACAAGCTGCCTCAGTCATCGCGAGAGTCTTCGGTGTCCACCCTCGAGGCGAGTTCCGCACAAGAGAGCGGCCGTAGGCCAATCAGGTACATGGGCCGCGTAAGCGGCCTTTCCTTTCCGAACGCGGAGGACCTGTCTGAGCAGCGAGGGTGGGCACCGAAGGCTCGGGCCTCACGGCACGAGCCGCAAGCCCTGCGCCTCACCGCGCCAGCCGCTGGACACATGCATTCGCTAAGCGAATGAACCGAAATATCCGGACAGCGTGCCCGCAGAATTCCGCGAAGAAGCAAAAAAAGACCCGCCGTCTTGCGACAGCGGGTCCACCATTTCCGTACAGCGAAGCTTACGCGCCGACGGCGGAATAACCCTTCAGGCGCTGGGCGAACTGCTGGAGCGAGCGGATGCCGCTCTGTTCCGCTTCGACGATCCACTGCTGGAGCGCCTTCAGCGACTTCTCCGCGCCACGCTCTTCCATCAGGGCGACAAGACGCGCGCGGAAGTCGCAGACCGTCTTGAGAGCCGGGCGGTTGGCCAGCGCGGCCTGCAGCCGGTCACGGGCATCGTTGTCGAGCCAGCGGCCGCCGTCGGCCAGCGCGCGGCGCAGCCGGCGCGGCACGGACTTGATGCTTTCGCCGGCCTGGCCCATTTCCTCGCGCATCGTCGGAAGGATGACGTTGCGGTAGTAGTCGGTGGTGGCCTGGAAGCGCAGCGCGAGCACGCCCTTGAGGGTTTCGGCGTCCGGCAGGTGCACGTTCGGACGGATGTTGAGCGTGGGCGCCACGCGCAGCACCTTGGCCAGACCCACGAAACGCAGGCCGCAGATCGCCGCCCAACCGATGTCGAATTCCCACTTGCGCAGGGCGAACTTCGCCGAGCTGGGGAACGCATGGTGGTTGTTGTGAAGTTCTTCACCGCCGATCCAGAAACCCCACGGCGAGATGTTGGTCGCGGTATCGGAGCTTTCGAAGTTGCGGTAACCCCACCAGTGACCGATGCCGTTGACGAAACCGGCGGCCCAGAACGGGATCCAGATCATCTGGATGGCCCAGATCGCCATGCCCACCACGCCGAACAGCGCGATGTTGATGATGGCCATCAGCGTCGGGCCCCAGTAGGGGTGACGGCCGAACAGCGTGCGCTCGAACCAGTCGTCCGGGGTGCCGCGGCCGTACTTTTCCATGTCCGCCTTGTTGTAGCTGGCTTCGCGATAGAGCGAGACACCGTCGAGGAAGACCTTCTTGATGCCGAACACCTGCGGGCTGTGCGGATCTTCCTCCGTCTCCACCTTGGCGTGGTGCTTGCGGTGGATGGCCACCCACTCCTTCACGACCATGCCCGTCGTCAGCCAGCCCCAGAAGCGGAAGAAGCCGTTGAGCGTCCAATGGAAGTCGACGCCGCGATGGGTGGCGCTGCGATGGTAGTAGAGCGTCACGGTGAAAATGGTGAGCTGCGTGACGACCAGCAGATAGACCAGCATCTCGCCCCAGCTTGCGCGGGTGAGGCCGTTGGCCAGGAAATCGAGCAGGGTGTCGAGCATCGGAGTCGTTACCGCACGGGTAGTTAGGGAGTTTTGCCATACCAGTCTAACGACCCATTCCCATACCCACCAGCATGGAGATCGGCAAATTGTGAAGAAGGCGGTTGTCGGACCGCGAGGCCATTGCGCACAATCGCCTGATGACAGCGACTCCCCACGTTCAGACAGATCAACGCCTTCCGGCACGATCCGCACACGATAGCCGTCGTAGCGCGGCGATCGGCGATATATCCGCATGAGCGTGCCCCCGATGCTGAACGTCGAGGGCGTGTCCCGGCGCAGGGCCGGGCGTGCCGCCGTCAGCGACCTGTCCTTTTCCCTGAATGCCGGTGAAGTCATGGGCCTGCTCGGCGTGAATGGAGCCGGCAAATCGACGTCGCTGGCGATGCTCGCGGGCGCCCTCAAGCCGGATACCGGCGGCATCCGGCTTCGTGGCGAGGATTTCGTGGCCCACCCGCGCCTCGCCCGGCACCTCATCGGATGGCTTCCCGAAAACGCGCCGTGCTGGCCCGAGTTGTCGGTTGAGGAACATCTCGTGGCCTTTTCCCGGCTGCGCGGCG
>Ga0065165_1002723_pt1 | contig 14137 bp, 16 predicted proteins | sample AraplaMF_Cvi_mMF_FD_63813 | JGI IMG/M metagenome (GOLD analysis project Ga0065165, IMG submission 63813) | Arabidopsis root microbial communities from the University of North Carolina, USA - plate scrape MF_Cvi_mMF (version 2) (version 3) | ecosystem: Host-associated > Plants > Roots >...
CGGGCTCAAGGCTCTCAAGGCGCTGGCAGCGCCCTTCTACCAGTGCAAATTCTGCCCGACGGGCGGGATTTCGGCGGCGAGCGCACCGGAATGGCTGGGTTTCGATCCGATCCTGTGCGTCGGCGGCAGCTGGGTGACGCCCAAAGGCGCGAGCTACGAGCAGGTCGAAGCGTTGGCGCGTGAGGCGAGCGCACTGCCGCGCTGAGTTTCCACTTCATACCTGGTGCCCCTGCGGAAGCAGGGGCCTAGAGTCGCACGCGATGCCCTCGGCAACCCTGGGCTCCTGCCTTCGCAGGAGCACTAAGGTTTAGCGCGCCGACACGACGAGGCTCTGCAGCTCGCAGTCGCTGCACTTCTCCGCCTTGAGCACCAGTCGGTTGGTGCCCGGCAACAGCTTCAGCCCGTTGAAGCGTATCACCTCCCAGCCGGCGCCGGCCGACAGCGGCTGCGTCACCGCCGCGCCGTCGTTGAGCGCGAGCGACAGCGTGCCGCCCTGCCCGCCCCGCGCGCGGACCAGCACGCTCCGCGTGCCCGGCTGCGCAAGATCGAGCGTGTACTGCAGCCACTCCCCCGACTGGACGCTGGTGACATAGGGCGCGCCCGCTGCGTCCCGCGCGATGTCTACGCCGTCGTTGCGATAAGCCATGCCCGAATTCCACACCGCGAACGGGCCGCCGGTCGCGATATGATAGTCCGCGTCCTCGCGATCGGCATAGGCGCGACCCGCGGGTCCGAGGTCGAAGTCCGCCGCGGCGATCGTGGTCGCACCTGCACCGATCCGGTTCAGTTTGAACGGCCGCGTCGCATCCGAATGCGGCTGGCGGAACAGCGCGTCGATCACGTCGGGATGGAACTCGTTATTCTCGAGGCGCACGTCGTGCGTCGCGAGACGCATCAGTGCCGCCTCGGCCTCCTGGGGGCTCGGTTTCGGCCCCTTGCCCAGCCAGTACGCGACCAGCGCGTTCCAGCCGGGATTGGGGTTCACCTTGAGCGGATTGTTGTAGCGGATCTTCTTGAGCGGCCACCATGACCAGCCGATCCCCTGATCCTCGACCAGCCGAACCGCGTCGCGGAACCAGACGTTCGAATTCTCGCCGCTCTCGCCCATCCACAGCGGCGCGTCGAACCGGCCGCGCAGCGCGAGCGGTCCCGCGATCGAGGCCGTATCATTGCGGTTCCAATATTTGTGGAAGCTGAGCGCCACGTTCGGATCTGGCAGGCGCTCAAGCCCCTGATAGTTGTTGCCCCAGCAATTGCCCTCGATGACGATCATATGGTTGCGGTCGACCGAACGGATCGCCGCGATGATCTCGGCGTAGAAGGACCAGAGTTGGGCGTTCCTCGTCGACTGGCAGCCATGGTCGCCCCCGGGGCCGTCGAAATCCCAATTGGGCTCGTTGAGGATGTCATAGGCGCCGATGCCGGGCTCGTTGGCGTAGCGTTCGGCGAGCTTCTTCCACAGCGCGACGGTCTTGCGGCGGTTCTCGGCGCTGTCCCACAGCGACGGCAAGGACGGATCGCGGTCGGCGATCGGGAGGTCGTTGCCCTGTCCTCCCGGCGCGGCATGCAGGTCGAGGATCAGGTGCATGTTGTTGGCGCGGGTCCAGGCGAGCAGACGGTCGATCCGCTGAAACCCGCTCTCGAGCCATGTGTCCTTACCGACTGCAGGTTCCCGTTCGATCGGGAGCGTGAGCAGATTGTAGTGCATCGGCAGCCGGATCGAGTTGAAGCCCCAGCCGGCCATCGCGTTGACGTCCGCCTTGGTGACGAAATTATCGAGCCACGCCTCGTAGAAGGCCTCGGCCTTCGCCTCGCCGACCAACTCGGCGATATGGCGCCGGATGACGTGCTGCTGGCCTTTCCCGAGTTCGCCCAGGTCGAGCATATAGCCCTCCTGCAGCATCCAGCCGCCGAGCCCCATGCCGCGCAGCAACACCGGCCGGCCTTCGCCGTCGACGATCTGCTTGCCGTCGCGATGCAGGAAGCCCTGCGCCGCCGCAATGACCGGCTGCGCGCCAAGCACGAGCGCCGCGATCCCCGCGGCGAGCCGAACCATCCTCATCCCGATCCCCTGTTCTCGTTGGCAGCGTTGTTGAGAACGTTACCAACGACGGAAATCGGCGTCCATCGAAAGGATGAAACGGGGCTTGGTTACATCTCCCCCCGCGCACGGCGAATGGCATACCATTTCTGGACGTTCGCATTGTGCTGTTCGAGCGTGTCGGCGAACACGTGACCGCCGGTGCCGTCGGCGACGAAATAGAGCGCATTGGACGGCGCGGGATCGAGCACGGCATCGATCGACGCACGGCCGGGATTGGTGATCGGCCCCGCGGGCAGGCCGATCATCGCATAAGTGTTGTAGGCGTTACGCGCGTGCACCTCCGACTGGAGGATACGACGGCCGAGCGGCTTGCCCCTGGTGATCGGGTAGATGATCGTTGGATCGGCCTGCAGCATCATCCCGCGTTTGAGCCGGTTGCCATAGACCGCAGCGACCATGCGGCGTTCGCTTTCCTTGCCCGTCTCCTTCTCGACGATCGCGGCGAGCGTGAGCGTCTCGGCGGGCGTGCTCACCGCGATGGCCGATTTGCGGTTGGCCCAGGCCCTGGCGAGATAGTCGCTCATCGCCTTCTGCATACGCATGACCACCGACTGGCGGGTGTCGCCGCGGCTGTAAGCGTAGGTGTCGGGCAACAGGCTGCCTTCGGCCGGCACCTCGACCGGGCCGGTCAATCCTTCGGCCTTCATCAGCCGCTCATAGACGAGGATCGACGGCTCGCCTTCGGGCACGGTGACCTTGAGCTGGACGGTTCTGCCGCCCTGCAGGTCCTTGAGGATGTCCGACTGGGTCTCGTGCGCGAGCAGGCGGTATTCGCCCGCCTTGATTGGCTCGTCGCCGCCGAACAGCTTCGACAACAACACGAACATCCGCGCCGAACGGATCGCGCCCGATTTCTCGAGCGCGCGCGACGCCGAGGTGAGCGTAGCGCCCTCCGGGATCACGACGGACACGTTGGTCTTGGCCGGCCCCGGCCCGCCCCAACTATGGACGAGCCAGAACGCACCGAGCAGCATCGCCAGCGCGGCGAGCATGCCGATGCAACCGATCCTTCGCGTCATCCGTCGGCCCTTCTTCCGGGCGCTGCGCCGCGTCAAACCGCCTTCATCACCAGGCTGGCATTGGTGCCGCCAAAGCCGAAGCTGTTGTTGAGCACCGCCTTGACCTTACGCTCCTTGGCCACGTGCGGGACGAGATCCACGCCCGCGCAATTGTCGCTCGGATTGTCGAGGTTGAGCGTCGGCGGCACGATCTGGTCGCGCAGCGCGAGGATGCAGAAGATGCTCTCCACCGCGCCCGCGCCGCCGAGCAGATGCCCGATCGCCGACTTGGTCGAGCTCATCGAGAGCTGGCCGATATTGTTGCCGAACAGGCGGCGAACCGCACCCAGCTCGAGTTCGTCTCCGAGCGGCGTCGAGGTGCCATGCGCATTGATATAGTCGATATCGCCGAGGTCGAGTCCCGACTTGCGCATCGCCATCTGCATCGAGCGGAACGCGCCCGAGCCCTCGGGATGCGGCGCCGTCACGTGATAGGCGTCGCCCGACAGGCCATAGCCGATCACTTCTGCATAGATCTTGGCGCCGCGCTTCTTCGCGCGCTCATATTCCTCAAGCACCACCACGCCGGCGCCCTCGCCCATGACGAAGCCGTCGCGGCCCTCGTCCCAAGGGCGGCTGGCGCGCCACGGCTCGTCACGAAAGCCGGTCGAGAGCGCACGTGCCTGGCCGAACCCGGCGATACCGATCGGGCAGATCGCGCCCTCGGCGCCGCCTGCGAGCATCACGTCGGCATCGTCCATTGCGATCATCCGCGCGGCGTCGCCGATCGAGTGCGCGCCGGTCGAGCAGGCGGTGACGACCGCATGGTTGGGGCCCATCAGGCCATATTTGATCGAGACCTGGCCCGAGATCAGGTTGATCAGGCGGCCGTGCACGAAGTGCGGCGAGACGCGCTTGGGGCCCTTGTGCTCGAGCACGAGCGATTCGCTCTCGATGCCCGGCAGGCCGCCAATGCCCGAACCGATCGAGCAGCCAGCACGGAAGCGCTCCTCCTCGGTCATGTCGAGCAGGCCGGCATCTTCGATCGCCTGGCCAGCGGCATCGATGCCATAGACGATGAACGGATCGACCTGACGCTGCACCTTGTGGTCGACACGCTTGTTCGGATCGAAGCCATATTCGTGATCCGCCGGCTTCACTTCACAGGCATAGTTGCTGTGGAAGTCGGTGGCATCGAAGCGCGTGATCGTCCCGGCGCCAGACTTGGCGGCGATGATGTTCTTCCACGCGGTTTCGACGTCGGCACCCAGCGGGGTGACGAGGCCAAGGCCGGTCACGACTACGCGGCGCATAGAATTCTCCAGTCGGTCAGTTCAAAACGAAAACGGCTTCCCGTCCCTGCCTGTAATGCCCGGGGACGGGAAGCCGATAAATGCATCATTGGCCCGTCAGGGCACAGCATTTCGTAGGGGCAATCAGCCCTGGTGCTCGTCGATATAGGTGATCGCGTCCTGCACAGTCGTGATCTTTTCGGCGGCATCGTCCGGAATTTCGACGCCGAATTCCTCCTCGAACGCCATCACCAGCTCGACGATGTCGAGGCTGTCCGCGCCGAGATCATCGATGAAGTTCGCCTGCGGAGTGACTTCCTCCGCATCGACCCCCAGATGCTCGACGACGATCTTCTTGACGCGATCGGCGGTGCTCATGGTCCCTTGTATCCTTCTTTAGGCTTCTGAATTCGATGAACGCACGTAGAGCGGCGCCGGTGCCCTTGCAAGAGGGCGCGCACCCGCTCCCGTCTTACAGCATGGCCATCCCGCCGTTGACGTGCAACGTCTGGCCGGTGACATAACCCGCTTCCTTCGAGGCGAGATAGACCACCGCCGCGCCGATATCCTCGCCCGAGCCGAGGTCACCCGCGGGGATGCGACCGAGCAATGCGGCCTTCTGTGCCTCGGGCAGCACGTCGGTCATCGCCGAGCGGATGAAGCCGGGAGCGACGCAGTTGACCGTGATGTTGCGGCTGGCCAGTTCCTGCGCGAGCGCCTTGGACATGCCGATCAGGCCCGCCTTCGACGCGGCATAGTTAGCCTGGCCCGGATTGCCGGTGACGCCGACCACCGAGGTGATCGAGATGATGCGGCCGAAGCGCGCCTTCATCATCGGTTTGGCCGCGGCGCGGGCGAGACGGAAGGCTGCCTCGAGATTGACCTTGATGACCTGCTCCCACTCCTCGTCCTTCATGCGCATGGCGAGATTGTCGCGGGTCACGCCGGCATTGTTGACGAGGATGTCGAGCTTGCCGAGCGCCTCGACCGCCTGCGGCACGAGCGCATCGACTGCGGCGCCGTCGGACAGATTGCACGCGAGTGCGACATGGTCGCCGCCCAATTCGGCGCGGAACGCCTCGAGCTTCTCCGCATTCGATCCGGACACGGCTAGCCGCGCGCCCTGCGCCGCCAGCGCCTTCGCAATCGCCGAACCGATCCCGCCCGAAGCGCCGGTAACGAGGGCCGTCATGCCTGTGAGGTCGAACATCAATTCCTCCAATTCGTCGTCCCGGCGAAAGCCGGAATCTCGTGTCACGAGCCGTTCGCTCCACTTCGGGAGATCCCGGCCTTCGCCGGGATGACGGCATTAATCACAGCGTTTTCGCCAGCGCCTCGATATCGTCCATCGTGATCGCGCTCACCGGTGCGGCGTCGGGGGCGATGCGCTTGACCATGGGGCCGAGGACCTTGCCGCCGAGCTCGACATAGTCGGACACGCCCGCATCCCACATCGCCAGCACCGATTCCCGCCAGCGCACCATGCCGGTGACCTGCTCGACCAGCAGCTTGCGGATCGTGTCAGGATCGCTCACCGGCGCCGCCGTCACATTTGCATAGACCGGCACGAGAGGCGCCTGGACCGAAACTGCCGCTAGCGCTTCGGCCATCGCGTCCGCCGCGGGCTGCATCAGCGGGCAGTGGAAGGGGGCCGAGACCGGCAGCAGCACTGCGCGCTTGGCGCCGTGCTCCTTGGCGATCGCCACTGCACGTTCGATCGCACCGCGTGCGCCCGAGATCACCACCTGCGACGGATCATTGTCGTTGGCGACGGTGCAGACTTCGCCCTCGGCCGCTGCCGCGGCGATCGCGCGGGCCTTGTCGAGGTCCGCACCGAGCAGAGCCGCCATCGCGCCCTCGCCCACCGGCACCGCAGCCTGCATCGCCTGGCCGCGCTTCTTGAGCAGCCTGGCGGTGGTCGCGAGGTCGAACGCACCCACGGCGCAGAGCGCGGTATATTCGCCAAGGCTGTGGCCCGCGACGAAATCGGCCTTGTCGGCGAGGCGAATGCCCCCCTCCTTCTCGAGGACGCGGAGCACCGCGATGGCGTTCGCCATGATCGCCGGCTGGGCATTTTCGGTGAGGACGAGCTCGTCCTCCGGACCCTCGGCCATCAGCTGCGACAATTTCTGGCCGAGCGCGTCGTCGACCTCCTCGAAGACCTCGCGCGCGGCGACGCTGGCCTCGGCGAGCGCCTTGCCCATGCCGACCGCCTGGCTGCCCTGGCCGGGGAAGATGAAAGCGCGCACAATATCCCTCCTTGATCCGAAGCGGGCGCGTTAGTGCGCTTTGCCCTGCAGTTGCAAGCTGTCAGCCGCAGCGGAACGGATGCGCGACAATTTGCGACGATTTTCCCGTCGGCACGACAATCGCTTGCGACAGACACTTCCCAGATTGGCCTCAACGCCGAAACGGCGAAAATTGAGGAGACCGACAATGAAGAAGATCATTCTCGCCACGCTAGCCGCGTCGCTGGTCGCAACACCGGTGCTCGCCGCGCCGCAGCAGCATGGGCGCGACGACCATCGCCAACTGCAGCGCCACGAAACCTATCGGCCCGCGCCGCACCCGGCCCCGTCCCAGTATCGCAACTGGCACAAGGGCGACCGCTTCGACGCCCGCTATGCCCGCAACTACAGCCAGGTCGACTGGCATCGCTATCACGGCCTGAAGGCCCCGCCGCGCGGCTATCATTATGTCCGCTCGGGCAATGACGCAGTGCTGATCGGCATCACCACCGGCATCGTCGCCGCCGTGATCGCCAACGCGATCCACTAATAATCGACCACCAGGCGGGGTGGCGAAGGGCGGGGTCCGCAAGGCCCCCGCCCTTTTTGCGATTCGCGGGCGCGAGGGACAACCCCGCCGAATGTCCTTGCCATCGGCGCCCCGCACAGCTAATGGCCCCACCTTCGACGAGCGGGAGGCAACTCTCCGCTCTCGTTGCATATGGAACGACAGCCGGAGGGGCGTCGCATGGGGCGGCGTCAGCGATCGGCCAACAGTGAGAGAAAGCATGGCTCTTTACGAGCATGTGTTCCTTGCGCGCCAGGATCTGGCACAGGCGCAAGTGGACGCGCTGGCGGAAGCCGCCACCAAGATCGTCGAGGACAATAACGGCAAGGTCGTGAAGACCGAGACCTGGGGTCTTCGTTCGCTCGCCTATCGCATCGCGAAGAACCGCAAGGCGCATTATGTGATGCTCGAGATCGACGCCCCCGCGGGTGTCGTCGCCGAGCTCGAGCGCCAGACGCAGATCAACGAAGACGTGATCCGCTATATGACCGTCCGCGTGGACGAGCTGGAGCAGGGTCCGACCGTGATGATGCGCAAGGGCGAGCGCGAGCGTGGCCGTGGCCGTCGCGATCGCGACGAAGCCGGCAGCAACACCGGTTTCAGCGGCGAATAAGGGAGTAGAGAAACATGGCACGACCCTTTTTCCGCCGTCGCAAGAGCTGCCCCTTCTCCGCGAAGGACGCTCCCCGGATCGATTACAAGGACGTTCGTCTGCTTCAGGGCTTCGTCTCTGAGCGTGGCAAGATCGTCCCGTCGCGCATCACCTCGGTGAGCGCGAAGAAGCAGCGCGAGCTGGCCCAGGCCATCAAGCGCGCCCGTCATCTGGGCCTGCTGCCCTACATCGTTAAGTAAGGAGCGCGGACTCATGGAAGTCATTCTGCTTGAGCGCGTCGAAAAGCTCGGCGCCATCGGCGACGTAGTGAAGGTCAAGGACGGGTTCGCCCGGAACTACCTGCTGCCGCGCAAGAAGGCGCTGCGCTCGAACGCCGCCAACCGCAAGGTCTTCGAGGCCAACCGCGCGCGCATCGAGGCGGACAACGCCGCTCGCCGCACCGACGCCGAGAAGGAAGCCGGTTCGTTCAACGACGTGTCGGTCACCCTGATCCGTCAGGCTTCGAACACTGGCCAGCTTTACGGTTCGGTCGCGGTGCGTGACCTGGTCGAGGCGCTCGTCGCCGACGGCCACAAGGTCAACAAGTCGCAGATCGTGCTCGATCGCCCGATCAAGGCGATCGGCGTGTACGAAGTCCGCGTGCAGTTGCACCCCGAGGTGTCGGTGACCGTCAAGGTCAACGTCGCCCGCTCGCCGGAAGAGGCCGAGATGCAGGCGCAGGGCGTCGACGTGATGGCCGCGATGTTCGAGAAGGATGAGACCGGCTTCGTCGAGGCGTACGACCCCAATGCGGAGCCCGGCGAGATCGCCGCGGAGCCGGCCGAGGGCGAGACTGCCGAGGGCTGAGCCCTTCGCGACGCGAAAATGTGAAAGGCCGCCCGGAGATGTCCGGGCGGCCTTTTGCATTGAAGGCGCTTCAAACCTGCGCGCGCGGTGCGTAAAGCTGGCACGGATGACCGCTCCCCCCGCCGAGACACTGCCGCCCTTGCCCGATCCGGGCGAGCTCGCCCCATGGTTCACCGCGCCGACGATCGACGGCAATCCGAACTGGGTGTTCAGCTCGGTCGGCGGATTGGTCTGCCTGCTCTATTTCTACGGCTCGGCAGCGCAGCCCGAGGCTGCGGCCGGACTACGCTCCGTTGCCGCGCGGCGGGGGTTGTTCGACGATCAGAACATCGCCTTTTTCGGTGTCACGATCGATCCCACGGATGCAAACGAGCAACGCGTCGCTCAGCAATTGCCGGGCATTCGCCACTTCCTCGACTTCGATCGTAAGGTGAGCACGCTCTACGGCGCCTGCAGCGCCGAAGCGACCCAGCAGGTCAGCTACCGTCCCTATTTCCTGTTGCTCGACCGCACGCTGCAGGTAGTGGCGCGCTTCGCCGCGAACGAGGCCAATGCGGCTATCGATGCGGCGGAGGCGCTGGCACGGGTGCCGCGACAGGATTGGGCGCCGGTACTCGAAGTGCCGCGGATCCTCGAGCCTGAGATTTGCGCCGCGCTGGTCGCGGGGTACCGCAGGGGCGGCGCCGAGCCCTCCGGCTTCATGCGCGAGGTCGACGGCAAGACGCGGATGGTGGTCGATCCCGGCTTCAAGCGCCGCAGCGACTGGCATATCGCCAACCCGGCGCTGCGCGGCGCGCTGGTCGCCCGGATGCGCACACGGCTGCTTCCGGCGATCAAGCGCGCCTTCCAGTTCGAGGTGACTCGGGTCGAGCGCTATATCGTCGCACGCTATGCCGCCGGCGAAGGCGGCTTCTTCCGCCCGCATCGTGACAACACCACCAAGGGCACTGCACACCGCCGTTTCGCGGTGACGATCAACCTCAACTCCGGTTATTCGGGCGGCGATCTGCGCTTTCCCGAATATGGGCAGCGCAGCTATCGCGCGCCGGTGGGCGGCGCGATCGTCTTCTCCTGCTCGCTGCTGCACGAAGCTACTCCGGTGACCGATGGCGAGCGCTTCGCCTTCCTGCCCTTTCTCTATGACGAGTCCGGCGCGGAGCTGCGCGAAGCGAACAACGGCTATCTTGGGGACGAGGTCGCGCCCTATCGCGCAGGCAAGCCGGACTAGAAGCAGCTCAAGGACAGGCGACACAGGCTCCGAGCACCGCAATCAACGGGATCGCGGCGAGAACCACCGGCAGTATCTTGTTCATAAAGCACCGTAATTTGCGTTCTTCGGAGTAAAGAATGTTCGGGCGCGCGGATGGTTGCCACGATCTTTCTCCGCCCGATGCTGCATCGATCGCGCCGACCCGTTGCCCGCCCGTCTCGCTGTACCCGGCAAATCATGCGACATCTCGCGCCGGGAGGAGCCGCAAGATGATCGCATCCATCCTCGCCGCGCTGGCCTTCGCCGGTGTTCCGGCGCAGGCGACGAGCGTGACGATCGGACGCTGGAAGGTGGAGCCGCAGGGCGCCGACCGCTGCCATATGATCGCGGCATTCGGCACGCATCTGATCCTGAGCATCGCCACCGACGGGAGCGGCAACGCCTCGCTGATCGTGTATGACGACCGCTGGAAGCTGGCGCCGCCACGCAGCTATCTGGCGCGTTATTCCTGGGACGGATGGAAGAGCGAGGCCGACATGACGCTCAAGTCCTTCACCGCCAGCAACGGCCTGACCTTGCTCGGTGCGCGTGCCGATGCCGGCTTCACCGACGCATTGGCCGCGGCGCGCCATTTGTGGCTGCGCGTGCCCGAACTCGATTTCGCCGGCGACTTCGACATTCCGGAGACCGGCAAGCTGCTCGTCGCGCTGCAGAGCTGCAACGCCCGGCGATGAGCGCGCGTCTGCGCGTCGCGCTGCTCGCCCTCGGCTGGATCACATTGGCGGGGCTCGACGATCCCTCGTCGGTCGAGCGTGGCGTGCTGGCGGAGCTCAACCGTATCCGCGCCGACCCCCAGGGCTACGCCGAGGAACTGGCCGAATATCGCCGCGGCTTCGAGGGCAAGGTCGCGCTGCTTTCGGACGGCAGCGAGCTGATGACCACTGAAGGCCCACCCGCGGTCGACGAGGCGATTGCTTTCCTCCGGTGGCAAAAGCCCGCAGGTCCCCTTGCTCCCTCGCATGTGCTGGCCAAAGCGGCGCAATCCTTCGCCGGCGAGCAGGCACGTAGCGGAGCCGTGGGGCATCGCTCGGCCGATGGCGCACTCCCGCCCGACCGCGTCAAGCGCGCCGGCGGGGACATCTATGTCGCCGAGACGATCGCATACGGTCCGTCGAAGGCGCGCGACATCGCGCGGCAATTCATCGTCGACGACGGGGTGCGTGGGCGTGGACATCGCGCGCTGGTGTTCCGCGACGAATATCATTTCGCCGGGGTGGGCTGCGGTCCGCATCCCGTCTGGCGCTATATGTGCGTGGTCGACTACGCCGCCACACCCGAAGGCCGGCCGCAACTTCCTGTGAAGAAGTGAATCAAGGTTTCCGCATCGTCCACCATTTGTCTTCACCGGACCTTGCCACCTGGCCTGCAACGCATTGACCGGGCTGGCGATAGTTGCCGGCCCTGAGCCCATCGGGGGGCCTGTTCCAATGCGTATTTTCTTGGGTTTCGCGGTTGCGGCCGCGTGCTGGTCAGGGCTGGCGCATGCCGAAGCGGCGCCGGGACCGGCACCGCGCGCGCCCGTCGCTGCCAATGCGACGCTCGAACAGCGCGTGCTCGCCGAAATCAACTATGTCCGCGCGCATCCTCGCGATTATGCCGACGAATTGCGCCACTATCGCAGCCTGTTCCGCGGCCGGCTCGTCTACGAGCCCGGCGACTCGATCCCTCTGGCTACCAACGAGGGAACATCTGCGGTCGACGAGGCGATCGCGTGGCTCGACCGACAGGCCCCGCTCGCCCCACTCGCGCCCGGATCGGTGCTCGCCGCGGCTGCGCTCGACCACGCCCGCGCGCAGGGTCCGCGCGGTCTCACCGGCCATGTCTCGACCGACGGCGCCTCACCCGGCGACCGCGTGCGGCGACGCGGCGGCGACATCTATGTCGGCGAGACCATCTCCTACGGCTATGACCGCCCCGATCAGGTGGTGCGCGCGTTCATCGTTGACGACGGTGTGCCCGACCGCGGGCATCGCGAGCTGATCTTCGACCCCGAATTCCACTTCGCCGGCGTCGGCTGCGGCATGCATGCGCGCTTCCGCTATCTCTGCGTGGTCGACTATGCCGGCACGGTGAACGGCGCGCCCGATTTCGCCTCGCCCATCCGCCAGCGGCCGGCGGCACCGTCCCGGGCCCGGACGCGCCGAGCGACCTATCAAGGCATTGCCAGCAATTCCGACGACTATGACGATGCCCCGGATCTCACGCCAGAGCCGGGCGAGACGATCGTCTATGAGGAAGTCGTCGAGGAAATCGGCTGATCGGCCGCATTTTCGGCCAGCGCTGTCCCACGCGCCGCTCGGCGCTTGAGGGTGCTCCCCATCTGCCCGAAAGCCTCGTCGGAATAGGCGCCATCACGCTCGACCCAGTGCAGGAACAGGTGTGCCGACCAGCTATTGGGATTGGGCGTCATCCGTCCGTGCCGCCGCGTGATTCCCTGATAGAGCACCGCGTCGCCCGGCCGCATCGGGAGGGAGGCATGGCCTTCGCCTTGCGCAAAATCGCCGACTCTACGCTCTGCGAACGGGGTCGGCTCGACACCGATGTCGAGCGGCCACGCCGCCTCGCCCTCACTCGCCAGCATCAGCGACAGGCTATGCTCGCACGCCTCGCGATCATTGTGCGGGCGGCAGATATCGCCACGATTGTAGATGCGGAAATAGCAATGGGTCGGCAGCAATGCGGCTCCGGTCAGGCCCTGTAGTGCCGCAGTGAGGCCCCAGTGGAAGGTCGCCATCGGCGCGTAATTGGCGCCATGCAATTCGAGCGCGTTGCGGTTGAGCAACTTGTTCGAGGTATTCAGCGCTGGCTTCACCGCGCCTGCATGCAGATCGCCCATGAACTGGTCGAATAGCCGTGTGCAGAGCTCGACCGGGACGAAGCCGTCCAGCGCCGCGTAGCCTTTATCGCGATAGCCTATGGCAACGTCCATCCCGCGCTCACTTCCGCCCGAACAGCTTCTCGATATCGCCATGGGCAAGCTTCACCCACGTGGCGGCGCACAAAAGTCCTTTCAGCCGCGCCGGGGGCCGCTCGCAGCCATCAGTTTCGCAGCATGTTTCTCACTGACCCCCAACAAATCACCGATCTCATCAGGCGAGATGTCCGGACGCGCTTTCTGCAAATCCTCAACCGTCCACACAAGTGATGCTGCCATGGAGTCCAGGAATCGGCATGGCGTAACCAATGATTTCCCGAATCGCAGGACCCGCTCATACGAAACAAAGGTATCTGGCCACTCTCCAGTAGCAACGATGTGAGCAGCCACGGCTGGCTGCAACCGTTCAAGAAAATGCTCGTCGTAGATGCGCTCTTCCTGCGCAACCAACCAATCCTGGGCGCACACGCTGCACTTCCCCAGATAAAGCCACCATTGATCGTCACCAGCGCGCCGCACCTCTTCCACGGTTGCAAGGAACTTCTCGTCGCGCTCCTGACTGTCCCCCATGGCAATATGCGCCAAATCGGGCAGCCAAGCGCAGATGCAGTCTTCCGCCATGCTCATTTCCGCCCGAATAGCTTTTCAATATCCGCGTTGGCCAATTTTACCCAAGTGGGGCGGCCATGATTGCATTGGCCCGAATGGGGAGTCACCTCCATTTCGCGCAGCAGGGCGTTCATCTCCGGGACCGCCAGCACGCGGCCCGCGCGGACCGAGCCGTGGCAGGCCATGGTCGCAGCGACATGGTCGAGCCGTTCCTTGAGGCTCAGTGCTTCGTCGAAGCTTGCCAGTTCGTCGGCGAGATCGGTGACGAGGCCGGTCACGTCGCCCTTGCCGAGCATCGCGGGGGTGGAACGCACCAGCATCGCGCGCGGGCCGAAGCGTTCGAGGTCGAGCCCGAACTCGGCGAGTTCGGCAAGGCGCGCCTCGAGCCGGTCGCACGCCGGTTCGTCGAGTTCGACCACCTCGGGCAGCAGCAGCGCTTGTGCCGCGACACCGCCATTGGCCATGCCCTTGCGCATCCGCTCGAGCACCAGTCGCTCGTGCGCGGCGTGCTGGTCGACCAGCACCAGCCCATCCTCGGCCTCCGCTACGATATAGGTCCGCGCGACCTGTCCACGCGCTACGCCGAGCGGGAATTGCGTGCTCGCGGGAACCGGCTCGACCGCTGCCTCGGCGCGCGCCTGGGGCAAAGGTGCGAAGCTCGGTCGGCGATCGAACACCGCGGATCCGGTGGGGCGGCTGGTGGTCTGGGTGAGCAGGTCGCGCGGCGCGGCATC
>Ga0065165_1002724_pt1 | contig 14133 bp, 14 predicted proteins | sample AraplaMF_Cvi_mMF_FD_63813 | JGI IMG/M metagenome (GOLD analysis project Ga0065165, IMG submission 63813) | Arabidopsis root microbial communities from the University of North Carolina, USA - plate scrape MF_Cvi_mMF (version 2) (version 3) | ecosystem: Host-associated > Plants > Roots >...
TGCCGCCAAGCCTGACGTATTCCTCGGCAAGCTTCTTGGCTTCCGTTTCTTCGCCCATCATCTGGTCATCCCCCAGACATAGCCGACAGCCGCTGCGATCGCGATGGCGGCCAGGGGGCGCGTCTTGATGCGGTCTTCGAGGTCGTCGCGCAGGGCCGCCGTTCCGGAGGTGACGATGCGGCGGGAGGCGGATGCGACTTCGCCGGCTGAATCCCTCATGCGGGCAACTTCCGCGCGCAGGGCAGTAATTTCGTCCATGGCAAGCGGATCGGCGCTGTTGGTGCGCGTCTCGATCGCGGCGAGCGCTTCGTCAACCTTGGATGCAGCCTCCGGCCGCGCATGCTTGTCGTTGGTGTGGTTGGGTTCGTAGGCCATGGTGAAGCTCCTTTGTGGGTTGCTTCTCCAACGTGCGGTGCGGCCTCGGGTTCCCCTCGTCCGCGACAGGACGAAGCGGTCAGGCGCTCGGGCTGCGTCCAGGAAAGAGATTGGAGATTTCGTGGGCCAGCTGCTCCTGCGAATAGGGCTTGCCGAGGCGCGGCAGGTCGAGGCCCGCATCGGACGGCAGGTCGGAATAGCCCGTCGCCACGAGAACCGGCAGGTCGCCGCGGATCTTGCGCAACCCGGTTGCGAGCTCCGCGCCGTTCATACCCGGCATCGAGTAGTCGGTGATGACCAGGTCGATACGCTCCGCCGCCCTGACGATCTCCAGCGCCTGCGCACCGGACGTCGCTTCGAGCACCTGGTGACCCATGTCCTCCAGCATGTCGACCGTGCTCATGGAGATGAGCGCGTCGTCATCCACAACGAGGATGGTGAGTGCGCCTGGCGTATGGTCCATATCTCTCGTCTCTTTCATTGGCGTCGGACGCTCAGCGCGTCCGCCGGAATGTGTGACCTCGCTGCCGGAGATTCAAGCTTCCGGCCGTATTTCTTAAGCCGGTGGATAGCGGTTAAGCCGTCGTTTCGCCAGAGTTTTCTCTCAATTGTACGGTCGCGTTCCCGACGCTCTCCACCGGTTTGACGCCGGGTCGGAGACAAGGTCCACCGCCTGCATCGTGACGTGGCCGCCAGTGCTGTCCAAAATGGTGACATGGGCGATCAGCGTGAAGCTGCAGCGCGACTGAAAGACGGCGTCTGCATTGTCCACATCGACGACATTCGGCTCTGCGTAGAACCGCTGCTGGCCGCGCTCGAAGCCAAGCGAGAGCACGCAATCGCCCGCCACCGGCCGGCGCTCGGAGGCGATCACTCCCAGAAGGCAGGCCGGAAGCAGGCAGCCCAGGAGTAGGTTTGCAAGGCGACTGCGCATGGGCCACATCGAGTGGCTTGAAGATTGCGGCGTCCCAGAAGAACCGCGCGCCGTCAACCGCGGATGGTATCTTCGGCGGCCATGGCCGCTGCCAGCAGACTGTCGTCCCTGTTGGCGCTGGCGGACAGCAGAAACCCGACCGGCATTCCGGCGTCGCCGGTGCCGCAGGGGATGGAGACACCGCACCAATCGAGGAAGTTGCCGAGCGCCGTGTTGGCCAGCGTCTTGCCGTTGATGGCAAAGAACGCCTGATCGTCGGCCAGAAGCGGCTCGATCGGCGGCGCCACATGGGCGACTGTCGGAAACGCGACCAGCCGATCGCCGATCAGGGCCTCCGTATCGGCAATCAGACGGGCGCGGGCGTCGAGGATCGCCAGATAGCTGGCGAGGCTGGTGTTCTCGCCAAGCCGGGTGCGCGCCACCACGCGCTGATCCATTCCGGTCGCCTCGGGTCCCGCCAGGCGATCACGGTGCAGGACGAACGCCTCCGCGGTGACCAGCGGTCCATACTTCGCCATGACGTCGAGAATTTGCCCGAAGGCCGGCAGGACGATGCGGGTAATGTTCGCACCAGCCGTCCGGAGCCGCTCGAGCGCCGCTTCGAAGGCTGCAACGACGCCCGGTTCCGCCGTGTCAAAGACGATATTGGTGGGCACGACGATGTCCAGTGTTTCAAGCGCCCGTCTCTGTACCATGCCGGGCGGCAGGCCGCGCATGGCGGCATCGATCCAGGCCGCGTCCTGCACCGTCCGGCAGAGAGGACCAAGCGAATCGAGGCTTCTGGAGAGGGGGAAGACACCCTGCATGGCGTGGCGGCCGCGCGTCGCCTTGTAGCCGACGAGACCGTTGAAGGCGGCGGGGATACGGACGGAGCCGCCCGTATCGGTGCCCATGGCGACCGGTACCAGGTCGGCTGCGACGGCAACGCCTGCGCCGGAGGAGGAGCCGCCCGGAATGCGAGGGACATCGGTGCTGCGCGGATTGTGCGGGGTGCCGTAATGCGGGTTGATGCCTATGCCGGAAAAGGCGAATTCGCTCATGTTGGTGCGGCCGATGGCGATCATTCCGGCCTGCCTGAGGAGGTCGACGACCGGGGCATCTTTCTGCGCCTTCGGCGCGGTGGCCAGCACCGTTGAGCCCGCGGTGGTCGCCGCACCCTCGATATCGAACAGGTCCTTCCAGGCGATCGGTATGCCGTCGAGCAGCCCCAGCGACCGGCCGTCGCGAATGCGCCTGGACGAGGCTTCGGCCTCACTCAGCGCCCTCTCTCTCAGAAGCGAGACGAACACCGACTTGTCGTCATGGCGGTCGATGGCAGCAAAGACCGCCTGCGTCACCTCGACCGGATCCGTCTTTCCGGTCTGCAGGAGTGCGGAAAGCTGCGCAATCGACATTGCCCCGTAGTTTCCTGTCACGCTTGCCATCTCCTGCTGTGCTGTGCGAGGCAAAGGAATAACGGATATTTTGACAAAACACAGCAGTTTTGCAGCGGGCAAGCGCAAGCCGGAACAATTGACTGGCGCCCCGGTTGAAGTGCCACACGGACACGTGTCCGAGGGAGGAAGCTCATGAAGACGTTCACTGCCATCGCCCTTGCATCCCTGCTTCTGGCGGGCTGTTCGACCGTCGAGACCGATACCAGCCGCGCGCCGATCCAGATGGGCGAGAGCCTGCGACCGATTCCCGGCAGCATCACCTATGCCGGCCAGCCCCGGACCCGGCTCACCAAGGCTCCGATCGGCAGCATCGTGCCTCATCGGTTCCGCAACGAGTTCGGCGAGCTGACGCTGGAGACCTACGTGATCCAGCCGAACCGCAGTCTGAAACTCGTGTCGCGCCGCGTGATCCGCTCGCCGTTCGGCAACGACGATCCGTGATCGCCACCGCGCCTCCATCCGTTTGACGAGGCGAATTGACGCGCAGCCCGAGAAAGCCTTGCGGTCGGCCCTGCGTTGAGGCTATCGCAACTGATGCGGGAGCACGGGGTGAGGAGCAGGCGAATGGCAGATCAAGCGGAGTGGGCGCCCATCAAGCCCCTGGAGACCGGTATTCGAGGGCGGTGCCCCCGTTGCGGGCAGGGCCACATGTTCAGCGGCTTCCTGACCCTGCGACCGAGCTGCGAAGTTTGCGGGCTCGACTATTCCTTTGCCGATCCGGCCGATGGTCCGGCCTTCTTCGTGATCTGCTTTGCCTGCGTGCCAAGCGTGGCACTCGCCGTATGGATCGAGGTGGCTTTCCAGCCGCCTTTCTGGGTGCATCTGCTGATATCGCTGCCCTTCCTTCTGCTGACCTGCATTTTGCCGCTTCGGCCGCTGAAGGGATGGCTCGTCGCCAGCCAGTACTTCTACAAGGCCGGGCCGGGGCGTATCGACCGCGGTCCTTCACCGCAGCCACAAGTGGATCGCCCAATCGACAGGTGAAACCCAAAGGTTGCGCCGACGGCCGATTGGCCGGAACCATTCGGTGGTCAAACCATTCGACAGGTACCCCGCAATTGGAGCCTGTCATGCAAGATCAATCCGAAGCCGACCTCGAAGCCCGCCGCCGGTCCCTGGCGCTGGAAGGCGCCTTCATGATGCTGATCGACGGCCTTGCGATGCGCGGCACCATATCGGCTGACGAGGCCGAAGACATGCTCCGCATCCTTGCCAAGAGTTCCGACCTGTCGGCGGCCCGCGCCCTGACGTCGATGCGGATGGTCGAGCGGGTCAAGCTGCTGCGCGGCGGCGACGGTGCGTTGACGCCCGGCGCCTGACGCCAGGCTTAACGCCTCCCGGCGGCCACTTCCGCTGGAACGAAGCTCCTGCCTGCCGGTTTCTAGGACTGAACCCACAAGGAGCTTTCATGCCTGATTATCCCAAGCCGCCATTTTCGACCCAGCAGCAGTCCGTGCCCGGCCAGACGGGCCGCATGGATCCGCTACCGGACCACGGCGAAACCTCCTATCGCGGTTCAGGACGGCTTTCGGGCATGAAAGCCGTAATCACCGGCGGCGACAGCGGCATCGGCCGGGCCGTCGCCATTGCCTATGCCCGCGAGGGCGCAGATATTCTGATCTCTTACCTCGACGAGCACGAGGATGCGCAGGATACCAAGCGTCTTGTAGAGGAGGCGGGACGCAAGGCGGTCCTGGTGCCGGGCGACATCCAGCAAGCCGCCCATTGCCGGGCGATCATCGACAAGGCAGTCGCAGAGTTTGGCGGGATCGATATTCTCGTCAACAACGCTGCCCACCAGAAGACGTTTGCTTCCCTCGAGGAGATCCCCGACGAGGAATGGGAGCTGACCTTCAAGGTCAACATCCATGCGATGTTCTATCTGACCAAGGCTGCGGTACCGCACATGAAGCCGGGAAGCTCAATCGTCAACACCGCTTCCGTTAACGCCGACGACCCGAGCCCGACGTTGCTTGCCTATGCGACCACGAAGGGCGCGATCCAGAACTTTACGGCCGGTCTTGCACAGATGCTTGCGGAAAAGGGCATTCGCGCCAATGCGGTCGCCCCAGGTCCGATCTGGACGCCGCTCATCCCCTCCACCATGCCGGCGGACAGGGTCGCGAAGTTCGGACAGCAGGTGCCGATGAAACGCCCCGGCCAGCCGGCGGAACTGGCAACCACCTATGTCATGCTGGCCGACCCGCTTTCGAGCTATGTCTCGGGAACGATGATCGGGGTGACGGGCGGCAAGCCCATCATCTGATGTGACGATTGCGCAGTGCGGCCAGCCGGTCGCGCTGCGCTAACCACCGCCTTGGCGTCGCGCCGAAGCCGGAGGGTCGCCTCAGGTGCGACGGCCAATTTCTCGCGCCAAGGCTTCGAAGCCGACATTTTCGCCGCGTGCATGGGCTTCGTTCGCCAACAGAAGCATGCGGATCGGAAACGCCGCCGCCTTACGGTTCGAGATCGAGCCGTGGTCAATGCGCCCATGCGCGAGCACGCTGCTTTCGGTAGCCTGCAAAGCCATGCGCAACTCGTCGTGCGAGGCAATTCCCTTTTCGACAAGCAGACGGTTGATGGCGGCAAGCGCCAGATAGAGACCTTCGAGCTGCGGATTGGCGGTGTTCATGACGGCTCTCCTCGTGATCGTCGTGTCTATCGCCGATGCTGCGCCGGGTTGCCGCCAAGCGCAACCGGCTTGACCACGACCTTCGCGCATTGATCGCTCTGCACGGATGGGACTTCCCGTCTTCCGAGCGCTGTCAGGGGAACCTTTTGCCTCTGTGTCCCGTTCAATTCCCGACATCAAAAGGAGAAGGTCATGAACAGCATCGTTTGGTTGGTTGGCGCCGTGGTCATCGTTATCGCCGTCCTGAACCTGGTCGGTTTTGCTTGATCGAATGATTGACGGGGGTTTGTCCCCTGAGCAAAAATAGAAAGGGCGCCGCTTCCTCCCAAGCGGCGCCCTTTCTGTATGCGCGGTTCGTGCCGGCCGTGCTTTGAGCCTACTCGGCTCGCAGCAAGGCGAAGGGGTGATCCGAAAAGGCCCAATTGACGGAGAGACGGTCCTTCGGATCGAAAGCCTTGCCGGTGCAGATGTCGCGGTAGCGAGACCCTGCGAGTTCCGGCGGCAGGACAATCTCCGTCTCGGCCCAGCGCTCGTCAGCGATCTGCTGGTCGCCGGTGAACAGCGCGCCAAAGACATGACGCGGGACGATGACCAGAAGGGCATCTTCCGCATCGACCCGTGCGAAGGCAACAATATTGTCCATCCGCCTGCCGCTCACCTCCAACGGCACATAGCGGCCCCTGCGGAAAAGGCTTGGCGCCTTTTCCCGCAGGTGAAGGAGTTCGGCCAGCACGTGTTGCTTCAGCCGACCCGACTGCCACTCATCCTCCTGCGTCGAGGCGACAGGGCCTTTTTCCGACAACATGCGCTGCAGGACGGGGAAATCGGGCTCGCGACGGTTGTCCGGATCGACCAGGCTCAGATCGAGTGCCTCGCTGCCCTGATAGATGTCCGGGACGCCCGGAGCAGTCGCCTTGACGATGGTCTGCGTGAGGCTGTTGACGAGGCCAGCGCGCAGGAAAGGCCGCAAGGTGTCGGTGAAATCGATTAGGAAGGCCTCGTTGCCGGGCGACAGAAGCTTTTCCGCGTAGCCGAGGACCGCCTTTTCGTAATCCTCGTTAACGTTGCTCCAGTTGCTGCGGAGCTTGGCCTCGCGCAGCGATTTTTCCAGGTAGGCAGCCACTCGTTCGCCGAACGCCTTCAGCCCGTCCTCGTCGTCATGCCGCAGGTTCGTGGGCCAGGCGCCGATCAGCGCCTGATAGATCATCCACTCGACCTCCGGCTCCGGTGCCGGGCCGTCTTCCAGTGTCGTCACCAGGGAACGGTTCATTGTCCGCCAGCGGCTGACGGCTTCGGACCACACGGCCGGCGCTTCGCTCAGGACATAGAGGCGGGCGCGGGCATCCTCGCCCCGCTTGGTGTCATGCGTGGATGACCCCGACAGCGCATCCGGCTGACGCTCGAGCCTCGTCTGCATGTCGGCATGGAACCGTGCAAGGCTGTGGACGCGCGGCAGCGGCTCGCTGCCGACCTCGTTCAGGGCCAGTGCGGCGTGCTGGCGGAAGAACAACGTGTCCTCCACCGACTTGGCCATCAGCGGGCCCGTCAGCTGCTGGAACCGGGTCCGGAACTCGCCCGACAGGGTGGCATCGCCATCCCTGTCGTCGCCGGACAGGATTCCGGCCAGGAAAGCCAGCGCTCCTTCGTTCGGAGCATGCGTGCTGCCGCGCACGCCGTTCAGAACTTTTTCGAGCCGTTCCCGGCTGTCAGCCGGCATGTCCGTCGTCGTGCCGTATGTCCGGTAGACCGGGAAGGCGACGAGCAGCTCGCGCAGCGCGTTCCTGACGTCGGCCTCGGCAATGCCTGCGGCAGCCGGCGTACCCTTGCCGATCTCCATGGCGATGCGCATCAGGTTCGACACCTCGCCCTCAAAGTTGTTGTCGGCCATCAGGAGCTTTGCCTTGCGCAGCTCCGCCTCCATGTCGCCCGGCTGACCGGTGATTTCCCGATAGGCCCCGCGCAGCTGTACCAGGCCGTCGCTGTCGACGAGGATGTCGCTCAGTGACGAAATGAACTCGTAGCCGGTGGTTCCGGAAATGGGCCAGTCGGCCGGGATCTGCTCGCCTTCGCCGAGGATTTTTTCGACGGTGATGTAGCAATCCGGTCCGGCTTCCCGGCGCAGGCGCTCGAGATAGGCCTTGGGATCGGCAAGGCCGTCGACGTGGTCGACGCGCAGGCCATCGACCTGACCACTGCGCACCAGTTCGAGGATCAGGCGATGCGTATCGTCAAAGACGTCGGCATCCTCGACCCGGACACCGGCAAGGCCGGTTATTTCGAAAAAGCGGCGATAGGACAGGTCCTTGGGCGCATCCCGCCATGACATCAGCCGGTAGGGCTGTTCCTCGTGAAGCGCAAGGATGTCGTCCTTGTCGGTCAGCGCAAGGATTTCGTGCTCGCGGCCGTCATAGCTTTCGGGCGAGAGAGGATAGAAGGTTTCATAGTAGGCGAAGGCCGGCTTGCCGGTCTCCGGGTCCGTCGCGACGCCCAGGTCGCCCGCCTCCACAACGGCTTCAAGGGTATCGCCGAGAAAGGGAAGCGTCAGCTTGCGAGCCCAGTCGATGTCGAAATAGCGGGCATAAGGGCTGCGCTTGCCGTTCTCGACCACATCCCGCCACCAGGAATTTTCCAGCGATGCCGCCATGTGGTTGGGGACGATATCAAGGATGAGGCCGAGGCCATTGTCCTTCAGGACCTGGGAAAGGCGCTCGAAACCTTCGCGGCCGCCGATGTCTGGATCGATCTCGTTGGCGTTCGTGACGTCGTAGCCATGGGTCGAACCGGACGTCGCGGTGAAGATCGGCGAGGCGTAGAAATGGCTGATGCCGAGCCGCTTCATGTAAGGCACCAGGCCTGCAGCCCGGTCGAAGGTCATGCCGTTGCGAAACTGGATACGGTAGGTGGCGGTCGGGATCATTTCGCAGCGTCTCCGGCGGGTGCGAGTGTGACGAGGATGGCGTTCGGCGCCAGCTCGTCAGAATGTTCGGGGAAAGCGAAGATCACTTCGCCGGTGGTCTTGGGAAGGCGGCGGGCGGCGTCGCTGAGGTTGACGGTCATGCCGAGTTCGCCGCCGGGCATGCTCCATGTGACGGCGAAGAAGCCGTCATCTGTGTCGACCACCTTGCCCGCATTGCCACCGGCTGCGGCCAGGAGCGGCACGATCCTGTCGCGCCTCAGCGTCAGCAGCGAACGGGTGAATTCCAGCCACTCCCTGCCGGCCTCGGTTTCGAGCCTGTCCCAGCCGAGCCTCGAATTCTCGAAGGTCGTGGCAGCGTTCGGATCCGGCACGGTTTCGCCTTCATGGCCGGCATGGCCCTCAAATTCCTTGCGGCGGCCTTCGCGCACGGCCTTGGCGAGGTCGCCGTGAAAATCGGTGAAGAACAGGAAGGGGTTGGTCTCGCCGTATTCCTCGCCCATGAAGAGCAGCGGGACATGCGGCGACAGCAGCAGCGTCGCGAGCAGCACCTTGGTCTTGTCCGGACCAGCAAGGTCGATCAGACGCTCACCCATGGCCCGGTTGCCGACCTGGTCGTGGTTCTGGATGAAATCCACGAACGCCACGGGCGGCTGGCCGGCACTCGGGACGCCGCGCGTCTCGCCGGTCTGCGGGGAGACTTCGCCCTGGTAGGCGAAACCCTCGGCGAGAATCCGCGCCACCAGCTTGGCGGGTTCGTTGGCGAAGTCCTGATAATAGGCGTGGCTCTCGCCCGTCGCCAGCGCGTGGGCTGCGTTATGGAAGTCGTCGTTCCACTCGCCGGTGAACAGCGGAACGCTGCCGTCTTCCTCACGCTCGTGCAGATTGATGATGTTGCGGCTGTCTTCGGTCGTCAGGTGGATCGGCCGATCGGTGATCTCGACGCGGATGCGCTCGGCGATCTCCTCGAGGATGTGCTTTTCGGACGTGTCGTCGATCTGGTCGATGGCGTCGAAGCGGATCCCGTCGAGATGGAACTCCTCCAGCCAGTAGAGCGGAACCTCGGCCATGTAACTGCGCATAGCGTCCACGTCATAGGCGATGGCTGCGCCCCAGGGGGTCTGCTTTTCCGGATGGAAGGAGGCGGGCGCCAGCATCGGCAGGTAGTTGCCGTCCGGTCCGAAGTGGTTGAGGACGACGTCCAGCACGACCGAGAGGCCGTGTTGATGCGCGGCATCGACAAACGCCTTGAAATCTTCGGGTGCGCCATAGGCCGCATGCGGCGCATAGAGGAGAACGCCGTCATAGCCCCAACCGTGATGTCCGGCGAAATGGGCAAGCGGCAAGACCTCGATCATGGTGATGCCGAGATCGGCCAGGTAGGGAAGCTTGCCGATGGCGGCTTCGAACGTGCCTTCGGGCGTAAACGTGCCGATGTGCATTTCGTAGACGACCGTTTCCTCCCACGGGCGGCCGCGCCAGTTCACATCGCGCCAGGCGTAGCTGGTGGGATCGATCACGAGCGAGGGACCGGATACGTCCTGTTTCTGGCCGCGCGAGGCAGGGTCTGGAACGACCATGCCGTCCGCCATCATGAAATTGTACTCCGAGCCAGGTTCGACACCGGTTGCCAGCAGTTCGAACCAGCCGTCATCCGTGCGCGACATCGGCGTGTCCGAGCCGTTCAGGCGAAGCGTGACCTCGTCCTGGCCCGGCGCCCACAGGCGAAACCGAACCTCACCGGCAGCGACATACTCCGCGCCCCATGTCTTTGGGAAAGAACGAAATTCTGTGGCAGAACCTACTTCCGACATCATTAAACAGTCCTTGATGAAACGAGACCGCCAAACGGCCCTGAAAGCCCAGGGTTCCATCGCCGCAGCTCGCGAAACAAAATTGCGCGAGTGAGCAATAAATCGCAAGCCGACCACGATGGCGGAGGGCTCGCTTCGGGTTTAACCTAGCGTGCATGCAGATCATTTCGAGGAGGAGATGTTCGCATGTTGACCGATGAGGAGGAGCTCATCCGGGCCACGGCTGCGGAGTTTGCGCGCGAGGTGCTGAAACCTGGCGCTGCCGCCCGCGACAAGGCCCATGCGATCGAGCCCGAGGTACTGGCCCAGCTGGGCGAACTCGGATTTCTGGGCATGCGCACCGGCGATGCCTGGGGCGGTGTCGGCTGTTCCTACGTCGCCTATGCCTGCGCGCTGATGGAGCTTGCCGCCGGAGACGGGGCCGTATCGACGCTGGTCAGCGTCCACAACTCGCCGGTGTGCTCGCTTCTCGACGCCTTTTGTTCGGACGACCAGAAGGAGACCTTCCTGCGTCCGCTTGCGGAAGGCCGGCAGATCGGTGCCTTTGCGCTCACCGAGGCGGATGCCGGATCCGATGCCTCCGCGATACGCACGCGCGCCGTTCGGGACGGCGACGATTACGTCATCAACGGGTCGAAGATCTTCATTACCTCGGGCAAGATCGCCGGAACGATCGTGATTTTCGCGGTCACGGACCCGACGGCCGGCAAACGGGGCATTTCCGCCTTCGTGACCGCCACCGACGTTCCGGGCTTCTTCGTCTCCAAGGTCGAGGAAAAGCTCGGCCAACATGCGTCCGATACGGCGGCGCTGATGTTCGACACCCTGCGCATTCCGGAAAGTCAGCGGATCGGCGCGGAAGGCGCCGGGCTCAGGATCGCGCTTGCGGGGCTGGAGGCCGGCCGCATCGGCATCGCCGCACAGTGCGTGGGCATGGCGCAGGCGGCGTTCGACGAGGCGCTGACCTATGCCGGGCAGCGCAAGAGTTTCGGCAAGCTGCTGTTGGACCACCAGGCGGTCGCGTTCCGGCTGGCCGATGCGCAAACGCAGATCGAGGCGGCGCGGCAGCTCGTCCTGCATGCGGCGCGGTTGAAGGATCGCGGCGCGCCCTGCCTGACGGAGGCCTGCATGGCCAAGCTGTTTGCATCCGAAATGGCGGAAAAGGTCTGCTCCGCAGCGATCCAGACACTGGGCGGCTATGGCTATATCGCCGATTTTCCGCTTGAGCGGATCTACCGCGACGTGCGCGTCTGCCAGATCTACGAGGGCACGTCCGACATCCAGAAGATCATCATCGCCCGCGGCTTCGCCTCATGAGGCAAGGCCGCTTCATCGGTTCTTTGGGAGGAGAAGCGCATGACGGATGGACACAGTGCTGATTTGGCTCATGAGCCGCTGGCGCCGCTCAGCCTGCATGTGCCAGAGCCGGAGGTGCGGCCCGGCGGCAGGCCCGATTTTTCCGCCGTCGCCATTCCCGAGGCAGGCTCGGTGCGCCGGCCGCCTGTCGATGAGAACCCGGAGGCGATGCGGGATCTTGCCTTTTCGATCATCCGGGTTCTCAACCGCGAGGGCGATGCGGTCGGCCCCTGGGCAGGCGCGCTCAGCGTCGACGATCTGATGCAGGGGCTGCGGCACATGATGCTGCTGCGGGCGTTCGACCAGCGGATGCTGATGGCGCAGCGGCAGGGCAAGACCTCGTTCTACATGCAGCATCTGGGCGAGGAGGCGGTGGCCTGCGCCTTTCGCAAAGCGCTTCTGCCGGGCGACATGAATTTTCCGACCTACCGGCAGGCGGGGCTGCTGATCGCCGGCGGCTATCCGATGGTCGACATGATGAACCAGATCTTTTCCAACGATGCCGATCCGCTCAAGGGCCGGCAGCTGCCGGTGATGTATTCCGCCCGCGACCACGGCTTCTTCTCGATCTCCGGCAACCTTGCCACGCAGTACGTACAGGCGGTGGGCTGGGCGATGGCCTCGGCCATCAAGCGGGACACGAAGATCGCCGCGGCCTGGATCGGCGACGGCTCCACGGCGGAGAACGACTTCCATGCGGCGCTGGTGTTCGCCTCGACCTATCGGGCGCCGGTCATCCTCAACATCGTCAACAACCAATGGGCCATCTCGACCTTCCAGGGCATCGCCCGCGGGGGATCTGGAACCTTCGCGGCTCGCGGGCTCGGTTTCGGGCTGCCGTCGCTGCGGGTCGACGGCAATGACTATCTCGCCGTCCATGCGGTTGCGAACTGGGCGGCGGAACGGGCGCGACGCAATATTGGCCCGACGCTTGTCGAATACGTGACCTACCGGGTCGGCGCGCATTCCACTTCCGACGATCCGTCCGCCTACCGGCCCAAGGAGGAATCCGAAGCCTGGCCGCTCGGCGACCCGGTGATCCGGCTGAAGAACCATCTGATCCGCATCGGCGCCTGGAGCGACGAACGCCATGTCCAGATGGAGGCGGAGATCCGCGACACGGTGGTCGCCGCCCAGAAGGAAGCGGAAGCGCACGGCACGCTGCATTCCGGCGGACGGCCTTCGATGCGCGACATGTTCGAGGGCGTCTACGAAACGATGCCGGCGCATCTGAAGCGCCAGCGCCAGCAGGCGGGGGTGTAAGCATGACGCGGATGACGATGGTGGAGGCGATCCGCAGCGCACTCGACGTGTCGATGGCGCGTGACGACGAGGTGGTCGTGTTCGGCGAGGACGTCGGTTACTTCGGCGGAGTGTTTCGCTGCACCCAGGGGCTTCAGCAGACCTACGGGCGAACCCGCTGCTTCGACGTGCCGATCAACGAATCGGGCATTGTCGGCGTGGCCATCGGCATGGCGGCCTACGGCCTCAAGCCCTGCGTCGAGATCCAGTTCGCCGACTACATGTATCCGGCCTATGACCAGATCACCCAGGAGGCCGCCCGACTGCGCTACCGCTCCAACGGCCAGTTCACCTGTCCGATCACGATCCGCATGCCGACAGGCGGCGGCATATTCGGCGGCCAGACGCACAGCCAGAGCCCCGAAGCGCTATTTACCCATGTCTGCGGCCTGCAGGTCGTGGTGCCATCCAACCCCTACGACGCCAAGGGCCTGCTGATCGCGTCGATCGAGAACCCCGATCCGGTGATCTTTCTGGAGCCGAAGCGGCTCTACAACGGCCCGTTCGACGGTCACCATGACCGCCCGGTCACCTCCTGGGCGGGGCATCCGCTGGGGGAGGTGCCGAGCGAGCATTACACGGTGCCGCTCGGAAAGGCGGTGGTGCGAAGGCCGGGCTCCGCGGTCACCGTGCTTGCCTACGGCACGATGGTGCATGTGGCAGAGGCGGCGGCGCAGGAGACCGGCATTGATGCGGAAGTGGTGGACCTGCGTACACTGCTGCCGCTCGATCTCGAGACGATCGTCGCTTCGGTGCAAAAGACCGGCCGGTGCATGGTGGTGCACGAGGCGACGCTGACCTCCGGCTTCGGCGCGGAGCTCGTGACCCTGGTCCAGGAGCATTGCTTCTATCACCTGGAGGCGCCGGTGGTGCGGGTTGCCGGGTGGGATACGCCTTACCCGCATGCACAGGAATGGGACTACTTTCCCAGTCCAGCGCGGGTCGGCCAGGCGCTGCGCGAAATGATGGAGGCTTGAGATGGTCGAGAGGATGATCAAGCTGCCGGATGTCGGCGAGGGCGTGGCGGAAGCGGAGCTGGTCGAATGGCATGTGGATGTCGGGGACCTGGTGCGCGAAGACATGGTGATTGCCGCCGTGATGACCGGCAAGGCGACCGTGGAAATACCGTCGCCGGTGGATGGCGAGGTCACATGGCGGCATGGAGAGGTCGGCGACGTGATCGCGACCGGGACGGTGATCCTGAAGATCCGCACCGCCGGCAAGGCCGAGCGCGAAGAACAGAGCGAGGTGCCAGCGGCTGGCGACCAGGCCGAGCCCGCTCATAAACTGATTCAACCGCTTAAAGCGTCACATGAGGTCTCGCCACAAGTCCCTGAAAAGGCTTCGCTTCCCGATGCCAGGTCAGGTCA
>Ga0065165_1002725_pt1 | contig 14130 bp, 13 predicted proteins | sample AraplaMF_Cvi_mMF_FD_63813 | JGI IMG/M metagenome (GOLD analysis project Ga0065165, IMG submission 63813) | Arabidopsis root microbial communities from the University of North Carolina, USA - plate scrape MF_Cvi_mMF (version 2) (version 3) | ecosystem: Host-associated > Plants > Roots >...
GAGTGCTTCCAGGAAAAGCCGGATGCGACCTCTCTTGCCGCCCTCATCGAGTGCCGGCTCGAAACCGGCCGTACCCATCAGATACGCGTTCACATGGCCCATGTCGGCAACCCGCTGATCGGCGATCCGGAATATTCGGCCGGCTTCAAGACGAAAGCCAACCTTCTTCCCGAGCCGGCAAAAACCGTGGTCAGCCGCTTCCCGCGCCAAGCCCTGCACGCCTTCCTTCTCGCCTTCGAGCACCCGAGGACCGGCGATGTGATGGAGTTCACGGCGCCGATGCCGCCGGACATGGTGGCACTCATCGAGGCCCTGCGGCAGTAGCCCGCTTTCGGGTGGCGGCGGGCCGGGTCCGGGCGTAGGATCGGCCACCTGACGAAACGGTGCCGCACCCATGACGACGAGCCATCTGCATTCCACCAGGCTTCTGGAAACGGATCTCGTCTCCGTGTTCGACGTGGTGTGCGACGGCGGCTGCCGGCACCTCAGTGAACCGGAGACAGCGGCGAGCACCTCTCTCGTCTTCCCCTATCGCGGCGTCTTTATCCGGCACATCGATGGCGAAGACGTGGTGGCCGAGGCAAGCCAGGTCCTCTTCTTCAATCGCGGCGACCTGTACCGCATCAGCCATCCCGTTCCCGGCGGCGATGCCTGTTTGAGCCTCAGCGCACCGGAAGCCCTGCTCGACGAGCTGGTCCCGAAAACGCACCGGCGCGCTGGCGCGGTCTTTGCCTTCAACAAGCAGCGGCTCGCAGTCGATGCGAGAGCGCAGGCCCAGGTCGCCCTGTTGCGCCACAGCTTGGTGACGGGAACAGCAGAGCCGCTCGAAGGCGAGGCGCTGGCCCTGACGCTGATACGGCGCAGCGTCGGCGAGCGCGCCGTCCGTGCGCCGGTCGCAGGCTTCAGCGCCCAGAAGCTGGTGAACCGCACCAAGCTGCTGCTCTCCGCCGATCTTGCACGCCGCTGGACTTTGTCCGAGATCGCCGCGGAAGCCGGCGTTTCGCCCGTGTACCTGACGCAGGTGTTTCGTAAGGTGGAAGGCATGCCGCTTTACCGCTACCAGCTGCGGCTGAGGCTCGCCCGCGCGCTCGACCTTCTCGGAAGCTGCGATGACCTGACGTCGTTGGGGCTGGATCTCGGCTTTTCCAGCCACAGCCATTTCTCGTCGTCCTTCCGCCAGGTCTACGGGCGCACGCCGGCCGAATTCCAGCGCTTCGCGGGTGTCCGCTAGCCGCAATTGCAGATCGCTAAAGATTTTGACAGCGCCGAGCCCCCGGCCCGTGCTTGTGTGCCAGCGTCACCATCACACGGGAGGAGACCACATGAAGACCGATACCTGCGCTGTCTGCGACTGCCCCCTCGACCACACGCGCAAGTCCGTCCGGATCGGCGGCAGAACCGTCGAAGTCTGCTGCGAGGAATGCGCCCAGATACTGCGTGACGCCGAAATCGCCAGCCGATCGGCAGCCGCCGCCGAAGCCGCAACGGCAAAGCGTGCGGACGGCTAACCACTAGCGCAGGACAGACGCCGATCAGGCGGAAGCGGTCGCGGCAGGGAGGCCGCTTCGTCCGCAACTGTGCGCACACCCATGTCAGGAGATCATCATGAACAGCGACAACAGCGTGGTCTTTGACCGCGGGCAGGTACCCTATGTCTTCTCAAAGGCGCAACCAGGCCGGTGGCTGCACCCGTTCGTCTGGCTGCGCGGCATCCGCAGTGCATTGCGAGCCCGCCAATATCGAAATGCCCTTTTGGAACTGAGCGACGACCAGCTGAAGGACATCGGACTGTCGCGCAGCGAGGCCTATGGCGGCTATAGCCGCTATCGACGAAGCGACAGCCACGGCGTGGAACGGCACTGCCTGTGATACTGCGGCAAAGTGCAACGCAGCGTCCGCGATTGCAAAGACAAGGATATACAACGTAAGGATGACCCAATGCACCCAAAAGAACAGCATCTCTAAGTATAAATACTGAAAAACCTCCGCCCTCAGTCTGATATTGTGACGATCGTTGATCGCCACGCCTCTGAGGATTTGCCGTATGCAAGACGATGTTCGGAAGTTCATTTTCCATGACCTCCAGAAGATCGACGGATACATCGACCCGCCCGATGCGCTCGTATTTCTCTCGCTCCTGCGCTTCCAGGAAAACAGCGGCTTCAGCGGAGGCATTGCCGAGATCGGCATCTACTACGGACGATCCTATTTCCTGCTCAAGAAGGCCGCGGGTCCGCACGGCCCGGTGCTGGCGATCGACCTCTTTGACATGGACGAACAGCCGGATGGCTCGCGAGCGCAGTACCGGCGCTTCCTCGACAACGGCGGCAAGCTTGGCCTGCCCGTCGACGAGGCTCTGGTCATCCGCGGCGACAGCACCAAGCTCCGGCCGGAGGATGTCACCGACAGGATCGGCGAGGTTCGCTTCTTCAGCATCGACGGAGGACATATGCTCCACCATGTCGAAGCCGACAGCCAGCTCGCCGGCGCGACGCTTGCGGACTGCGGCATCATTGCCTTCGACGACACCTTCAACCCAGCCTGGCCGGAGGTGACGGTGGGGGTGGCGGATTTCCTGCGCAGCCAGGCGGGACGCTTCTCGGCCTTCTGCATGACGAAGTACAAGACCTATGTCTGCCGAAGCAGTTTTCATGACCTCTACCTCTCGGCGATCACGCAGGCGCCGGATCTCAAGCGGTTCGCACATCAGAGGATCCGGTTTCTCGGAGACGATGTCATACGCCTGGAAAATCCGGTTGGTCGAAGGATTGCCTATGAACTGTTGAGCCATGCCGGACTCGGCCGGTTCTCCGAGCGGATCTACCGGTGACGGGCCGCTCCATCATTGCCATCTTGTAATGCTATAACGGCTCTGTGATCCCTTGAATCATGGTTCCGCCCTACTTATCTCTTACCCGGATTGGTGTGGGGTCTGTGACGACCCACGCCTGTCTCGGTTCGCCTTGCAGCAAGATCTGTAGCCCAGAGGGAGCCGACAACGTTCGGAAAGGGGTGCTTTAATGGCCCGCAATAATCTGCCTTCGATCACGGCCGGCGAAGCCGGTCTTAACCGCTATCTCGACGAGATCCGCAAGTTTCCGATGCTGGAACCCCAGCAGGAATACATGCTGGCGAAACGTTATGCCGAACACGGTGACCGTGACGCGGCCCACAAGCTTGTGACCAGCCACCTGCGTCTGGTGGCCAAGATTGCCATGGGCTATCGCGGCTACGGCCTGCCGATCGGTGAAGTGGTTTCGGAAGGCAATGTCGGCCTCATGCAGGCCGTCAAGAAATTCGACCCGGAGCGCGGTTTCCGACTGGCGACCTACGCGATGTGGTGGATCAAGGCATCCATCCAGGAATATATCCTGCGCTCCTGGTCGCTGGTGAAGATGGGGACGACCGCCAACCAGAAGCGGCTGTTCTTCAACCTGCGCCGTTTGAAGGGCCGCATCCAGGCGATTGACGAGGGCGACCTCAAGCCGGACCAGGTCAGGGAGATCGCCACCACGTTGAAGGTCTCCGAGGAAGAGGTCATCTCGATGAACCGTCGCCTGTCGGGTGACGCATCGTTGAATGCACCGATTCGGGCGAGCGAAGGCGAAGCCGGCCAGTGGCAGGATTGGCTGGTGGACGACCACGAAACCCAGGAACAGACGCTGATCGAGCAGGACGAGCTCGAAACGCGCCGCCGCATGCTGGGCAAGGCACTGAGCGTCCTGAACGAGCGTGAGCGACGGATTTTCGAGGCACGCCGCCTGGCGGAAGATCCGGTGACGCTGGAAGAGCTGTCGTCTGAATTCGACATCAGCCGGGAGCGCGTCCGTCAGATCGAGGTTCGCGCTTTCGAAAAGGTCCAGGAGGCGGTTCAGAAGGAAGCGCTAGCCCAGGCCACGGCGCTGCGCGTCGTCGACGCCTGATCGGCGGCAATGATTTGCACATGAAGTCCGCGTGTCCTTGGGGCACGCGGACTTTTTTATTGCCTGTTGCGAAAACGACGACGGGCTCCGGACAAGGACCGCCCTGCCCCGCATATCAGGTCATGGGGGATCGACGCACAAGGAGCATGACGCGCTCATCACCGAAGCGGCGGCATCCTCAACCCGGCAAATGTGCAGAAGGCGCAAGAACTGGCTGTTCTTGCGCCTTCTGTTTGAAAGCCACCGATTGCGGCAGGAAGCCTATTGCCCGGTCGGAGGCGCCGGCATCTGGCCCCATTCGCGGATCGCCTCGTTGAACGCCTTTTCGCCCTCGGCCCCCTTTTGAAGGGTCAGAAGCGCCCGCCGCCCGTTGCGATAGGCGACCGGAATGTCGATCCAGTTGCGTGTCCGCAGCAGGTCGAGATTGGTGTTGCGGGCGTCCGGAAAATCGTTGAGCGCGATCATGTGGAAGTCGTCGGTGATCTTGGCCGGCACCGCGATCAAGGCATTGCCGCGATCCTGCTCGGTCTGCTTCATCGCGATCCGCTGAACGCTGTCGATCGCGCCACCCTCGAAGTCCGGCGGCACGGCAAAGACGATCTCGATCAGGTGACTTGCCGGCAGCGACGGGTCCGTATTGCGCTTGAACGTCATCAGCGCCGTCAGGCCGCGCCCCGGGATGGTGATCCGACCCTGGACCACCGGTTCGGGCGGAGCGCCATTGGCGCCGGCCTCCCGCTGCAGCGACCACGAAACGGTACCGTCTATTGCGGTCGGCGCCGTCTGGTTGATCCGCTCCTCGTAGAGGAACATCTTCTCGCCAGCCACGGCAGGCGTATCGGCAGGATTTGCAGCCGGGGCAGGTGTCGAGGGATTGGCCGCGGCAGCGCCCGTGGCGGGAGCGGCCGGTGCGCCCGCCTGGGCAGCCGGTGCCGGATTGGCGGGCGGCGCGTTGAGCTGCGCAACCGATTGGCCTTCCGCGTTCTGCGCAAGCCCACCGGTGGCACCCGGACCTTCGTCGACCTCCTTGCCGTCCGGCAGCAGGCGCTGCGTGAACTTGCTGGCGGCCGCAGCATCGGCAGCCGGAGGAACGGCCGATGCTGCGGTGTTGCTGTTGCTCGTGGCGGCAGGCGGTGTCTGCGTTGCCGGCTGCGTCGGTGCGGGCGTCGAGGAGGCGGTCGACGACGAGGGCGTCGGCGTCGGCTGGCTCGAAGACTGGCTTTCCTTGACGTCGGTCTGCATCAACCCGTCGACCATGCCGGTGAGCGCGTCGCGGTTCATCCAGAGCGCATAGCCGCCTGCCCCGACAAGCACGAGGCCGATGAGGCCAAGCACCATGCCGCCGTAGTTATGCTTGCGCTTCGGCGTAACCCGGTAGGGCTTGCTCGGCGCCGGCATCAGGTCGGCGAAATCATCGTCTTCGGCGACAGCGCGCTCGGTCGCCGGGGCAGCGGCCACTGCGCCTGCGCTGGCCGCACCGTTGTTGTTGAAGCCGATCAGGTCTTCGAGATCGCCCCAGGGGTCGCGGTCGGCGTCCTTGACGTCGCGGCCGTCCTTGGCCTCCACCTTGACCGGCTCATCGTCGAAATATTCCGCAAACGGATCCGCAGCGGCAGAAGCCTGCACGCCGGGCGTCGCGACCGGAGTCACAGCGGGCGTGGAATCGGCAGCCGCCGTCGAATGCGCCGAATGGGCAGCCGCCGCAAGCTCCGGCAGGTCCGACACGGCGGGCATGCGCACCGCCTCAGCTGTGACATGCGTTTGCTGGTCGAAATGTGCCTCGACATGGTCCGCCGACGCACCGCGGTCGATCGATTCGACCGGACCGACCGGGATCAACTCCGGCACGTCGTCCCATGCGGCGTCGGCAGCGTCCGCCTTTACAGTCGGCTCAGGCTCGTTCCAGGTCCAGCTTTCGGCAGCCGGTGCCGCGACCGGTTGCGCTTCCTCGGCATGCCACTCCGTGCCGTGAGACGGCAATTCCGGCAGCGCGTGCTGCGCCACCGGCTGCTCGTGGGCATGATCCGGCTGATAGGGCAATTCGCCGTCCGCCGGCTCCTCCGCAAAGGGATCGGCAGCGAAGCTTGCCGGTTCGGCCCGCTCGCCAAAGGCGTTGAGCGCGTCCTGCTCGCTTCTGTCATTTGCCGCATTGGCCTCCCAGGGGGCATGATGGGTCGAGACCGGCTCGGCCTCCGCCGCCGGGGCCGGATCTTCATGCACCTCGGGCGCGACGAAGGGCTCCACGGCGGGAGCCACATGGGCCTCAGGCTCGTGCTCCGGCTCAGCGATCGGCTCGGGTTCGTAACGGCTTGCGGGTTCCGGCGTCGCCTCCTCCCGCTCGAAGCGGTTGTGGCGGTCGTAATCGGCACCGCCGTCAAAGGACGCCGGCTGGGGCTCTTCGTAGACGGGCGCCTGAGGCTCGGCCTCTGCATGGGCAACGGGTTCCGGCTCGGCCTGCGGCTCCACGTAGGTCTGCGCGTAAGGCTCCGGTTCGGCCTGCGGCTCCGGCTGGGCCTGCGTCTCCGGCTCGGGATAAGGCTCTGGCACCGCTGCGGGCACGGCAAAAACCTCCTCCGCGGCGGAGGAGGCTTCCCGATGCTCGGCTTCCACGTCATCGATGGCTGACTGAAGCTTGTCCATCTGCCGGCGCAGCATTTCTTCCGGCGGGCGAGGCTTCATGTTCTCGAGCTGCCGCTGGACGGCGCCGCGAGCCTTCTCATACACTTTCGCGCGCGTCTCCGGCGTGTTCGTCGCCAGTCCGTCGACAGCGCGGCGGATCACCGCTACAAAATCAGCCATCAGTACTTTCTCGTGATCGCCGGTTGTTCACCGGCCGAATGGATAATCAGTTCCTGACATTAGTCTTCAAACGGGTCAGTCACAAGTATGGTGTCTTCGCGCTCGGGGCTGGTGGAAAGTAGTGCGACCGGAGCCCCGATCAACTCCTCGACCTGGCGGACATACTTGATCGCCTGCGCCGGCAGATCAGCCCACTTGCGGGCGCCGACGGTCGACTCCTTCCATCCTTCCAACGTGATGTAGATGGGCTCGACGCGAGCCTGCGCGCTCTGGCTGGCCGGAAGGTAGTCGATCTCCTTGCCGTCGAGCGTGTAGCCGACGCAGATCTTCAGCTCTTCCAGTCCGTCCAGCACGTCGAGCTTGGTGAGCGCGATGCCGGTGATCCCGGATGTTTTGACTGTCTGACGAACCAGCACCGAATCGAACCAGCCGCAACGGCGCGGACGGCCGGTATTGACACCCACTTCGCGGCCGACGGTCGACAGATGCTTGCCGATCTCGTCATGCAACTCGCAGGGGAAAGGCCCTTCACCGACGCGGGTCGTGTAGGCCTTGGTAATGCCGAGCACATAGCCGATCGCGGTCGGTCCGAGACCGGACCCCGCCGATGCCTGGCCGGCAACCGTGTTGGACGAGGTGACGAACGGATAGGTGCCGTGGTCGTTGTCGAGAAGCGCGCCCTGGGCGCCCTCGAACAGGATGCGTGCACCGGCCTTGCGCTGGTCGTCGAGAACGCGCCAGACCTGGTCCATGTAGGGAAGAACAGCCGCAGCGACCTCTTTCAGTTCCGTCTCGATCGATTCGACCGAGATCTCCGGCAGCCCGAGGCCGCGGCGAAGCGCATTGTGGTGGGTCAGCAGGCGGTCGATCTTGGCCGGCAGCGTATCGGGATCCGCAAGGTCGATCACCCGGATCGCTCGGCGTCCGACCTTGTCCTCGTAGGCCGGGCCGATACCGCGGCGGGTCGTGCCGATCTTGGTGCCGTTGTTGGAGGCGGCATCCTCCCGGAAACCGTCGAGATCGCGGTGCAGCGACAGGATCAGCGGTGCGTTGTCGGCAATCCGCAGGATCTCGGGCGTCACCGTAACGCCTTGGGCGCGCAGCTTTTCCACTTCCGCGACGAAGTGGTGCGGGTCGACCACCACGCCGTTGCCGATGACGCTGAGCTTGCCGCGCACCAGGCCGGAGGGCAGCAGCGCGAGCTTGTAGCTCACACCGTCGATGACCAGCGTATGACCTGCATTATGGCCGCCCTGGTAGCGGACGATCACATCGGCGCGTTCCGAAAGCCAGTCGACAATCTTGCCCTTGCCTTCGTCACCCCATTGCGAACCAACCACGACTACGTTCGTCATCTCGTTTTCCTGCTCTCGGCAAAAGCCCACGCTACCCGGCGCCCGCTACGGACCAACGGCCGAACCTGAGCGCCACTCCTTGCACTGAGACGCTGGAGCCTTGGCCGCTCCCGCCCGTGCAAACGGGCGCATCTATAAAGCCTTGGCTTTAGGAAAGCGACCGCTTTGTGACTGTGCAAGGGTTTTTGCGTGACAAACGGGTGAACGGCACGATATTGCGCCCCGTTGGATCGTCAATGCCTGCCGGGGGCAGGTCCCCAGGAGCGCATTTTGCAGAAGACAGCCTATATCTGCCTTGTCATCGCTGCCCTGTGCTGGGGCGGCAATGCGGTGGCGGGCAAGCTCGCGGTCGGCCATATCAGCCCGATGATGCTGACCTTCCTCCGCTGGTCTCTGGCAAGCGCCCTGATCCTTGCCATCTCGGTACCGCAGCTCGTCCGGGACTGGCCCGTGGCCCGCCGGCACCTGCCATTGCTGATATTTTACGGGGTCGTCGGCTACACCACCTTCAACGCCGTCCTCTATACCGCCCTGAAATACACCACGGCGATCAATGTGACGATCGAGCAGGCGGCGATCCCGATGCTGATTTTCTGCATCAACTTCGCCGTCTTCCGCATGAAGGTCTCCCTCTCCCAGGTCGCGGGCTTTACGCTGACCCTAGCGGGCGTCGCCCTGACGGCCGCACACGGCGACCTGGCATCGCTGCTGCGACTGACGCTGAACTTCGGCGATGCGCTGATGATCATCGCGCTCGTCGCCTATGCGGTCTACACCGTGTCGCTGCGCTGGAAACCGCCGATCCACTGGCGCAGCCTCATGGCCCTGCCGGCCTTCTTCGCGTTTGTGACGACTATCCCGCTGCTGGCCTGGGAGTGGACTTCCGGCAGCATGCTCTGGCCGGATGCGAAGGGCTGGATCATCTCCCTCTACACCGCGACCTTCGCCTCGCTCCTGGCGCAGATCCTCTACATCTTCGGTGTCGAGCGTATCGGCGGCAACCGGGCGGGCCTGTTCATCAACCTCGTTCCGGTGTTCGGCATGCTCCTCTCGGTCGCCATCCTCGGCGAAGACATGCAGCCGTTCCACGTCGTCGCGCTCGTGCTCGCGCTGGGCGGCATCGCCCTTGCCGAATGGGGAAAGCCCGCCGCTGCCTGAGGCAGGGCGGGCGTTTCGTGACACGAAACCTTAGGGTTCGATGAAAGCTTAGAGTTCGACGATGCGGCCGGCAGCACGCGGTGCCGGGCTGTTTACGGAAAGCGGCGCACCGAACTCGACCATCGCGGCGGCATTGCCTAGCACGATCTCGCCGCCCGGACCCGACACGACGAGAACACGCTCGATCCGACCCTCATCATCGATGGCATAGGCGATACGCAGTGCTTGCGCAGACCAGCCGAGCGCCTCAAGTTGCTCGCGCTTGACGTCGGCGCAGTCGATGCACGCCTTGGGCAGCAAGCCCGCTGCCGCGGTCTGGTCGAAACGGCCGAGATAAGCGTCGAGATCCGACAGCGCGGCATTGACGCCCGTGCTGACACGCAGCAGCTCCTGACGCTTGTCGAGCGACAGGCCGTCGTTGTCTGCGGCTTCTCTCTGGCCGAAGTGGTTCTGCGCCAACTGGAGCTGCATGGCCGGCACCGAGCCCAGCGCCCGGGCAAAGCCGCCGGGACCTGCCGCATGCGATTCCTTTGCGCCGATCAGAGCTGTGAGTATGACGGCTGACATGATGAGCTTCTTGATCATCGTACTGCACCCTGTTGCTCGGCGGGCTTGAGTGCCGCCTTGTGTCTTCATGGCACAAACCTAGCGCAACGGCTTTTCCGGGCGTTTAAGCAGAAAGCTGCAATTTTATTGAAATCCCGTTTTTTCCCGATCCGGCACATCTCCCGAGCAGAACGCCCGGACACTGCTCCCAGGACGAGATGAGCGGCCGTTAAACTTTTCGTTAATTTTTACGCATACGATGGCCTCGAAAGAGAGATCGCGCGATGCGTAATGCGTTTTTCATCGCCCTTCTGGCACTGACCTTGTCCGCATGCGCCTCCGCTCCGAGCCGCATCGGCGACGCCTGCGCGATATTTTCGCAGCGTGACGGGCTGTTCAACAACTGGGCCCGCGATGCGAAGGCGGCGTCCCGCGAATACGGCGTGCCGGTTCCGATCCTGATGGCCACCATCTATGTGGAATCCGGCTTCCAGGCGCGTGCCAAGCCGCCCCGCAAATACGTGCTCGGCTTCATCCCCTGGGGCCGCATCTCCTCGGCCTATGGTTACGCGCAGGCGCTGGACGGCACATGGGCAAGCTACAAGACGCAGACCGGCCGCTGGGGCGCAAGCCGCAGCGACTTCGGCGACGCGGTTCGCTTCGTCGCCTGGTATCACAACCAGAGCAACCAGCGGAATGGCATCCCGCTCAATGACAGCTACAACCTGTATCTTGCCTACTATACCGGCCAGTCCGGCTATGCCCGCGGTGAGTTCGGCAGCGGCGTCAAGCGCACGGCCCAGAAATCGGCCGGCATGGCGCAGCGATACGAAGCCCAGCTGAGAAACTGTGGCTACTGACGCACACGGAGCGACTTGTCACAAAACCGTCTTGAGATCCGAGCGGTTCGCCCTAGAATAATCTCCTCTGACAACCGGAGGTTCTGATGGCATCGCCTGCTTTTCCGTGGTGGCGTTATCCTGCATTCGCGCTCGGCGTACTTGGAAGCGAGAAATCCTTTCGCAAGAACCCGTTGATCGGCCATCCCCACCTGAACGAACTGGGCCTTCACCGCGAACGCGTGCGCCTTGCCGCGCGCATGGCCGAATACCGCCGCCGCTGGATCGGCAGGTCGGTCAGCGACGCGGAGCGCCAGGCCTTCGAGCGAGACGGCTTTGTTCTGCGCGAGAACGCGTTGCCGACCGACGTCTTTCTGCGGATTCGCGACCGCTTGAAAGAGCAGGCCCTTCCCGCCCGGGAAATGCGCCAGGGGCAGGCGGTAACGCGGATGATCCCGATCAATCCCGCGCTGCTTGAGAAAATTCCTGAGGTCGCGCGGTTCAGCGGCGATCCCTCGATCGCCAACCTGATCCGCTATGTCGGCGGCATCGGCGGCGATCCGATCAACTTCATCCAGACCGTGATTGCCGAGCCGGCGCTGCAGCAGGCAGACCCGCAGACAGCGCTGCACGCGGATACGTTTCACTCCAGCTCGAAGGCCTGGCTCTTCATGGACGACGTCGGTCCGGACGACGGTCCGTTCGTCTTCGTCCCGGGCAGCCACCGGCTGACGGAGCGGCGGCTGCAATGGGAGTTCGAGCAGAGCCTGATCGCGACGCGCGACGGCCGCCTGCATCATGCCGACGGGTCCTTCCGCATCACCCCGGAGGAGTTGCATCAGCTGGGCGATTTCGAACCGCAAAAGGTCACCGTCCGCGCCAACACGTTGGTCGTAGCAGACACCTACGCCTTCCACTCACGCGCTGTCAGCACCAGGCGCACCGTGCGTGTCGAGCTGCACGCCTACCACCGCGCCAACCCCTTCAGCCCGCTCGCCGTCTCGCCCGTCGGCCTTGTCCCCGGCCTGCGCGACCGGCGCCTCGATATCCATCTGTCATTGTCGGACCGAAAGGCAAAAAAGGCGGGCCGGCAGCCGACATGGAGAGATGTCGGAGCCTGCACCGCCTATTCCGAGCCGCATGTCTGACCACTTGGCTCAACAGGATCAGGCGCCGTAGGGCGCCAGAAAACCCTTGATCGCCTCGATCTCGTTCGGACGGATTTCATGTCCGCCCGAATGCCATTCAACCGTCACCGTGTCGCCCTGCCGCTTGAAATAGTCCGCAAGGTCGTCTGTCAGCGGAACGGGGCAGATCGGATCACGCTCTCCCGCGGTGATCAGCACGTGCGCATGGGCGTCTGCTGTTCGGTCGGCCGGCTTGAACGGGATGAGCGGATGCATCAGCACGCCCGCCTCGAACACGCCCGGCTTCTCGATCATGATGTTGGCCAGGATATTGGCCCCGTTGGAAAAGCCGAGGCCGAGCACGGTCGATGATTCGTACTTCTGCCGGTTCGCCTCGACGAAGGCGCTCATCCTCGCCGTTGCCCGTGCAAGGTCATCGCAGTCGTAGACCCCTTCCGCCGTACGGCGGAAGAAGCGAGCGGCTCCGTGCTCGGAGACGTCGCCGCGGGGCGACAGGATCGTCGCACCCGGCAGCAGCCGGGCGCCGAAATCCAGGAACTGGTTTTCATCGCCGCCCGTGCCGTGAAGGACGACCAGAACCGGCGCCCCGGGAGCACCGGGCCTTACCCGGTGCACATAGCTGTCATGGCTCATGATCTTGCCTCCTCGGGCGGTTATGCCAGCGGCTCGAGATGCTGTTCGAGCTGGCCGCGCAGATATTCGTGCTGCTTGGGCAGCTTCAGAGCCTCGCCGAGATGCGCCGTATCCTCGTCGCGGTCGAAACCGGGCTCGTTGGTGGCGATCTCGAACAGGACGCCGCCCGGCGTGCGGAAGTAGATCGCCCAGAAGTAATCGCGATCGATCACCGGGGTGACCTGGTAGCCGGTATCCATCAGCGCCTTGCGCACTTCCAGCTGCTTTTCCCGGTTCTCGACGGCAAAGGCGAGGTGGTGGACGGAGCCAGCCCCGAGCCGGGCGCCGCTGATGTTCGGCATGGTTTCGAGGTCGATGAAGTCGGCCCCGTTCCCGCCGGCAATCCCAAGCCGGGTGACGCCATCCTTGTGGTCGACCTGCTCGTAGCCCATGAACTTCAGGAGCTCGGCCGTGCCACCCTCGTCCTGCAGGCGCAGGGCAGCGGAATGGAAGCCGCGGATCGCCTGGTCATCGCCGATGCCGTTGCCGGTAAAGGCCTTGCGCGGATCGTCCTTGATCTCGACGAGAGCGAAACCGTCGCCATCCGGGCCGGCAAAGTGAAGCTGCTTTTCGCCGAATGCGCCGTCGGCCTTGAGACCTTCGACACCCGCCTTGGTCAGGCGGTCGGTCCAGAAACCGAGCGAGCCTTCCGGGACCGAAAACAGGGTCGTGCCGACCTCGCCCGTGCCCTGACGCCCGCGGGCAATGTTGGGAAACGGGAAATAGGTCATCACCGAGCCCGGCGTGCCGACCTCATCGCCATAATAGAGGTGGTAGACATCGGGCGCGTCGAAGTTGACGGTCTTCTTGACCCGGCGAAGGCCGAGCGTGTCGGTAAAGAAGGCGTTGTTGGTACTGGCCTTGGCAGCCATGGACGTGACGTGGTGCAGGCCCTTGATCTGGTTCAGCATGATATTGACCCTTTCTGGGGGCCGGCGTTTGCGGCCCTCGTTCTGGGACAATACTTGGGCGATGCGGCTCCGGTTGGAAAGACGGCGCCATCCGAACGGATTGTTCATCAGACGAAGACGACATACGTCCCGTCGTTCAATGTTCGGGTAACGGCGGCAGCGTCCAGTCGATCGGATCCTTGCCGCGGGAAACCAGGAATTCGTTTGCCTTGGAGAAATGCCGCGATCCCAGAAAGCCGTTATGGGCAGACAGCGGCGACGGATGCGCCGCTTTGAGCACAAGGTGTTTTTCCTGGTCCACGAAGGAGGCCTTCTTCTGGGCATAGGCGCCCCAAAGCATGAACACGACGCCGTCGCAGCGATCGTTCACCGCCCGAATGACGGCATCCGTAAATCGCTCCCAGCCACGTCCCTGATGGGCGGCAGCCCGGCCCTCTTCCACGGTCAGCACGCTGTTGAGCAGCAGCACGCCCTGTTTGGCCCAATGCTCGAGAAAGCCGTGGGCTGCCGGGGCTATTCCCAGATCGCTCTTCATTTCCTTGTAGATGTTGACGAGCGACGGCGGAGTGCGCGTCCCCGGCTGCACGCTGAAGCACAGGCCATGCGCCTGCCCGGCCCCGTGATAGGGATCCTGGCCAAGGATCACCACCTTGACCGCGTCGACCGGCGTCAGGTCGAGCGCCCGGAAATAGTCGGGTCCCTTCGGGAAGATCCGCTTGCCCGCCTCTTTCTCCGCGACCAGGAACGCGCGAAGCTCGTGCATGTAGGGTGCGGCGAAC
>Ga0065165_1002726_pt1 | contig 14126 bp, 14 predicted proteins | sample AraplaMF_Cvi_mMF_FD_63813 | JGI IMG/M metagenome (GOLD analysis project Ga0065165, IMG submission 63813) | Arabidopsis root microbial communities from the University of North Carolina, USA - plate scrape MF_Cvi_mMF (version 2) (version 3) | ecosystem: Host-associated > Plants > Roots >...
ACTCGAGAGGTTGATGCCCGCTGCCGACACACCGACCAGCACGGCAAGCCCCACCCCCAGATATCCGATCCCCGTGCGCACGGAGTTGCGGACGCCGAGATCGACCTGGCTGCGCGCCATGACGTTGCCGTCCACCCACTTCTGCACCCAGTGGGTGATCAGATAGCCGAGACCGAACAGCAGCACGCCGGCCATGATGCCAACAAGCGAGATCGAAACATTGCCGATCTTGATCTCGGTAAAGAACCGGAAGAACCAGCTTTCGATGTCGGCGATCTGGAAACCCCAGGTGATCAGGATCATCGGGATCCCGAACAGGAGCGCGAAGGCATAGATGCCGAGCCCCGCGACAAGACCGGTCTGGTCGAGCGCCACCTCGTTGAACTTGCGGCTCTGGGCAAGCCGTCGGCCGACGATCGTGTTCTTGAAGGCGCCCTGCTTGGAAATCGACTTGCCCGACAGAAAGCCCACATAGATCAGCACGAAGACAGCGCCGGTAAGAATGATCTGCGTGGCGGCGAAGGCGGCAAGCCCGACATAGCCCGTCAGGACCGCGAGGATGAGAAGCGCGCCGAGCACCCGAAGCGGGATGGCCACGACCCTGGGCCAAGCATGGCCCTTGGCATTGACATCCTCGCCCTCCCCCAGGCTCGGACGGATGAACGAGACGGCAAGCAGAAGGCTGCCGACGATCACCGACGAGATCAGGCTCTTGACGATGGTGAGGACCAGCGGCGAATTCAGCGCCTCGCTGACCGCGGCGAGCACGTAGCTCAGGCCGTTGACGATCGCCATCGCCAGCACCGTCGCCGTCAGCAGCGTGGCACCCCGATTGTTGATGCGCACCAGCCGCCATTGCGGCGCATTCGGCGCGAAGACGCCGTAGGTCAGCTTCCAGACGAAATTCACGAACCAGATGAAGCCGAACACCGTCGAGATGATCGGCGCCACGTCAGGCCGCAAGATGTTGAAGCCGTCGAAGAACAGGTAGGTGGCCGACAGGAATGCCGCGAGCGCCACCGTCTGGATGATCGTCGACCAGAACACCACGGACAGCCGTTTGAGATAGGAGGGCTCACCATCGCCGTTGCGGCGCAGAAAGCGTCCGAACAGACGGTATCCGCCCCAGAGCAGCAGCATGGCGGCACCGAGCGACAGGGCGATCGCGCTCAGGAGCTGGAACTGCTTGAACCTGATGACGAAACTGATCCAGCTGCCGAGCGTGTCCTTGAAGCGATGCAGTTCATCGACGAAAGCGGTCCCCGCTTCGGTAAACAGCGCGCCCGACATCTCCGTGTGACGGAACAGCGTCTGCGCAAACAGCATGCGGCGCACGGTGGTGATGCTGTTGGCAAGCTGCGTTGCGCTATTGGTCAGATTGCCCGCATCGTCCGAAATGAGATTGAGCTGCGAGCGCTCGTTCATCAGCCGGTTGCGCTCTTCGGTGACCGCCGGCGCCTCCGGCGGCTGGCCCGGCGCAGGCGGCTCGCCCAAAGTCCCAAGCCGTGCCTGGATCTGGTCGACACGGCCTTTCATGGTGTCGGATACCGTCTGCATCTCGCCGACGATTTCTTCCGCCTTGACTCTCAGGTCCGCCAGGCGGGCGTCATCCGTCGCGTCGCTTTGCATGCGATCGCGAAATGCCGTCAGCTGCTTTCGGATCTGCTCGATCTTGCCCTTCATGTCGGTGTTGATGGAATCAGCGGTGACGTCGGTGGCCTGGACAGCCTGCGGCTTGGCCGGCTGCGCCTGCGCAGGCTGTTGAGCTGGAGCCGGGGTCGCGGGGGCCCCGTTCGTCTGGGCCTGGGGCGCCGGGGCCCCGTTCGTCTGGGCTTGGGGCGCCGGCACGACAGGCTGCGTCTGCGCCTGGGGCGCAGCGGTCTGCGGTGCGGATTGTGCGGCAGGAGCCGGCTGTTGCGCACCTGCGGGCGCAAGCCCCAGACTTGCCAGCGCCAGGATCACGGCGACAATACGATGAAATGCTCGACCGCTGACGGAAGAGGACAGGCCAGAGAGGGAAGCCGCAGCCAATTGGTTTCTCACTTGCTCTTGGGTTCAGATTCGCCGCGAAAATAGAGACAGTTCAAGGCGAAGAAAAGGAAGAGTCGAAACGTCATCAAATGATCGGGAACCCGGGAACATTTTCATGCGTTACCCGCCGCACAACCAACATAAGGGTAAGGTAAGGTTATGGAACAAGCAGGTATCGGCTGGATCGCAGCAATCATCATCGGCGGCATTGCCGGTTGGCTCGCTGAGCAGTTCATGAAGAGCAACATGGGCATGCTCATGAACATCATCCTGGGCATCGTCGGCGCGATCGTCGCCAATGCGATCCTCGGCGTGTTCGGCGTCGTTCTCGGCGGCTGGATCGGCTATCTGATCGCAGGCTTCGTGGGTGCGTGCATCCTCATCGCCGTCGGTCGCATGATCCGACGCTAATTTTCGGCGACCGGCGCTAGCTCACCCAGGGCAGGCGCCGGTCGCGACCAGTTTACAAACCGTCAGTCAATTTCGGACATCGTGTCCCGGCCCGCGCTTATCTGAGCGCCAGCTCTTCGTAATCGCGACCCTGAAGCGTGCAAAGCGCACGAACGACCATCTCATGATCATCACGCTGCGGCAGTCCCGACACGGTGACTGCGCCGATGCAGCCCACGCCGGTAACGACAATCGGGAAGCTGCCGCCATGCGCGGCGTAATCCTTCGACGACAATCCGAATTTTTCTTCGAGCGTTGATTGCTGAAGCGCCAATTTACGACCGATCGCATAGCTCGATTGAAAGAAGCGCAGCACCAGGCCCCTCTTTCGCTGCACCCAGCCCGCATTGTCTGCCGAGGACCCGGGCATGGCCGCATAAAAGGCCGGCATCGAATGCAGCTGTACGTCGATGGCGACACCGAGTGAATCGCGGTGCGCCACCTCGCGCAGCAACGCACCCAGCTGCCAGGCCGTACCGAGATCGAAGCGCTCGAAAGCAAGCGCCTTCTCCTGATCGGCAATCCGCGCGAGATCGGCTTCCAGCGTCACATTTCACCCCTTAAAGTTGGAAACAACGGCCCCACATCATGTCCGACGAGCGATCACGTCGACTATTCGGCAGCGGCCAGCTTCTGGGCCGGGAAGAAGGCGGCGATTTCGTCGATCGCGAAGCCGATCCGCTGCTTCAAGGCATCCGAGTTCACCTTGTAGTCGACAAAGTCGCGGTCGGAGGCGTAAATCGCCGTCGGCAGCGTGTGGGCCATGAAGAACCCGAACAGCGGGCGCAGCTGATGCTCGACCATCAGCGCGTGACGATCGCCGCCACCGGTCGCGGAAATCAGGATAGGCTTTGCCCGCAGCTGTTCCGGATCGATCAGATCGATGAAATGCTTGAACATTCCCGGATAGCTGCCTTTGTAGGTCGGGGAGCCGATGACGAGCACATCGGCGTCGACCACCTCCTTGAGCACGGCCAGAGCAGCCGCGTCGAGATCGCCTTGCCGCTGCGCCTGCCCCAGCGTAGGCCCGACATCGGTCAGATCATGGACGCGCTTTTCGAAACCGTAACGCTCGCTGGCCAGGGTAGCGATGTGATCGACCAAGGCGAATGTTTTTGACGGACGGTTGTAGCTGCCCGCAAATCCCACCAGTTTCAAACGCGACATCATTGACCCTTCCAGCCGTTCTGGCGTGATTATAATCCGAATTCAGGAGTTTAGTCCAACACCGCGATCAGGAAAGGAAGGACGCTTCGCCGTCCGCGCCGCAACGGGAATACGGTTCCAAGATCGGACCGGATCATGCACTGCGCGTCGCGCGTTGATCGGCGACGTGAAGCTCTGCGGAAATCGTCTGGGCGATCCGCATGGCCTGAACGCGGATGTCTGGAACAGCCGTAATTTCCCAGAACTGGCCGGCGGTCAGGGCACCGACCGCAAACAGTGCCGCGTTCGGCATCTGGGTATCGCCAAGGACCCGCGACGTCTTGTCGACGGCAATCCCGAGGCCCAGTGCGTCCATACGGATCATCCCGAGGTCGCACATCGTCCGAAGAAGGGGCGAGTGCCCGATCCCGGCCTTTTCCATCCCCGTACAGTTTACCACCAGATCTGCCGCGAAGCTCGTGGTGTCCTGGCTGCCCCGCGGCCGATACTCGACTCGAACGCCGTTCCCGTCTTCCTCGATGCCGCTCAGGAAACCCGCTTCCACTTTCACCGTGCCGTCCGCCACCAGCGCCTGGAACTGGCGGTGCACGTCCGGAGCGATCCGGTGGCGATGGATGTTCCACCAGGCCAGCGCGTGGCGCAGGAACCGCGATCTCTGCGAAATCGTCAGCCCCTGCCAGAGCGCCTGGGTCTTCGGACGCAATCCGTCGATGACGGGTCGCCAGTCCGACGCGTCGGCGGCTGACCGACGAAGGGCATTGAGCACCTGGCTAAGCTCGGCGCCGTCCGGCAGATCGACCGGTACGGGCTCGGCCCTGCGACTGAGATGGGGCTGCGGCACGAGGCCCCGGCGCGAAAGCGCGCGGATCTGCCCGCGGTGCCCTCTGGCGCGAAGCGACAGAACCTGGTCGATCATCGTTAGGCCCGAGCCCAGCACGCAGATTTCGTCGTTGCGCCCGACCCTGGAAAGCCAGCCCATGGTCCACGGATTGTCGATGATCCGTCCGCGGGCAGCCGGCGAAACGCGGTCTGGCGGCACCGGCAGTCCCGCGCTTCCCACGCCGAGCGCAAGGACGACGGTTTTGGCCCGCAAGTTTCCGCCCTTGTCGAGGATGAATGATACGCCCTCGTTCCGTCCGTCGTTACAGCTCACCGCCTTGGCCCGGACAAAATCCAGCCGCGCACGATGCTCCCGTGCCCGAAGCCGGGCGGCAAGCCGGTCACGCAGGTAGAGACCGTATTCGCCGCGCGACGCAAACGTGTCGGGACTGACGAGCTTGCCTCGCGAGGCGAGCCAGTCGGTAAAGTCGTCGGGTTGATCTGGGAAAATGCTCATCCGTGCCGCGGGCACGTTGAGCCGGTGCAGATAGAACTCCGTCCGGTAGGCGGTGCCTCGGCCAAAGCCGGGATCGTCACCGATTACGGCAATGGTCGCCTTTGGAGGCAGCATATCGAGAAGATTGATTGTCAATGCGATCGCCGAAAAACCGGCGCCGACAATGGCGACATCGTAGGTCAAGGACGTTCTCCTCAGCCGCTGCGGGGCGCTCTGTCTGAGGTGCGGACGAAGCCGGAATGGCCCTCTCGATCACCACCTCAATCACTACCAACTTAATAGAGATTGAGGTGATGTAAAGGTGCTAAACGCCGGGCGTCACTGGCACGCGGCAGACGTGCTGGGAATGCTGGTCATGCCGGATGTCGGATTGCTATCGACAGCGCCTCCCGGCGCCTGGCAGCCCCCTTCGGCTTTCGCCGGGCCGGTCGCACTGTTGGCCGTTGGATCGCTGACACCCGGCGGCGGCGAGCCGGGAACAGGCTTGATATCCTGACCTGGTGCAACCGCAACCGGCGGCATTGTCGTGGTTGGCTCTGCGGCGGTCTGGGAAAGAGCCGGCGTGGCGCAGGCGAGCGCGCCGATGAGGGCAAGGATGCGATAGGACATGATGTGCGGTTCCGGTTGATCTGCCCAGATAACCGGCGGCCCGCGTCTTGGTTCCGGCGGGCCGCAGCTACGCCGTAAGCTGGTAGATCGCAGTCAGCAGCCGGTCATGGGAGTAAGGCTTGGGCAGAAACACGGTACTGTTCGGCAACAGCATGGGGTCGAGGTTGACGACGCCTGAGGTGATGATGATGCCGATGCTCGGGCGGATGGCGCGGATGCGCTGTGCGAGCAGCATGCCATCCATCGTGCCGGCCATGTTGATGTCCGTAAACACGATGTCGATGTCCGGCCGGTTGCGAAACAGCACCATCGCCTCGTCGGCATTGGCGGCCTCCAGGACGGAATACCCGACCTCTTCCAAAACATCGAGGGTCGAGAAACGGACGACCGGCTCGTCTTCGACAATCAGGACGACAGCTTTGCGGGTTTCCATGATGGGCCTTCTCGGAGATGAGATCGTCGGGCGACAGTCGCCGCAGACTGGCCAAGCCTGGCCCAGGTCCGCCTTATAGGGGTCGCGGCCCGGGCGGGCAAGCAGAACCCGGCAGGCGGTCCCGCGCTGTTCATGGAGCCGAAAGCACTTGTCCCCGCGGGAAAGATGTGGATAGAGGGCGTATCACCACCTCCGACACGCATCAGGTCCACGCCCCATGATGGAATTGTTTACCGCCGCCGGCTTCGCGGCCCTCGTTGAAGTTATTGCTATCAATCTTGTCCTTTCGGGTGACAACGCCATCGTCATCGGGCTCGCCGCCGCCGGCCTGCCGGTGGACATGCGCCGCAAGGCGATCCTGTTCGGCATCGCTGCAGCGACCGTGCTGCGGCTCATTTTTGCGGCCGTGACCACGTACCTCCTCGGCATTGTCGGCCTGCAACTGCTCGGCGGCCTGCTTCTCGCCTGGGTTTGCTGGAAGATGTGGTCGGAGTTGCGCCAGGGTGGCGGTGGCCATGCGGATGCCGTCGATGCCGCCGCGGGTGCACCGCAGAAGACCTTCTTCCAGGCCGCAACGCAGATCGTCATCGCCGACGTTTCCATGTCGCTGGACAACGTTCTGGCCGTCGCCGGCGCCGCCCAGGAACACACCGTGGTTCTGATCATCGGCCTCGTGGTCTCCATCGCTCTGATGGGCGTTGCCGCCAACTTCGTCGCCGGTCTGCTGAACAGGTTCCGCTGGATTGCCTATCTCGGTCTCGCCGTCATCGTCTATGTGGCGATCACCATGATCTATCATGGCTTCATCGAGGTTCTGCCGCTGCTGAAGGGAGCCACCGCTTAACGGCCCGGCTCGTTCCGGGACAGCGGGATCAAAGGATTTCTCACCAGGCCTTTGACTTTTGGCATTTTGCCATTGAACATCCGACGCCGTCGAAGCAGGCCGGGACGACGCCGGTCAGGGGCGTGCAGACCACTGTCGGCCAGCGACGGTAGTCCCGCCAAGGAGGAAGCATGAGCGACGAACCCGGTCACCACGATCACCATTCCGGTGACACCGGCACGGTCGATTGGCGCGAGCACGGGGTCAAGGTCATCCCGGGCAACTCGCTTGACCCCAACACGGCGCAGACACCGGGCATGAACAGGGCAGCCGCCATCAACCGGGCCCGCGCCGGCGCGGAAAAAATCTGGGCGGGTACAGTCACGATCCACGCCAATGCCAAGACCGGCGCTCATCACCATGGCGACCTCGAAAGCATCATCTATGTCGTCAAGGGAAAGGCGCGGATGCGCTGGGGCGAGCAATTGGAATTCGTCGCCGAAGCCGGCCCGGGCGATTTCATCTTCGTGCCGCCCTTTGTGCCCCACCAGGAGATCAATGCCAGCCGGGACGAGGCGCTGGAATGCGTGCTTGTCCGCTCCGGCCAGGAGCCGGTGGTCGTCAATCTCGATATCGAGCCGGTCGAACAGCCGGAAGACGTGCGCTGGATCGACCCGATCCACCGCTAGGTCGGCGGCCGACGGCAGCGCAGGCCGCATCAGCAGCCGGCGATGCAGCAGGTCGGCACTGCTTTGCGCTTTTGATTGACCGGGTTAACCCACTCCTTTAGGAAGGCGGCATCTTCCGGAGCGGTAATTCGGAAGCTGCAACCCCGCTCGGAGTACAATGCGAATGGCTGTGTTTCCGCCGGAAGCACATGGAGACAGCCTGAACGCGCAGGATCGCCCCCTGCAGCGCTGGCCACTCCTTGCCGTCGCCTTTCTCTTTCTCCTGTTCTGCACCCTTCCGGGAATCGTCCGCGGGGCGGACCTGTGGCGAAGCCTGCAGCCGACCGGCAGCAGCGCAGACGGGCCTTATTTTGCCAAGCGCGAGCCGCTTCGTGCGCTCGCGGCCGTCGAGCGCCGGGACGGACAGGCGGGGGGTCACGCACAGACCGCAGACGGCATCCTTGTCCCTGCAGCCCTTTCACTTGCCTCACCCCGCTATGCTCTTCTCGGCGGTCGGGCTTCGACCGCAGACATTTGCCCTACCCCGTTCTGGCCTGGCCCCTTGCCGCGGGCGCCGCCACGGATGGCCTGAGGCTGGCGCCCCGCGCGCTCGATAATTCGGACTTCATGCTCTCCGCGCCCGGCGCGAACGAGGGCCTATCAGGAACAGACCCATGAGAAATTCACCCTGGCTGGTGACGACATATGCTCTCGTCATCTTCATCGGCATGCTGATCGCGCTGCCGAACGTTCTGCCGCAATCGACTCTTGACCGCCTCCCCTCCTGGCTTCCGCACAGTCGAGTCTCGCTTGGCCTCGACCTGCGAGGCGGTTCGCATCTCGTGCTTGAAGTCGACCGCGCCGACCTGATCAACGAGCGCGTCCAGGCTCTTCTTCAGGACAGCCGGCGGGTCCTGCGCGAAGTCAACGTCAACACCTCGGCCATCCGCCGGGCCGGCGACTCGATCGTGGTCACCCTGCGCGACCCGGCGCAGCGCGAACAGGCCCTGACGCAGCTGCGCACGCTATCCAACCCTGTTGGCTTCGGCACGGCGACCGCCGGTGGCAGCGACCTTGCCTTCACGACACCGTCCGACAATACCATCTCGATCGCCCAGACGGATGCCGGCATCAACGCGCACATCACCGGTGCCGTCGAGCAGAGCCTCGAGATCATCCGCCAGCGCGTTGACCAGGTGGGTGTCGCCGAGCCGACGATCCAGCGCATCGGTTCGGACCGCGTCCTCGTCCAGCTTCCCGGCGAACAGGATCCGTCGCGGCTGCGCCAGTTGCTCGGATCGACCGCCAAGATGACTTTCCACCTGCTCGGCGAAGCCGGCCAGCCGGGCGTCACCATGATCGCAGACGAGCGCGGCAGCCAGTATCCCGTGCTTGACCGCGTCGAACTGTCGGGCGAACGCCTGACGGACGCGCGCGCTGCATTCGACCAGCAGACCCGCCAGCCGATCGTCACCTTCCGCTTCGACAGCGCCGGCGCTACGCGTTTTGCGCAGATCACCCAGGCCAATGTCGGCAAGCCCTTCGCCATCGTTCTCGACAACAAGGTCTTGAGCGCGCCGGTCATCCAGACGCCCATCACCGGCGGATCAGGCCAGATCTCCGGCAGCTTCACGCCCGAGGATGCCACCACTCTGTCGGCGCTGCTGCGCGCAGGCTCGCTGCCCGCCAAGCTCACCGTGATTGAAGAACGCACCGTCGGTGCCGACCTCGGTTCGGACGCGATCCAGATGGGCATCTATTCCGGCCTCGTCGGATTTGCACTCGTCGCGGCCTTCATCCTCGTGCTCTACGGCTGGTGGGGCGTCCTCGCCAACGTCGCGCTTCTCATCCATACCATCCTCACCTTCTCGGCCCTGACGCTGGTCGGTGCCACGCTCACCCTGCCGGGCATCGCCGGCGTCGTGCTCGGCATCGGCCTTGCGGTGGATGCCAACGTCCTCATCAACGAACGCATCCGGGAAGAAACCCGCAAGGGCAAGAGCGCCTTCGCCGCTATCGATACGGGCTTCTCCAAGGCCTACTCCACCATCATCGATGGCAACATGACGGCACTGATTGCCGCTGCTATCCTGTTCTACTTCGGCTCCGGACCGGTGCGCGGCTTTGCCGTCACCATGGCGCTCGGCCTCATCATCTCCATGTTCACCTCGGTCGCCTTCGTTCGGGTCACCATGGTTGCGCTCGCGCGTCGCATGAAGCTGAAGACGCTGAACATCAAGCCGATGATCCCGTTCAGCCCCTACGATCGTCACATCCAGTTCATGAAGGCCCGCTTCCTCGGCATCACCGTCTCTGCGGTGCTGTCGCTTGCGTCCGTAGCCCTGTTCTTCTATCCGGGCCTCAACTACGGCGTCGACTTCCGCGGCGGCATCCAGATGTCGATCAAGACGCAAGGTCCGGCCGATATCGCGAAGTTCCGAGAAGGCCTCAACACGCTCGACCTTGGGGAAATTTCCCTGCAGTCGATCGGCGATCCGAACAGCCTCCTGGTCCGCGCCCAGCGCCAGGAAGGCGGCGAAGAAGCCCAGACCGCTGCCGTGACCAAGCTCAAGGACGAAGTTCTCAAGATCGACCCGAGCGTCACGGTTCAGGGCACGGACGTTATCGGCCCCAAGGTCTCGGGCGAACTGGCGATTGCCGGTTTCCTGTCCGTCTTCATCGCCAGTGTCGCGATGCTGATCTACATCTGGGTGCGCTTCGAATGGCCGTTCGCGGTCGGCGCCATCGTCACCCTTGTGCTCGACGTGACGAAGCTCGTCGGCTTCTTCGCGATCACCGGTCTCGACTTCAACCTGACGGCGATCGCAGCCGTCCTGACCATGGTCGGCTACTCGGTTAACGACAAGGTCGTCGTCTACGACCGCATGCGTGAAAACATGCGCCTCTACAAGTCGATGCCGCTGCGCGAACTGATCGACAAATCGATCAACGAGACCTTGGCCCGAAGCCTCTACACCAATGCCACGGCATTCCTGTCGCTTCTCCCGATGGCGATCTGGGGCGGCAGCGCGGTGTCGAGCTTCGCGATCCCGATGGCCTTCGGCATTCTCGTCGCCGGTGCCTCGTCGATCTTCATCGCCGCACCCATCCTGCTCTTCCTGGGCGACTGGCGCCGTCGCCATGGCGTCCACAAGGCCGAGGTCGCAGAACTTGCGGCCGAGGCGGATCGCACCAGCAAGGCATAAGCCGCGCCGGGCCTCAACGACAAGCAAGGGGCGGATCGGATCCGCCCCTTCTTCACGACTGAAACCGGACGAGCGTCCTGACATGATCGATCTTGCTGCCTATGCGGGTCTGTTTGCTTCCGCCTTCATCGCGGCGACAATCTTTCCCCTGCAGTCCGAAGCTGTGCTGGTCGGTCTCATTCTGTCGGACCGCTATTCCCTGGCGGGACTGCTGCTGGCGGCCTCGATCGGCAACACTCTGGGCGCCGCCGTCAACTGGCTTCTCGGGCGCGGGATCGAGCGCTTTCGCGACCGGCCCTGGTTTCCAGCAAGTGAGGACAAGCTCGAGAAGGCCCAGAACTGGTATCGAAAATACGGGAAGTGGTCGTTGCTCTTGAGCTGGTTGCCGATTGTCGGTGACGGGCTCACCGTGGTGGCGGGTGTTCTTCGCGAACCACTCGGACCATTCCTTATCCTCGTCTTCATCGGCAAGGCGTTCCGCTACGCCGTCGTCTGTGCCGCAACGCTGGGAATGGCCGGCTAGACATTAGCGGCGGGTGATGCGGTAGACCGCCGCCGGCGGCAGGTTGCGGACCGTCTTGCCCAGCCGTTCGGCATCGAGGCCAAGCCGGTCGAGAATCACCCGCGGCACCGGGCATCGCGGTCCGTAGGTGAACTGGTAGAAAGCGCCGCCGGGTCGCAAAACCTCGAAGGCGCCGGCGAGGATCGCCTCCTGCTTGCGCGGCGACATGGAGAGAAGCGGCAGTCCGCTGATGACCGCACCGGCCGCCTCGTCAGCGAAGAGATCGGCCTCTGCGATCAGCGCCGCATCCATCTGCACGATGCGCGCCTGCGGAAAGCGGCGATTGAGCCCCGGCAGAAAGTCACTGCCGAACTCGAGCAGCGTCAGTTCGGTCTCCGGAACGCCCCGCGCCAGAAGCGCACGGGTAAAGACGCCCGTCCCCGGCCCGAGTTCGAGGACCGGCGCGTCGAGGGCACTGATCTCGCTGGTGATCAGGCGGGCGAGCGAATCGCTCGAAGGGGCAACCGCGGCGACACGCAGCGGATTGCTGATCCACGAGCGGAAGAAACGCAGAAAATCCAGGAACTCCGACTGCGGCCTGTTCCCGCCTGTCTTGCCGTCTGCAACCGCTTCGACGAGTGTTTTGCGAAGCCACTGGCTGACAATCAGGTTAAGCCGCATCTTGATCTCCCATCTGCAATCCGGGAGCAATATCATGCGCTCCGGCCGTATGCCGCCGCTTGGCCATAGGGCCAGCAGGACCGATCGGGACACCGGCGCCAGCTCATCCCTGGCACATGCGTCACCCGATCAGCCGGCACTATCACCTGATTTGCGCCGGATAGCCAGCATGCCCGCCTCGGAAACCTGCGTCACCACGTCGGCGTAGCTCGGGATCGTCGGGTGGCGCGTGTCGAGCCGGCGTGAGTGCGTAGCCGAAATCACCATCACGTCGGCACCGGCCGCCTCGCCCGCCTGGATGCCGGCAAGCACGTCCTCGAACACGAGGACCTGCGCCGGGTCGACCCCGAGGCGCTCCGAACCCAGCCGGTAGCCTTGCGGATCGGGTTTGCCGATCGTCACGTCCTCGGCCGTCACCATCGAACGCGGCGCCTGGATGCCGGCGGCCGAAAGCCGCCGCATGGCAAGTTCGATCGGCGACGAGGTCACGATCGCCCAGCGCTCGGGTGGCAGGGCGGCGAGGAACTCGACGGCACCCGGAAGCGCGACGACGCCTTCGACGTCGTCGATTTCACCACGCAGGATCTCGTCCGCCTCGGCGACCGGATCGACGCCCGGAAGATTGAGGGCGGCAATCGTGTCCACGCCGCGCTTTCCGTGCATGGTGGGAAGAAAGGCTTCGACATCGAGCCCCATGCGCGCGGCCCAGCGGCCCCAGACCCGTTCCGCCGAGGCCGTCGAGTTGAGGATCGTCCCGTCCATGTCGAACAGGAAGGCTGCATAGCTGCGGGAGGGAAGAATGATCGCGGGAGATGCTGGTGAAGACAAGGATGGAGCCTTTCGCTGATAGTGGGATGCGCGCCGGAACCTTTCCACGCACTACCGTCTTCAGGGACCAGACGCAAACCGCATTGACAGCCGATGATCTATTTTACCAGCGACACCCATTTCGGCGACCCGCGCGTCCTACGGATCGACCGCCGCCCATTCTCGAGCATGCCGGAGCACGACGAGGCCGTGATCGCCAGCTGGAACGCCAGAGTGACCCCTGACGATCAGGTCTGGCATTTGGGCGACGTCGGTTATCCGCGTCGCGACCGCACGCCGGAGATCCTCACCCGGCTGAACGGTGCCAAGCACCTGGTCATCGGCAACAACGATCCCGCTTCCACGGTAGAAGCGGAAGGCTGGGCGAGTACGCAGCACTACGCCGAACTGGAGATCGACGGGCAGCGGCTGGTGTTGTGCCACTATCCCTTCCGCACCTGGAACGGTATGGGCCGCAAGTCGATCAATTTGCATGGCCATTCCCACGGCCGGCTGAAGCCGATGCCGCGGCAGTTCGATGTCGGCGTCGACCCGCGCGGACTGCAGCCGGTGACCCTTGACGAATTGATCGCGAGCCGGCCGAAAGCGACACAGGCATCTCCACGTCGGACGTAACCGCTTGAAGCAAAGATCCGGCAGGCCGGGCACGGTCTGAGCCAAGTGACGGGCGGCATAGGTTCCGTGTTGCTCGGTTCGTCAGAATTGAGGTGACGGACGCAGCCTAAGCTGGTTCAACATCCCGGATGCGGCAAGGACCGGATCCGCGACGAAAGCGGTCTTCCGGCCTGGTTCGTGACCGGTGCGTTCAGGGAGGATCAATTGGCGCAAATGACGATTTCTTACGGCGACCTGCAGGACAAGGGCATCCTTGTCACCGGGGGAGGCTCCGGTATCGGCGCGGCACTGGTCGAAGGGTTTGCCGCCCAGGGCGCGCGCGTCGCGTTCATCGATCTTGCGCAGGAAGCGAGCCGCGAGCTCGTTGCGCGCCTCGGCTCCACGTCGCGCCATGCCCCGATTTTCCTCAACGCCGACCTGCGTCATGTCGATGCTATCCGGACAGCAGTCGACGAGGCCGCGCACCAGTTGGGTGGTCTCTCGGTGCTGGTCAACAATGCCGGCTGGGACGATCGCCACGCGTTCGAAGCCGTGACGGAAGACTACTGGGACATGAGCCAGTCTATCAACCTGAAACAGGTCTTCTTCGCATCGCAGGCCGCCGCCCCGCATCTGCGTCAGGCGGTAGGCGGATCGATCGTCAACTTCTCGTCGATCGCCTATCTGCTGAATATGAGCGAAATGCCGGCCTATACGACGGCGAAAGCAGGCATTGTCGGACTGACCAAAAGCCTGGCAGGCAGGCTCGGACCGGATAACATCCGGGTCAACGCCATC
>Ga0065165_1002728_pt1 | contig 14111 bp, 8 predicted proteins | sample AraplaMF_Cvi_mMF_FD_63813 | JGI IMG/M metagenome (GOLD analysis project Ga0065165, IMG submission 63813) | Arabidopsis root microbial communities from the University of North Carolina, USA - plate scrape MF_Cvi_mMF (version 2) (version 3) | ecosystem: Host-associated > Plants > Roots > Endosphere...
GAAGCCATCGTCCTCCTCGGCACACCGGGCAGCTGCGAAGCCGCCAACGGGCCGCAGCGCAAGGTCAGCAAACGCCTGCAGCTGGCCCTGGCCGGCGGCGGCGTCAAGGCGGTCGACGGCGTCCACATCGATACCCTGTGCGGCCGCGCCACCGTGATGCGCTTCGAGCGCGTGCAGAGCGAAAGCGCGGCGCGCGCCACCGCGATGAAGATCGGCGGCGCGGTCAGCCAGCTGACCGGCAGCATCAGCGCGCCCGATGAGGCCAGCCGCGGCGGCGTGCTGCGCTATACCGTCACGCTCACCAATCCGACCGCATCGCCGGTGTCGCTGGCGGCCTGCCCGTCTTATACGCAATCGGTGTATGCGGACGGCAAGGCGCGTGAGACCATCCAGCGACTGAACTGCGCCGCTGCCGGCGGCCAGATTCCGGCCAATGGCAGCGTCAGCTTCGAGATGCAGACGTTCGTGCCGGCCGCGCTCGCTGCCGGCAGCGGCAAGCTGAGCTGGAAGCTGGATGGCGGTCCGGGCGTGGGCAAGATGATCGCCCTGCACTGATGGCGGCGGCCCCGGCCTGCTGGTGGCCGGGGTTTGTTTTTGGTTGGCAGCGCATGTCGGTTAGTTGCATTATTCTAGAAAAGACCGAGGCCGGGCCGCGCTAGGCCTTCCGGCCCGCGTGCCGGCTGCCAAGCACCAGCGCAATCCCGCCGATGATGGCCAGCGAGGCCAGGCCGAGCCGCAGCGTGAAGGCCTCGCCCAGCAGCAGCACTCCGCCGAAGGCCGCGACCGGCGGTACCGACAGCTGCACCACCGCCGCCCGCAAGGCAGTCAAGCGCCGCAGCGCCGCATACCACACGACATAACCGAGGCCCGAGCTCAGCGCGCCCGAGGCGACGGCCAGCCCCACCCCGCGCGCGTCCGCGTGCGCGTGCGCCACGAAGACGAGCGCCAGCAGGATGCCCAGCGGCGCCGCCCGAAGGAAGCTGGCGCCGGTCGCGGCCAGCGGATCGGCAGCGCCGCGTCCACGCAGCGAATACCCGCCCCAGGCCGCGCCCGCCCCCGCCATCAGCACCGCGCCAGGCAGCGAAGGCGCGGCCGCGCCGGGCAGTAGCAGGACGCCCAGTCCCAGCAAGGCCAGCGCCATGCCGAGCCAGCCTGCAGCGGTGAAGCGCTCGCCGGCCAGCAGCCCGGTGGCGAGCATGGTCAGCTGCACGGCGCCGAAGAGGATCAGGGCGCCGGTCCCTGCCGCCAGCGACACGTAGGCAAAGGAAAACAGCGCCACATAGGCGAACAGGAAAGCGGCCGCGCGCCAGTCGCCGCGCGTGGCCGCCGCTTGCCGCTTGCCGCGCATGACGCAGGCCAGCACGAGCGCGCCGGCCACCAGCCGGATGGCGCCGAAGCTGGCCGGGTCGATATGGTCCTGGCGCAGCGCGAGCCGGCACAGCAGGGAATTGGCGGCGAAGGCGAGCATCGCCACCGCGGTCAGCCCGGCCGTGGCGAGCGCCGGCCGCAGCGGGCCGGATAGCGCGCTTCGGACATGATTACCCATCGATCGGCTCCCGGGAGGTTCCCTAAATGGCGCTCAGATTGTAAGCTATGCAATTCACAATGCAAGACTCGCGCTTTGGGTTGACCGGCCACAAGCAGGCACGTGCAAGCGCATCCGCTGTCCTTCTGCTACCGTATCGAGGTTGCCGGCCCAGCGCCTTCTTCAACTCTTGGAATGAACACGACATGACCCTCTCGACAGACACGGATACCGGCCTCCCCCTCGACATGACCATTTTCGGCGGCATGGGCGACCTGGCGATGCGTAAACTCCTGCCGGCCCTGTACATGGCCTACCTGCACGGCAACCTGCCGGCCTCGACCCGCATCATCTCGACCGGCCGCCAGGACTACGACCGCCACGCTTATCTGGCCCACGTGCAGGAGCATTCGCGCTCCTTCATCGCGGAAAGCAATTTCAACGAGAAGACCTGGGACGGCTTCCTGCAACTGCTCGAGTACGTCCGTCTCGACGTCCAGGCGGCGCCCGACTTCGGCGCGCTGGCGGCCGCCTCGCGCCAGGGCGCGCAGCGCGTGTTCTACCTGTCGACCGCGCCATCGCTGTTCACCACCATCTGCGAAAAGCTCGCGGCCGTCGGCCTGGTCGACGCCAACGCCCGCGTGGTGCTGGAAAAGCCGCTCGGCACCGACCTCGCGTCCGCCATCGAGATCAACGAGGCGGTCGGCAAGCACTTCGAGGAATCGCAGATCTACCGCATCGACCACTACCTGGGCAAGGAGACCGTGCAGAACCTGATGGTGCTGCGCTTCGGGAACTCGATCCTCGAACCGTTGTGGCGCGCGCCGAACATCTCGAGCGTGCAGATCACGGTGGCCGAGGAAGTCGGGGTCGGCAGCCGCGCCGGCTTCTACGACGGCGCCGGCGCCATGCGCGACATGGTCCAGAACCACCTGCTGCAGCTGCTCTGCATCGTCGCGATGGAGCCGCCGACCTCACTGAATGCCGACGCCGTGCGCGACGAGAAGCTGAAGGTGCTGCGCTCGCTGCGACGCTTCAGCCTGGCCGACATCGCGCGCGACACCGTGCGCGGCCAGTACACGCGCGGCGTCAGCGGCAACCAGGAAGTGCCCGGCTACCACGAAGAGAAGAACGTCCCGGCGGACAGCAAGACCGAGACCTTCGTGGCCCTGCGCACCTTCATCGACACCTGGCGCTGGTCCAAGGTGCCGTTCTACCTGCGCACCGGCAAGCGCATGCAGCGCCGCTCGTCGAAGATCGTGATCGAGTTCACGAATCCGCCGTTCCCGCTGTTCCCGGATGCGCCCGGCGGCATCGCCAATCGCCTGGTGATCGAGCTGCAGCCCGAGGAAGCGATCAAGCTGCAGCTGATGGCCAAGGAACCCGGCAGCGGCATGCACATGCAGCAGGTGGCGCTGAACCTCGACCTGCAATCCGCCTTCCAGCAGCGCCGCGCCGAAGCCTACGAGCGCCTGCTGATCGACGTCGTGCGCGGCCGCCTGACCCACTTCATGCGCCGCGACGAGCTGGAGGCCGCCTGGTCATGGGCCGACCCGATCATCGAAGGCTGGAGCACGCTGGGCGAAAAGCCGCACACCTATGCGGCCGGGTCCTGGGGGCCGGCGGAGTCGTTTGCGCTGCTGGCGCGGGACGGTTACCACTGGGTGGAGTAAGCCCGGCCCGGTCCGGGTGGCCATGCCGGGCGCATGATTGGTTAGTCCACTTGCAACATTAACAGTTGCCAACTAATATGCGCATCTGGCATTTGCCACCAACTTTCCTGGACGACCACCGCAATGAAAAGAGCTACTGCGCCGAATGAGGTCATGTCGACTGAGCCGCGACTGTATCGGGTCGTGTCCGCGCGCATCGAAGAGCTGATCCGGGAAGAGAACATCCGGCCGGGCGAACGCCTGCCCGCCGAGCGCGACCTCGCCACCAAGCTGGGCGTGAGCCGCACCTCGCTGCGCGAAGCCCTGATCGCCCTCGAACTGGGCGGCGTGGTCGAGGTGCGCGGCGGTTCCGGCGTGTACGTGAGCGAACAGGCGACGCCGAAGAGCGAAGGCCCGGCCGCCGGTCCCGGCCCCTTCGAAGTGCTGGCCGCGCGCCGCCTGATCGAAGTCGAAGTGGCCGGCCTGGCCGCCAAGAACGCCACCGCCGCCAACATCGACGCCATCCTGGTCGCCGTCGAGCAGATGGAACAGCACCACGAACACAGCAGCGACAGCGAAGCGGCCGACCGCAACTTCCACCTGGCGATTGCGCGCGCGACCGGCAACAGCGCCCTGACCGGCGTGGTGGAATACCTGTGGAACCAGCGCGGCACCTTGTGGCACAAGCTGAAGGAGCACTTCCAGACCGAAGAGCTGCGGCAGCAGACTTTGCTCGATCACCGGAATATTTTGACGGCGATTGCCTCGCACGATGTGGCGGGGGCGAAGACGGCGATGCGGGCGCATCTGGATCGCGTCACACGTACTTTCTCGCGCGGGTAAATTCTTCCTGCGGCATTGCATCCGTCATTCGCGCTTTCGCGGGAATGACGGTAACTATTTCAAATACTGATCCAAAAAGTTCGCAGTCGCCTCCACCGTCGGCCCCAGCCACGGATCGAACAGCCAGAAGCTATGCGGCGTGTCCGGCACCAGCACCACCCGGCTCGCCACGCCCACTTCCCGCATCCGCGCCACCATCTCCTCGCGCCCAAGTGAAAAGCGCGGCTGCGCGCTGCCGATGAAGAGGATGGGCGGCGTCTTCGCATTCACGTAGAACAGAGGCGATGCCTCGCGCCATAAATCGGCCTTCTCGGCATAGCGCCCGCCAAACCAGGCGCCGGCCGACGAGGGCTGCTTGGCCGGATCGTCCTCGTAGCTGCGCGCCGCTTCCGAAGTGAAGTCGGACAGGCCGTCGATGTTGACGATGGCCTGCACACTGCTCGACACCGCGCCCACTCCACCATCGGGATCGAAGCGCGCAAGTCCATCCGTCACCCCGGCCAGCGCCGCGATCTGCCCGCCGGCCGAACCGCCGCCGATCGCGATCTTCGAAGGATCGATCCCGTATTCCGACGCGTGCGTACGCATCCAGCGCACCGCCGCGCGCGCGTCCTGCACCGCGGCCGGATAGAGCGCTTCGGGCGACAGCCGGTAGCTGATGGTGGCCGCCGCATAGCCGCGCTCCGCCATGCGGATCGCCATCGGCGCGAAGTTGGCGCGCACGCCGGCACGCCAGCCGCCGCCGTGCACGAACACGATGCCAGGCACCGGTCCGGATTTGGCCTGCGCCGGCAGGTAGAGGTCCAGCTGCAATGCGTGGCCGTCGCGCTGCACGTAGGTGATGCCGGTCAGCGCCCGCACCGACGGCGGCACCTCGCTGCTGGCGATGCGGATGAAGGGATAGGCTTTCGCCAGCTTCTTGTACGTCGTCTCCGCCGTGTAGCTCTCGGGCGCGGGCGCCGGGGTCTGCGCCGCTGCATGCGCCGACATCAGCAGTGCCGCAGCGAACGCCGCGTAAGTACGCGTGATTGTCATGGTGTCTCCTCCGTCAAGCCAGTATGCCACGCCGGCGAAATTCCCGGCTAGTCCACCTTGCATAAGTGGCCAGACCACCCTAGAATGGTCCTACCAAAAAAGCGAACCCAAGAAGAGCTGAAGCGAAACAAGCCAACGGGCCGCACCAACATCATGGAGACAACGGTGACCCCACCGAGCACATCACGCGCCGCACGCATCCGCTTTTTGTCGGCGGCGCTGGCGGCCATGGCCGTCCTCAGCGCACCTGCTTCCGGGGCCAACCCGGCAGACGGCCCCTTCCGCAATCCCGACAACAAGAGCAAGACCGACCCGGCCGAAGGCACGTATCCGGTGCCCTACAAGAAGCCGGTGGTCGCCGAGATCACCGCCAGCCTGCAGCGCATCCGCGGCTTCCTGGAGGCGCAAACGCCAAGCCGCATCGTCCACAAGGGCAGCGGTCTTGAGATCACCGATTTTGCCACGCCGGCACAGGACGCCGTGGTGCCGACCACCGAGATGGACTTCGGCCTGCAGGTCTACGAAATGGGCGTGGTCCATGCCGGCATGCTGAAGGCGGCGCAAGCCACGGGCGACAAGCGCTTCAGCGATTTCACGGCCCGCCACTTCAACTTCTTCGCCGAGCGCCTGCCCTACTTCCGCGCCCAGGAAGCCCGCTTCCATCTCGACCGCGCCAACAGCTTCGCGCGCTTCCTCGATCCACGTTCGCTGGACGACGCCGGCGCCATGTGCGCGGCCATGATGCGCGCGCGCCAGGCCCATGTCGGCCCCGACCTGGCTGCGCAGATCAAGGTCTGCGGGGACTGGGTGGCGAAAGGCCAGTTCCGCCTGCCCGACGGCACCCTCGCGCGCCAGCGCCCGCAGGCGGTGTCGCTGTGGGCCGACGACATGTACATGGGGATTCCGGCACTGGCCGAGCTGGGACGCATGAGCGGCCAGCGCGCCTACTTCGACGACGCGGTGAAGAACGTGCTGCAGATGTCCGGCTACCTGTTCAACCCGCAGCTCGGCCTCTACACCCACGGCTGGAACGCGAACAACCCGGATGCGCCGCAGTTCTACTGGGCGCGCGCGAACGGCTGGGCCGTGCTGTCCATGTCCGACCTGCTCGACGTGCTGCCGAAAGAGCACCCGGGCTATCCGAAGGTGCTGGAGCAGCTGAAGAAGAGCCTGCGCGGCATCGCCCAGCTGCAGTCGGGCAGCGGCCTGTGGCACCAGATGATCGACCGCAGCGACTCCTATCTCGAAACCTCGGCCAGCGCGATCTTCGTCTATGTGCTGGCGCACGCCGTCAACGAAGGCTGGATCAGCCCTGTCACCTACGGCTCGATCGCCCAGGCCGGATGGGCGGGGCTGTCGACCCGCATTGGAGAACAAGGCCAGGTGGAGGGCACCTGTGTCGGCACCACCTTCGCCAGCGACCAGGTCTACTACTACAACCGCCCCGTCAGCGCGGCCGCCCTGCATGGCTACGGCCCGACCCTGCTGGCCGGCGCCGAGATGATCCGCCTGCTGAACAACCCGGCCATCGACATCAAATACAGCGTCCGCACCTACCACTATGTACCTAAATGAGTCCGAGCAAACCATGAGCACTTCGCTTCGCCTTCTCACGCTAGCTACCCTTCTTGCGCCAGTCGCCGCCGGCGCCGCGGAGCGCCTGACGATCACGGCCAGCCACGACCTCGACGCCGAGCGCCCGTCGGAGACCATTGCCATCCCCTGGGCCGAGGTCAACCGCGCGCTGCCGAATGCGCTGATCCAGCACATCGTCGTGAAGGACGCCGCCGGCCGCGTGCTCCCCTACCAGGTCACCAACGTCGCGCCCTTGTCGAAGGATCCGAAGAACGTCGGCGTTGCCTACGGCGAGCTGCTGTTCCAGCATAGCTTCCCCGCCGGCGAGAAGAGCGCCAGCTTCACGGTCGAAAAGACCGAGACGCTGGAACCGGTGTTCCCGGTGAAGGCCTATGCGCGCTACGTGCAGGAGCGGCTCGACGACTTCGCCTGGGAGAACGACCGTATCGCCCACCGCATCTACGGCCCCGCGCTGGCGGCGCCGGCGCCGCCGGGCAGCGGCAAGGAAGTGCTGGAGACCAGCGGCATCGACATCTGGTTCAAGCGGGTCGACTATCCGATCGTCGACCGCTGGTACAACAAGGGCCACGACCACTACCACAAGGACGAAGGCGAAGGCCTGGACATGTACAACGTCAGCCAGACCCGCGGCTGCGGCGGCACCGGCGTCTGGAGCGGCGGGAAGCTGTACACCAGCGGGAACTGGAAGTCCTGGAAGGTGCTGGCCAACGGCCCGGTACGCGCCGTGTTCGAACTGACCTACGACGCCTGGGATGCGGGCGGCATCAAGGTCACGGAGACCAAGCGCTTCACGGTCGATGCCGGCCACCAGCTCGACCAGGTCGAGAGCACCTTCAGCTTCAGCGGCGCACCCCAGCTGACCGTGGCCGTGGGCCTGAACAAGACCCCGGCCAACAAGAAGCACGATCCGGCCATTGCGGTGGAGCGCGACCAGAAGACCGGCGCCCTGCTGCAGTGGGTCGAGCTGAAGGCCGCGCCGGCCAATGGCGCCTACGGCACCGCCGTCGTGCTGCCAGGTGCATCGGGCTTTACCGAGGACGCCGGCAACGAGCTGGCGCTCGCCACCGTGGAATCGGGCAAGCCGCTGCGCTACTTCATCGGCGCCGCCTGGAACAAGGCCGGCCAGATCGCCACGAAAGACGCCTGGCAGGCCTATATCACGGCCGCCGCCGCCCGCGCCGCCCACCCGGTCAAGCTCATGTTGCGTTAACAACACGGTATTGAGCGCAACAAAGTGGCTTGTCCGATTGCTAAAATTGGTCAAACCACTTTAGAATGGACTGACCAGTTCGACTCTCCGGCCCAGACACCCGCGGCAGTCGCCCCGGCAAGCAGCATCAAGTAACAGAAGAGACCCCGCGACATCGACGGCGTCCTCGAAGCAAACACCGATAACAATCAGGAGACAGCTTGATGAATTACCCGCGTTCCACTCGCGCCAGCGTTCGCACCAACGCGCGCACCTTCGCCCGCACCTTTGCCCATTCGTCGATCACCCTGGCGATCATGGCCCTGAGCCAGCAGGCCTACGCACAGTCCATGCAGCGCGTCGAAGTGACCGGCTCCAGCATCAAGCGCCTGGCCGCCGAGGATGCGCTGCCCGTCACCACCATCAAGGCCGAGGAACTCGAGAAGCAGGGCCTGACCACCCTCGCCGACGTCATGATGTCGCTGCCGCAGTCGGTCTCGCTGCAGCCCTCGAACGCCGGCTCGGGCACCAACATCAACCTGCGCGGCCTGGGCGTGAACCGCACCCTGGTGCTGCTGAACGGCCGCCGCCTGGCCAACGAGGCGATCGCCGACGGCTACGCCAACCTCGACACCATCCCGATCAGCGCCCTGGCGCGCGTCGAGATCCTGCGCGACGGCGCCTCCTCGATCTACGGCTCGGACGCGATCGGCGGCGTGGTCAACTTCATCACCAAGCGCGAAGTGGAAGGCGGCTCGGCCACCGTCCAGTACGTGCAGCCGGAACGCAGCGGCGGCGGCGACGAGCAGCGCGTGACCCTCACCTTCGGCAAGGGCAACCTGGCGCGCGACGGCTGGAACATCTACGGCACCGCCGACTTCCACCAGCGTTCGCGCCTGCTGCTGTCGGATCGCGAAGGCTTCATCCCGGATGACGCCGCGATGGCCGCGATCGGCCTGCCGCGCAGCGCCGCCAGCGGCGGCTACGCGACCCCGGCCAACTTCACCAGCTCGGTCAACAAGACCGCCGCCAACCCGTATTACGCGAGCGGCTGCCTGCCGGGCGCCTCGATCCAGGGCGCCAAGAACACCTGCGTGCTGGACGACGACGTCTACGGCACCGCGCTGCACGCGAACAAGCAGCTGTCGGCCTACGTGAAGGCGACGAAGAAGATCGACGAAGACAACACCGTCTCGATCGAATACACCCGCGGCGAGGCGACCATCTTCGCCACCAAGAACCCGACCCAGGCCACCGCGGTCGGCAAGGTCACCGCGATCCTGCCTTCGACCAGCAAGTGGTACCCGGGCAAAAGCGGCGGCGTGCCGGCCTACCCCGGCCTGACCAACCAGCCGCTGACCGTCACCTGGGCGCCGGCCGACGGCGGCGCCGCCATCACCCGCGACCGCCAGCTGAACCAGCGCCTGCTGCTGTCGGCCGACGGCCACGTCGGCAACTGGGACTATAAAACGGGGCTGAGCTATGGCCTGTCGCAGCGCCGCGTCTACTTCGAATCCGGCTACTACAACGGCCTGGGCCTGCTGACCGGCCTGGCCAACGGCACCCTGAACCCCTTCGGCCTGCAGGATGCGGAAGGCAGCGCCTACCTGAAGTCGATCTCCGCCGACGGCATGATGAACCGTACCGCGAAATCGTCCTACTACGGCATCGACGGCACCATCAGCCGTCCGCTGCTGGCCCTGGCCGGCGGCGACATGGCCCTCGCCATCGGCGCCGACGTCCACCGCGACACCAACGAGGACACCAAGCTGCCGGAAGGCGAAGCCATCACCTACGCCAAGATCGTCCCCGGCCATGGCGAGAGCGCACGCACCATCGCCGGCCTGTTCGCCGAGGTCGATGCGCCGGTCACCAAGACCCTGAACCTGGACGCCGCCGTGCGCGTCGACCACTACAGCGACGTCGGCAGCACCGTGACGCCGAAGATCAGCTTCCGCTGGCAGCCGACCAAGCTGGTGATGTTCCGCGGCTCGGCCAACACCGGCTTCCGCGCACCGACCCTGTTCGACCGCTACGGCTATCGCACACCGGGCGCCAACACCACCACCTCGGGCCGCTGGGACGATCCGGTCCTGTGCCCGAGCAAGACCCCGCTCATCCCGGGCACCGGCACCGCCATCGCCGGCTTCAACGCGGCCGACGTCTGCAACGCCAAGTTGAACAAGATGACCGGCTCCAACTCGGCCCTGGTGCCGGAGAAGTCGAAAGGCGGCACCCTGGGCGTGGTGTTCGAGCCGAGCAGCACCGCCACGCTGGCCCTGGATTACTGGCAGGTCAACATGAAGAACATGCTGGCCAACCTGCCGGAGTCGGTGTACTTCACCAACTACGCGCAGTACAAGAACCTGTTCGTGCGTAACGCCGACGGTTCGCTGGCCTACATCGACAACCGCACCATGAACCTGGGCGGCCAGATCGCGGCCGGCGTCGACGTCACCGCCAACTGGCAGGCGCCGCGTACCAGTTTCGGCACCTTCAACATCGGCCTGGACGGCACCTACCTGACCCGCTTCGACAACCAGCTCGAGAAGGATGGCGCCTGGATGTCGAACGTCGGCCAGTTCGGCTGGGCCAGCAACGGCACCACCAGCAGCTACCCGATCATCAGCCCGCGCTGGAAGCACAACCTGCGCTTCTCGTGGTCGAATGCCGACTGGACGGCCCAGCTGACCAACACCTTCGCCAGCAAGTACCGCGATGCCAACACCGCCGTCACCGCCCAGTACTACCGCGACATCTCCTCGATCTCGCTGTGGAACCTGACCCTCGGCTGGACCCCGGTCAAGCAGGTGAAGATCACCGCCGGCGTCAACAACCTGTTCGACAAGGCCCCGCCGATCACCAACAACACGGTGTACAGCAGCGGCTACCTGAGCAGCGCGGTGAACCCGACCGGCCGCGCGTATAACCTGCGCGTGACTTACAACTTCCTGTAAGCGTCCTCAGTGTCGTAGTACGGCGCACGCGGGCCAGATTTCCCGGTCCCGCCTGCGTGCGCCGGCATCAGAAGCAAAGGAGTTTCATGAAGTTCCCACGTTTCGCCGCGGCCGCCCTGCTGTTCGCCGCCACGCTTTGCCCTTCCATTCACGCCGCAGAAGCCCTTCCCATCCGCGTCATTCTGGTCGGCGACTCGACCATGGCCACCCGCACCGGCTATGGCGACGCCTTCTGCGCCCGCTTCAAACCGGAAGTCAGCTGCATCAATCTCGCGCGCGGCGGCCGCAGCAGCGGCAGCTTCCGCGCCGAAGGCCGCTGGGACGAAGTCCAGCGCCTGCTCCAGGATGGCGCGGGCTTCGGCGCCACCTATGTGCTGGTGCAGTTCGGCCACAATGACCAGCCGGGCAAGCCGGGCCGCTCGACCGATTTCGTCACCGAATTCCCCGCCAACATGGCGCGCTATGCCCGCGAAACCAAGGCGCTCGGCGGCGTGCCGGTGCTGGTGACGCCCCTTTCGCGGCGGACCTTCCACGGCCCCTGGCTGCACAACGATCTCGCGCCCTGGGCCGACGCCACCCGCAAGATGGCCGCGCGCGAACACGCCGTGCTGCTCGACCTGAACGCCGACAGCCATGCGGCCGTGCAGTCGATGGGCCAGGCGGAGGCGGATACGCTGGCGATGGCGCCGCCACCGGCAGCCGGTGTTCCGGCTGCGCCGCAGGATCCGAATAAGGTGGAACCACAAGGCGCAGCAAAATCGGCTTTCGACCGCACCCACGTCGGCGCCAAGGGCGCGGACCTGTTCGCGACGATGGTCGAGCGCGAGATGGCGCAGGCCATCCCGGTGACCCGCGCCTGGTTCAAGGATGGGGGCAAGCCGTGATTCCGCGCCTGCTGCCCCTGCTGATTGCCACGGGGCTCTCCGGCACGGTTTACGCCCAGGACACGCGCACCGTCACCGAACCGGCGCTGCCCACGGCCTGCGCGGTGCTCACCGGCGAGCTGTTCGCGCCTGAACGCAACGACGGTCCGCGCATCCAGGCCGCGATCGACGCCTGTGCGCCCGGCCACGCCGTGGTCCTCGCCGCCAGCAACGGCAAGCGCAGCTTCGTCTCCGGCCCGCTGGTCCTGAAAAGCGGCGTGACCCTGGTGGTGGACGCTGGCGCCACGCTCTACGCCAGCAGTGATCCGCGCCTGTACGACCGTGGTGCCGGCACATGTGGCACCAATGACCAGAACGGGCGCGGCTGCCGGCCCCTGATCACGGCCGAGAACACGCGCGGTAGCGGCATCATGGGCCGCGGCAGCATCGACGGCCGCGGCGGCGAAAAGATTCTCGGCGCATCCGAGAGCTGGTGGCAGATCGCCCGCCGCGCGCAAAAGGAAAAGACGCGCCAGAACGTGCCGCGCCTGGTCCAGGTGGACCGCTCGCAGGACTTCACCATGTACGGCATCGTGCTGAAGAATTCGCCCAACTTCCACGTCACGCTGAACGGGGTCGACGGCTTCACCGCCTGGGGCGTGAAGATCGACACCCCGCACGATGCGCGCAACACCGACGGCATCGACCCGATCTCGTCGACCAACATCACCATCGCCCACAGCTGGATCCGAACCGGCGACGACAACGTCGCGATCAAGGGCGGCAACAACGGCCCGACCACGAACGTCTCGATCCTGCACAGCCATTTCTACAGCGGCCACGGCATGTCGATCGGCAGCGAGACCAACGGCGGCGTGCGCCGCGTGCTGGTCGACGATCTGTCGATGGACGGCACGACCTCCGGCCTGCGCATCAAGAGTAATGATACGCGTGGGGGCGTCGTGTCCGAAATTCTGTATCACGATGTCTGCCTGCGCGGGACGAAAGCGCCGATCGACATCTATACGCATTACGAACAGTCCGATACGCCGGGCGCGCTGCTGCCCGACTACCGCGACGTGCGCATGGAGCGGGTGCACAGCCTCACGGCCGGCAAGGTCAATCTGCAGGGCTATGACGATGCCCACCCTCTCAAGCTGCGTTTCAAGGATGTCGTCATCGACGGCAAGCCGGACGTGAAGACCGAGTTCGCGCAACTCAGTGGTGGCGCCAGCTTCCTCGGCGCGCCGGCGAACGCCATCGACTGCAGCCAACGCTTCCCGGCCTTCCCGGCCGAACCGACCGTCGTCACCCGCCCCCAGCTCAGCGCGGAACAGGCGAAGGCCTACGAAGTACGCGAAGTGCTGAAGTACACCGGCCCGCTCGGCGCCGAACGCATCGACCCGTGGGATCCGCTGGCCGATCCGCTCGCCACTGGCGCCGCCTTCACGCCCGACTACGTCGTCGACGCGCGCGCCCCGGCGGATGGCGTTACGCACTTTGCCAGCGTGCAGGCGGCAGTGAACAAGGCGATCGGCGACACTGGCCGCAGCCGCCGCACCTACATCCGCATCCAGCCGGGCGTCTACCGCGAGCTGCTGTACGTGCCGGCCGCCGGCGCAGCGATCACTTTGTACAGCGAGGATCCGGACCCGCGCGCCGTTCGCATCGTCGCCGGCCTCGGTGCCTCGACCACCGGCGCCGACTACCGCCAGCGCCATGCCGCCGAGTTCGACGGCGCACCGGCTCCTGTGCGCGCGATGTACGAGCAACTGAAGGACCTGCCGGCCCTGCAGACCACCGGCTCCAGCACCGCCTGGATCAAGGCCGACGGCTTCCAGGCCCGCAACCTCAGCATCGAAAACAGCTTCAACCGCGAAGGCAGGCAGGCGAAACCCGAATGCGTCGGCGACCGCTGCCCGGACAACACGGGCGGCAGCCGCGTCCACCACCAGGCCGTGGCCCTGCGCGTCGACGGCGCCGACCGCGTGCAGTTCGAGAACCTGCGCCTGATCGGCCTGCAGGACACGCTCTTCCTGCATGCGAAGGACCAGGCAAGCACCGTGCGCAGCTTCTTCCACAAGAGTTATGTGGAAGGCGACGTCGACTTCATCTTCGGCGACAGCATCGCCTATTTTGAAGATTGCGAGCTCAAGTCCATCGGCGGCCGCGCCGCATCCTACGCGCTGGCACCGGACACCAGCCGCCGCGCGAAATACGGCTTCGTATTCAACCATTGCCGCTTTACCAGCGATGCACAGGCCGGCAGCGGCAAGGGCGACGGCGCCACCCAGTTCTACCTGGCCCGCCAGTGGTTCCACAACCAGCGCTGCACGCCCTACGGCTGGATCGCCGTCGACGGCTACCGCTGCCGCCTGGGCGAGGTCGACGTCTACCGCGCCCCGGAAGGCACGATCCGCCCGCGCACCCTGGAATCGGCGGGCAAGGCGG